>WNFM01176288.1_pt1 | contig 15626 bp, 15 predicted proteins | sample 5400271 | NCBI WGS metagenome assembly WNFM01 (sample SAMN13153352, study PRJNA577476) | soil metagenome | isolation source: 60 cm saprolite on Douglas fir-dominated hillslope | place: USA:California | collected 2013-09-17
TATCGGCGCGCTCGTCCGCAACCCCGTCGGCGCCATCGTCGATCCCGCCTCGCAGAAGAACGAGCAGACCGATTTCTCCGAGATGAGCGGGACCTTCACGATCACCAACGGCATCCTGAAGAACACCGATCTGGAGCTCAAATCGCCGCTCCTGCGGGTGACCGGGGCCGGCACGGTCGATCTGCCGCAGCGCACGGTCAACTACCGCATCGATCCCAAGGTCGCGCTCACCGCCGAGGGCCAGGGCGGCAAGAGCGATGCCACGGGGATCGAGGTGCCGGTGCTCGTCGAGGGGCCGTTCGATCATCTGACCTACCGTCCGCAGCTCGACGCGTTGCTCAAGGATCCGAAGGCGCTCGAGGGGCTCAAGGGTCTGCTTAACAAGCCCTCCACCGGTGCGCCGGCGACGGGCACGACGCCGGCGCCGGGCGCGGCGCCGAACGCCGGCGACCTGCTGAAAGGACTGTTCGGAAAGAAGCCCTAACCGGGGCTCGCGGTGTCGAGATGCGAGGTGCAGCTCGGGCAGCGCGTCGCCGCCAGCGGAATGGTCGTCAGGCAATAGGGACAGGGCTTCGTCGCCGGTTCCGGCGCCGCCGCCTCATGACGCCGCGTCAGGCGATTGACCTGCTGGATGAGCAGGAAGATCGCGAAGGCGACGATGGCGAAATCGATCAGCGTATTGATGAATACGCCATAGTTGAGCGTCGCCGCGCCGGCCTGTTTGGCCTCGGCCAAGGTGGCGTAGTGCTGCGATGAGAGATTGAGGAAGAGATTCGAGAAATCGACACGGCCGAGCAACAGGCCGAGCGGCGGCATCAGCACATCGTTGACGAACGAGGTGACGATCTTGCCGAAGGCGGCCCCGATGACGACACCGATGGCGAGGTCGATCACGTTGCCGCGAATGGCGAACTCACGAAACTCCTTCCATAGGTTGGGCCACATGGTGTGATCTCCCGACCGTTGCGCGTCGTCTATTTGGTGCCGCCGGCGAGCACGCCGTCCAGCGTCGCGATCGCATTGCCGGAGATGCGTGCTTCCGCCGCCGCCTTGGCGATGCTCTGGTAGAGCCCGGCCATGCCGTCATAGATCTGGCTCGCTCCCGAATCATCGGCGAGGAAGCCGGCGATCTCGCGCATCTCCGCAACCCAGCGATAGGCCTTGGGGTACATGTCGGGCATGCCGCGGCGCAGATAGGCGAGAAGGTTCGGCTGACTTTCGGCCAGCTCGGCGAGCAGCGCCGCCGCCGAGCCATTCGCCGCTGCGCCGAGCATCATCGCCGTGCCGAGCGCGGTCAGCCCCTTGGTGATGCCGGCATAGGACATCTTGAGCGCGGAGGCCGCGCCGAGCGGCCCGTCGAGCAGACGGACGTCGACGCCGTAATCGCGCAGGATCGCGGCCTGCCCCGCCGCGTGGCCGCACAGGTAGAAGCGGGGCCCGGCGCCGTCGCCCTTCGGCGGGGCGCCGATGATGCCGCCGTCGACGAACGGCACGCCGCTCGGCGCCAGCACCGCGACGATGCGCGCGACGGTCGTCGGATTGACCGCATTGCAGTCGATATAGAGCGGCTTGCGCGCGACGGCGGCGAGGACCGGCTGCAGACGCTCGGCCAGCGCGACAGCGTCGCCCGGGGGAACGATCGAGAGCACGATATCGACGCCCTCGACGAGCTCGCGGTCGCTGTCGACCGCAAGCATGCCGCTCTCGGCGGCGCGGCGCGCGCTCGCCGCGCTGCGTCCGGCGAGCGAGGTGCGCACCGTGGCGCCGCGCTCGTGCATGCGCCGCGCAACGGCGCTGCCCATGGCACCGGGCGCGATGATGGTGAAGCGATGTCCCATGCCTCTCTAGTCCCTTTCCTCGCGGCTCGGACCCTGCGACGCATCGTCGGGGAGGGGGGTGAGCAGCGGCCGCATGATCGAGCTGGGTGGAAGCCCCAGTCTGGCACGGCAAAGCCGTGGCGCGCCAGACCGTCGCGCGGCCGCCGCTGGGCATGGCGAAATCGACCGCCGCTGACTATGCTGGCCGGATGAGGGGTGGGGGATATCGTTGTGAGCGCGCGAGGGTGAGGCTTCGATCCAGCGTCACGGCGTTCCGGTGAGCGCGCTGCTGCTGGTCGAGCAGGGGCTGAACGGGCTGCAGCTCGGCGTCATGCTGTTCCTGATGGCGGCGGGGTTGACGCTGGTTCTCGGCATCATGAACCTGGTCAATCTGGCGCATGGCTCGCTCTACATGCTCGGCGCCTATCTCGCCGCGTCGCTGCAGCAATGGACGGGCTCCTTCGTCCTCGCCGTGCTGCTTGCCGTGCCGGCCACCGCGCTGATCGGCATCGTTATCGAGATGGTGACGCTGCGCACGCTCTACAGCCGCGATCACCTCGACCAAGTGTTGTGCACCTTCGGCCTCATCCTCTTTCTCAACGAGATGACGCGCATCCTGTGGGGTGCCGTGCCGCTACGCATGGCGCTGCCGCCTGCGCTCGCCGGCACCGTCACCTTGTGGCCGGGCATCGCCTATCCTGCCTTCCGCCTCGCCATCATCGCCGCCGGCATCCTCGTCGCGCTGCTTCTATACGTCGTGATCGCCCGGACGCGGCTCGGCATGCTGATCCGCGCCGGCGCCAGCGACCGCACGATGGTCGGCGCGCTCGGCATCGACATCACATCGCTCTTCACCCTCGTCTTCGGCCTCGGCGCGGCGCTCGCCGGTCTCGCCGGCACGATGGCCGGTCCGCTGCTCGCGGTGCAGGTCGGCATGGGCGACGGCATCCTCATCCTCACCCTCGTCGTCATCGTCATCGGCGGCATCGGCTCCGTGCGCGGTGCCTTCGTCGCGGCGCTGCTGGTCGGGCTCCTCGACACGTTCGGCCGCATCCTGCTGCCGCCCGCCCTCGCCGATATCGGCATCTACGTGCTGATGGCCGCCATCCTGTTCTGGCGCCCGCAAGGACTGTTCGCCGCGCATGGCTGAACCGAAGCGCGCCCGCTCCGATCTGATGTTGCTAGCTTGCGGTCTCGCCGTGCTCGTGTTCGGGCCGCTCGTCGCCCACTATCTCGGCGAGCCCTTCTATATTCGTCTCTTCACCCGCATCGCCGTGATGGCGATCGCGGCGGTCAGCCTCGACCTCATTCTCGGCTATGGCGGCATGGTCAGCTTCGGCCATGCCGCCTTCGTCGGCATCGGCGCCTATGTCACGGCGATCCTTGCCTATCATGTGGCGGGCGAGCCGCTTCTCGTCTGGCCGATCGTCCTCTCCGGCACCGACAACGCCTTCATCGCCTGGCCGCTGGCCGTCGCCGCCGCGGCGCTGGCGGCGCTCGTCATCGGCCTCGTTTCGCTGCGCACGACCGGTATCGCCTTCATCATGATCACCCTCGCCTTCGCGCAGATGCTCTATTTCTTCGTCATCGCGCTGCAGAAATATGGCGGCGAGGACGGTCTGCAGATGGCCGGCCGCTCGCGCCTCGGCGGGCTCGACCTCGACGGCCGGCTGACCTTCTACTACCTCGTCCTCGTCGTGCTGATCGCCGTCATCCTCTTCTGCCGGCGGCTGGTCGAGTCGCGCTTCGGCATGGTGCTGCGCGGCTGCCGGCAGAACGAGCGGCGCATGCGGGCGATCGGCTTCGCCACCGAGCGCTACCGCCTCGCCGCCTTCGTCGTCGCGGGTGCGATCGCCGGTCTCGCCGGCGTGCTGCTCGCCAACAGCCAGAATTACGTCAGCCCGGCCGACATGGCATGGACGCGCTCGGGCGAGTACATCGTCATGGTCGTCTTCGGCGGCATGGGGACGCTGATCGGGCCGCTGCTCGGCGCCGCCGCCTATCTCGTTCTCGAGCTGCTCCTCGGCAACGCGACGACCCACTGGCAGGCGATCTTCGGGCCGGTTCTCATCGTCATCGTGCTGTTCGCCAAACGCGGCCTCTACGGCGCTCTCGCCGGGCGGACGGACCATGGCTGAGCCGCTGCTCGCCACCGAGAATCTGGTCAAAAGCTTCGGCGGCGTCACCGCCACCGATCATCTCTCGCTGACGGTCGCGGAGGGCGAGCTGCACGCGGTCATCGGCCCGAACGGCGCCGGCAAGACGACGCTGGTGGCGCAGCTCGCCGGCGAGATCGCGCCGTCTTCCGGGCGCATCCGCTTCGCCGGCGCCGACATCACCGCGCTCGCTATGCCGGCGCGCTCGCAGCGCGGCCTTGCGCGCTCCTTCCAGATCGCCTCGCTATGCCGCGAGTTCACCGCGCTCGACAATGTCGCGCTGGCGACCCAGGCGCATAGCGGCCACAGCTTTCGGTTCTGGCGCGCCGCGCGGCGCGACGAGGCGCTGCGCGCTCCGGCGCGCGCCATCCTCGCCGAGATCGGGTTGGCCGGGCGCGAGGATGTTCCGGCCGGCCTGCTGGCGCATGGCGAGCAGCGGCAGCTGGAGCTCGCCATCGCGCTCGCCACCAAGCCGCGCCTGCTGCTCCTCGACGAGCCGATGGCGGGGATGGGGCAGGCCGATTCCGCGACCATGATCGCCCTGCTGCACGCGCTGAAGCGGCGCCACACCATCCTCCTCGTCGAGCACGACATGGATGCCGTCTTCGCGCTCGCCGATCGCATCAGCGTCCTCGTCTACGGACGCTGCATCGCCAGCAGCGCGCCCGACGAGATCCGCGCCGACGCTGCGGTGCGCGACGCCTATCTCGGCGAGGAGGCGCTCTGAGATGCTCGCGGTGAGCGGCCTCGAGACCGCCTATGGCGCCAGCCAGATCCTCTTCGGCCTCGATCTCACCATCGGCGCCGGCGAGGTCGTAACGCTGCTCGGCCGCAACGGCATGGGCAAGACGACGACGGTCAAGTCGATCCTCGGGCTGACGCCGATCCGCGCCGGTACCATCCGGTTCGAGGACAAGCCGATCCACGGCCTGCCGCCCTATCGCATCGCCCAGGCCGGCATCGGTCTGGTTCCCGAAGGCCGCCACGTCTTCCCCAACCTGACGGTACGCGAGAACCTTGTCGCCACCGCGGCCAATCGCGGCGCGGCGGGCGCGGCGTGGCACTATGAGCGGATCCTCGCGCTCTTCCCCAACCTCGCCGAGCGCGCCGATACCTATGGCAGCCGGTTGTCGGGCGGCGAGCAGCAGATGCTGGCGATCGGCCGTGCGCTGATGACCAATCCGCGTCTTCTCATTCTCGACGAGGCGACCGAGGGACTGGCGCCGCTGGTCCGCGCCGAGATCTGGCGCTGCCTCGAAAATCTCAAGGCAAACGGGCTCGCCATCCTCGTCATCGACAAGAACCTCGCGGCGCTGACGCGCATCGCCGATCGCCATTACATCATCGAGAAGGGCCGCATCGTCTGGCGCGGCGATTCGGCGGCATTGCGCGCCGACGAGGCGGTTCGCCGGCGCTATCTCGGGGTGTGACAAAACCAAGCGTTGGATTCCACCGCGCTTGTGTTTAATGACTCGGTTCCGACATTCCTCGGCTCGTCAGCGGTGGAGGGCAGGGGCGGCGGCGGGCAGGGGCGACGGAGGGCAAGGCTTGGGAAGCATCATCCTTCTCGATCTGACGGGCGGCGTGGCGCTGCTGCTATGGGGCCTGCATATGGTCCATAGCGGCATCGTGCGTGCCTTCGGCTCCGATCTGCGGCGCCTCCTCGGCATCGCGCTGCGCAATCGCGTCCTCGCCTTTCTCGCCGGCATCTTCGTGACCGCGCTGCTGCAGAGCAGCACGGCAACCGGGCTGATGACCGCCTCGTTTGCCAGCGGCGGCGCGGTCGATCTCGTCCCTGCCCTCGCCATCATGCTGGGCGCTAATGTCGGCACCACGCTGATCGTCCAGATTCTCTCGTTCAACGTCTCGGCCATCGCCCCCGCCCTTTTCGTCATCGGCCTCGTTGCCTTCAAGCGCGGCGGCCGGACGCGGACCCGCGATCTCGGCCGCGTCGCCATCGGCATCGGGCTGATGCTGCTGTCGTTGCACATCCTGCTCGACACGCTGGCGCCCGCCGAGGAGGCGCCGGTGGTGCGCACCCTGCTCGCCGCCGTCACCGGCGAGCCTCTGCTCTGCGTCCTGATCGCCGCCGCGCTGACCTGGGCGGCCCATTCGAGCGTCGCGGTGGTGCTGCTGGTGATGTCGCTGGCCTATTCCGGCTTCATCACCCCGGTCGCCGCCTTGGCGCTCGTCCTGGGCGCCAATCTCGGCAGCGCGATCAACCCGCTGGTCGAGGGCAGCCAGGCCGGCAATCCGGCGACGCGGCGCCTGCCGCTCGGCAATCTCTTCAATCGCCTGATCGGCTGCGCTGTCGTCCTACCGTTCCTGCAGCCGATCGCCGAGGCGCTGCAGCGCTTCGAGCCCAACCCGTCACGCCTGGCCGCCGATTTCCACACCGCGTTCAACGTTGCGCTCGCGCTCGTTTTCATTCTGCCGTTAGGCACGCTGGCAGCGCTGCTGACGCGCCTTCTGCCGGCGCAAAAGGCACCGTCCGATCCGGCGACGCCGCTCTATCTCGACGAGACCGCCATCGACACGCCGTCCGTCGCCCTGGTCTGCGCCGCGCGCGAGACGCTTCATATCGGCGACATCGTCGAGACCATGCTGCGCCGAACGATGATCGCGCTGATGACCGATGACCGCAAGCTGGTCGCCGAGATCAGCCGCATGGACAATGCCGTCGACGGGCTCGACGAGGCGGTGAAGCTTTATGTGACGAAGCTGACGCGTGAGAGCCTGGACGATCAGGACGGACGCCGGGCGATGGAGATCATCGCCTTCTCGCTCAACCTCGAGCATGTCGGCGACATCATCGACAAGAACCTGATGGAGCTCGCCGCCAAGAAGATCAAGCGCCGCCTCGTCTTCTCGAAGGAAGGTGCCGCCGAGCTGGCGGCGTTCCATCAGGAGGTGCTCGACAATCTGAAGCTGGCCTTCAGCGTCTTCATGTCGGGCGACGTCAAGATGGCGCGCCGGCTGATCGCCGAGAAGACCGAGCTGCGCGCCGCCGAGATCGCCGCCGCCGAAAGCCATCTCGCCCGCCTGCGCGACGGTCGCCCGGAAAGCATCGAGTCGAGCTCGCTCCACCTCGACATACTGCGCGACCTGAAGCGCATCCACTCGCATATCTGCTCGGTCGCCTATCCGGTGCTCGAGGCCGCCGGCGAGCTGCAGCCGAGCCGGCTCAAGGTCGCCGAGGCGGCCGCGAACGCCGCCGCCGACGCCTAGTGTGTGCGCGTCCGCTCTAGTGTGTGCGCGCCCGCTCTAGTGCGCGCGCGCCATGTCGCGCAGTACCTCGACCTCGAGCTCCTTGTCGCCGATCAGGGCGCCGACGAGGTCGCCGATGCTGACGATGCCGATGATCGCGCCGCCCTCCTTGACCGGGAGATGGCGGATGCGGTGCGTCGTCATCAGCTCGAGCGCCTTATGGACGCGGTCCTTCATCTGGCAGGTGATGCGGTCCTGGCTCATCAGCTCGCCGACCGGAAGCGCCGGCGTCATCTCGCCGAAGCGCTCGAGCCCATGGATGAGATCGCGCTCGCTGATGATGCCGACATGCCGCCCCCAGCTGTCGGTGACCACGAGGGCGCCGATCTGGTGCTCGGACAGCTTGCGGACCGCCGTCGTCACCGTGTCCGTGGAGCGGATCTTGTGAACGACGCGATTGCGGTGATGCAGGACATCGGTGATGTGCATGAGCCCTCCGACGATCGTTGCGATTGGAGCACTATGTCGCACCGGGCCATTGCGGCAACATTACGGGATCATGAATAATGACGGCCCGCCCGGCCGCGAGGGCCGGGCCGAATCGACGCTTCGGGCTAGAGCTTGAAGATCCGCATCGCGTTGCCGCTGCGCACCGCCTTGCTCTGCGCCTCCGGCAACGCGTCGATGCGGCTGAGGCAGCCTTTCATGTCGCCGATATTGTGCGGGTAGTCCGAGCCGTACATCACCTTGTCGGCGCCGCCGACCTCGACGCAGAGATTGAGCGATTCCTGGCGATAGGTTACCGCGTCGTAATAGATGCGGCGGAGATACTCCGCCGGCGGCCGGTCGATCTTGACGCGGCAGGCGTTCATGTTCTCGAAGCAGATGTCGAGGCGGCCGACGAGATAGGGCAGCGCCGCGCCGGCATGGCTGGCGATCAGTTTCAGGTTCGGATAGGTGTCGAAGAACCCGTCGAAGATCATGCGCGCCACCGCCAGGGTGGTGTCGAACATGAAGCCGACCGAGGCGATGAGGTTATAGACCCGCATATCCATGTCAGGCATGCCGGGGGGCGCCGTCGGATGCATCAGCACCGGCAGGCCGCGGCGGTCGATCGCCTGCCAGATCGGCGCGAATTTGGCATCGGTCGGCGACTCGCCGTTGACATTGGCGAGGACGATGATTCCGACCGCCCCCTTGGCGCAGGCGCGCTCCAACTCGGCCACCGCCTTGTCGGGATATTGCCAGGGCAGCGACGCCATGAAACGCAGCCGGTCGGGCCATTGCGCCTGGGCCCGCGCCATGTCGTCGTTCATCACCTGCGCCGCCTTGAGGCTGATCTCCGGCCCGCCCCAATAGACGTTGGGACAGGTCAGGGTGAGCACCGCCATGTCGACTCGTGCATCGTTCATCGCCGTGATGCGCTTCTCGTAGTCGAGATGACCTTCCTGCGGCGTCATGAAGGGGGCGCCGTCCCACATGATGGCGCGCGGGCCGTCCTTGCTCGGCTTGACCGCATAACGCGGCGCGCCGTGCTCGGAGATGAGCCGGATCCAGTCCTCGCTCAGCATGTGGGTGTGCACGTCGATGACGGTGGTCATGCGCTTCCTCCGGGCTCGCTATCGGCGGGCCGGACCGGGCACCACCATTAGAGCGAAAATCGGAGCGCGGCGGCGGGCTTGTCAATTGAAGCGAGTGACCGCAAGCGGCCGGGTCGGGTGCGCAGCTCCCGCGGCGAAACGACTAGATCTAGTGGTCCGCACCTGCTGATGCAGGCGAAATGCAGGAGGCTCCTACTAGATTTAGATTTTCGGCTATAGCGGCATGGCGTCGATAGGCCGTGCTCGGGATTGACGATGGCAAAGGACATAAAGAGAACATAATAGAGGACGAGCCGCCCGCTTGGCAAGGCCCAGCAACCGAAGACGCTGGGCGCCGGCTCGCGCGCTATGCGCGCTATGATGGACCAAGGCGATGTCGCGATGAGGGCGTTCGATGAGACGCAAACCGGGCTCGAACCGGCGGTCCGTGCCGCTTCTATCGCTCTGCGCTGCGCTCCTGCTCGCAGTGCCGGCCGGGTCGTCCTTCGCGCAACCGACCGCCGCGCCGGCGGCCAGGGCGTGTGGCGAGGTGGTGACGATCGCAACGCATGATCGCAGCACGACGCGCTACGCCTTCGCGCAGAAGGAAGGCGTGCCGACGCACGGGGTGCCGATTGCGCTGGTGCTGCTGGTGGGCGGCGGCGGCGATCTCGCTCTCGACGATCAGGGCTGCCCGCGTGCGCTCACGCGCAATTCGCTCATCCGCATGCAGCCGTTTTGGCGTGAGTCCGGCTTCGTCACCGTGCTGGTCGACGCGCCGTCCGATCTGCGCGGCGAGGACGGGCTGGCCGGCTTTCGCACGACGCGACAGCATGCCGAGGATCTCGGCAAGGTGATCGCCGATGTGCGGGCGCGCATGAGTGGCCCCGTCTGGCTCGTCGGCCATAGCCGGGGAACAATCTCCGCCGCGAACGCCGCCGCGCGGCTGACGGGCCCCGCCGCGCCCGACGGGCTGGTGCTGCTCTCGGCGATGATGGTGGGCGAGGCCTCCAAGCGGAAACCTTTCGTCGTGCAAACCGTCTTCGATCCGCCGCTGGCGGCGATCGCGGTGCCGGTCCTGGTCATCGGCCACCAAGCCGATAATTGCGTACGCTCCCCGGCGTCGCTGATGGGCGACATCACGGCGCGGACCCACGGCCCGCGCCAGCAGACCGTCGCTGTCACCGGCGGTCCGATCGCGCCCGGCCGCGCGCCGAATATCGGCGATTGCGGGGTCGGCGAGCCGCATGACTATGTCGATCAGGAGGGCGAGCTCGCCGCCGGCATCGCGCGCTTCATCGGCGGCGGGGTTTATTAGGGCCCTTGTGGCGCACCGTCACCGCGGCGCGAGTCGTCTCGCCGCCAGATCGGCAGTGTCGGATCAGGTGCCCGGCTCCTCGACGTCATAGAACTGGGCGACCTTCGCGTAGAGATCGATATCCGTCAGATTGGCCATCACGATGGCGGCGAAATCCTCCTCGCCGAGCTCGCGGCGGATTTCGGCGATCCGCTCGTCGATGCCGTCGCCTGTCGTCCGACTCGCATTGGCCCAGACCGAAAAGCTGCGGAATTCAGGGAACAATCCGCGGGCCTGCGCCTCGAGGCGCCGGATCGATGGCGCGAAGCGTTCCACCAGGCCTACGAAAGGCAGCCGATCGATGGCCGCGAAGGCGCGCTCGCGCTCGCCTCCCTCGCGCGCGGGAACCGCCATCGCCAGACGGCTCGCCTGAAAATCTCTGCAAGACCGGTCATTCGGCGTCGCCAAGCGGGCGCGCAAGTAGCCCGCGAAATCCATGCGCTTCGCCAGCACGGCGCCCGCGGTATTCGCGTCCTGCGTGCGTTCGAACGTATATGCCGATTTGAGCCTGTCGAGCGGGTGCCGCAAGAAGACGATCGGCAGTATCTCGACGCCCGCGATGCGCGGTGCCGGCATCATCAAGGTATGCGATGAGATCGCCGCCAAATCAGGGTTGTCGAGAATCAGAGCGCTGATCGCCTCCCTGTGATTGCACTCCGATTGCGGCGGAAATTCCTGATTGAGCCATCGCCCATCGAAATTCTTTTTCAAGATCCGATCGATCGACGTCCCGGCATTCTTGAACAGATGATACGACGTTCACCTCAGGGCTGGGCTCACTCTCTTCCGCGGGAGGCAGCACTATTTTGACGCTCCCGGCGAGCAGACAGTGCTGCTCGAATTCATTGGCGAGCGCCGTGAGCTCCCGCTGCCGCACCTGCGCTGCCGCGCCGTTCCAACCGTGGAGCAGGGCGTCGAGCCGCTTGACGATCGCCGGTACGAGCGGCGACGAGCCATCTTCCGCCGGCTGCGGCAGGCTATGGTGGCGCAGGCCGGCATCGAGGAACCGGTCCAGCTCCGCCCGTGCCTCTTCCGTCATCGGCGCAGCGGGAATCCCGAGGCTTTCGCTCAGCCGCTCGATCAGGACGTGCCGCTCCGCGAGCAAGTCGGCATAGGCGATGACGCAGCCCCGCTCTTCCCGGGCAAGCGCGCGGAGCGCCGCGAGATTGTAATGCAGCCAGAGCTGCTGCGCCCGCGCCGAGCCGATATTGTTCCGCGTCTTCAGCGATCGCGCGACCTCGAGCGGGTTGCGGTGGATCAGCAGGTAGGTCGGCGCATAGCCCGATCGTCCGAGGGCGGCTTTCCACAGATCGCTCAGCAGGCAAATCCGCGGGTCCTTGATGACGATCCGTTGCTTGCCGCCATAGCTGCGCGCCAGCGTCGCCATTGCCGCGGCGAGATGGCGTGCCCTGATCCACCGTCGGATCCGGTGCCGGCCGGTCTCGATCCATGCGCCCGGTGTGACGAGCAGCTTCGGCTGATCCCAGGCGGCGCCAAGCTCATCCATGATCGAGGTATTGAGCTGCGCGATACCCCGCGCTTCCCAAAATCCGGTCGGGTTGTCATGGCCCGGACTCATCAAGTCGCTCGGCTGCTCGTAGCCGAGGAAGGATAGAGCCCGCGACAGCGCGGATGTGCCCGAGCGATGCATCCCGAGAACAACCAGGGCGGATTTGCCGCCGCCTTCGCCTATCGCTTCACTCTCCGCTGGCATGCCGATTTTACTCTCTCCGCCCAAGTCTCTGAGCTCTAGGGTGTTGCATTATTCGGCAATATGGGCTTCCGGCATCCCGGTGCATCGGTCGAGCTTCGCGCCGCTGCGGCGCGCGGTGGAATCGCGCTTCGCCACGTCTGCCGTTGCAATGCGCTCAGCAGCAGCTCCGATAGCGCTCGACGCAAATGCGCACGACCTCATCGGGGTCGCGCTGCCACCAATTCTGCGCCGAGAAGATCTCGACCTCGCAATGGCCGGTATAGCCGGCTTCCTCGACCCAGCCGCGGATGCGCGGGATGTCGATGATGCCGTCGCCCATCATGCCGCGATCGAGCAGGAGGTCGCGCGTCGGCACCAGCCAGTCGCAGATATGGAAGGCGAGGATGCGGCCCGTCTGCCGGCCGGCGCGGGCGATCTCCGCTGCGAGATCGGGGTCCCACCAGGTGTGGTAGATGTCGATCGCGATGCCCAGCCCGTCGCCGAGCGCGTCGCAGAGATCGTTGGCCTGGGCCAGCGTGTTGATGCAGGCGCGATCGGCGGCATACATCGGGTGGAGCGGCTCGATCGCCAGCTTCACGCCGGCCGCGCGCGCATGCGGCAGCAGCGCGGCGATGCCGTCGCGGACGAGCTTGCGGGCGTCGGCGATGTCGCGCGAGCCGGCGGCGAGGCCGCCGACGACGAGCACCAGGCATTGCGCGCCGATCGCCGCCGCCTCGTCGACGGCGCGGCGATTGTCGTCGCTTGCGTCGCCCGACGTGAACATGCCGCCGCGGCAGAGGCCGGTGACGATCATGCCGCGATCGGCGAGGATGCGGGCCGCCTCAGCGACGCCGCATTCGGCGAGGCGGTCGCGCCACGGCGCGATCGCACCGATGCCGTGACGCGACAGCGTCTCGACGGCCTGGCGCAGCGTCAGGGTCTTCAGCGTCGCCGTGTTGATCGACAGGAAAGAGACGTCGCGCGAGAGGTCACGCATCGACGCCGTGCACCGTCAAGATCGCCCGCATGCGCGAAGTCGCGAGATCGGGATCGGCGAGCAGCGAGGCGCCATCGGCGAGGCGGAAGAGCTCGGCGAGATGGACGAGCGAGCGGGCGCCCTGCTGACCGCCGATCATGGTGAAATGGCGCTGATGGCCGTTGAGATAGGCCATGAAGACGACACCCGTCTTGTAGAACCGCGTCGGCGCCTTGAAGATGTGACGCGACAGCGGGACGGTCGGCGCCAAGATGTCATGGAACGCATTGTCGCTTCCATGTGCCAGCTCGCCGAGCGCGGCCGAGGCGGCGGGGGCGATGGCGTCGAAGATGCCGAGCAGCGCGTCGCTGTATTGCGCGCCGTCGCCGGCGATCAGCTCGGCGTAGTTGAAATCGTCGCCGGTATACATGCGCACGGTTTTCGGCAGGCGTCGGCGCATGGCGATCTCGCGATCCTTGTCGAGCAGCGAGATCTTGATCCCGTCGATCTTGTCGGCGTTGCGCGCGATGATGTCGAGCGCGACCGAGGTCGCCGCGTCGAGATCGCCATGGCCCCAATAGCCGGCAAGGGCGGGGTCGAACATGTCGCCGAGCCAATGGATGATCACGGGCTCGCGCACCTGGCCGAGGATGTGGTCATAGACGCGGCCGTAATCCTCCGGCCCGCGCGCCGCCGCGGCGAGGGCGCGGCTCGCCATCAGGATGATCCGGCCGCCGAGCGCCTCGATGGCGCCGATCTGCTCCTCATAGGCGGCGATGATGGCGTCGAGCGTCGCCGGCCGGCCGGCGGGCAGATGATCGGTGCCCGCGCCGGAGAACAGCACCGCGCCGGGGAAATCCCTCGCGGCGGCGATCGAGCGCGCGACCAGCTCGAGCGAAGTCTTCCAGTCGAGCCCCATGCCGCGCTGCGCTGTGTCCATCGCCTCGGCGACGCCGAGGCCGAGCGTCCAGAGATGGCGGCGATAGGCCAGCGTCGCGTCCCAGTCGAGCGCGGCGTCGAGAAAGGGGTCGCCATCGGCGAGGGGATCGGCGACGACATGCGCGGCGGCAATCGGCACCCGGTTGAAGGGGGCGCTCGGCCGGGCGGGAAAGCGGCGTGGCTGACGCGTGGTGAAGGGGGCGAGGCGGCCCTCCCTGGTCGGCAGGGCGATCGTCGGCATCTCTAGCCCTCCAGTGCGGGAACGTCGATCCAGCGGCGCTCGGCCCAGCTCTTCATGCCGAGCTCGGCGAGCTGCACGCCGCGCGCCCCGGCGAGCAGGTCCCAGCGGAACGGCGCGCTCTCGCAGACATGGCGGATGAATTCCTCCCACTGGATCTTGAAGCCATTGTCGTAGACCTGGTTGTCGGGGACCTCCTGCCACTGCGCGAAGAAGTCGATCTTCTGTTTCTCGTCGGGATTCCACACCGGCTTCGGCGTATTGACGCGCGACTGCGAGAAACAGCGCGTGAGGCCGGCCACCGCCGAGCCATGCGTGCCGTCGACCTGGAAGGTGACGAGATCGTCGCGCCGCACCCGCGTCGCCCATGAGGAGTTGATCTGGGCGACGATGCCGCCTTCGAGCTGAAAGGTCGCGAAGGCAGCGTCGTCGCAATCGGCGGCATAGGGTTTGCCGGCCTCGTCCCAGCGCTCCTTGATGAAATTGGCGCCGAGGCAGCTCACGCTCTTGACGCTGCCGAAGAGCCCGTCGAGCACGTAGCGCCAGTGGCACAGCATGTCGAGGATGATGCCGCCGCCCTCGGATTTGCGATAGTTCCAGGACGGGCGCTGGGCCGGCTGCCAATCGCCCTCGAAGACCCAATAGCCGAACTCGCCCTTGACCGAGAGGATGCGGCCGAAGAAGCCGCCATCGATGAGCAGCTTCAATTTGACCAGCCCGGGCAGGAAGAGCTTGTCCTGGACGACGCCGTGCCGGACCCCGGCGTCGCGCGCCAGCCGGTAGAGGGCGAGCGCGTCGGCGAGCGTCTCGGCGCTCGGCTTCTCGCAATAGATGTGCTTGCCGGCAGCGATCGCCTTCTTAAGGTTGGGCTTGCGCAGCTGCGTCGTGGCGGCGTCGAAATAGACCGTGTCGCTCGTGTCGGCAAGGGCGCGGTCGAGATCGGTGGTGGTGCGCTCGACGCCGTGCTGCCGGGCGAGACGGGCGAGCTTCTCTTCGTTGCGGCCGACCAGGATGGGATCCGGCATGATGCGCGTGCCGTCGGCGAGGGCGACACCGCCTTGGGCGCGGATCGCCAGGATCGAGCGGACGAGATGCTGGTTCGTCCCCATCCGCCCGGTGACGCCGTTCATGATGATGCCGAGCCGCTTTTCCGCCATGCGCCATGCCTCCCGACGAAGCCTACTCTATTCCCCTCTCCCCTTGTGGGCCCTTCGACGGGCTCAGGAGGGAGGGGACCCATGCGAAGCATGGGGAGGGTGAGGGGTCTAAGCCAAGAGATTAAATCGATCGCAAAGCGACGATCTACCCCTCACCCTAACCCTCTCCCGCTCTCGCGGGGACCTTTGGTCCCCGCTGTCGCGGCAGGCGTGACGAAGTCACGCCGAGAGCAAGGGGAGAGGGGGATTCGATCTTCTGGTTCGATCACGAAGTACGAATCCTCGATCGCGAATACTTGACTGCCAGCGATTGGTCAACACGAGGACGCGGCGCGGCGTTAAACTGGGAGGTGTCGCTTGCGGAGGAGATCGCCGATGACCGCAGCTTCGATGAGCCGCCTTGCCGTCCTCTTTCTCGTCGTCCTGGCCACCTCGGCCCGCGCCGAGATCACCATGCGCGACTACAAATTGCCCGAGGGGCTGGGGCCGCACGACGTCGCGCCGGC
>WNFM01137248.1_pt2 | contig 15623 bp, 16 predicted proteins | sample 5400271 | NCBI WGS metagenome assembly WNFM01 (sample SAMN13153352, study PRJNA577476) | soil metagenome | isolation source: 60 cm saprolite on Douglas fir-dominated hillslope | place: USA:California | collected 2013-09-17
GGGTTTCCAAAATCGTCGGGACCGTAGATTCCAGCGATCGGCATGGTGGTCTCCTTCCCATATACTCACTATGAGCATATTTAGGTTTCGAGAAATCCGGCCTCGAAGGGCCGGCGGTTTCTCGCATTCGATGACTTCCGATCCGAGCTAGTGTGCGACCTTGCGGAGCGCCCGGCACCTCACGAGGATTTGACTTATCCTCATTTTGAGCAAATCAGATGTAACATGGCCTCTGAAGCTCCGCCAGATGCTCGAGCCGGCAAATCGTCAGGGCTGACCGCTTTGATTTGCATCGCTGCATTGCAAAAGCGATTTTTGCGACGCCCGCGACTGGGATTTTCATGCAAATGCATTAACTCCCCGTAACATATCCGGTCCGCCTTTTCGGATCCGATAGCAAGCATTGGGGAATCTGCATGAGCGCAACTACAACTACGGGAGACCTCCGTCCGAACATTGGCAATTGGCGTACGCCGCTAGTGATCGTGGTATGCGGCAGCCTGATCGGCATGCTGACGTTCGGGCCGCGGTCGGCCTTCGGGTTCTTCATGCAGCCGATGAGCCATGAGTTCGGCTGGGGCCGCGATGTGTTCGCGCTCGCACTCGCGGTGCAGAATCTGCTGTGGGGCATCGGCCAGCCATTTGCCGGTGCGATCGCCGACCGGTTCGGCAACGTACGCGTGATCTCCGTCGGCGTGCTGATGTATGCTCTGGGCCTGATGGTTATGTGTTACGGCTCGACGCCTGCCTCGATCGAACTCGGCGCCGGGCTTCTGATCGGCTTCGGTCTCTCCGGATGTTCGTTCAACCTGGTGCTGTCGGCGTTCGGTAAGTTGCTGCCGCCGGAATGGCGCGGTATCGCGCTCGGGGCGGGGACTGCGGCCGGATCGTTCGGACAATTCCTGTTCGCGCCAATCGGCGTCGCGCTGATCGACAATTTCGGCTGGCAGCCGGCATTGACGGTATTCGCGGCGCTGATGCTGCTGGCGATTCCGCTATCGCTGGCGCTGGCGACGCCGGCCGTGGCCCCAAGCGACGTGCCCGTCGCGCAGCAACAGTCGTTCAAGCAGGCGCTGGCGGAAGCCTTCGGTCATCGTTCCTATGTGCTATTGGTGCTCGGCTTCTTCACCTGCGGCTTTCAGCTTGCTTTCATCACCGTGCATCTTCCGGCCTATCTGGTCGATCGCGGCACGCCGGTTCAGGTCGGCGGCTGGGTGATCGCCACCATCGGGCTGTTCAACATCGTTGGATCGCTGAGCGTCGGCTGGCTGCAGAGCAGGTTTCCCAAGCGCTACATCCTTTCCGTGATTTATTTCACCCGCGCGATGGCGACGGTGGCCTTCATCTCGTTTCCAATCACGACGTTTTCCGCGATTGCGTTCGGCATCGCCTCCGGCCTGACCTGGCTCTCGACGGTGCCTCCGACATCGAGCCTCGTCGCGCTGATGTTCGGGACCCGCTGGCTGGCGACGCTTTATGGATTTGCGTTCTTCAGCCATCAGGTCGGCGGGTTCCTCGGCGTGCTGCTTGGCGGTATCGTGTTCGAGAAATTTGGCTCGTACACGCCGATCTGGTGGCTTTCGGTGCTGTTCGGCGTGCTGTCGGCGTTGATCAACCTGCCGATCGTCGAGGCGCCGGTGCCGCGCCCGGTTGCGCAGCCGGCGTGATCCGGTAAAAATCCCCGCTCAAAAAACCGGGAGTTTACCTTGGGCACATTCAAGGCGATCAGGATCGACAAGGCGGACGCAATTCGACGAAGCCGACTTGATGGACGGCGACGTCACCGTTCGGGTCGAGTGGTCGACCCTGAACTACAAGGATGGCCTTGCCCTCACCGGCAAGGCGCCGGTGGTGCGGCGTTTTCCGATGATCGCGGGCGTCGATTTCGCCGGCACCGTCGAGCAATCCTCGCACCCGCAGTGGAAGGCGGGCGACAAGGTCATTTGCGATGGCTGGGGTCTGGGCGAGACCCATCTCGGCGCCTACGCCGAGAAGGCGCGGGTCAAGGGTGATTGGCTGGTGCGCCTGCCGGAGGGGATGTCGACGCGCGACGCGATGGCGATNNTACGGCCATGCTCGCGGTGCTGGCGCTGGAAAAGCACGGTGTAATGCCGAAAAGCGGTCCGGTCGTCGTCACCGGCGCCGCCGGTGGGGTCGGCTCGGTCGCGTTGGCGGTGCTCTCGAAGCTCGGCTACCACGCTATTGCATCGACCGGTCGCATGTCCGAGGCGCCCTATCTCAAAAGCCTCGGTGCGGCCGAAGTGATCGATCGGGGCGAGTTGTCGGGACCCGCCAAGCCGCTGGCAAAAGAGCGCTGGGCGGGCGGCATCGACAGCGTCGGATCGACCACCCTTGCCAACATTCTCTCGATGACGAAATACGCAGGCGCGGTCGCCGCCTGCGGGCTTGCCGCCGGCATGGACCTGCCCAGTTCGGTGGCACCGTTTATTTTACGCGGTGTGTGTCTTCTCGGCATCGATTCCGTGATGTGCCCGATTGAACTCCGAAAAACCGCCTGGGCACGGCTCGCCAGCGACTTGGATCCGGAAAAACTAACTGAAATCACTCACGAAATCGGCCTCGACCAGGTCATCGAGGCCGGCGCCAAAATCCTCGCCGGAGAGGTCCGCGGCCGGATCGTGGTAAAAATTCTCTAATCTTGTTCAGACTTTACCAACCAAGCTGCTCCAATGTTGCCATGGTTGGTATGGTAAGCAGCGGGTAAAGACATCCAAGTGTTGCCCGCGCTCAGTCAGTCGGAGTTTCAGCATGCTTGCGCGTTTCGTGTTGGGGGCCGTCACGGCCGGGGCGATGATTGTGCCCGCATTGGCCGGACAGATGAATGCCGATGAGGCGCGCAAGTTTGTAGCCGGTAAGGTGTTCTCATTCACCTGCTTCGATGGCACCCGCGGTGCTGGCCGGGTACTCGATGACATGGGTGCGACCGGCGCGGTGCAATTCTCGGGCTCCGGTCCAATTCGTCACCTGCGGCTGCCCGGCAATACGCTGCAGATCCGCGGCCAGGCCGTCTGCGCCTCGCTCAAGGGCCTGCCGTTCGAGCCGTGCTTTAATCTCGACAAGAAGGACGAGCGTAGCTTCCGCGGATCGGTCTCGGGCATGGGCTTCGCCTATTGCGATTTCCACCATCAGGGCGCGGCGCAAATGCTGTTGGCGCGGGCGGTGGCGCATCCGCGTTCGCTGCATCCGCCGGAGCACACCGGCTCGGTGGAAGTATCCGCCCGCGTCGAGACCCCGCAGGTCGAGGCCACCCGGATCGAGCCGGTCAAATCCGAACCGGCCAAATCCGAGACGCGTTCGGAGCCGGTGAAGTCGGAGGGCGCACCGGAGCTGCGCCGCTCGACCGACTGATCGCACCGCCCGCGACAGCCGGCCGCGTACCCGACTGACCGAAACGCCGACGGGCGCCGCATCGCCACGCCGTAGTCTTACGGGCGGTTACTTTCATGTCTTGGTAGCGACTTCCGATCCAGTTTGTCCGAAAATCGACAGGCTGTGGGGAGCCCCAACACATGAGTTCAATGATGCCGCTTTATTTCTTCCGAATTAGCCATGGTCGCTATTCGGGTGCTTCCGATCAGGGCGCGGAATTTGACAGCCGCGAGGCCGCGTGGGCGGAGATGACCAAGGTTTGCGGCAATCTTGTCGGCAGCATTTCTCGCAGCCTAAAACAAAACGCCGAATGGCACATGGAATTACTGGACGAGGCCAAGAAACCCGTCTTCAGAATCCGTCTGGTGTCGGAGACGCTGGGTTAGGCTGGCGCGCCGCGCTCCTGTCGCCGTTCAAGATCTCTCATCAAGCCGAAATTAACCAGATTATGAATCCCTTGAGGGTGAAGCGCTCGTCGTGCGTGGGATTCGATTCGCCGGCGTTGAGCCCGGCGTCCAGGAACTGAAGGCATATTGAAATGATCAAGCTCAACCGCATCGGCTACAAATTAGGTCTCGCCGGTGCGGTCGGCGTGTTGCTCTCGATCGGCATGGTCGCCAACCAGATCATGACGGAGAGCACGGTGGGCGAGGTGAACGCGGCGGCGGACAGGCAGCAATACGTTGCCGACAACGTGCGCGCGGCCGAAGTCAGCGTGCGGCAGACACAGCTTGCCGGCCGCAACATTCGGCTGCAGAGGACGCCTGCCGAGGTCGAGAAGGCGGCGGCCGAGATGCGCCAGTTCAAGGCAGCCGGGGAAAAGCAGATCGATGCCGCGCTAGCCGTGGCGGCCGATCCGGTCGGCCGGGAGCGGCTGCAAAAGATCAAAGCCCAGATGGAAAATTACGCTTCCGGCGTGGAAGAGCTTGCGAAGGTACAGAGCGAACTCTTCCTGCAGACCGACAAGCGGTCGGCGATCTCTGCCGAATGGGAGAAGGCCTTCGCGGCGCTGCTGGCGTCGCCGGCGCTCGCTGGATTAGCCAACCGCGGGGATGTCGAGATGCTGCTGCATCAAGCGGACTCCAAGGTCAATCGGCTTGGTGCGGCGGCCTGGCGTCTCGGAGCGACCGGGGAAGAGAGCCAGAAAGAGTTCATCGCCCGTTCCAACAGTCTGCTCCATGAAGATCTTGGCCGGATCCGGGATCTCGCCGACGACACGCCGTTCCGGAAAGCACTGGACGCGCTGGCGTCGATCGTGACCCGATTCACCGCCGTTAACGACGCGATCGTGAAGCTGGAAGATTCGAGGGCGGAGATTATCAAGAATCGCACCGCGATATTTGTCAACCAGGCGGTCGAATTGATCGAAGCGCAAGTCGCGTTTGTGCAGGCCAAGGCCAAGGCATCGAAGGCACGGGCCATCGCCGAAGCGGAGCAGGCCAACCGGATCAATTTCGGCCTTGCGATCGTGGTGGTGATTGCCATCATTGGATCAGTGCTGTTTTCATTCATGGGTATCGCCCGGCCGATGACCCGCCTGAACGGCGCATTGGGCGCGATGGCCGCCGGCCATCTCGATATCGTCATTCCCGGCGCCAATCGCGGCGACGAAATCGGCGATCTCGCCAAAACCGTCACGGTGATCCGCGAAAACGCCGAGCAGAAGGCGCGCGACGAGGCGGAAGCCAAGTCCAGGCAGGATCAAGTCGCCGTCCGGCAGCGCAAAGCCGACATGGTCAAGCTCGCAGACGATTTCGAGGCGGCTGTCGGCGAGATCATCGAGACCGTCTCCTCGGCCTCGACCGAACTGGAAGCCTCCGCCACCACGCTGACCTCCACCGCGGAACGTGCGCAGGAACTCGCCACCATGGTGGCTGCGGCGTCGGAGGAAGCTTCCACCAATGTGCAATCGGTGGCTTCCGCCACCGAAGAGATGGCGTCGTCGGTCAACGAAATCAGCCGCCAGGTGCAGGACTCGGCGCGGATGGCGAGCGAAGCGGTCGATCAGGCGCGCAAGACCAACGATCGCGTCAGCGAATTGTCGAAGGCGGCTTCCCGCATCGGCGACGTGGTCGAGCTGATCAACACCATCGCGGAACAGACCAATCTGTTGGCATTGAACGCGACCATCGAGGCGGCCCGAGCCGGCGAGGCCGGCCGCGGCTTTGCGGTGGTGGCCTCCGAAGTGAAGGCGCTGGCGGAGCAGACCGCAAAGGCGACCGGCGAGATCGGCCAGCAGGTCACGGGCATCCAGGCGGCCACGCAGGAATCGGTGGGGGCGATCGAGGAGATCAGCGGCACGATTGAAAAACTGTCGGAGATTTCCTCGACCATCGCAGCCGCGGTGGAAGAGCAGGGCGCCGCGACCCAGGAGATTTCCCGCAACGTGCAGCAGGCAGCCCAGGGCACCCAGCAGGTCTCTGCCAACATCACCGACGTGCAGCGCGGCGCCAGCGAGACCGGCACCGCCTCGTCGCAGGTACTTTCCGCGGCGCAGCTATTGTCCGGCGACAGCAACCGCCTCAAGCTCGAGGTCGGCAAGTTCCTCGACTCGGTGCGCGCGGCCTGATCTAGCCGACCGTGAACAGCGCCTTGCCGCGATTTTTCGATGCCACGGCGACCGCCTCGGCGAGGTCGGCGAAGCGATAGGTGCCGGCAATCGGCGCGCTGATCGCGCCTGAAGCGACCAGCGGCGTAAGCCGATCGTACATCTTCGTGATCGCATCGGGCTTGGCGCTGTTGAACCAGTTGGCCAGCCAGAATCCGCGCATTGAAATGTCGCGGAAAATGAGTTGCGCCGCCGGAACGACGGATGGCTTGCCGCTGATCGTGCTGTAGAACACGTGCACGCCCTTCTCGGTGAGACATCCCAGAAGATTGCTCGTCGAAGCATCGCCCACGCCGTCGACGGCGAGCGCAATCGGCGCTTTGCCGGTCTCGGCCGCAACCCGCTTTGCGAGGTCCGGTCCGTCGACCAGCACGACATCGCCGCCGATCGCCTTGAGCTCGGCCACAACATCGTCGCGCCGCACGACATTGACGGTTTTCAGACCAAGCGATTTCGCGATCGGAATCAGCGCCCGCCCGACGCCGGAATTGGCGCTGTTCTGGATCACCCAGGATCCCGACGGCAGAGTGACAAAATCGGTCAGCAGCAGATACGCGGTTGGCGGATTGATGCCGAGCATGGCGAGCTGATGGATGTCGGCATTCGGCAACGGCCGAAGCCGGCTGGCATCGGCTCTTATCCGTTCCGCCCAGGCGGGCGCCGGATAGGGCACCAGCGTGCGGTCGCCCTGTTTGAGGTGCTTGACGGCGCCGCCGACGGCGATGACGCGGCCGACGCCTTCGGTACCCATCACGCTCGGCAATTTTGGCCGATAGCCGTAGCGGCCCGAGATCATCAGGAGATCGCTCATATTGATCGGCGAGGCTTCGAGCGCGATGACTACCTCGCCCTCTGCCGGCGCGCCGACGTCGGGGATGTCGACCACTTTCAGGACCTCGGCTGGATTGCCGAATGTTTCGATCTGGATCGCTTGCATGATGGTTTGCTCCCGGTTATGTACTTCATAGTACATAATTAGGACGGAGCGTCAAGCAAGCAGTTTCATCGCCTGATTTAACGTGGCGCGGACACTGGCCGCATCCGGCGCGTCCTTCGCCATGACCATCAGCCCGAGATAGATCGCCATGATCGCATGCGCAGCGGCGTCAGGGTCGAACGCGTCGGGAAACTGCGCGCGGTCGGCGCGAAGCCGGCTGCTCAGCAGTTGCTCCAGTTTGCGGTTGAAGCGTTCGATCCGCTTGCGGACCTCTTTCTGATCGGCGGCGCCATCGGCCGCGGTATTGACGGAGAGGCAACCCCGGCTGCCCTTGAGGCCCGAGCAGAACGGGACAAAACCCGTAAGCCAGCGCTCGATCGCGTCGCGCGCCGACGGTCCTTCGTCGAGGATGCGCTCGGCATGCGCGACGATGCGTTCGTGATAACGGTCCAGGACTTTCAGGAACAGCGCATTCTTGTCGCCGAAGGCCGCATAGAGGCTCGGCTTGTTAAGGCCGGTGGCGGCCGTGATGTCGTCGAGCGATGTGCTCTGGAATCCCTTTTGCCAGAACACGTCGCGCGCGAGGTCCAGCGCCTGGTCGGGATCGAAACTGCGCGGTCGTGCCATCGGACCTATCTACGCGCTGGCGGCGAAATCGCAAAGCGCGCGGTCGCGCGGCACTCCATCTGCATCAGGGGTTGGCCCGAACCGCAGCGCCGCCCGCTGGCGGCATCGCACGCCGCCGGAACAGGATCCGCTGATAAAACCAGCCGATCGCCACCAGCACCAGCCCCAAGCACATGAACGACAGCGCGCGGTAGACGCCCGTCAGAGTCGACATGTCGATCAGGAACGCCTTGAGGATCGTCAGCGCGATCACCACGGCCGAAGCGAGCCGGGCGCGCTCGGAATTGACGACGATGCCGATGCCGAGCAGGATCACGCCGAACGCAAGCCACGCAATCGAATAGCTGTATTGCTCGGCGCCGCTGGTCGCCCCGCTGGTCAAGAGCGGGCCGTGATAGAGCCTGCGGATTTCAAGCGTCACATAGCTCAATGCCAGAATGAGCGCGCCGGCCGCGATGGTGTTGCCATAGGCCGCGCGGCGGCGCCCCGCCACCGCATAGGACAGCAGCAGCATCAGCACGGCCGGCAGGGCATAGCCGAGCAAAATGCCGTTGATGAAGACGCCGCCGATATTGATCGGCCAGATCGCCGGGTTGTCCAGGAACAATAGCCCGAACACACTGGCCAATCCGGCGAACACCGTCAGCAGAACCGCACTGATATTGTGGACGATGCTGCCGCTGCGGATGCGCAGCCGCTCCAGCCCGATCGCCATGGCCAGCGCAACACAGACCTGCAGCGCGGTCTCGGTGAGGCCCGCGGTATCGCGGTAGACGTCGCCTCCGTTCACGGCGTGGCGAATTTCCATGAAGGCCAGCAGCACGGTGAACAGGATCGCCGCCGATTCCACCGTACGAAGCGGCGCGTCGTCGCCACGGCGGCGCAGGAAGTGGCTGGCGGTCCAGAACGATGCCGCCGGAATGCCATAGCCCCAGAGCAGCCAGTTGAAAATCGGCGTGGTGCCGACGGCGTCGCCGACAATGCGCGGCTCGTAGCCGACGCGCAGCACCACGAGCCCTGCGAGAACGGCGGCGAGTGAACGCAGGAAGGGTATCGGCCGCTGCATCGAAATCCAGGCCGTACCCATCGACATCAGCGCCAGCGCGATCGTGAGCCAGCCTTTTTCGAGTGCAAAGGTCAGCGCCAGCGCCAGTGCGCCGAGCGCGCCGGTGGCGAACAGCGCTATCGAAATCGGCAGTCCCGGCCGGTTGTCGCGCCGAGCGAGCGCTTCGGTCGCGGCGCCGTACGCTGCCGCAAGCATCACCGCCAGGATCGCAAACGAGATCGAGCGGTCGAGATGGGCGATACGGGCATAAAGCGCGATCAATAGCGCGAGCGGCGTGAATACCGCCGCGGCCGACCATATCACGGGAATAATGGCGCTGACCAAGCGGCCTTGCGCCAAAAATCCCGCCGCGCCAAAACCTACTGCAAAGATCGCGGCCGTGATCAGATGCAACGACACCGAACCGTCGGTTGCGGTAGGGCCGATGCCTGGAAGCGGTCCGCCCGGCAGCACCAGCATGTCCGGATTGGCACGGACCGCCCATTCGGCGAACACGATGAAGACGAACGCGGCCGCAGCGCCGATCGCGCCGGTGGCGGCCGGCGCGCGCCACGCCACGAATAATGTCGCGGCCACGAGCACGGCGAACACGATGATAGCGGTATCGGCATGAAAACTCGCCAGCACGATCATGGTCGCGCCCAGCAGATAGGCCGCGAGCGAGCCTGACGAGATCGGCTCGATGCGGCCTTCGTCCGCGGGCGGGCCGAACAAGAATCCGCACACCACAAGCAAGCTTGCGAGGACGAACCCGGCAACGACGTGGAAGGCGTGCGGTCCTATCATTGGCGGGCCGCATTGCAGGCAGGGAAAGGTCCAGAGCAGCGCGAAGGTGATGGTGGTGACCGCAAGCCAGCGCCACAGCCTGATCCGCGCGAGCGCAAACGCCGCCGCGGTGACGATGGCGAGATAAACATACAGCGCCCAGAAGTCGGGCTTGTCCGAAGAGACCAGAACGGGCGTGACGAAGGCGGCGGCGATGCCGAGGCCGGCCAGCGCCGGCCCGTGCAATAGTGCCGCGGCGAGCGTGCCGAGCGCCACCATGCCTAACAGAATGAACGCCGTTGCAGGTGCCAGAAAGTCATACAGCGCGGAAGCGGCGTAAACGGTCGCGAAAGCCACCGCGGTGCCTGCGGCGGTGAGAATGGCGGGAATGTTGGCGATCGGCAGCGCTGCGATCGCGGAGAGGCTCTCCTTGCGCCGCGTCCATTCGCCCGCGGCAAGCAGCGCCAGCGCAAACGCGCCGCCCAAGAGGGTGCGCACCCCGGGTCCGAGCAGCCCCGCCTCGATCGAATAACGGACCATGAAGAAGCCGCCCAGCGCCAGCGTCAAGCCGCCGACCCAGACCACCCAGCGGGTCCCGATACGCTCCTCGAAGCCGGGTTCGGGTTGAGGCAGCAGCGGGGGCATCGCCGCCGGGCCAGTGTCTTGCGGTGCGATGGGCTGCTCGCCTGGCGCAGGCAAGACCTGTTCGGCAGCGGCAGCCGCTGCCGGTTGTTCGACAGTTGGCGCTGCGGCTGCGAGGGTTTGCTCGAGTTCCTGGAGGGGTGTGAGCGGAGGAGGTACAGGCCTTCGCTGCAGTCCCGCCGCTTCGATCGCGTCCAGCCGGGCGCGCAGCTGGGCTGCCTGATTGAACGCCTTGCGCGCGAACATAAACGCGACGACGGCAATCGCGAGCGAAAAGAAGTCCACGACCGTAAAGAAGTCAGACGGCGAATCGAACATCAACCCTCCAGGCGATCGGCCCGATGTTGAGGGCATACCGCATTAAATTCTCTAGCGCCGCCCGCGGACGCGCAGGCCCGGCGCCGGCCGCTCCTGCAGCACCTCGCGGCGGAAGCGAAACAGCGCGGCGGGCCGTCCACCCGTCTGTGTCGACATCACGCCGGTCGGTTCGACCAGCGCGCCGGCCTCCACCAGCCGGCGGAAATTCTGCTTGTGCAAATGCCGCCCCGAGATCGCTTCCACTGTGCGCTGCAATTCAGTAAGTGTGAATTCGCCCGGCAAAAGTTCAAAGACCACCGGGCGGTATTTCAGTTTGGCGCGCAGCCGCCCCATTGCGGTCGCCAGAATCCGGCGGTGGTCGAAGCGCATGGACGTGCCGAGGGGCGGAAGCGTCTTGCGCGCCAACGCCGCCGGCCGTCCGTCGCGTCGCGCCTCCTCGACCAATCCTGCTTCATAGAGCAGTTCGTAACGGTCGAGCACGCGCTCCTCGTCCCAGTGCGCGCCTTCGGTCCCGAAATAGAGCCGGACGCGATCGTTGCGGCCGAGCGCGCGCGCCGTGTCCGGCTGCTCGCTCTCGCCGGCCCAGCGCGTGAGCTCGGGCAGGATGTCGCGCTCGATCGTCGCCGGCCGCGCTTCGCGCCAGTCTTCCCATGGGAAGAAGCGATACCAGGGCTCGAACGTCGCGCCCGGCGCGCGCGAAGCATTGTCGGCGGCGCGCGTCAGCGCCAGGTAACCGATCGAGGCGACATGGGCGTCGGTGTCGCCGGCTTGCGTATGCCGGCCGCGGTCGCCGAAGGTGGAGAGCTGCTCGACATAGCCGAGCCGCAATCCCGCCTGTTCTTCGACCCAGGCGCGCAAGCCTATTTCGAAGGTGCGGTGCGAGACCGCATCGAACGGACCGAACGGAAGCCCGGCGAGTTTGTCGCCCTCGCCGGGAGATGCGGTGAGGATCAATGGCTCGTTGCCTTCGATCGCGACGATGGCGGCGGTCAGGCCGATCTCGATCGGCGTCAGAGGCTTTTCGCTCATCTGGCGTCGGTTGCGCGCATCACTCGAGATCGATGCGGAACGGCCGGCCTTCGACCATCATGCTGCCCGGGCCCATTTCGTCGAGCGCGCGCAGCATGCGGCCTTCGCGCCCCAGCGCCTTGTCGGCCAGGCTGACGATCAGCCGGTTCGGCGACGCGATCGGGGAGGCGGCACGGATTTGCTTTGCGATCGAAATCTCGTCGCGATGCGGATTGAGCGCGCAGACGGCCGCAAAGGCGCTCGCGGTCGAACGGCTGATACCGGCATAGCAGTGCACCACCAGCGGCGCGCTGCGATCCCAGCCGCGTACGAAGTTCAAGACCTGCTCGATATGGTAATCGGAGGGCGCGACAAAGCCGTCGATCTGTTCGGTGATGTCGTCCACCTGAACTTTCAGATGATTGACTTCCAGCACCGATTCCGGCCGCTGCACCTGATCGACATTGGCCATCACAGTGAGGATATGGCTGGCACCTGTGGCCTTGACGGTGTCGGGAAGTGCAGCAAGCGAGCAGACGTGAATCATGGCGTTCCTTTTGATCGTGTCGATTATAGTACGTAGCATGTAGGGTGAGCAAAGGCGCTCTTCGCGCCGTGCCCACCAAATCCGGAAATTATGATGCGCGTGGATGGGATGGTGGGCACGGTGCAAGAGCGCCTTTGCCCACCCTTGCTACGATTGTGATGACAATATCGCCTTGAACCGCGCCAAAAACCGCTTCTCGGCCTTGGCCGCGGTCCAGGGCGTCAAATAATCCTGACGCGTCGCCATCGGCAGCCCGGGATCGCGGCCGAACAGGCGTTTTGCTTCGGCTTCCGCAAAGCCTGCGAGTTCCGTCGCCTCGAGATAGGCCGCGCCCTTGTCGGCTTCCTTGATCTGCCGCTCGATCTCAGGCTCAAGCACCGGCGGCAGTCCGAATCGGATGTGGATCGCCGACAGCAGCCGCTTTTCCACCGCCTTGTAGTCGCCGCCCAGCACCGCCTTGAACGGCGAGATCATGTCGCCGATGACATATTCCGGCGCATCGTGCAGCAGCCCGGCTAACCGCACTTTTGTATCGACGCGCGGCGTCTGCGTGCGCATCACGGCTTCGACCAATAGCGTGTGCTGCGCCACCGAAAAAATATGCGCGCCGCTGGTCTGGCCGTTCCAGCGTGCGACGCGCGCGAGCCCATGGGCGATATCGGCGATTTCGATATCCGGCGGCGAGGGGTCCAAGAGATCGAGCCGCCGCCCTGACAACATCCGCTGCCAGACGCGGGCGGACGCCTCGGGCGCGGAGAGTTTTCTGACCGTCATTTGACCTTGAGGCGGGGGCTGCGATGTTTTCCGGCGCAGGTGTCGTGGCAAAAGCAGGTCACCAAATGATCGTTGACCATGCCGGTGGCCTGCATGAAGGCGTAGACGATGGTCGGGCCGACGAATTTGAAGCCGCGGCCGGCGAGTTCCTTGGACATCTTGATCGACAGCGGCGTCGATGCCGGCACGCTGGCGGTGGTCTTGAAATTGTTGACCTTCGGCTTGCCGTCGACGAAATCCCACAAGAATTTCGAAAAGCCGGGGCCGTCTTCCATGATCTTCAAATAGGATTTCGCGCTGGCGACCGTGCCTTCGATCTTGGCGCGGTTGCGGACGATGCCGGAGTCATTCATCAGCGCGTGCATTTTCTTGGCATTATAGCGCGCGATCTTTTCGGGCTGGAAATCGTCGAAGGCTTTGCGAAAATTGTCGCGCTTGCGTAAAATCGTGATCCACGACAGCCCGGCCTGGAAACCATCGAGGATGAGTTTTTCGTAGAGCGCCCGGTCGTCATATTCCGGTACACCCCATTCGGTGTCGTGATAGGCGATATAAAACGGGTCTTCCGCGGGCCAGGGACACCGCTTGAGGCCGTCGGGATGCAGGCGCGCCGACCTGCTCATGCGACCGTCTGCTTCGGTGCGGTCGCTACGTCATTCGGCTCGGCAAGGCGGATGGCAAGACCGCCCGCCGTCAGCGGCGTTCCGGCGGCAAGCGCGTCGGCGGCGCGATCGATCCTGATCAGCGCGAGGCCGTTGTGACCGGCGGTCGAGCCGATCGTGCCCACTTGCTTTTCGCCGGCGAGAATTGCCGCGCCCGGTTCCGGCGAAAAGTCTTCAAGCACGATGCGCAGCGTGCGCGTGCGCGCGGTGCCGCGATGCTGCATCCGCGACACCACCTCCTGTCCGACGTAGCATCCCTTGTCGAAATCGATGCCGTGCAGCCGGTCCATATTGGTTTCGTGCGGAAACGCATCGCCATAGATGAAGTCGAGCCCGCCGCGTGGAACGCCGGAGGCGATGCGCTGCGCATCATAGGCTGTGCTATCGACCAGCTCCGCGCCAATGAGATCGGCGACTTTTTGCTTGAGCTCTTCGGGAACGAGAATCCGCCAGCCCAGCGCCGGGCTGCGCGGGTCGGCGAACGCCAGATCGGGTTTCATCGCGAAATCGCCGTCCCAGGCGGCGAGCACGCCGAGACTGTCTGACAGGTTTTCGACCGCGACCTTGGCGCGAAGCTTGTAAAAGCCGAGCTTGTCGGTGAGCGCTTGCGCCAGCGCGCGCGGGCAGTCGATCAGAAAACCGCCGCCATGGCCGGAGGGCGCCTCGGTGATCAGGAAATCCACAATTATCTTGCCCTGCGGCGTCAGCAGCGCCCCGAACCGCCCCAGGCCAGGGCGAAGCAGCGTAACGTCGGTCGTGACGAGGCCGTTGAGAAAGTCGCGGGCGCCGTCACCACTGACCTTGACCACGCCCCGGTCGGGAAGAAAGGCCGCTTTCATGCAAAAATCTCTTGTGACATGTTGCTGCGGAACGTAAGCCGCCAAGTCGGTGACGACAAGCCCTGCGCGCGGCCTGCGAAGACCTCATCCTGTGGAGCAGGCGCAGCCTGCGTCTCGAAGGATGGCAACGGGCACCGAATGCGTCTCGTGCTTCGAGACGGCCCTGCGGGCCTCCTCAGCATGAGGGGGCGGCTCAATATGAGGACCGATGAATCAGCGATTTGATACCATTCTAAAGTCCGGCACCGTGGTCAATCAGGACGGCGAGGGCGTGCGCGACATCGCCATCGCTAATGGCCGCATCGCCGCAATCGGCTCCCTTGCTCAGGCCTCGGCCGCCGAGGTCATCGACTGCAAGGGCCTGCACATCCTGCCAGGGGTGATCGACACCCAGGTGCACTTTCGCGAGCCGGGCCTGACGCAGAAGGAGGATCTCGAAACCGGTTCGCGCAGCGCGGTGATGGGCGGCGTGACCGCCGTGTTCGAAATGCCGAACACCGATCCCCTGACGGTCACCGAAGCAACCTTCACCGACAAAGTGAAACGCGGCCACCACCGCATGCATTGCGATTTTGCCTTTTTCATCGGTGGCACCCGCGACAACGTACAAAATTTGCCGGAGCTTGAGCGCGCGCCCGGCTGCGCCGGCGTCAAGGTGTTCATCGGCTCCTCCACCGGCGCGCTGCTGGTCGAGGACGACGAAAGCCTGCGCCGGATTCTTGAAGTGATCCACCGCCGCGCCGCGTTTCATGCCGAGGACGAATACCGCCTCAACGACCGCAAGCACCTGCGCGTCGAAGGCGATCCACGCTCGCACCCGGTGTGGCGCGACGAAACCGCGGCGCTGCTGGCGACGCAGCGACTCGTAAAACTCGCCCGTGAAACGGGAAAACGTATTCACGTATTGCACATCTCGACCAAGCAGGAGATCGAGTTTTTGCGCGACCACAAGGATGTCGCCTCCTGCGAAGCGACGCCGCATCCCCTCACGCTGGCCGCGCCTGAATGCTATGAGCGGCTCGGCACTCGCGCGCAGATGAATCCGCCGGTCCGCTCGGCCGATCACCGCGAGGTCATCTGGCGCGCCGCATACGCTTGAGGAGAAGACAAAAACCTATCCGGCGTCGCCCTCGGGAATGACCGGGGTGCAGACGCTGGTGCCGTTGATGCTCGATCACGTCAATGCCGGGCGATTGTCGTTGGCGCGCTTCGTCGATCTCACCAGCGCCGGCCCCGCGCGGCTCTACAACATCGCCTGCAAGGGCCGCATCGCGGCGGGCTATGACGCGGACTTTACGGTTGTCGATCTCAAGCGCAGCGAGACTATCACCAATCAATGGGTGGCCTCGCGCGCGGGCTGGACGCCCTATGACGGCGTGCGCGTCACCGGCTGGCCGGTCGGCACTTTTGTGCGGGGGAGGCGCGTGATGTGGCAGGGCG
>WNFM01324058.1_pt1 | contig 15618 bp, 14 predicted proteins | sample 5400271 | NCBI WGS metagenome assembly WNFM01 (sample SAMN13153352, study PRJNA577476) | soil metagenome | isolation source: 60 cm saprolite on Douglas fir-dominated hillslope | place: USA:California | collected 2013-09-17
GCTGCACCAGCCGCTGCCGAGCCGGAGAGCGATCGAGTTGTCCGCGCGCGTGTACGTGAATCTGCGGCAACTCTCCGGGCTCCGCGATAGCTTCAATCCCGAATCCTCGGCCGGTGTGATGCAAGTAGAGGAATACTCCGCGGTCTTCCTTGGCAATTGCTTCCAGCGAGCGGGCCACCAGTTCGTGGCAATCGCATGCCGCTGATGCAAAAACATCTCCGGTCAAGCAATGCGAATGCACGCGTACCAATGCAGGCTCCGAGCCTTCCAGCTCTCCGCGAACCAGCGCAACGTGCTGATCGTGGTCCACATCGCTGGAATACGCGATCATGCGAAAATCGCCGTATCGCGTGGGCAGCACAGTCTCCGCGAACCGCCGCACATAACGCTCGTGCTGCATGCGGTAGCGAATCAGCTCTGCCACCGTCAGCATTTTCAAGTTGTGCTCGCGGCAGAATTCGATCAGCTGCGGCACGCGAGACATTGTGCCGTCTTCACCCATGATTTCGCAGATCACGCCTGCCGGAGTAAGCCCCGCGATTCGCGCCAGATCTACGCTGGCTTCCGTTTGCCCTGCGCGGACCAATACTCCGCCGTTACGCGCACGCAGCGGAAAAATATGCCCGGGCCGCGCCAAATCCTGTGGCTTGGTCTTCGCATCAACCGCGGTCAGAATCGTGACCGCGCGATCCGAAGCGCTAATCCCCGTCGTGACTCCCACCCGCGCGTCTACCGCCTCGGTAAACGCGGTTCCGTGAACCGACGTATTGATCGGCGACATCAGCGGCAGATGCAGCTCGTCGCATCGTTCTTCAGTCAGCGGCAGGCAGATCAGTCCACGGCCGTACTTGGCCATAAAGTTGATCGCTTCCGGCGTGATTTTTTCGGCGGCCATGGTCAAGTCGCCTTCGTTCTCGCGGTCCTCGTCGTCCACCAGCACGATCATCCGCCCGTTGCGAATCTCTTCGACCGCGTCTTCGACAGAGCAGAACGGCGTGTTGGGAGTGTCAGTCATTGGATTAGTCCCTGAAGTCCATCAAAAATCATAACGCGAGTCTGGCAGCGATAGGAAGTAAATGAAGTACAGCACGCCAAGCCATCCTAAAGACCCAGCTCGTTGGCCATACCCGAATGGTTTCTGCTAAAAAGGCCGCCCGTTTTTCTCCTCGTGACGGCTGATTGACGCTCGGTGCCTGGAATATTTTGTCGTTCCAGGAAGTCTCCATGGTGGAGGGAACACACCATGGGCGCAGGATTTCTGGGAACGGCAGCGCCCGCGTCTGCCGATTTGATTTTGGCGCTGGAGGGCGCCATGGCAATTGGCTTGGTGCTGGGCGCGGTGTTGGCGCACCGGAAATGCTATCGTCAGCACGCTTGGTGTCAGTCCTCGATCGTGCTTCTCAATGTAGTCTTTATCGTGATGGCCATGATCCCTTCCTTTCACCAGCACGTTCAGCCGAAGCTGCCGCGGAAACTGGGCCGATCGTTTTATGCGTTGGCCGCGGCGCACGCCATCCTCGGAACTCTGGCGGAAGTCGCTGGACTTTATATCCTGCTCGGAGCCGGCACCAGAATTCTGCCCGGGCCCCTGAGGTTCACAAACTACAAGGCATGGATGCGGAGCAGTCTCGTTCTCTGGTGGCTGGCGTTCTTGCTGGGGCTGGCAACTTATGTCCGATGGTACGTACATCTTTCTTGATGAACGTTGTATTCGATCGGTGAATTACCCGGGAGCCTCGAGGCGCGAAGAGAAGCGTCTTGCAATCAATATCGCAGTTAGCCAGACTTAACACTGGCCCAGCAAATCCAGAAGTTGGAGGTGTTTTATGGTAAGGGCTGCACTTTGGGTGGAGTTGAATGCAAAACCGGGTAAGGAGAAGGAGCTGCAGGATTTCCTGACTTCGGCGCAGCCGCTGGCAGAACGGGAGAAAGATACCGTCAGCTGGTACGCGGTGAAGATGGGGCCGGCAAACTTTGGAATTTTTGACACGTTTGCCGATGATGCCGGGCGGAAAGCGCATTTGAACGGCGAGATTGCCAAAGCATTGAAGTCCAAGGCGAGCGAGTTGCTGGCCGCTGACCCCAAAATCCACGAGATCGAAATCATTGCAGCGAAGAGCGGGAAACAAGCGTCGCGTGCCGGAGCTTGACCGCCAATCCGGAGCCTCATTCCAGGTTCCGGATGAAAACTCACTAGAACAATCGTGAGGAGCCAAAAGGCTGCCGCACAGATTGCGTACCAGTGCGCTTCCTGCGCCGGGTTCACCGCGGGCGGGCTGAAAACCACCAGCGCTCCTGTAGAGCTGATGTGGATCAACTGGGCGAGCGCGACGCTCTGAGTCCGCTCGTAGAACCAGGCAATCAGGACGCGCATGGCCGCCATAGTCGCGACAAACGCCACGAAAAAGGCCGGCAGGGCCCTTCCGTGCGGCGAAGCTGCGCCAAGAAAGTCGATCACCGGGGCGTGCCATAGTCCCCACAGAACGCCGAGGATTGCAGCGGCAGGTAAGACGTTGAAGCGTTGGCGTAGTCTCGGATAAGCAAAACCCGTCCAGCCGATCTCCTCAAGGAACCCGGCCAGCAGGCCGAAGGTCACGCCAAGCCAGAAGCGGTTCGGCGCATAAATTGGCGACACAAATGCTCTCAGGCAGAGCAGGACGCCGAGCACTATCGCCGGCGGAATTAGCAACGCGCAATACCATCGCAGCGGAAAGTTGATGTGCCACATCCGCGCAAGCAAATTCTTCAAACCGTCGCGGCCCCCGACCTTGCGCGTCAGAAAAATTCCAGCAAAGCTCGGACCCAACAGCATCGCCGGAAACATCAGGATCCCCGTTAGCTTCGGCAGCGGTCCGATTTGGAAAAGTCGCGGCGCCGCAACAAGAAGCGCCGCGCTCCACGAAATTGCAAACGTAAGCAGGAAATACAAAAGCGCCGGATGTTTTCGCCTGAATGAAGGACTGGGAGCAGCGCCAGAAGCCATAGATTATGCGGGATACTACAGGTCGCGGCGACCTGATGCAAGGCTGCGGCAAGAGAAACAGAAAGGGCGCCCTGGTTTGCACCGGGACGCCCTCGGTTGGATTGAGTATTTGGGCTAGCTGGAAATTTCTTAGTACATTCCGCCCATGCCGCCGGGGCCACCTGGGCCGCCGCCAGCTGCTGCTGCCTTCTTGTCGTCTTCCTTCAGTTCAGCCACCAAAGCTTCGGTGGTGAGCATCAGGCCGGCAATCGACGCAGCATTCTGCAGAGCGAGGCGGGTGACCTTGGCCGGGTCAATGACGCCAGCCTTCACCATGTCGCCGTACTCGCCTGTGTCGGCGTTGAAGCCGAAGTTTTCGTCCTTGGAGTCGCGGATTTTGCCGATCACCACAGCGCCTTCGTGTCCGGCGTTGAGCGCGATCTGCCGAGCCGGCTCTTCGAGCGCACGCTTCACGATGCCGACGCCAACCGCTTCGTCATCATGCAGCTTGAGCTTCTCGATGGCCGAGATGCAGCGAAGCAGCGCAGTGCCGCCACCGGCAACGATGCCCTCTTCGACTGCCGCTCGAGTGGCGTGCATGGCGTCCTCAACGCGAGCCTTCTTTTCCTTCAGCTCGGTTTCGGTTGCTGCGCCCACCTTGATAACCGCAACGCCGCCGACCAGTTTGGCAAGCCGCTCTTGCAGCTTCTCGCGGTCGTAGTCCGATGTGGTGTTTTCCACCTGCGAACGGATCTGCTTGACCCGGCCTTCGATTTCGCCGGCCTTGCCGCCGCCTTCGATAATCGTGGTGTTGTCCTTGTCGATGGTGATCTTTTTGGCCTTGCCGAGATCTTCGATCTTCACGTTCTCGAGCTTGATGCCCAAGTCTTCGGTGACCGACTTGCCGCCGGTCAGCACCGCGATGTCTTCGAGCATCGCTTTACGGCGATCTCCGAAGCCAGGTGCCTTCACCGCAGCGCACTGCAGCGTGCCGCGCAGCTTGTTCACCACCAACGTCGCCAGCGCTTCGCCTTCGACGTCTTCCGCGATGATCAAGAGCGGCTTGCCGAGCTTGGCAATCTGTTCGAGCAGCGGCAGCAGGTCCTTCATCGAGCTGATCTTCTTCTCATGGTTCAGGATCAGCGCGTTTTCCAGCACGCATTCCATGCGCTCCGGATCGGTGATGAAGTAGGGCGAGAGGTAGCCGCGGTCGAACTGCATGCCTTCCACGACTTCCAGCGTGGTCTCCATCGTCTTGGATTCTTCGACGGTGATGACCCCATCCTTGCCGACTTTCTTCATCGCTTCGGCGATGATTCCGCCGATTTGCTTGTCGTTGTTGGCGGAAATGGTGCCAACCTGGGCGATCATGTCGCCCTTCACGTCCTTGTGCAGTTTCTTGATTTCTTCCACCGCCACTTCAACCGCGCGATCGATGCCGCGCTTGAGTGCCGTCGGGCTCGCGCCTGCCGCAACCGTCTTCACGCCTTCGCGGAAGATCGCCTGCGCCAGCACGGTCGCCGTGGTGGTGCCGTCGCCGGCCACGTCGGAAGTCTTGGATGCAACTTCACGCACCATCTGCGCGCCCATGTTCTCCAACGGATCGCGCAGTTCGATTTCCTTCGCTACCGTCACGCCGTCCTTGGTGATGATCGGCGCGCCGAACTTCTTTTCGATTACCGCATTGCGGCCCTTGGGGCCCAGCGTAATCTTCACTGCATCGGCAAGAGCATTCACGCCGCGCAAAATCGCCTGGCGGGATGCTTCGCCCGTTACAATCTGCTTCGCCATTTCGAATTTCCTCCTAATTTGCTTGCTGCCTAGTTGCTGTGAATCTGGAACAAACCAGCAGGGTTAAAGCCCCGCCTCTGCATAATTCGATTTTTCCGAAACTGATAACCGATAACTGATTACCGATTACTGATCACTGATTACTTCTTTGCAGCCTTCGCCGCTCCGCTCAACTTGGCCAGGATTTCCTCTTCACGCAAAATCAGGAACTCCTCGCCTTCGATCTTGATTTCCGTGCCGCCGTACTTCCCGAACAAAACGCGATCGCCAGGCTTGACGTCCAGCGGGATCAATTCGCCCTTTTCGCGACGGCCAGATCCGACCGCAATCACTTCGCCTTCCATCGGCTTTTCTTTCGCCGAATCCGGGATAATGATGCCGCCTCGTACCGTTTCTTTGTCTTCAATGCGCTTCACGATCACACGGTCGTGCAGCGGTGTGAGATTGACTGCCATCTTCGGAAAACCTCCGTTTGTGAACTTGGGCTTGTACTTAGAGCCCTGAAAAAACTAGGTGAACTGTGAATGTGGCTTGTACTTACAAGCCCCCGAATGAATTGAGCTGAGGATTGAGGACTTAGCACTCCTCACAGTCGACTGCTAATATAGCAGATCAAAGTGTCATGTCAAGGGTTTGGGCGACAACCTGAGTGGTTCTCACTAAATTTTCATATTCCTGTTAAATCTGCATGAGTCTATATAAGTCTATTGTTTACATCATCTTGAACTGCTGCAAGAAAAATCTTGCACTTGGCCGTTGCCGTGCTCCCGCTCCCAGCGTAGAATCCGCGCGAGGCTTCGAGTGGGAACTCTTCTCTACATCCGCCTGATCGGCTTCACTGCCGGTACCCTGCTCATGCTTTTCTGGATGGTAGTCATTCTCGGCTACCGCCGTCAGCGCAATTTCGAACGCGTCCTGTTTTTTCTGTGTTTAGCACTCTTCCTTTTTTACAGCGGATCTCTCCTTGCCCTTAACGCACAGATCTACTATTCGCAGCCGCCGGCTACATTAGAGGTTTTTTCTCAACTGCTGCTTGTCATAGCCCTCTGGGCGATGCCCGCTCTGCTCATTCACCTTCACATCGAGTATGCGAACGAACGAGAGTTAGTTGTTAGTCGCCTCAACCGGGGCATGTGGTTGGCTGCTGCCTATCTTCCGCTCGTTTTTGTGGTGTTCCACACACGTCGGGCCATTTCAGAGACTCCTTTCGATTTCGTTACACCGGTTGGTACTTTTGGCCTCGACTACAAAATTTGGCTCTTCGCATCACTACTCGTTTGCGCCTGGTGGCAACGTCGTTTTGCGAAAGCGACTTCGGCCCAGGCACAGCGCCAATTTCATGATTGGGCGGCGGTTTGGTTGGCTTTGGGTGCCTTTGTGGTTCTTGACCTTCAACTGCGCGTCGGAACGGTTGAATACGCCGAGGTTGGCACAATACTGGCGCTTCACCCAATCTTTCCGTTTGCGGCGCTGGTGTACTACGTCGAGAAACACAATTTCCTTCAGATTGGCCGACAACGCAATCTTGTCTACGCCGTATTCGTCACATTTCTAGCGCTCCTCTATCTGAGCGTGATTCGACGAGTGAGCGTATGGCTCGAGCCAGTTCTTCCACCGGAGGCCACTGCGGCCATTCTCGTTTTTGTTCTCGTTGCGTTCTTTGAACCACTACAGAGGGTTGTGAGCAGACTCCTTCGTGCCACTGCGCAAAGTGAAATCGACCGCGCCCACAAGATTATGGGAGCCATCTTGCAGGTCGCACGGTTAGGCGATCCCATCAAGCTGCACGGTTTCGTTCAATCTTGGGTTCGGGAACAATTAGAACTCTCAGAGGTAAAGCTTTTACTCGTTGACCCTAACAAAGTTGTTACAGTCGGTTCGGACGCGTTAGATAACTCCGAAAACAGATTTTCAGTCCGCCAGGCAGGGCGATCCTTTGGCTCGTTGGATGTGAAAAGTCATGGCGCCATGCTTTCCGGTGAAACGCGAGTGGCGCTGGAGTTTTTATGCGAGCAATTGCCGACGGCTTTCGATTTATGCCGCGCGGTCGAAGAGAAAGTGCAGCTCGAAAGGGAACTCGCTGAACGCGAACGTATGGCTGCTCTCGGCCAGATGGCCGCAAGCATTTCCCACAACCTCAAAAATCCGTTGGGCTCGATCAAGACCATCCTGCAAGTGCAAATCGAGAGCCGCGAACTCCCGGAAAATTTTCGCAATGAATCAAAAATGGTGTTGGAGGAGGTGAACCGTCTTTCCTCAAAATTGAATCAATTGCTGCAATTCAGCCGCCCCGCAATTCTCGGGCAATCCGTCGAAACCCGCTGTGAGGCCGGCGAAGTCCTGCGCGAAGTCACCGAAGTTCTTCGCCCGGAAGCTGACCGTCGCGGCGTGACCCTCGATCGTCACGCGACCGCCGAGCCGTTACCTGCTGCAATCGGCAAGGAAGCACTCAACGACATCCTCACCAATCTCCTGGTCAACGCGCTAGACGCCGTCTCTTCCGACGGCCACATTCGAGTCAGCGCGTCTCATTCCGACGGCTTCTGCATTCTCACCGTCGAAGACGACGGCCCCGGCATTCCGCCCGACCTGCAGGAAAAAATCCTGCAACCCTTTTTCACCACCAAATCCCAAGGCACCGGCCTCGGCCTGGCCATCGTCGCCCGCCGCGTCGCCGAAGCCAAAGGCCACCTGGATTGCCACAGCCCGGCCCGCGACGCCCGCGGCACCCGTTTCCAGGTCCGCCTCCCCGTCACCACCGGTCTTGTGTAGCAGCGGGTTTATCCCTCTGCTCTTAGGGGTGGTAGCGAAGCTACTCTTGGCTGCGCGCGGTGTAGGCAGCACCTCGGTCGCTTCCGACGCCCGAAACCTCTGCACCGAGTTCCGTTTGGGGTCTTGACAAAGGAGTTAACAATGTGTTACGCTATTTTTGTGGTTGGAACGCGGGCCCGCTCAACCGCCCTCCCGGTAACCAGCCACCCTCCCGCTTCTACAAAAAAATCCCGTAAGTCCAATTATGGCCACACATCCAAAAATTTTACCGGTAACTCCTTTGCTTGCGATGCTTACAAAAACAAAGGACATAAAGTCCTTTGTTTGCCACACATTCTTCAAATTAATGGAGATACCCCTGTAATGGTTAACCTGGTGGTCGCATGAAGACCATCCTGATCGTCGACGACGAGCCTGCCGCACGCTACGGTCTCCGCCGCGCTCTCGAATCCAAGTACCGGATCGCCGAAGCTGGCTCCGCCGAAGGCGCCCGCGACTCCCTCCTCACCGAAAAGCCCGATCTGGTCCTGCTCGACGTGGTCCTGCCCGGCATGGACGGCCTCTCCTTCCTGAAAACGCTTCGCGACCAGGGCAGCTCCGTCCCGGTACTGATGGTTTCCGCGCTGGACGTCGCCAAGACTGCGGTTGAAGCGCTGCGCCTCGGCGCCGCCGACTACCTCGTCAAAGGGTTCGAGCTTGACGAGCTGCGCCAACGCGTCGCCAATCTCTTAAAACTGGCTTCGCTCGAGCAGGAAAACGACTCGCTACGCCGCCAGCTGGCCACCGAAGGCCAGTTCGGCGCCATGATCGGCCGCTCGGATGAAATGCGCCGCGCCTTCGAACTTGCCGACCGCGTCGCTCCGACCGATTCGACGGTTTTGATTCTCGGCGAAAGCGGCACCGGCAAAGACTTGCTCGCGCAGGAAATTCACGCGCGCTCGCCCCGCGCCGCGAAACCGTTCGTCGCGGTAAATTGCGCGGCGCTCCCGGAGACGCTCATCGAGTCTGAACTCTTCGGGTTCGAGCGCGGCGCCTTTACCGGAGCGGCGCAGCAGCGCCGCGGAAAATTCGAGCAAGCTCACGGCGGGACACTTTTCCTCGATGAAATCGGCGACATGAATCCAGTCACGCAGGCCAAGGTCTTGCGCGCGCTGGAAAACCGCACCATCGAGCGGCTCGGCGGTTCACAAAGCATTCCGGTGGATGTCCGCGTCATCAGCGCAACCCATCGCGATCTGCCGGCTGAAATCCGCACCGGCAAATTTCGCGAAGACTTGTTTTACCGTCTGCGCGTCGTAACCATCGATCTTCCCCCGCTGCGCACCCACAAAGGCGATATCGGTTTGCTTGCTGACGCATTCCTGAAAATGCACGCAGCGCGCCTGAATCGCTCCACTCGATTGCACAAGGAAGCTCTTGCTGCGCTAGAAGCCTACGATTGGCCGGGCAATGTTCGCGAACTGAAAAACGCGCTGGAACGCAGCGTCGTCATGTCCCGCGGCGACGAAATCGTGGTCAGCGATTTGCCTAGTGAAGTCGCCAGCGGACCGTCGCTCACGGCCAAAGAGAACACCGTTGGCGCAGATGCTGGAATGGGCGACCGCGATTTCCGGGAAGCCAAACGCAAATTTGAAATTGCTTGGATCACCAAAGAATTGGCTTCGCACCGCTGGAACGTTTCCCGTACCGCCGCAACCATCGGCCTCCATCGCCAAAGTCTGCAGGAAAAACTGCGCGAACTGGGCATTCGCCGCCCGGGCAGGGAATCGAATGACGAGGGTGACTTGTGATGGGTGAGCGGTGACTGGCGAAAATAAAAGCGCAACGAACATGCGCGGCTATGTCTTAGCCGGTGGAGCCAGCCGGCGATTCGGCGCTGACAAAGCGTCGGCCCAACTCGGCGGCAAAAGCATGCTACGAAGAATGTGCCAACTGGTTGAAAGCGTGGCGGGTTCGGCGCTAGTCGTTGCGTCGAGCGAACGCTATGCCGAGTATGCGGAAGCGATGGTCGAAGATCGCTGGCCTGGCGAAGGCCCTCTCGGCGGAATTATCACCGCTCTGTACGCGACGGCAGCGGCTGACCCAATAGCGGAATGGAGCTTGATGGTGAGCTGCGACATGCCGTTTCTCACCCGCGATTGGCTGGAATATTTAACCGCAAACGCAAAGGCCAGCCAGGCCGAAGTCGTTCTCCCACGCTCGACGTATGGACTTGAACCGCTTTGTGCGTGCTGGCGAACTTCCGCCGTCACCAATTTGCAAGCCACATTCGGTGAAGGCGTGCGCAAAGTGACCGACGCCATGAAACGCCTGCGCATGGAAATCCTTGACGGGACGCACTGGAAACGGTTTGATAGCGCGGGGCGGCTTTTCTGGAATATGAATACGCCGCAGGATTACCAGGCCGCTTTGCAAATATGGGAAACGAGCGAACGTGAACGAAACCAATAAACCCAGAACATCGAATGCGGCGAACGCAGACAACGACACCGGCAGATCTTCCGTCAACTATTTTGAATTTCGCGAGGTTTGCAAAGCCTTCGACGACCGCCCAGTGCTGAACCGGGTCAGCTTCGCGGTGAAACGCGGAGAAACCTGCGTGATCATGGGGCGAAGCGGAGTCGGCAAATCCGTTTCATTGAAACACATCATGGGATTCTTGCGCGCCGACTCCGGGCAAGTCATCGTCGACGGGCAGGATGTTACCCATTTTTCCGAGCCGCAGTTTTACGCGATTCGTCGCAAAGTGACCATGGTTTTCCAGTCCGGCGCGCTCTTTGATTCCTTGACCGTGCGCGACAACATCGCGTTTCCGATCGTCAATATACGTCGACGAATACACCGACAAGCTGGCAAAAGAATTGGAAGTCGAAGATGTCCTGGATAAGGTTCCCAGCGAATTATCCACTGGAATGAAACGCGCCGTGGCCATCGCACGCGCCCTGGCGCAAAATCCCGAAGCAATTTTGTATGACGAACCAACCACCATGGTCGATCCGATCATGGCCGGTCACATGGGCGATCTGATTTTGCGTTTGAAGGAAAAATTCCACAAAACTTCCATCGTCGTCACGCACGACACCCACTTGGCGCGAAGGCTGGCCGACACATTAGTGTTTCTGCAGGAAGGCCAGGCCACCGTATTTCCCTCCTGGGACGAATTTGAACACTCACCCGACCGCTTCTTCCACAATTTCATCATTCAGGACAAATTGATTCCCGCCATGGACGTGACCCTTTGACCCAGCCCGCAGATCCGCGGAGTCAACTTTGCCGTGAAATGGGTTTTTGGGACGTCTTGCTTTTCAACATCGCCACCGTCCTCGGTCCGCGCTGGATTGCCGCCGCCGCGCACAACGGCACTTCCTCGATCAGCTTGTGGGTTCTGGCCGCGGTGCTTTTCTTCGTTCCGATGGCCATGGTCATCAATGAATTGTCTTCGCGCTTTCCGGAAGAGGGCGGATTGTACGTCTGGTCCAAGGAAGCGTTTGGCGATTTTCACGGATTCGTTGCGGGATGGACCTACTGGATTTACACCATCTTTTATTTTCCCGGATTGTTGCTGGCCAGCGCGGCTATGAGCGCGTACGTTCTGGGCGGCAAGGGCGCAGCTCTCGCGCAGAACCGCACGTTCCTGCTTGTCGGTTCAATGGCGCTGCTCGCGGTTGCAGTGCTCTTGAATGTCATCGGCCTCAATATCGGAAAATGGCTGCAGAACGCTGGCGGCGTTGCGACCTATCTACCGCTGTCAATTTTGGTGATCGTTGGCAGTGTGATCTGGCTGAAGCAAGGGGCGGTCACAACCTATACCTGGTCCAACATCATGCCCGATTGGAACTGGGACACCGTGAATTTCTGGTCGCAAATCGCCTTCGCATTCACAGGACTCGAGCTGGTCTCCTCGATGAGCGGCGAAATTCGCGAGCCGCGCAAAACATTGCCGCGCGCACTGATTGCGGCGGCGGCGTTGATCGCGCTGATGTACATCATCGGAACTTTCTCGCTGCTGGCCATTGTGCCGGCGAACGATGTGGATCCGAAGAGCGGCGTGTTTCACGCCATCGCGCTTGGCTCGAACGCTCTGAAGATTGGTTTTGTCGGCATATTGGCGGCGATGCTGGTTACGGTTGGTAATGCGGGCGGAGTTGGCAGCACCGTTGCCGGCATCGCGCGTGTTCCATTCGTTGTCGGCATTGACCGCTATCTGCCGAAAGCATTCGGTAAGATTCATCCGAAATGGCGTACGCCGTACATCTCGATCCTGGTGCAAGCTGTTGCTTCCGCGCTGGTGCTGCTGCTCAGTCAAATCAATGAGACTACCCGTGGCGCGTATCAGGTGGTCATCGACATCACCATTATTTTGTACTTCATTCCGTTTTTGTACATGTTTGCCGCGGCCATCAAGCTTTCTTCACGCCCGGATCGAGCCAGCAACACTCACGCGGTACTGATTCCCGGCGGCAAAGCCGGTGTGTGGATCGCTTCTGGTTTGGCCTCTGCAGTGACGCTGCTTTCCATCATCGTTTCGGTTTTTCCGCCGGGCGATTCGTCTAATCGCTTGTTGTTCGTGATTAAGGTGGTTGGCACCACCGTCGCAGCGGTCGCACTCGGCTTGATTCTGTATTACCGGGGCCAAATGGAAAAGCGCAGGCAAGCCGGAGATTGAGTTTTCTTGGGGTAGGTATTAGAGGAATAATTATTTTATGGCGCCTAGAAACCCTGGCGCATCAACTCGTCAATCGTGAGCGATGACGAAATCTTGTCCGCGGCCTGTTGGCCCATATATCGCTCGATGTATTTTCCTAGAACGTCGGTTTCGAGATTTACCGCATCACCGGTGACGCGATCGCGGATGTTGGTGTGCTCGTAGGTGTATGGAATGACCGCGATTTCAGCGATGCGATTGCGCCAGCGCGCGACGGTCAGGCTGATGCCGTCAATGGTGATCGAGCCTTTCGAAACGACATATTGCGCGAGATCTGCTGGAACCTCGACACCGTAAATCCAACTGTCGCCTTCGGGTTTGAGACGCGCGACACGGCCAGTGCCGTCAACGTGACCGAGAACAAAATGTCCGCCGAATTCCTTGCCGGCCGTAAGTGGCTGCTCGAGATTTACGCGGGCGGCGGTTTTCAGGGAGCCGAGCGAAGTCTTCGCAAGGGTTTCAACGGAAAGGTCGGCAAAGAAATGATTGCCTTCGCGATGAACCACCGTCAGGCAACAACCATTAACGGCGACGCTGGCGGAGACGGCAAGATGTGGCGCGAGCGTAGGGGCGTGCACGGTGACTTTGCCCCCGGCGGAAGTAGCTTCGAGGCGGGAGACGGTGCCGAGATGTTCGACGATGCCGGTAAACATGGCGGATCTATTCAAAGATAGCGGATTTGCGGGAAAAGGGAATAGAGAGTAGTCGTGCCAAACCTTACTAAACTTTAGTAAGATTGCGGCGACCGCTGAAATAAGAACGGAAAAGACGTAACACTGAGGTCACAGAGACTGGAACGCCGAGGACACGGAGACATTAGGTTTGCGCAGGAGTGTACTTAGAACTGGGATGAGCGGATGGGGATGAGTGACGAACGGGACCGGGAATTGGGGATGCATCGTAAAATCACACGCCGGGATTTTCTGGACGGTACGGCGATGGCCATTGGCGGTGTTGCGCTCGGCTCGCACACTTTAGGGAAACAGTCTGCTGAAGGCGCATTGCCAGCATATCCGCCGGCGTTGACTGGGTTGCGCGGAGATCAGGATAAGGTTTTCGAATACGCGCACAAGCTGCGAGATGGAAAGTCATGGGAGTCATTTGGCGCAGTAGAGGAAGAGCACGAATCGTATGACCTGATCGTGGTGGGCGCGGGAATCAGCGGACTGGCGGCCGCTTATTTCTACCGTAAGCGAGCAGGCGATCATGCACGAATTCTGATTCTTGATAATCATGACGATTTTGGCGGGCACGCACGCCGCAACGAATTTGAAGTAAGCGGAAGGTTGCTGCTGGCGAATGGCGGCACGCAATCCATTGAGAGCCCGGGCGAGTACAGCAAAGTCGCGAAGGGTCTGCTAGCGGAACTTGGAATTGATGTGCAGAAGTTCTACAAGGCATACAACCAGAAGCTGTATGCGAATCTTGGCACAGGCTGTTTTTTCGATAAGGAGACTTTTGGCGAGGACAAGCTGGTAAGCGGAATGGGAACGGCGCCGTGGGCGGAATTCCTGCTGAAGACTCCGCTGACTCCCGCGGTTCAGAAAGACATCGCGCGGCTGTACACGGAGAAAAAGGATTATCTCGCGGGAAAAAGCAAGGCGCAGAAAATCACGCTGCTGAAATCCATCAGCTATTCGGAATATTTGACCAAGTATTGTGGGACGCTGCCGGAATCGTTGCCGTTTTTTGAGAAGTGGTCGCACGATCTTTTTGCGGTGGGCACGGAAGCGATTTCGGCGCTCGGGTGTCACCTGAATTCGGATGACTACGGTTCGTTTACGTATCCGGGATTCGACGGGCTGGGGCTGGATCCGTTGCAAAAAGAAGAGCCATATATTTTTCATTTTCCGGATGGAAACGCGACGGTGGCGCGATTGCTGGTGCGCGAACTGATTCCCGGGACCATCCCGGGGAACACTATGGAAGATGTGGTTACGGCGAAAGCGGATTACAGCAAGCTAGACGCCGCTGGAAGTGCGGCGCGCATACGGCTGGGCAGCACCGTAGTTAACGCGCGGCAAAGCCATGCGGCGGGATCGGTGCCCGGTGTGAGTGTGGCGTATGTGCGCGAAGGGAAGCTGAAACAGGTATCGGCGAAACATTGCGTGCTGGCTTGTTACAACGCCATGGTGCCGTATTTGTGTCCGGAACTGCCGGAGGCGCAGAAGAAGGCGCTGAAGTATTGCGTGAAGGCGCCATTTCTTTACACCCATGTGGCGATTCGAAACTGGGAAGCCTTTCAGAAATTGGGAATTCACCAGATCATGGCGCCCGGAGCGTATCACCTGTACACGGCGCTGGATTTTCCGGTGAGCGTCGGGTCATACAACTTTGCAAGCAAGCCGGAAGAGCCGGCGGTGCTATTCATGTTGAGGACGCCGTGCAGTCCGGGAGCGCCGCGGCGCGATCAATATCGCGCGGGGCGATATGAGCTGCTGAGCACGAAGTTCGAAACAATTGAGCGAAACATTCGCGAGCAATTGCAGCGGATGCTGGGCGAGGCTGGATTCGACACGGCCCGCGATATTGAAGCGATTACCGTGAATCGGTGGGCGCACGGTTATGCGTACGAATACGACTGGTATTCGGATCGTGATTTGCCGCCGGGACCGCGATCGAATGTGATTGGGCGCAAGCCGTTTGGAAATATTACGATTGCGAATTCGGATTCGGCGGCGCGAGCGTATACCGATGCGGCGATTGACGAGGCATGGCGGGCGGTGGGGGAGTTGCCGGGGACGGTCTTCCGCGAGAAACGGTCGGCGGTTGTAGGTTGAAAGACAACAAAGAAAAAACTTAAGACAGAGGACACACAGTGAAGAGTACAGAGGTCACGTAGACAGCATGACGATTGCTGAGAAGAATTTTTGGTTGACGACGGTGGAGGCGCCGCAGATTCCGGTGCGCGATTTGCCGCAATCGGTGGATGTGGCGGTGATTGGTGCGGGATTTACGGGCCTTTCGGCTGCGCGGACGCTGGCGAAAGGCGGCGCACGCGTGGCGGTGCTGGAAGCAGAGAATGTTGGCTGGGGCGCGAGCTGCCGCAACGGCGGAATGGTGTTGAGCGGGCTGAAACTGGGGACGACGAAGCTGGTTGCGATGTATGGGCGCGAGGCGACTAAACGGATGTATGCGGCTTCGCTGGAATCGATTGATTGCGTGGAAGCGGTGGTACGCGAAGAAAATATTGAATGCAATTTTTCGCGATGCGGGCATCTGGAAGTTGCGTGTAAGGCTAAACATTTTGAAGATTTCCGGCGCGGCGCGGAAACGATTGAGCGGGAATTCGGGCACACGCTTCGAATTGTGGAGAAAGCGGACTTGGCGAGCGAGATTGGCTCGCCGATCTATCATGGCGGAATGGTGGATGATGGGAGCGCCGGGG
>WNFM01241228.1_pt3 | contig 15615 bp, 8 predicted proteins | sample 5400271 | NCBI WGS metagenome assembly WNFM01 (sample SAMN13153352, study PRJNA577476) | soil metagenome | isolation source: 60 cm saprolite on Douglas fir-dominated hillslope | place: USA:California | collected 2013-09-17
TCCTCAAATTCTTTGAGTACGCTCATTTCGGCTACGGGGAGAGCAATGCCATTATATCTATCTCTGGTCTCTTTTGCCACTTTTATTTCCTCATTCATGAAACTGAAAAGTAATATCTTCTCGAAAGGTGTAACGGGCTACATGCTACTATGTGATACAGTAAAATAGCAAAATTTTCTATTGTAGACTACAACCTTGAAAGAATACATGCAATGGTGCGTACTTCGCGGAACTTGAGCGACAATACAAATGTGAGCAATAACCTTCAGGCTCCCTTAGATATCAAAAAGACTGGCCCCTGGATTCTGCTTGCGACCATTCTTGGATCGAGTATGGTCTTTATAGATAGCAACGTCGTTAACGTGGCGTTGCCGCGCCTGCAAGCAGATCTCAATGTATCGGCCACCGATGTGCAATGGGTCGTAGAGGCGTATTCACTCTTTCTCTCCGCGCTGATCCTGGTGGGCGGTTCGCTGGGTGACTCCTTTGGACGTAAGCGCATCTTTGCGATCGGAGTCGGTCTCTTTGCCCTTGCTTCAATTGGTTGTGGCCTTGCTCTCAATGTGACGCAGCTCATCGCGATGCGTTCTTTGCAGGGTGTTGGCGGAGCCATGTTGACACCAGGAAGCCTTTCCATCATTCGGGCCACTTTCCCTTCTGTGCAGCGTGGGCGGGCGATTGGTTTATGGTCAGGCTTTTCGGCGATTACCACGGTGATAGGCCCTCTTTTAGGAGGTTGGCTTGTTCAGTATGCCAGTTGGCGCTGGATTTTCTTTATCAATGTCCCTCTGGCCGTCATCGTACTGATTGTCTTATTCTGGCACGTGCCTGAGAGTCGCAATGTGGAGGAGCATGTCCACCTGGACTGGCCGGGAACGCTGCTCGCAACCTTTAGCCTGGGTGCGATTGTCTATGGGCTCATCGAATCCAATAATCTGGGTCTGTTGAACCCGCTGGTGCTTGGCACGGTTGGAGCGGGCGTGCTAGCTCTCATAAGTTTTATCGTAGTTGAGATGCGCAGCTCTGCGCCGATGGTGCCACTCACATTGTTTCATTCGGCCACCTTTAGCGGCTCTAATCTCCTGACCTTTCTGCTCTATGCAGCTCTGGGAGGAGCGCTCTACTTTCTGCCCTTTAACCTGATTCGCGTGCAGAGATACACGCCGACGGCAGCTGGCGCGGCCTTTATACCTTTTACTCTTATCCTCTTTAGTCTTTCGCGCTGGTCGGGAGGTCTGGTCACTCGCTATGGCTCAAAACTGCCGCTTGTGGTTGGCCCATTGATTGCCTCGTGTGGTTTCGTCGCCTTTGCCATTCCTGGTATAGGTGCAAGCTACTGGACAACCTATTTCCCCGCGGTCGTTATCCTGGGCATTGGTATGGCTATCACCGTTGCCCCTTTGACGACGACGGTGCTGGGTGCGGTTGAGGACCGCTACGCTGGCATTGCTTCGGGTATTAACAACGCTGTATCACGCGTGGCGGGACTGCTTGCCATTGCCGTGCTCAATATTTTCGTGCTCCAGGCCTTTAAAAGCAATCTCACCAGTCACATGGATGCTCTCAAGGTACCTCCCACTGTACGCCAGGCGCTGGAGACTCAGAGTAGCAAATTGGCCGGGACCCAGGTACCTCCAGGCATAGAAGGAGCACTACGTGCTGCTCTGAGCAGGGCTATTGCCCTCTCCTTCGTAGATGCGTTCCGCCTGGCCATGGTGATTGGTGCTGGCCTGGCCCTGGCCGGTGCGCTATGTGCTCTGTTCCTGGTCGAGGGAAAGACGAAGAAAGCTAACCAGGGAAATACATGAATGGCTAACTGTTATAATACAGACAAAAGGAGTCGGATCTCTTTTTGATGGTAAGATATAAATTAGAAGATCAATGACGATTGCAAAAGAGTATGGAAGGCAGGAGTATATACTTATGGAACAAACTGCGAACTTCAATGCTCCTTCACCCTTTGTCCTGGCCCTGGATGTTGGCACCTCCTCAACACGCGCTATGCTTTTTGATGCTACAGGGGCAACTGTGCCAGGTATAGAGGTGCAGGAAAAGTATGAACTCACTACCTCCCGCGAAGGTGAAGTCTCTGTTGATGCAGATAAGCTGGTAGCAGTTGTGGCTTCCAGCATAGATAAGGCAATCCAGGCCGCCGGTTCCCGGGCTTCTTCTATAGCGGCGGTGGCTACTGATACCTTCTGGCACAGCCTGGTTGGGGTGGACGCGGCTGGTCATCCTCTGACACCCGTGATTACCTGGGAGGACACACGCCCACACCAGGCTGCTGCTGAACTGAGTAAACAACTGGACAGCCAGGCTATTCACCAGCGCACGGGAGCGCGCCTGCACGCCAGTTACTGGCCCGCGAAAATACGTTGGTTAGCTACCACCCAGCCCGAAGTATTTAAGCAAGTGGCCCACTGGCTCTCCTTTGGTGAATACCTGCATCGCCAGTTGCTTGGGCACGCGGTCTGTAGTCTTTCAATGGCTTCGGGTACGGGGATGCTTGGTATTCGTACACGCCAGTGGGACCGGGAATTGATAGAGGCACTGGGTGTGCGAGGGGAGCAGTTTTCTGCCCTGGGGGATATCCATGATAAGATTAATGGCTTGACGCCTGCCTATGCTTCACGCTGGCCCGCCTTGCGCGACGTGCCCTGGTTTCCTGCCATTGGTGATGGTGCCGCTGCCAATGTCGGCTCGGGCTGCGTGAGCGAAGACAAGTTTGCCTTGACGATCGGTACCTCAAGCGCTATACGTGTTATCGTCGCGCCGGAGCAGGTTGTGCCTCCGCCCGGCCTATGGTTGTACCTCGTGGATGCCAAACGCGCGCTCTTAGGTGGTGCGCTGAGCGAGGGTGGTAATATCTTTGCCTGGCTAGGCAAAACGGTGCAAATCACTTCACTGAAAGAGGTGGACGCGGAAGTTGCGAAGTTACCGCCCGATGGACATGGACTGACAATCTTGCCATTTATCTCAGGCGAACGCAGCCTCGGCTGGCATGCAGAGGCGCGTGCTGTTATAGCCGGTATCAATGCCCATATATCGCCTGTCGAGATGGTGCGTGCCGCTCAAGAAGCCCTGGCCTACCAATTAGAAGCTGTCTACCAGCAGCTCAAAACTGCGTTGGAGCTCCACGAAAAGCCACCTATCCTGGTCGCCAGCGGTGGGGCCCTACTCTCTTCACCCTCGCTCCAGCAAATCGTGGCTGATACGCTTGCTTCGCCGCTCTATCCTACCTATGAGCAAGAAGCCTCGGCGCGTGGGGCGGCTCTCCTGGCCCTCGAAGCCATAGGTGCCGTGCCGGACGTAGCGCATCTCGCCCCCGAACTAGCAGAACCTGTGCAGCCGGACGCCCAGCGAAGCACAATCTACCAGCAGGGAGCGCAGCGACAGAGACAGTTATACCAGACCTTGTTGGGGCCAATATAATATCCCGAGGGTTATATTCGGATAAGCCGAATATACAAATGTGATTTACATTTTGCGTACTGCCAGGGTTACATTCACGCCGCCGATGCCTCGTCCACCGAGAATAACGGCGGGAGCGGTGAATGGTTGGGCCTCGTCACGCACCATATTCAAGCCATAGCCTGGGTCTAGCTGCTCGCAATTGATGGTGGGCGGGATAAGATCGTGCTGGAGCGCTAGCATAGCTGTAATGGTGTCGATTGCGCCAGCAGCAGCGAAACTATGACCCTGGCTGGTACGAGGCACGCTGACAGGTAGTTGCTGTGCGTCATTCCCAAAGACCATGTGTAAAGCCTCGGCTTCACCCTGATCTGATGGAGCCAGGGCCCGCCCATCCAGGCTAAAGTAGCCGATATCCTGCGGTGAAAGGCTACCCTCACGCATTGCCAGGCGAATAGCTCGGGCATATTGTGTGCCATTAGACGAGGGTGGGGTAGGGCCGTTAGCATCGTTGGTCTGCCCATAACCAACAATTTCACCATAGATGGGCGCTCCTCGACGCTGGGCATGCTCGTACTCTTCGAGAATACATATGCCTGCTCCCTCTGCCAGGATTAAGCCTGTCGCCCGCTGATCAAAGGGGCGATAGGCACGGGGATTATCACCGGTAGCACAATAGATGTATTCGCTAAGGTGACCCATCACAGCGAGGCTGAAGGGGTGCAAGCTTGCTTCGCATCCACCTGCCAGGATGACGTCGGCTGCTCCACGGCGAATAGCTCCATAAGCCAGGCCCATCGCATCGAGGCCGCCAGCCGTATCATTGGCGGGTGTTTTGCTGTAGCCTTGCAGGCCATAGCGGATGGATGCCTGGCCTACATTGGCGACCTGAAGCCATGCGATGGCAGTATACGCACTTACAGCGCGTGGTCCGCGTGTGTAGAAATTGTTGAGCTGTTCAAGCACATATCCGATGCCACCGAAGGTATTGGCTATGACTGAACCAACTCGCCTGGGATTCTCTTCCGCAAGCGTTATATGTGCATCTTGTAATGCTTCCTGGATCGCGGCAAGAGCGAAATGCGTCATGCGATCGGTACGATTTGCGAGCTTGCGATCAACATAATCACTGATGGTGAAATCGCTGATCTCACCTGCCACCTTAATAAGCAGATTGTCGGAGGCGAAGCGTTGAATGCGTTTAATACCGGTGATACCCTGGCTAGTTGACTGCCAGAAGGCCTGTTTTCCAATACCATTTGCCGCCACGACACCCAGCCCTGAGATGACGACACGTCTTTCTGTTGTGTGGACCATAGTTATTTACCTCTAATATGTATGTGTCATATCTTCTCTACTGTTTGTTCTACATGCTTGTGGTCATTGACCGCTCCGCCTGCTGTCTTGCCAGGTGCTGATCAAGCCACTCTGGGCGGGTGAGGAGAAGCGCGCTATTCACACCCCCGAAGCCGCTGGAAAGAGTAAGGGCCACATTGACTGTAGCCGGGCGGGCGACATTAGGCACATAATCAAGATCGCACTGCGGATCTGCTTCGACCTGGTTAATGGTCGGATGAATAATTTGCTGATCCAGTACAAGGGCTGTAGCGATCGCTTCAATGGCACTTGCTGCTCCCTGGGTATGACCAATCATGGATTTGGTGGCGCTAATCGGAATATGATAGGCTTGTTCGCCAAAGACGGCTTTGTAAGCAACCGTTTCCGCTGCTTCGTTAAACGGTGTTGAACTTCCATGTGAATTAATATAATCTAGATCATACGCGCTAATCTCGGCCTCTGCCATGGTTTGCTGCAGTAGTTGTTGCAAAGGCGCACCATCAGGTGGTAGGGCAGTCATATGATGACCGCTGATATTCGACGTAAAAACAATGATTTCAGCATAGATGTGCGCGCCGCGTGCCAGGGCGGACTCGCGCTCTTCAAGTACCAATACGCCTGCGCCCTCGGCCATTACGAAGCCGTCGCGCTGGCGATCATATGGACGCGAGGCACGCTCCGGATCATCGTTGCGTGTACTCATAGCACCCAGCACACAGAAGACATCCATGCTGAGATTGGTTAGAGCGGAGTCTGAGCCGCCTGCCAGCATACGGTCAGCGCGCCCTTCCTGGATAGCCCAGAAGGCCTGCCCGATGGCATCAGCGCCGGCCGAGCAGCCTGTCGAAATGACTATGCATGGTCCATGGAGCTGATGGTGTATAGCGACAGCTGCTGCAGTGGCATGCGTCATATACAAAGTGGGTGGTACGAAGTCATTGGACAGGCTGCGCAGGGGATGAGCACCGCTTCCGGTAAGGGTAACCCAGAGCTTTTCTCCCTCCTCCATTGAGGCTATAGCCGTACCCATATACACACCTGTTGTATCGCGCTCTTCTTCGCTCAGGACATTGAAAAGCCCGGCATCTTTGAGTGCCATATTGGCCGCCGCCAATGCAAACTGGGTAGTGCGATCCGTAACGAATGTCTCGATTTCCATTATTCCCAGCGCCAGGGGGTCAAAGTCTGCTACCTCACCGGCTATTTGGGATTGGAGTTGGCTCGCGTCAAAACGAGTAATCTTCTTGATGCCAGAGCGACCAGAGACGCAGGCCTGCCAAAAGTTTTCTTTGCCAATGCCATTGGAGGCGACTACGCCCAGACCTGTAATGACGACACGTCGTAACATGTTTTCCTCCCATCGTGAATGCTTATCTGTTTATATCTTAATCTCTATATAGTATTCATCAAAATATAAAAACCTTCAATGAACTACCTGGCTTTTATTCTATGAAATGCTTCACTATACAGAATAAACGGGTTACAAAAGAATGTATTGAAATCAGGGATTAGGCAAGGCAATCTACAAGGCTGGCATACAAGGTTGAAGTTAGTGGGGAGTGGAGGGGCGTATGATGGCACGACACGCCCCTCCCTCTTCTCTATTTGCGTACGTCTTTCCGTTTGAGAAGGACGCCGGTTAGGATGGCAAGGACAAGGATAGTCGCACCCATCGCTCCCCACGCGAGCCACAGACGATGCATTGCGTCGGTCTGGCTATAGATTGAGAATAGTGTCCCATGATAGGTAGGATCATCTCCAAACACTACGTCTCCACCTAATTTATCCGCGTGTAAGCCGAGCGATGAACCTAAGCCTGCCATTACCCAGCGGGTGGGGAAAAACCAGGCTACGGTAGAAGTGAAGGCGTCCTTAAGCGGAATCTCAACGCCAGCAAAGATGAGTTGGGGAATGAGAATGACCGGTAACAGGCTGGTGGCGCTATCTTCGTTGGGAGCCACAGCTGAAACCGCCAGTCCGATCATCAAGCCCGCAAAGGACGCGAGGAGCAAGGTAATATAACATTCCAGCAAGACAGGTAGGAAGATGCCCTGGTGTAACGGTTCAAAGGCGTTGACCACCAGGATCAATACCCCACTCTGTAAGAGGGCCAGAAGGCCGAGCAAAAGGATTTTGGATAGCAGGTAGGGTACAATACCCAGGTTTACGGTACGCTCGCGCCGGTAGATGGCTCCTTCTTTGACGATCTCACGAATGGCGTTGATTACTCCAAAGAGCAAAGCAATGAAGGCGCTGAGGAAGAGTGCCCGCTGGGCGTTGATACTATCGCCTATGACAATGAAATCCTGCAGAGCCTTAGCTACACCGCCATTTTTCTGCGCATATGTCTTTCCAGCTGCATCGTTTTGCAAGAACGATTGGATAAGGTTACAACTTACTGTCCCGTTACCGTTTTTCTGCTTCGCGGTGGGGGTAATACCCAGGGAACCGGCGGGATTGGTCTGGCTGACCGCTGAAGATGTAAAGATCTGTGGAGTACATTGTACTACCTTATTTGCATCAAAGATGCCTGCGCCGACCTCGAAGCGTATCAAGAGCATCAGGAACAGCGCAATGAGGGGGGCCTGCAGGAGCATAATCAAAAGTGTGGCGCGGTCATTCTTCAGCAGCTCGATATTGCGCTGGGAGAGCAGGAAAAATTGTGTCAAGGGATTGCCGCGCTTGGGACGTTTTACCGGCTGTACAGCTACCTGGCCATTAACTCCACTACTCGTCCCGCTTCTCAAGGGATCCAAGACAAATTCCCGGTATTGTTCAGAGACCTTAAACCGCGCAGCAGCCTCTTCTGGCACCTTGGGATTAGCTTCAGTCGGCTCCAGGCTACTGTAGATTTCAGCAAAGTCGGTCTTGCCGAAATACTTTTTGGCGTCATCAGGAGGTCCAAAGAAGGCCAGCCGACCTCCCTGACAGAGGAAGCAGACATAGTCGCAAGTATTGATATTGTTGGTGGCATGCGTGACCAGGACGATGGTATGTCCCTTGTCGGCAAGCTGACGCAGGAGGAACATCATCTTGCGATCCAGGCCGGGATCAAGGCCTGAAGTTGGCTCATCCAGGAAGAAGAGACTGGGATTGGCGAGCAATTCCAGGGCAATTGAGACGCGTTTGCGCTGTCCGCCCGAAAGCTTCTTCACGAGTAATTTGCGCCGGGCCGTCATTTCAACATCTTCCAGGACTTCATTAATACGCTGCTTGATTTGAGCGGATGTAAAGTCGCTGGGCAAGCGCAATTTAGCTGCGTAGTAGAGGGCGCGATCGACGGTGAGGTCGCGGTGAACGATATCATCTTGCGGCACATAGCCGAGTTGAGAACTAAAGGCCGCCAGGTTCTTATAGTAGTCCTGCCCATTATACAGCACTTTGCCACCCTGTGCGGGGCGCAAGCCATTGAGGGCGTCCATCAGCGTTGACTTACCGGCACCGGAACCACCGACCAGGGCCACGAATTTACGCGGTGGTATGGAAAAAGACAGGTCATTGAGGAGCGTAACGTTATTATTGCCTGCCTTCTTCAGTTCGAGGGCATCGATGCGAATAAAGTTACTCTCGTCGTACTGCTTTAGTTCGTTGCTTTCATAGACCAGCTTGTACGGTCCAATACGAATTTCATCCCCCAACTTGAGGAGATGGCTGGTGGTTAGTTCTGAGTTGACGTAGACATGATTGGTGCTGTTCATGTCCATGATGCGATAGGAACCACCTTCTTTTACCATGCGAGCATGATGGGCCGAGACTTGTGGGTGGGGAAGGACAACGGTATTGCCCTGCACCCTACCGATGGTAATTTCAGGCGCTTCCAATTTAATTGGCTGCATGGGCAACAGGGCCTCTTGCTGCGTCCCCGTCCCATCATTGAAGACAAGCGTGATGAGCGTCCCATTTTCATCGCCGATACGGAAAATATCACCACGTACTAACTGCTTGCGAAATGGCTCATCGCCGCGAATTTTGCGGCCCTGATAAAGCAAGCCATTGAGCGTTCTTGGTTTATCAGGGTGGGGATGAATAAGTATATACTGGTTGCCCTGGCGGATAATCTGCAAGTGTTGACCGGAAACAATGCCGCCATCGCGAATGACGATGTCATTGATGGCATCACGCCCAATACTGACAACATCCTTGGTAAGTGGATATGCTTGCCTTGCACCAGAAATATTGCTACTCACCTCAAGTGCCGGTATGCCCATGGAGGTAGGCGAGGCAATTTGTGTTTCGTCAGGCCGCCCGACTAAGCCCGAGGTCTGTCCAGCAGAAAACTGTCGTTGTTGCGAAGCAGATTGATAGGCCTGGGGTGGCATGCCCTGGTATTGTGGCTGTACTGGGGGAGGAGGTTGGACCACACCGGACTGGTATTGCTGTGGCGGTGGTGTGCCAGCATAATGCGGTTGGGATACTACTGGTTGATGTGCTGATGAGATCTGTTGTGGTTGAACTGGAGGTGGTGGTGCCGTTTGTACTGCGGCCTGAACGAGAAAGAGAAACGACGTCTCTTCTCCCAGGCCAATGGTTGTATTATTAGAAATATTTGCCTGTTGAACCTGTTGATGATTTACGGTGAGTACATTTTGTGGGGCAAGTTTCTCAATATTCCATGAACCGTTGCTCCATTGGAGCCTGGCATGAGCCCTGGAAACCTTCTGGTCGCCTTTCACGACGATATCGTTGGTCGCATCTCGACCAATCGTTATTATTGATTTATGGAAGGGGAAGGTTTGCCCTGCGAGTGGGCCGCTGAGGAATTTAATTGAGACTGGTGGTGTATTCCCTTCGTTCACTGGCGTCTCCTGTTCCTTTGATGGGCATTGGCCATTCTAGAGTTAAATGCTAGCAACAACTCTACTGTCGCGAACTATTATATTATAGGGTTATAAAACTAGCAATACATCGGTTTTTTTGCGGATCGCTCCTGCGCTGAAAAAAGAATCATCCGGGCTAGCCCACATTATGCTGCTGACTCCATGTTATGTACTTCGGCATTTCATTACAAAGAGACAGCTACAAACCATCCACCTACCAGTACAAGTCATATCTTAAAAATTTCGAGCGTTTAAGACGCTGGTTTGCTATATTAACGCTGACGTGTCCCAAATTAGGCAAGTTTTGTGGGCTTATTCATACTAAAATCCTTTCCAGGATGCTATACTAGGGTTAATAGCACAATCTTTAGGCGTCCGAAAACAAAGAAAAAGTCTGGATTGTGATTAGTAGCTCAACATATTCTTCAAAGGAGCCACAATGAATAGCTTCACAAAGGTACTTATCATCGGCGGAGGACCTGCCGGATCTACCGCTGCAACTTTGCTCGCGCGGGCGGGCATCGAAGTCACTTTAATCGAAAAAGAGGTCTTCCCACGCTACCATATTGGTGAGTCACTGCTGCCATCGTGCCTGGAGATCCTGGATTTGCTAGGTTTACGTGAAAAGGTGGATGCCTACGGCTTTACACGTAAAGGCGGGGGATACTTCGAATGGGGAACCGAGGAGTGGGAACTGGATTTCTCGAAATTGCGCCATCCCTATAGTTACCAGGTCGTGCGCTCCGAATTTGACCATCTGCTGCTGGAACATGCCAAGAACCAGGGCGTGAAAGTGTACGAAGGCTATGAGATCCGCAAACTCGATTTTGAAGGGGATAGGCCAAAGAGCGCTAGCTGGTCGAAGGTAGGCGAGGATGGAAATAAAGGCGAAATTGCCTTCGATTACTTAATCGATGCCTCGGGACGCGCTGGTATTATGGCCACACGCTACTTACGCAGCCGGGAATACCACAGCGCCTTCCAGAATGTTGGCGTCTGGGGCTACTGGCAGGACACCAAGCGTCTACCTCCTCCGCAATCCGGCTCCATTGCTGTTGGCTCCATTCCCGAGGGCTGGATCTGGGCGATTCCTCTGCATGATGGCACGATGAGCGTCGGATTGGTGACCCATAAAACGTCGTTTAAGGCCAGGAGAGAGCAAGGCGCAACCGTCGAACAGATTTATATGGATGCTATTAACTCCTGTCCGCTGATTACCAACCTGATTTCGACAGGTAAACTAGTTACACCTATAACGGCTGAACAAGACTATTCATATATGTCGCATACCTTTGCGGGACCGGGCTACTTTATGGCCGGCGATGCGGCTTGCTTTATTGATCCCCTGCTTTCAACCGGCGTGCACCTGGCTACCTACAGTGCGATGGTTGCCGCGGCAAGCCTGATAAGCGTTCTGCGCGGCGAAATTCCAGAGGATGATGCGGCGGCTTTCCATGATCAGAGCTATCGCCACTCCTACCTGCGCCTGATGCTGATTGTCTCAGGCATGTACCAGCAGTACAATGGCAAGGATTCCTACTTCTGGCAGGCTCAGCAGCTTACCGGCCCTGATTATGCTCAGAACCCGGATATGCAATTGGCCTTCCTGCAAGTTGTGTCTGGCATGGAAGATATTAAAGATAGCGAAGAGACCGCCCAGGTAGTGGTTCCAGAGGAAGATGCATCTGCCTTGCTGAGGGAGCATTCTCAGACGCTGCTGGCGGCTGAGGAAGCCGAACGCCAGATGGCCTTTTATAAGCTGTATAGCTCGGTGGTGACGCGTTTCTCGATGTCGGCTGATACAGCCATCAACGGTTGGTATATCACAATGAAACCAAGCTTTGGTTTGGCGAGGGCCTAGAAAACGATTATCCCAACACAAAGCCTGGCAAAATAATCTTGCCAGGCTTTGTGTTGGGATAATCGTTTTCATTGAGTTTTACCGGTCTCGGACTCGGATAGGAGAAACCGGGCTATCACCTCGTTTACTTTCTCCGCCTGTGAGTACATAAAAAAGCGTTCACCGCCCGAGATAATATGGTAGCCTGCACAATGTGGTAATTGTTTGGAGAGCCAGTGGGTTTTGGCCTCAGGCGAGAGCGCGTCATCAATCCGGTTGATCAACAGGATGGGCATGGTCAGTGCTGACAGACGCTTGCGCATATCAAAATAGTGGATGACGGGCAGGACCGAGAATTTGTAGACGAAGGGCCAGCGCTGAATTTTGCGGAATTGTTCATCGATCAGATTGCGTGGTAAGCGAGGCAAGGGATTGGTGTTCGGCAACCTGGAAGCCATGATATAGTTAACCACCGTGCGGCGCAGGAACCAGGCCGGTAGGATATGCTGGACGGGTAAGCGCACAAAAAGTTCATGCAGCATCCAGATAAAAGGATGGGGCGCAATTTCGTAATCAGCGCCCTGGGCAATGATAGTCAACGAGCGACAGCGCTCAGGGTAGCGGACAGCGAATTCAAAGAGCACCATGGCCGCGTCGCCGTGGGCCACCAGGTCCACCACTCCCAGCTCTAAACTATCCAACACGCTGCGCAGCTCTTCGGCACGTTCTACGAGCCCCACCGGGTGCGAACGCGTCTCGTGGCGCCGGTACATAATCACGCGTCGCGTCTGACTGAAGGCGCGGACCTGGCGTGTATAGACAAATTCAAGATGCTCAAGGATAGGAACAAATACGAGTGGCTCACCTTTGCCGATATCTATGATTGGCATGTCCAGGTTGCCAATTTCCCTGTGCTGCCAGAGCGATTCGATGTATTGCACGCCATCATGGAACGTCGTATCATCAATGTAGGGGCCTGCGTTTGTGCTCATGTACAACCTCCCGCGCTAAGAATAAAAACTCTGCTACGTCGCTTATCTCATTATATAATGTGGAATATCTTGACCGAAAGAAAGTAGCACCATGTGATGCAAGGAAAAAAAACATGACAACAGATGAAAGCGAGATCATTACCTATCGTATCCTCGTCAATAGCTGGATTACTGCCTTCAACACACATGATGTGGCCGCTATCGTCTCTCTCTACACGGATGACGCGGAACTCTTTGACTCGGGTATGAAGTATCCCCGCCGGGGCAAAGAGGCTATTGAACGCTGGTTTACTCAGCGTTTTCAAACCATGCCTACCATCAGCTATACGCCCGCCTACCAGATTATTGGCGAAGCGCAAGCGGCGGTTACCTGGACGGCTCGCGGTAGAAGTCCGCGTATCCTGGGGCAGGCCTGGCTTGTGCGCCCCTTCCAGGCTGACGGAGTGAGTATTTTTACCCTGGCCGATGGCCTGATTCAAAAGCAGCGCGGCTATTATGATCACCTGGCCACGCTGGAGCAGCTTCTGCCTTTTCTGAAGTGGATTCTGCGATTGTAAGCTTAGCGGCTTTCATAAAAGAGAGGTGCCAAAACAACATGTCTCAATTTGAGACATGTTGTTTTGGCACCTCTCTTTTATAGGCATACTATCTACTCTACGCCGGGTTTGACTGGTTGCAGTGGTGGTACCAGCAAGAAGCTGAGTACCAGGCCAACGATACCGGCCATAAAACTTGAGCCGAGCCACAGGTGGATCTTCCAGGTGGTGCCGTCCATGGCCATAAGCAAACTAAAGTAGCCAGGGTAGTAAAAGGTAGATTTAGCCTCTCCTGCTCAGCGTTTGGGGCCACTGCCCATGACGAGGCTCATAACGCTTTCATGACACTTCCTCCTTATACTCGTACCAGAGAGGTTGAGGCGCCTCAGCTGGGTCGTGGCCCCACACCCTGTCGGCTGAGCCTTTAAGTGAGGACATGCCCTCAAAGAGAGCGAAATAGATGTTACCTTTTTTTCTGTTGAGATACTCGTCAAGAATATGAAGAGATATACAATCGATGATGCGGCTAAAACCCTTGGCATAGATACTGAGACGTTGGGGCGCTGGCTTTCGAGTGCTCATCTTGCGGCATTTCCAGAGCCTGGCAGTCATGAATATGTGCTGGATCAGCAGCAGTTGGATCAGCTGGCGCGTCAACATGGCTTGCAGGTGAGCAGGGTGGCAGCGTGGGATGGTGGGCAGGAAACATTATCCCGGTTGCAACAAGAGGATGGAGTGAGTGGCGTGCCTACCATGCATTTACAGCAGGGGAAGGCGGCAAATCCTATTCCTGCTTCTCCCCCACTGCCACACAATGGTACACCTGCGCCAAATGGAGTAGGGCAGGTACCATTTATCTCTCAGGTACCTCAGCAGACGGTGACCGAGCAGTTTCCTCCGACCGGTGGAGGAGCGCGTAACGGGCAGGCAGCGGAAGCGCTGGATGGTGTACCGGAAGTTCGCCCCATCAAGCTGGATGCTCCTGTTATTACCATCGGACGTTTCCCAAATAATATGGTGGTGTTGAATAATCCACAGGTTTCTGGATATCACGCGTGTCTGGAGCAGCTGCCGCTGGGTGCCCATCGTATCATCGATTTGCGTAGCACCAATCATGTCTATGTTAACTCTCAACGCGTGCGGAGCCAGGTACTTAAGCCGGGAGATGAGATCAGTATCGGCGCGTACCAGTTCACCTATACGGGCGATCAACTTGTGCAGGCGGGTGAGGGTCACAGTATTCGTATCGATGCGTTGCATCTGAAGCAGTATGGTGAGTGGCGCGCAAAGTTGCTGAACGATGTTTCTCTCGATATTCCACCGCATTCGTTAGTTGCGCTGGTGGGTAGTTCAGGTGTAGGCAAGACGACACTGCTCGATGCGCTGAATGGTATTCGACCGGCAGATAAGGGGAAGGTGCTATATAATGGGCGGGACTATTATCACAACCTGGCTTCTTTTAATACACAGATTGGCTATGTACCGCAGAGCGATATTATCCATAAAGATTTAATGGTTCAACATGCATTGTACTACACGGCGAGGATGCGCCTGCCCAACGATTTCACGCGCAAGCAGATCAAAGAGCGCATCAATGAGGTGCTGGATGAGGTAGAAATGACCCACCGGCGCAGGATGCTGGTGGGCCGACTTTCGGGCGGTGAGCGCAAGCGTGTTTCCCTGGCGCTGGAACTGCTGGCAAACCCCAGCGTTTTCTTCCTGGATGAGCCGACATCGGGGCTTGATCCCGGTCTCGATCTGAAGATGATGCAGTTGTTGCGCAAACTGGCGGATAAGGGACACACCATTATCCTGGTAACGCACGCTACGACGAATATCAGTGTGTGTGATTATGTCTGCTTCCTGGCACGGGGCGGTCGCCTGGCGTTTTACGGTTCGCCGGGTGAAGTGCTGTCATATTTCGGGAAGCAGAGTTTTGCTGAGATCTATAACGCTCTAGAGCCGACGGCGGAAGATAAAAATATTCCAAAGGAGGTTGAAGAAAAATTCAAGCACTCTCCCTATTATACTCGCTACATCGCTGAGCCGCTCAACCGGGAGATGGCGGAACATGAAAACCGGGATGAACTGAACTTACCTGTGGAGCAGGCCAGGCAGGGCAACCCCTGGCGGCAATTTTGCATACTGACGATGCGTTACCTGGAGTTACTGAAGAATGATGTCGCCAACCTGGCGATCCTGCTCTTGCAGGCTCCGATTATCGGGCTGATCCTCTTTTACCTGGCAGGCCCCACCACATTTTCATCGACGAACGTAACGACGTGTCCTTTGCGGGCCAATCCGCTCAACCATACGGGCCCCATTGTATCTTTAAGCTGTCAACGTGTCGTGGACCTGCTCAACTCACCGCAAGCGGCCAGTTTAGTGGCTCAGCAGGGCATGACGAAGCAGCAAATTTTGCAGTCGGCAATCGCGCCTAATTCGGGAGCCGATGCGCAGACGATGTTGTTCATCATGGCTTTCGCGGCGGTGCTGTTCGGCGTACTCAACGGAGTACGGGCAATCGTCAGGGAGGTTCCCATCTATCGCCGTGAACGCATGGTGAACCTGGGAATTGTACCCTATATGTTCTCGAAGATTGTGGTGCTGGGCATCTTATCGCTGATACAGAGCGCCATCCTGGTTTACATGGTAAATCTGAAGGCGCCATACCACCAGGG
>WNFM01206405.1_pt2 | contig 15614 bp, 16 predicted proteins | sample 5400271 | NCBI WGS metagenome assembly WNFM01 (sample SAMN13153352, study PRJNA577476) | soil metagenome | isolation source: 60 cm saprolite on Douglas fir-dominated hillslope | place: USA:California | collected 2013-09-17
TTCCTTGCCATCTCTTCGGACGGATAGTCGAGCTCCAGGCGGAAACCGGAAAACACGAGGCGCGAATCGCGCAGGGCCCGCGCGGCGTCCGATCGATCGGTCGTGACGACCTTCATCGCCAGCGCAATGCCCTCGGAGGGGAACACGGAAAACGTCCGGCCCGGGACGGTGGCCGGGATCTCGGTCCAGCCGCTCGCGGTGACCCTGCTTCCGGCAACGCTCACCTCATCGATGGACCCCCCTATGTGCGTGGACCCGGCAATGGCGGCCGTCAATCGCAGCGATGAAGGGTAGACCGGCTGTTCTTTCGGGACATAGAGCCCGTGCGATTCGGCCGCGAGAAGGATTTGAGCGGACCCCGCGGGGTTGGGGAAGTACATGCCGAAATACCGCGCGAGCGACGGGTCCGGCGCGGCCGGCACCGCCTTGGCGAGGAGGTGACCGTTGAGTGAAAAGAGGAGCGCATCGCGCCAGCTCATCCATGAGATGGCGAAGGAGGCCGCGGCGGCCCCGACGATCGCGAACGCTATCTTCGGGCGGCTCCACGGACGCGTCGCCTCGCACACGCCGAGAAAAGCGAGCACCAGGAGACACGTGGAATAGATCGCGTAGCGCGACGCATGGAACACGCCGAAGCCGACCCTCCCCGCGGCGGCGGCGGCTGCGGACACGAGCACGAAGACGATCCAGAGCGTGGCCGTGGGATGCGCCTTCCAGACACCTTTGCGGAAGAGCCACGCGAGGACAGCGAGGATCGAGAGCCCCGCCAGGATCGGCGCCCAGCGTCCCGGAATGATGCCGCCGATCACGATCAGGAAAAGCTGCGCGGTCGCTAATGGGCTGGACAACGCCAGCATCGGGGACGGATGGGCGGCAGGGCTCCTGTATCCCCAGAAGTAGAGGGCCCACAGGCCGAGGGATGCGGCACCGAAGAGCCACGCGCGTTCGCGCTTGCCCTGCACCGCGCATGCTGTCGCTGCGATCGGAAGGGGAAAGAGACCATTGGCCGAGGACCCGATCGCCAGGATCGCGAAGAGGATGGAAGCCGCCGCGGCCGGCCACCGCCCGCGCGTCGCGAAGAACAGGCACGCGAAGCAGAAGAACACGGAGCCCATGTTGGGCAGCCCGCCGCTGGTCCAGATGCCGGCCTCGTAGTAGCTCCACTGGAACATGAGGAAGGCCGCGGCGGCGAAGAGGGGCGCGGGAACCGCATCGCGAAACTCGGCCCAGATCAGCAGGAAAACTCCGACGAACCAGAGGTTGCCGACGAGGACCAGCACGCGGAAATCGATGCGGCCGAAAAGCGCGGCCACGCCCCGCGATATCAGCCGCACCGTGGCGATCCTGTGCTCGTTGTGCTGTGCGACGACGACGGCGAGCCAGTCTTTCGCGGATGGCGCGTCCATCATGCGCATCACGGAATCGAGGACCGTCCCGTAATCGTCCCAGACCGGTGCGTCGACCCACAAGCGCTGCAGGACGAAGAGGTACAACGCCAGGGGCGCCGACATCCACGCGAGCTTGCTCAGCAGGTGCTCACGGGAGGGTTCCATGAGCGCGAAATTCTACAGGAGCATGCGATGTTAGGATTTCTGCCCGACGACCCACCGCAGCGGAATTGACTTGGCGCCCATAACGAGGACCGAAGAAGCCATCATCCTTGCCGGCGGACTGGGGACTCGGCTAGCCGGATCGATCGGGGAGCTGCCGAAACCCATGGCTCCGGTAGCCGGCCGGCCGTTCCTGGCGTGGCAGCTCGAAGCCCTCGAGCGGCGCGGCGTTCGCAAGGTGATCCTTTCGGTCGGCCACCGGCGCGAGTCGATCGAGGAGCACTTCGCGGACCGCTATCGCGGCATGGCGATCGCCTACTCGAGGGAATCCTCTCCGCTGGGAACGGGCGGTGCGATCGTCGCGGCGATGAGCCTTGTGAAGGGTCCCGCCGCCTTCGTCCTCAATGGCGACACCTTCATCCGCGCCCCGCTGCGCGCGATGGAATCGCGCCCCGGCTGTGCGTTCAGCATCCTCGTCGCCCGAGTGGAGGACGCGTCGCGCTTCGGCACCGTGGTGGTATCCGGCGATCGGATCAGGGGATTCCGCGAGAAGGCCGCGAGCGGCCCGGGCCTCGTCAACTCGGGCGTCTACTGGATCACGAAGGCCGTCATCGCCGAGGTCGGTGATCGCGAGAAGTTCTCGTTCGAGAAGGACTTCGTTGAGCCGCACGCGGGCCGGTTGGCGATTTGCGCGGTCGTCACCGACGAGCCCTTCGTCGACATCGGGGTGCCGGAAACGCTGGCCGCCGCCGCGACGCAAATCCCCGCCTTGGCGGCAAAGGACCTCGGCCCTTTCGATTGAGACCCGCGCCGCGCCGGGCTCAGCGCTGCTCCAGCCTTGAGGAATGACCTCCGAGCCCAAATCGCCATCTTGTTCGCCTTCTCCCTGTCTACTTGTGTGCTGGCGCTGCCGGCGCTCAGTCTCATGTCGATTCATCGGGGTTCATTTATTCCGCGATAATCCGCTCGTGAGCGATGAGACGACGCCGTCGAGCCCCCAGGTCCATTGGACGAGGCATCCGGGCGCCTTCATCTCGCTTCTGTCGGTTGCTTCGGTAACGGCGTCCTCGTTCTGGCAGGGCATTCGCGAGAACTTCGAGATCGTCGACGGCCTCGCGACGAATCCCATGTACCGCATCTATCGCGCCGCACGTCCCGGGCAATGAAGCGCGTGGCGATCGTCCAGTCGAACTACATTCCGTGGAAAGGGTATTTCGACATGATCGCGTCGGTGGACGAGTTCATCCTCTACGACGACATGCAGTTCACCCGCCGCGACTGGCGCAACCGTAACCGCATAAAGACGCCGAACGGGCTCGAGTGGATCACCATCCCGGTCGACACCAAGGGCAAGTATCACCAGAGGATTCGCGACACGCGGGTGAGCGATCCCGATTGGGCGCGGATCCACTGGAAGTCCATCCAGCACAACTACGCCAAGGCGCGTCACTTCGGCGACTACCGGAAAATTTTCGAGGAGCTCTATCTCGGCTGCGGCGAGGAATACTTGAGTCGCATAAACTTGCGCTTCATCGAGGCCATATGCCGTCTGCTGGGAATCGCCACCCGCATCACGGCTTCCATGGATTATGAGTTGGTCGACGGCAGGACCGAAAGGCTGGTCGGATTGTGCCAATCCGCGGGCGCGGGGCATTACCTGAGCGGCCCCTCCGCGCGCGATTACATGGACGAATCGCTATTTTCCCGCGCAGGCATTACCGTTTCGTACATGGACTATTCCGGCTATCCGCCCTATACGCAACTGCACGGACAATTCGAGCATGCCGTGACGGTCCTCGACCTCATCTTCAATGAGGGCCACGAGTCCCGGCGCTTCATGAAGGGCTTCGGAAACGGCAATGGATAAGCTTCTTTCGGAAGTCGCCGCCTACTATGCCTCCAAGCTCGCCGCGCATGGGCCGACGCCGCAGGGTGTCGACTGGAACGGCAACGAGAGCCAGGTGGCGCGCTTCGAGCAGCTCGCGCGCATCATCGTCGATCCCGCCTTTGGCCTCGTCGATCTGGGCTGCGGCTACGGGGCGATGCTCGAATATCTCCGGCCGCGCTTTCCCACCATGCGATATGTCGGCTGCGACATATCGTCGGAAATGGTGGAGGCCGCGCGCGCTCGCCACGGCGAATCGCCCGGGGCGCGCTTCGTCGTGAGCGCCGAGCCGCCGCAACCCTCCGACTATTGCGTGGCGAGCGGCATCTTCAATGTCCGCCTCGGCAACAGCGAGGGCGAGTGGTTCCGGTACGTGACCGCGATGCTCGACATCATGGACCGGGCCTCCATTCGCGGGTTCGCGTTCAACTGCCTCACCTCGTACTCGGACCGCGAGCGGATGCGCGATTGCCTTTACTACGCCGACCCGTGCCGGCTCTTCGACCTCTGCAAGAGGCGCTATGCTCGGGACGTCGCCCTGCTGCACGACTATGGCCTCCACGAGTTCACGATGCTGGTGCGAAAGGCGACATGAAGCGACTCGTCATCTTCGGGGCAGGCGACATCGCCGAGCTCGCCCATTTCTATTTCACGCGCGAGACCGATTATCAGGTGGCCGCATTCACGGTCGACGAGGAGTACCGGAAAGGTGACGAGTTCCATGGCCTTCCCGTGGTCCCTTTCGAGCGCGTCGCCGCGAGCCATCCGGCCGCCGCGCACGACATGTTCATCGCGGTGAGCTACGCCCGGATCAATTCCCTGCGGCGCGAGAAGTATCTGGCGGCGCGTGAAATGGGCTACCCCCTGGCGAGCTACGTGAGCAAGCGCGCTACGGTGCTCAACGACGGACGCATCGGCGACAACTGCTTCATCCTGGAGGACAACACCATCCAGCCGTTCGCCACGATCGGCAACAACGTCACGCTCTGGAGCGGAAATCACGTGGGACACCATTCGGCGATCGGAGATCACTGCTTCATCACGTCGCACGTGGTCATCTCCGGCGGCGTACGCGTCGGAGAGCGCTCATTCATCGGCGTGAACGCGACGCTTCGCGACCACATCACCATCGGAACGGGCTGCGTGATCGGCGCGGGTTCGCTGGTGCTGAAGGATCTCGCGGACGACAGCGTCTGCTCCGCGCCTGCCGCCGAGCTGGCGCGAGTTCCCGCGAGCCGGCTGCGCGATTTGTAAAGACCCACGGCGATGAAATGGACCAAGGTGGGGCGCGTGTTCTGTCCCGAGGGAGATTTGGACTGGATGCGCACGCATGCGGCGGGGCCGATCGCAGAGCATCTCGAAGGCGACCTTTTCCGGGTCTACTTCGGCTGCCGGGACGGTCGGAATCGCACCCACATCGGATCGCTCGACCTGGACATCACGCGCCCGGATCGGATCGAGAACCTGTCGCGCGAGCCCGTGGTGGCGCCGGGCTCCGCCGGGCACTTCGACGACAGCGGTGCTTCGACGGGCTGCATCGTGCGGCACGGAGCAGAGCGCTACCTCTACTACGTGGGCTGGAACCTCGGGGTGACGGTCCCCTGGCGCAACAGCATAGGGCTCGCGGTGAGCGATGCGCCAGGCGCTCCCTTCCGCAAGATCTCCCCAGCGCCGATCGTCGACCGCGGGCCGGCGGACCCTTTCAGCATCTCGTATCCCTGGGTCATGCGCGAAGGCGCCCGCTGGCGCATGTGGTACGGATCCAACCTGGCCTGGGGGCCCGACGCCGCCGACATGGCGCACGTGATCAAGTACGCGGAGTCGAGCGACGGCATTCAATGGGCGCGCGAGGGGCGCGTGTCCATAGGGGCGCGCTCGAGCGCGGAGTACGCCATCGCGAAACCGTGCGTGCTCAAGGAAGGGTCGCTCTATCGCATGTGGTATTCCCATCGCGGCGATTCCTATCGAATCGGCTACGCCGAGTCCGCCGACGGTCTGGTGTGGCAGCGCCGCGACGATGAGGCCGGGATCGACGTGTCGTCGTCGGGCTGGGATAGCGAATCGTTGCAGTACGCCTTCGTTTTTCGTCATGGCCCCCGGCTCTACATGCTGTACAACGGGAACCGCTACGGGGCGACGGGATTCGGCCTCGCCTACTCAGAGGGAAACTAGCGACTTGATTACGCTGCGACCCAAGGACAATCCCGGCTGGACCAGGCCGGCGCTGCAGGCCGTGCGCGACGAGGGATTCTGCATCGTGGAAGGCGTGCTCGACGAGGCGTTCCTCGCGACCACGCGGGAAGCGATGTACCGGGCGCAAGAAGGCATCCGGCGCGAGGTCGGTGAAGAGCGGCTGCGTGACGCGGGTGAGCTCGGCATCCTGCGGCTGATGCTGCGCTTCGAGCCTCATTTCATGAAATTCCTGGAATTGCCCGAAGTCCTGGCCATGGTCGATGCGACGGTGTCCGAGACGGCGATCCTCCACCTGCAGAACGGTTTCATCCTTCCCTCATTCGATTCCCGGGCGCCGCGCGTCTTCCAGAACAGCTACCACCGCGATTTTCCCAGGTACCTCGGGGGATACGTGGCGTCGATCAACATGCTGTTCGCGATCGACGCGTTTCGCGAGGACAACGGGTGCACGTGGGTGGTGCCGGGCACGCACCAGCAGGCGATGCAGCCCGATGGCCCTTTCTGCGAGCGTAATGCGGTACCGGCGATCTGCGCCGAGGGCTCGATGATCGTCTTCGACTCGACGCTGTTGCACGCCTCGGGCGAGAACACCTCGGGGCGCGAGCGCCTGGCGATCAACCACCAGTTCACGCGCTCGTTCATCAAGCAGCAGATCGACTACGTGCGGGCGCTCGGCGAAAGCGTCGTGGCGGCGCAGGCCCCGCGCACTCAGCAGCTGCTCGGCTACTACACTCGCGTCGTCACCTCCCTGGCCGATTATTATCGGCCGGAAGAAGAACGACTGTATCGACGGGGACAGGGATGAGCGAGGCGAGCGTGAACCGCAATGACGATCCGGCCATCGAGGTCAGCGTGGTGGTGCCCGTCTACGGCTGCCGCGAAAGCCTCGAGATCCTTCACCAGCGCACGTCGGCCGTCATGCGCTCGATTGCGGTGAGCTACGAGATCGTGCTGATCGACGACTGCGACGAGGCCGGCTCCTGGGAAGTGATTTCGGAGCTGGCACGCGCCGACGTCGCCGTGCGCGCCTACCGCTTGAGCCGCAACTTCGGACAGCATGCCGCCATTACGGCGGGCCTCGAAAAAAGCCGCGGACGATGGGCGGTCGTCATGGATTGCGACTTGCAGGATCCGCCGGAGAATATCCGCGACCTTTACCTGAAGGCCCGGGAAGGCTACGACGTGGTGCTCGCGCGGCGCAAGCGCAAGCAGCACTCCGCATTCAGGACCCTTGCCGCGAGCCTCTACTTCAGATTGCTGAACGCGGCTGCCAAGACCCATCTCGACGGCGAGTTCGGCAGCTTCAGCATCATCTCGCGCAAGGTGATCGATTCGTTCCTGCGCTTTCGCGACCGCGACCGGCACTACCTGTTCATCCTGCACTGGCTCGGATTTCGCACGACCGCCATCGAATACACGCATGCCCCGCGGTACGCCGGACGAAGCTCCTACAGCATTGCGGCGTTGGTCCGCCATGCGGTCGATGGCGTGTTCTTCCAGACCACCGATCTCCTGCGCTGGATCGTGTACGGCGGCTTCTGGATCTCGCTCGCGGGATTCCTGCTCGCGCTGTATTACCTCTACGTTTACATCACACGCTCGATCCTGCCCGGCTTCACCAGCCTCGCCGTGCTGATCCTGCTCATAGGCGGCTTCATCCTCATGAGCACCGGCGTGGCGGCGCTGTACATCGGCAAGGTGTTCGACCAGGTGAAGGGGCGCCCGTTGTATGTCATCGACAAGGCGATCGTGGACGGCCGAGCGCAATGAATCGCGACGGGCGCCGCCTGTCGACCTTCCTGGTGGCGATGGCCCTCTTCGCGGCGGCCGTCACCTACGTCGCGAAGACGTTCGAGTGGAGCGAGGCATTGCCGCTTCTCTCGCGGATCGATGCCGCGACCTTCGTGGGTGGAAGCGGCGCCGCATTGCTCGCTTATTGGTGGGTGCGCGCGTGGCGTTGGCGTCTCTTGATGCGCGGCATGGGCGTGGAATGCAGATTCCTGTCGCTGTATCTGTGCAGCTCGGTGGCGTTGAGCCTCGCCGTGCTGACGCCGCTTCAATCGGGCGAGGCGCTCAAGGTCGAGCTCCTCAGGAAATGCATTGGCGGCGGGCGGCTCCCCGGCTACAGCGCGCTCGTGCTGGAGCGCATGGCCGACTTGTACGCCGTCGTGACGTTGGGAATCGTATCCGCGGCAACGAAGGCGCTCTCGCCGATGAGTGGCGCAATCGTCGCGATGGCGCTGATTTGCCTCCCCGTGGTCGCGTACCGGTTGTTTCGCTTGAAGCCGCCGGCGGGCCGGCTGGGCGAGCTCGTTGCGCAGATGCGTTCTGGCGTGCAATCCCTGCCGATGTTCATCGTCTTCCTGATCGCGACTTTCGCCGGCTGGCTTCTGGTCGCCGCGGCCTGGCAGGCATGCTTGCGCAGCGTCTCCGTCCACGTGGATGCAATAGAGCTGCTGGGGCTGCTCGCGTTGGTCACGCTTGCCACTCTCGCGAGCTTCGTGCCGGCGGGCTTGGGCGTCGCGGAGGCGGGCATATCCGGCGTGCTCATCAATTATGGGATCGATCCGCCGCTCGCCCAGGCCGGGGCGCTTGCGATGCGCGCATTCAGTGTCCTCGTCATCGGGTTCGGCGGGCTCCATCTCCTGTGGTTGCGCCTGCACTGGAAATACGCGCGTCCCGATGATCCGTTGCCCTAGCTGCTCGGCGGCGTTTGCGTCCACCAAGGCCGCATGCCCGCAATGCGCTTTTCGGCTCGCGCTTGTCGACGGCCTCCCCGCGTGGGCGCCGGATATGGCCGCATCCGGCGGCGGCTTCAAGGCCGAGTATTTCTCCTCGCTGGCGCAGCTCGAAGCGCGCAACTTCTGGTTTCGCGGCCGCAACGCGCTGATCGTCTGGGCGCTGGGAAAATACTTTCCGTCGACGCGCTCGTTTCTCGAAGTAGGCTGCGGCACGGGTTTCGTCCTGTCGGGACTCGCGTCCGCGTTTCCGCAAGTTAAGCTGTCGGCGAGCGAGCTCTTCAGCGACGGCTTGCGCTTCGCGGCCGAGCGCGCGCCACGCGCCTCGTTCATGCAGATGGACGCGCGGCGCATGTCTTTCGAGGAGGAATTAGGCGCCGTCGGAGCCTTCGACGTGCTCGAGCACATCGAGGAGGACGAGGAGGTTCTCAGCGCGATGGCGCGCGCGTTGCGGCCCGGGGGAGGCATGCTCCTTACGGTGCCCCAGCATCGGTGGCTTTGGAGCGCCTCCGAATGAGTATGCATGCCACGCGCGCCGCTATACCGAGCGCGAGCTGCGCGAGAAGGTACGCCGCGCGGGGCTTCGCGTCGTCTGAAGCACCTCCTTCTTGTCGTTGCTGCTGCCGGCGATGCTCGCTTCGCGCCACCGGGCGAAGCTGGGCACCCGCTTCGATCCCACCGACGAGCTACGCATCGGGCCGGTCATGAACCGCGCGCTGGAATGGGTGCTCGGCGCCGAGGTTGTAATGATCAACTTGGGCGCGTCCTTTCCGGCGGGCGGCTCGCGCCTGATGGCGCGGTCAAGCCATCGTAGCGGCCCACCGACGGGAGGCAAAAAAAACCGGGCCCTGTTCGGGCCCGGCGCATGTCGTTCTGATTGCTATTGAACGGTGAAGATGCCGTTGGGCGTCGCCGAGCTGTTGAAGCCGCTGACCAAGTTGTCACCGGCGGATTGGACGGTCGCCCCGGCGGCGATTCCGATTCCGATGCTATTGTTGGTGATCGTGTTGTCCGAGATGCGGATGAGAGCGCCACTCACCGCGGCGTTCACTGCTGTTCCGTTGTTGAACGACAGCGCGTTGCCCACCGAATTGATCACGGAAAGGCTGCTTCCGGCGTGAAGGGCGTCCTGGGTATTCTGGTTGATCGTCGAGTGCCGGATCGTCGCTTGCACCTGGCCCGCCCCCGCTGTTTCGACGCCGTTGATGGTCATGCCCTCGATGCGCACGTTGTCGATGCTCGCGAGCAGCTGGCCGCTCGAGGTCTCGAGGTGGATGCCGACGCCGTTATCCGTCATCTCGGTGTCCTTCACCATCACCTTGGCGGAACCGTTGACCGTGACGCGGATCCCGTTGGCCGTTCCACCCTGGAAGCCGAAGATGCGGCAATGGTCCACTGTGAGCTGGGCGCCCTGGATGAAGTTGATGCCGTTGAGCCCGGTGCCCGGCGCCCCCTCGATCGAGAGGTTGCGCAGGATCACCTTGACGTTCGCCCCGTTGACGATGATGCCGTTTTGGCCCCCGGAAGCCAGCACGCCGGCCTGCGCCTGGTATCCCTCGATGGTGATCGACTTGGTGATCGTCACCGCGCCGAACCCGCCCGGATCGAGGACGTTGATGAGGCCGCCCGCCGCCGTCTTCGAGATCGCGCCCGCGAAGGTCTTGCACGGCGCGGTGCGGCTGCACGGATTCACGTCGTCGCCGACGCCGGACACCCACGTCCGGGTGGCCTGGGCGCTTGCCGCAGGTGCAAGAATGAGCGCGGCCAGCCCAACGGCCACCGATTTCAGGACATAACGAAGGTGCCTCATGTTCTTCTCCCTTTCCCCTTGTACAGAATCGGTGATTATAGAGCCAACGCCCGACGATGGTGTTTGCAGAATATTCAGTAGTTGACTCGGACCGGGAGCGATAGGATGGAAGAGCGGATTCCCTTCAACTGGCCGTACATGACGGGCAAGGAGCTCGGCTACATTGCCGAGTGCCACTCGATCGGCCGCCTGGCGGGCGACGGGCCTTTCACGACTCGCTGCCACGAATGGATCGAGGCGCGGTCCGGCTGCGCCAAGGCCCTGCTCACCCACTCGTGCACCGCCGCGCTGGAGATGACCGCGATCTTGCTGGACATCCGGGCGGGCGATGAAGTGATCATGCCGTCCTATACCTTCGTTTCCACCGCCAATGCATTCGTCCTGCGCGGCGCTGTGCCGGTGTTCGTCGACATTCGCGAGGATACGCTCAACATCGACGAGTCCCTGATCGAGGCGGCGATCACTGATCGCACCCGGGCGATCGTGCCGGTGCATTACGCCGGCGTGGCCTGCGACATGGATGCGATCATGGCGATCGCACGCCGCCGCGGCCTGCACGTCGTGGAAGACGCCGCCCAGGGCGTCATGGCGCGGTACAAGGGCCGGGTCCTGGGCGGCATCGGGGATCTCGGCTGCTACAGTTTCCACGAGACCAAGAACGTCATCTCGGGGGAGGGCGGCAGCCTGCTGGTCAACGATCCGACGCTGGTCGAGCGGGCGGAAGTGATCCGCGAGAAGGGCACCGACCGCAGCCGCTTCTTTCGCGGCAGCGTGGACAAGTACACCTGGCAGGAGATCGGTTCGTCTTTCCTGCCGGGCGAGGTGATCGCCGCATTCCTCTGGGCGCAGCTGCAGGAAGCCGAAAGTATCACCGACCGGCGCCTGCGACTTTGGCAGCGATACCACGATCTGCTGTCCCCCCTCGAGGAGGCGGGGCTCTTGCGGCGTCCGCTCATTCCCGCCGATTGCAGCCATTGCGCGCACATGTACTACGTGCTGGTCGCTCCAGGCGTGGAGCGACAATCGGTGCTCGAAGAGCTCAAGCACCAGGGGGTAAACGCAGTGCACCACTATGTGCCGCTGCACTCGTCGCCGGGAGGCTTGCGCTACGCGCGGACGCACGGCGAGCTATCCGTCACCGATTCGGTGAGCGAGCGCGTGATCCGGCTCCCCATGTGGATCGGGTTGACCGAAGGCCAGCAGGTGCACGTGGCCGCGGCTCTCGAAGCGGCGCTTCAGCGGAAAGAGAAGTGCTTGTGAGCGAAATAGCTGGTCACGGCCGGCACGCACACGCCGACGATGTGCGCGATCTCCTCGACGCCTTGTCGAACGCCTATTGCCGGTAGGAGCCAGCGGGCGAGGACGAGCGTCACGACGAGCGTCTGCAGGAGCGCGACCACGTTCACGCTGGCGAACACGGCGAGCTGTCGGGAGATCGGCGCCTCGGACGGCGGAAACACCTGTGAGCGCATGAGCACGAACGCGACCAGCATGCCCACGAGGTAAGCGAGCACCACGGCGGCCGCGAGCCCCAGGAACGTGCTGAACACCATGCGCGAGACGACGTTCGCCGCCGCGGCGACGCCGCCGGCGACCAGGAAGCGCAGGAACTGCCGAGTCACTGCCCGCCGCGGGCGGTGCGGGCGAGTGTCGCGAGCTCCCGGCCCAGCCGCATGCTCTCCGAGATCGAGCGGTCCTCGGGATAGTAGTGCGAGGTGTCGGCGAGGATGAGCCCGCTCACCTTGCTTCGCATCGGCGGCAGCGCCTCGAAGAAGTTCGGCGTGCATACGGTCTGCGCGAACTCGTAGCGAAACGCGTTGGCCGCGAGGACCCAGCCCTCGTCGAAGTCCGGGTTGAGGCGCTTCAGGTAACCCTTCACCTCCTCGATGAACACTTCGGGGGGCTCGCGGTATTTCGCATGGGTTACCGGCATGTAGAAGGGCGCATAGACCACCGTGCACGGCAGCGGATTCAGATTGGAGTACTCGATGAGCCCGGGTATCGCGATCGCGGGGTCGTTGATGTTCGTCCAGAAATTGCGCGTGATGGAATTCTTCAGCTTGAACACCGCGCACACCACGCCGATGTTCACGATCGCCGCTACCTTGGCGCGCTCGTCCTGCGGTAGCGCGGGAGCCAGCTTCACGAGGTAGGGCAGGGGAATCGTCGACACGACGGTATCGTAGGGGCGCAGCTCCCCGCCCACGCGGATGCCGCGCAGCGTTCCCGCCTCGATCTCGACGCGCTCCGCGGCCGACTTGAGGAAGATTCGTCCCCCCAGACCGCGGATCTTCGCATCGATCGCATCGAGGATCACGTCCGAGCCGCCCTCCAGGTAGCCGAGGCGCTCCTTGAAGATGCTGCTGCGCGAAAGCGCCACGCGCTTGATGCGCGTTCCCAGCCAGGCGGCCGAGAGGCTGTCCTTGTACTCGAAGAACTTGAGCTCGAAGAGGCTCCTCCACAGCACGTCGTAGCCGCGCTCTCCGACCCATTTCTTCAGCCATGCCGTGCACGCGACCTTGTCCAGAGGCGTCCAGTTCGATATTCCCTTGGTGAGGAATACGTGTGCCCCATAGCGGATCTTGGTGACCAGATCGAGCCCGGGGAATTTGAGGAGCGCGATGGGATTGCCCCAGTCGTGCAGCTTTCCATTGAAGTAGAAGCCCATGCGCGTTTCCACCCACCGCAGGCGATCGGCGATGCCGAGCTCGCGCAGGTACTCGAAGAGCGTCTTGTCGGGCGCGCAGATGAAATGGTAGTAGCGCTCGATCTTGAGGCCGCCCAGGCTGGTGGAGGCCGACATGCCGCCGATCCGGTCGTCGCGCTCGTAGATGTCCACGGCCCAGCCGTCCTTCAGGAGCTCGTATGCGGTCGCGAGGCCCATCGGCCCCGCACCCAATACGGCGGCGCTGCGACTGCGCTTCGCGCTATCGCTCATCGGCGCACCAGCACATGGCTGTAGCGCGGATCGCAATAGCTCTCGCGCACGGCATCCTCGAAGGCCGTCTGCCGGAAACCGAACACGGCCTCGGTGTCGACGCCGCTGAAATCGTCGCCCGCCGCCAGGGCCTCGAGCTGGTCCGCGGTGAAGAAGAGCCAGACGGGGATGTGCACGAGCGAGATCCTGAGGCCCTTCACTTTCTTGATGAGGCGGATGATGTCCACATAGTCGATGCGCTGCGCGCCGACCACGTCGTAGACCTGCCCATCCGGGCGCTGCTCGACCGCCCAGGCGAGCGCGCGGCAGAAGTCGCGGATGTAGAGCGGCTGGCGCATGTAGCGCCCGTCGCCGGGGATGGGGAAGACCGGCGTCTTTTCCATGAAACGCGAGAGCCAGCCGAGATGCTTCGGATCGAACCACCCGAACATGAGCGTGGGCCTCAGGACGCAACAGGGAAACCCCGAGCGCCGCACGAGCTCCTCCTGCGAGCGCTTGGTGCGGGTGTAGTCGTCGTCGGCCACCGAGTTCACCACGGACGAGCTCACGTGGACCAGGAACTTCGCGCCCCGACGCCCGATCGCTTCCAGCATCCTGCGCGTCGCCTCGATGTTGTTGCGCACGAACGGCTCGGCGTGCTTGCCGGTGATCTGCGCGTGCAGGACGACCACGACCGAATCCGGATCGAAGAGCGTTTCCCACTCTCCCGGCTCGGCCAGGTCAGCCACGACGACGCGCGCTTCGGGCACCAGCCCGCGCAGGACCTCGAGGTTCGCCGCGTGCTTGTCGATCGCGACGATGTCGCGATAACCGAGCTCCTTCAACATGAGCACCAGGTTCTGCCCGACCAGGCCCGCCGCGCCGGTCACGATCACGCGCCTCATAGCTTGGTGCGCACGAAGATCGACTCGGGAATGTGGCGGATCACGAGCATGATCCCGCGCCAGAACCACGGCGTATAGACCACCGAGGCGCGCCGATCGACGGCGGCGACGATGTCCTTCGCCACGCGATCTGGCGAGGCCCACAGCGCTCCCTTGGGAAAGCTCGCCGTCATCGGCGTATCGACGAAGCCGGGCCGGATATCAACGACAGCCACGCCCTTGGCGTGCAGCCGGTGGCGAAGGCCCGCCAGCAATGTCGACACCAGCGCCTTGGCCGAGCCGTAGACGAAGTTGCTGGCGCGCCCGCGCACGCCCGCCACGGACGTGATGACCGCGATGACGCCGGCGCTGCGCGCCTCGAAGCGCGACGCTACGCGCAAGACGAAAGCCGCAGTAGACACGGCGTTGACCTCGATTTCGCGCACCGCGAGCTCGGGGTCGGCGAGGCACGCGGCTTGGTCGGGGAGGGTGCCGTGCGCGACCAGCACGCAGTCGAGCGGGCCGATGGCGGACTCCGCGCGGGAAAGCATCGCCTCGTGGCTCCCGCGCTCGAGGATGTCGAAGTGCTCGACGGCAACCGTCTTTGCGCCGCGCAGGCGAAGATCCGCCGCGTTGGCGGCGAGGAGCGTGTCGCGCCGTGCGGCGAGGTAAAGGTTGTCTCCGCGCGCGGCCCAGATTCGCGCCGTCGCCTCCGCGATCGCCGAAGTCGCGCCGACCACGAGGATGTTCACGAATGCGGCTCCATCGCCGGGCCGCCGGTGACGCGCCGCCAGAAGGAGGACGAGAACCTCGGGTCGATGAAGGCGGAGAAGGCCTGCCATTGCGGATAGAAGGTGCGGAACGACGATGCCGACATGCGCGAATCCTTGGCGGGATAGACGCGACCGCCGGCGGCGATCACCACGGCGTCGAGCTCTTCGAGAAGCGCCAGCGTGCGCGGGCCGCGGTTGGGGAAATCCAGCGCGAGCGTGTAGCCCGGGCGCGGGAAGGACATCATGCCCGCCGACGCCATCGACCCGAATCGCTTCAACACGCTGAGGAACGAACCTTGCCCGCTCGCGGCAATTCGCGCGAGCACCTCGGACAAGGCCTCGCGGCCCGGCGCTCCCTCGGGGACGACGCATTGATACTGGAAGAATCCGCGCGGGCCATAGGCGCGGTTCCAGTCTTGCACGCCATCCAGAGGATAGAAGAAAGCGTCGTACGCGACGAGCTTCGCATCGCCTCCCCGGGGCATGCGGTAGTACATCTCGTTGAAGGCCCGCAGCGTGAGGGCGTTGACGAGCGAGAAAGGAGGCTCCACGGGAAGGCGGTGAGGCGACGATTCCCCGATCGGGCCTTCGCGCTCATCGTGGTCGCCCGCGAAGATCACGCCTCGCGTGTCCCCGGACTTTCGCGGCGCGCAATCGAGCCACGCCACGACGAACGAATGCTCGCGCTCCAGGGGTTCGCAGAGGGAGAAGAACTCGGCGAGCGACGCGAAGCGAACGGCATGCTGGCGGATCCACGGTCCCTTGACGGGTACCAGCCGGATTTCCACCCAGGTGATGAGGCCGGTGAGTCCGAGCCCGCCGATGGTCGCGCGGTAAAGATCGGCGTTTTCGGTGGCGCTGCAG
>WNFM01252326.1_pt4 | contig 15587 bp, 12 predicted proteins | sample 5400271 | NCBI WGS metagenome assembly WNFM01 (sample SAMN13153352, study PRJNA577476) | soil metagenome | isolation source: 60 cm saprolite on Douglas fir-dominated hillslope | place: USA:California | collected 2013-09-17
CACCGAATCTTTCCATCGCGCAGCAGGTGCAACAGTTCATCGCCAAGGGTCCGCTCAACCCCAATGCGCTCTACCAGATCCAGGGCGGCGCCAATGACATCTTCGTGCTGGCGACCGAATTCCAGGGCGGCGTGATCACGCAGGCGCAATTCCAGGCGCAAGTGGCGCAGGCCGCCGCAGACTTGGCCCAGCAGGCCGGCATCCTGCATGCTGCCGGTGCCCAGTACATCATCGTGCAGAACGTGCCGGACATCGGCAAGACTCCCCTGGCCGCTTCGACCGGCCAGCAGGCCAACTTCACCGCGCTCTCCGGGCTTTTCAACTCCACGCTCAACGCCGCGATCGGTGCCGGGAATCTGCCCGTCATTCAGTTCGACACTGCGAAACTGCTGAACGAAATCGTTGCCAGTCCCGCGTTGTATGGCTTCGTCAACACGACGATTCCGGTGTGCACGACGGCAAGTTCCCTGCAATGCACGCCCGCCACGCTGCGCGACCCGAACGGCAACCTGACGTGGGTGTTCGCCGACGGTGTGCACCCGACGACCGGCGCGGACCTGGTCCTTGCCGCAGCGATCGTCTCGATGATCACGGGCCCCCAGCAAATGGCCGCGCTCGGTGACGCGCCGATGGGTGTGGAACGCGCCAACTGGCGTGCGATCGACGGCAGGATGATGTCGGGCGTCGACCGCGCCGCCACCACCGCGACCGCGCGCAAATTCCAGGCGTGGGCGTCCTACGATTACGCCAACGAGGACATCACGGGCACAGGCCTTTCGACGAACGGCAACATCAACACGGTCGCTGTCGGCGGCGACATGCGCCTGTCCGCACAATTGCTTGCGGGCATCGCGTTCACGTACTCCGAGTACAAGGGTGACTTCGACAACAGCGGCGGCAGCTTCAAGCTCGACGAGCCGATGCTGACGTTCTATGCGGGCTACGGCGACGGCCCGTGGTATGTCGGCGGCACGCTCGGCACCGGCAATCTCGATTACAAGAACATCAAGCGCAACATCACGCTCGGGCCCGCGACCCGCACCGAGACCGGCAACACGAACGGCTATCACAATGTCGCGCGCCTCCTGGGCGGCTACTGGTTCAAGTACGGCGATTGGGACCATGGCCCGTTCGGCAAGCTGACCTGGGAAAAGGCCGTCGTGCGCCAGTTCAGCGAACAGGGGTCCGACAGCACCGCGCTTTCCTACGGCCAGCAGGAAAACGAGGCACTGATCTCGAGTCTCGGCTGGCAAATCGCCGGCAACTTGAGCGGATGGCGGCCGTTTGCGCGCGTGACCTGGGAATACAACTACAAGAACGACGCGCGGACAGTCTCGGCCACGCCGGTCGGCTTGAACGGAACCTACACCGTTCCCGTTTCCAAGCCGGACGAAAATTACGCGCTGTTCGACTTGGGCGTCAGCCACGATTTCGGTGGCGTGACCGGTTACCTCACCGGCAATGCGTCGGCCGGTAAGGGCAACGGCGATTTCTGGGCGATTACGGTGGGCTTCCGCGTGCCGATCTGATCGCGCGCGAATCCGAAGAGGGCCGCTCGCAATCGGGCGGCCCTTTGTTTTTAGCCTTGAAGCGCGGCGCGGAATTGCGCGAGCGCGCGCAACCCGGGAATCGCGCGCGCGCCGTACCACGACGTCCATTCGCCGTCGATGACGTGGGCGGGCTTGCGCCGGCGCAGCGAGAGCTCGCGCGCGTCGCGCTCGCGAAATGCGAAGGGCTCCGACGAGGCGAGAATACGCTCTGCATCGGCCCACGCTGCGTCGTCGTCGGCCAGTTCGGGATAGCGCTCCGACACTTCAGCGGGAACGGTATCCCAGCCCGCGCGCGAAAGCGTGGCGGCGATGTAGGTGTTGCGCGCCACGGTCATCCACGGCTTGCGCCAGATGAGATAGAGCACACGCTCGCGAGGCAGCCGCGCAACGGTGGCGTCGAGCATCGCAAGCGACGCAAGCAATTGTGCGTCGAGATTCGCCGCTTCGCGTTCGCGGCCGAAGATCGCGCCGAACAGCGCATAGAGCCGCCGGTTGTCGTCCGGCTCAAGCGGGTGCGTGACGATCACGTGCGGGACGAATTCGCGCGCGGCATCGACGTCCTCGCGCCGATTCTCGTCGACATTGACGACGAGGTGGGTCGGCGCTTGCGCGCGCAGCCGGCCGAGGTCGGGATCCTTGGTCCCGCCCACTTTCATCACCGCTTTCACGCTGCCGCGCGGATGGACGCAAAAACCAGTCCGGGCGACAACGCAATGACCAAGTCCCAGCGCGAACAGCAATTCGGTGAGGCTCGGAACGAGACAGGCGATGCGCGGGGGCTCGTTCACGCGTGGATGCTCCGTCCCGGCCCAATCCATGCGCGCGCTGCGCGTCACTCGGTGAACCGCGGCTTGCGTGCGGCGCGCGCGAACGCGCGGTCGTAAATCGGGCGCGGCAGGAGTTTCAGCAACTGCCCGACCCTGGCCATTTGCCACGGCAGCACGTAGAACCGCCGCCTTCGCTCGACGGCGCGGGCGATGAGTCGCGCCGCCTTGTCCGGTGCCAGCAGGAACGGCATCGAATACGGGTTGCGCGCGGTCATCGGCGTGGCGACGAATCCGGGGCAGATCGTCACCACGGCGACACCCGTACCCCTGAGTTCGACGCGCAAGCTTTCGAGGTAGGAAATCACCGCCGCCTTGGATGCCGAGTACGCGCCGGAACCGGGTATTCCGCGAAACCCCGCCACACTTGCCACACCGACGAGCGCACCGTTTCCCGTCGCGATCATCGCCGCAATGAACGGTTGGAACGTCTGGACGAGCCCCAGCACGTTCGTGTCGAACACCGCTTTGAATGCGGCGGTGTCACCGGCCTCGGACGTCAGCGTGCCACGCGAAATACCGGCGTTGCCGATGACCAAGTCGGGCGCGCCGAAACGCGCGATGAAATCGGCTCCGGCACGCGCAAGCACGGCGGCATCGCGCACATCGCCTGCGTAAATGGCGACCGTTGCGGGCGCAAGTGCGGCGGCGACCCGTGCGAGCTCGGCCTCGCGCCGCGCGAACAGCCCGAGCGTTGCGCCGAGCCCGGCGTAATGTCGTGCAAGGGCTTCGCCGATGCCGGACGATGCGCCCGTGAGAAAAACCTTCACGCCGGACGCCGCGAAGGCCGCGTCAGGACTTCGGCCGCTCCGCGCGCGCCTTGGCCACCAGCCCGGTCATGACCGCCGGCGTGGCGGCGTGCGATCCCGCTCGCTGCCCACTCGTGAGGAACTTGCCGTCGATGACGATCGTCGGCACTTCCTGGATGTTGTAGGCCTGCGCCAACTGCTTCGCGCGATTGACCTTGCCCGACATCGTGAACGAGTTGTACATGTCCTCGACCTTCTTGCGATCGAGGCCCTTGCTTGCGGCCCAGTCGAAGAATTTGGCGGGAGTCCACAGCGCCACACCCTTGCCATGGATCGCCGTGAACACTTCGGGGGACAGCTTCGCCTCCTCGCCCAGGGCGTCCAGCGTGTAATAGACCTTCGCCAGATCCACCCATTGCGCCTGGAACATCACCGGGATCCGGCGGAAGGACACATCGGCGGGGAGGGTCTTCAGCCAGTCGTCCAGATAAGGCTCGAATTCCGCGCAATGCGGGCAGCCATACGAGAAGAATTCGATGACCTCGATTTTTTTTCCGGTCTCGACGGGAATCGGCGTGCTCATCCGCGAATACTGCGGGGCTGGGGCCGCTCCCTGCGCCCATGCGGCAGGTATCGATGACGCCATGACCAGTAATCCGGCCAGGATGGGCAGGACAAGTCTTCTGGCTCTTGTAACTTCGACGCTCATGCAGGCTCCCGTGATGTGCGCTTGATGTCGATACATCGCGCGCGACGATTGAATGTGGCTAAACGGCCATTGGTCCCGTTCGGACGACGTCGAGTTCCGAAGCCAAGCCGCCCGAGGCACAGATTTTTCAGAATTTGATCACCGCGACATCGAAGCCCTTCTTGGCGAGGTCGGCCTTGGCCCGGTTGAGCTCATCGGCGTTGTCATAGGGCCCGAGGCGCACGCGGTAGCGGACGCCCTTGTCGGACAGCGTTCCCTGCTGCACGCCGGCCTCCCAGCCGGAGAGCGCGAGCCGCGCCTTCAGATTTTCAGCATCCGATTCCGCCGCGAAAGACCCTGCCTGCAGCCAGAAGCGGTCGCCTGTACCTGCCGCCTTGGCCGATGGTTCGGCCGCCGCCACTTTGGCGGGCGCGCGCTCTGCTTCCTTGTCCTTGGCCTGATCGATGACCGCGCGGTCCGGCGCAATCTTGCGCTCGACCTGGACCTTGGGCTCCTCTGCGCCCGGCAGGATCTTGTAAAAATCGAAGCGCGGCTTGTCGGTTGCCGACGCGTCGGTCTTGGCGCTTTTGCCGGAATCGCGCGTCGTGTCACGTCCGGCATCACGCGCGTCCTTCGCGGCATAGGGCGAGTTCGCCTTGGCGACGTAATACGCAACACCCGCGGCAAGCATGAGACCCAGCACCAGCCCGATGAAGACGCCGAGCAGCGTGCCGCCGCGGTTATTGCGGCGCGACGCTCGCCTGCGCGCGGCAGGTACCGTGGATAGCGAATTTCCGTTGCGCGTCATCAAATCGATCTTCGGAAAATAGTGCGCCAATCGTGTGGAACGACGAACTTACATTTGCAACGGAGCCGAAATACCCAAAACGGCCAGACCGTTCTTCAGGACCTGCCCGGTCGCCACAACCAGCGCCAGCCGCGCGCGCTTCAGTGCCTCGTCGTCGACCAGGAACCGCTCCGCATTATAGTAACTGTGGAATTCCCGGGCCAATTCCTTGAGGTAGGACGTCAGCTGGTGCGGCGCCGCGTCGCGCGCTGCAATCGCGAGCTCGCCGGGAAAATCGGCCAGGCGGCGCAACAGCGCATCCTCAAAGGGGCTCGTCAGCCGCGCGGTGTCCGCACCCGCGAGCGCATCGATGGCCTCGGCCGGCGCCATGCCCGCCTGCCGCAGCACCGAACACATCCTCGCATGCGCGTATTGAACGTAATAGACCGGATTCTCGTCCGATTGCGAGCGCGCAAGGTCGATGTCGAACACGAATTCGGTGTCTGCCTTTCGCAAGACGAGGAAATACCGGACCGCATCTCGACCCGCTTCGTCGACGAGCTCGCGGATCGTCACGTAATCGCCGGCGCGCTTGCTGATCTTCACTTCCTCGCCGCCGCGCATCACGGTGACCATCTTGTGCAGCACGTATTCGGGATAGCCCGCGGGAATGCCGAGCCCCATCGCCTGCAGGCCCGCGCGCACGCGCGTGATCGTGCTGTGGTGATCCCCGCCCTGGACGTTGATCACCCTCTTGAAGCCGCGCTCCCACTTGGTGACATGGTACGCGACGTCCGGAACGAAATAAGTGTAGCCGCCGTCGGACTTGCGCATCACGCGGTCCTTGTCGTCGCCATAGCTGGTCGTCGCAAGCCACAGCGCGCCTTCCTGCTCGTACGTCTTGCCCGACGCTTCGAGCCGCGCAACCGTCGCGTCGACGCGTCCGTCGGTGTACAACGAGCTCTCGAGGTAATACTGGTCGAACCTGACACCCAGCGCCCGCAGGTCCTCGTCCTGCTCGCGGCGCAACTGCGCGACCGCGAAACGGCGAATCACCTCGATATCGGACACGTCATGGCCAACTTCCGCGAGGAAGCGCTGCGCCAACTCGCGAATGTAATCGCCGTGATAGCCGTCCTCGGGGAACGCGACGCTCTCGCCCATGAGCTCCTGCGCGCGTGCTCGCACCGAGACCGCGAGGTTCTCGATCTGCTGGCCGGCGTCGTTGTAGTAGAACTCGCGCGTGACCGAGTAGCCCTGCGACTCGAGCAGCGACGCAATCGCATCGCCGAGGGCCGCCTGCCGTCCATGGCCGAGGTGAAGCGGCCCGGTCGGGTTCGCCGAGACGAATTCGACCATGACGCGCTCGCCTTCGTGCGCGAGTGACCGGCCGAATGCGTCGCGCTCCGCGAGCACTCGCGCAATGATGGCCTGGCGCGCGGCGGGCGTGACGAAAAAATTGATGAATCCGGCGCCCGCGATTTCGGCGCGCTCGACAAGGGGTGATGCAGGCAGCGCAGCCACCAGGGCCTGTGCAAGTTCGCGCGGATTGCGCTGCGCCCGCTTCGCGAGCGCCAGCGCGACGTTCGACGCATAGTCCCCGTGGGTCACCTGCTTCGGCCGGTCCAAGCCGACCGGCGTGTCCGCATGGTCGGGCACGACAGCGCGCACCGCGCCCTTGATGACCTTTTCCAATTCCTGCTTGACGTCGTTCATCGTCGCTTGCGATTCGCCTATCCGGCGCAAAGCCGGAAAGTATAACCGCTGGCAACAGCGCTTTCGTTGCGCATCACGCAATTCCGGCGGGGTCGACATCGAGCGCCCAGCGAACGCGGCGCACGGCGTGTTCGACGAACGCCGCGCGCCACGACGGCAGGAACTGCTGCAGCGCCGACCTGCGCGAACTCTGCACGATCACCTGGCCACGTTCGAATCCTGCACGGCGGGCGAGCAGCGCCGGAACCGGCGGGGAGATCTCGACACTTGCGCCTGTCGCGCGCATTAGCGCCGCGCCCGCGCCGTGCGCGGCTTGCAGGAAGGCGTCGACGTCGGCGCGGTGTTGGGCTTCCGCGGCAAGCATCGCGACATAAGTGAACGGCGGAAGCTGCGCCATCTTCCGTTCGGCAAGGAGCGCAGCCGCGAGGCGCCCGTAATCGTGCTCGCCGATCGCGGCATAGACAGGATGCTCAGGGAAGTCGGTCTGCACGATGACCTCGCCTTCGAGGTCCGCGCGACCTGCGCGTCCGGCGACCTGCGTCAGCAACGCGGCAAGACGCTCGGTGGCGCGAAAATCCGCGCTGTACAACGCATTGTCGGCTCCCAGGACGCCCACCAGCGTGAGCCGCGGGAAGTCGTGGCCCTTCGAGAGCATCTGCGTCCCGATCAGGATGTCGAGTTCGTTGGCCGTCACCTGGCTGCGCATTGCGGCGAACGATCCTTTGGCCCGCGTGCTGTCGCGATCGATGCGCGCAATACGCGCGGCCGGGAACGCCTCCGCGAGCACGCGCTCCAGCCGCTGCGTCCCGAACCCCAGCGGCAGCAGGTCCACGTTGCCGCAGGCGGGGCACGCTTGCGGGAGCGGTTCGCGATGGCCGCAATGATGGCAACGCAACGCGGCCGGCGTACGGTGCACGATCAGTCTCGCGCTGCAACGTGGGCATTCCGCTTCCCAGCGGCACGAGGAGCACAGCAACGATGGCGCAAAGCCGCGGCGGTTGACGAACACCAGCGACTGCTCGCCACGCGCCAGACGCTGCGAAAGCGCGCTGCGCAGCGCCTCGCCAACGCCCTCGAGCGCGCGAGCCGGCCGGTTGCCCGCGAATCGCACCAGCGGCATCCGTGCCCGCGGATCGGCGCGCCGCGGCAGGTCGAGCCTTCGATACCGGCCTTCCTGCGCATGCAGCCACGATTCGAGCGACGGCGTGGCGCTGCCCAGCACGACCGGAACGCTGCGGCGGTGCGCACGCCACACGGCCGCGTCGCGTGCGTGGTAGCGGACCCGTCGTGCTCTTCGTCGACGATGACGAGCGAGAGCGACGGCATCGGAGCGAACACCGCGAGCCGCGTCCCCAGCACAAGTCGCGCCTCACCTGCCGCCGCCGCCCGCCAGTTCTCGCGCCGCTCGCCTTGGGGAAGCCCGCTGTGCAACAGCACGAGCGGCACGCCCGGCAGCGCGGCGCGCACGCGCCCTTCGAGTTGCGGCGTCAGATTGATCTCCGGGACCAGCATCAGCACCTGGCCACCGGACGCGATCGCCTGCGACGCTGAATGGAGGTAGACGTCCGTCTTGCCGCTGCCGGTCACGCCAAACAACAGAAACGGCAAGAACGTGCCTCGCGCGTCGCCGATCGCCGCCATTGCAGTGCGTTGGTCTGAGTTGAGTGCTACAACTGCCTCATCCGCGACCGCCGGGGATGGCGATGCCGGAGCGACTTTGCGCGGTCGTCCCGCGCGTCCGCCCGGGAGCGGCGGCACCACAAGCGCCGCCGCCATGCCGATCGGCGCCTGGTAATAACCGGAGACGAAATCCGCCATCTCGAGAATGTCTTCGGGCACTGGCGGAATCGCGACGATCGCGTCGATCGTCTGCAGTTTTTCCGGCGCAACGACCGTATCCTCGGCGACGCCCGTCACGACACCGGTGAGCTTGCGCCGGCCGAGTTGCACGCGAACGACAGCGCCGCGCGCGACGCCGAGCGCCTCGGGCGCCCAGTAGTCGAACGTTGTGTCGGACGCGACGGGCAATGCTACGCGCGCGATGGGCACTTAGCGTTCGCCGGACACCGCGAGCGAGTCACGCAATTCTTGAGTTGTAGTAAGCATTTGCGTGAGTTGTAGTGTTCGAAACTCTAAAGTCAAATCGCAGGAAAAGAGCCCAAGTCATTATTTTTTAAAGACAGCAAAAGATATTCGCATCCGGTGTGGATAACTTTGTGCGTAAGTGCCCGAACATTACGGTCAGTCCCGGCGCAGGACGCGATCGCACGGTTCGGCGCTGCCGAAGACAGTGAAAATCACCATTCAATTTCAATGGTTTACGAATACGCTCCCAGTGGTGCGCCGCACGGTCGCCTGCGCCGTACCTATCACGCTTGTTGTGTGCATAACTGCGCGCGCGAAGATGATCTTCCGGAATTTTGTCAACCCCTCGCAAACCCAGCACTGGCGCGGCTTCCCGGCCAATTTCCCTTCGATCATCGGCGAAGATCAAGGCGCGGCGCGGGTTTCGCGCGAGATCCGATGCACGGCCTCGACCAACGCCCCAACGTTTTCGGGCGGCGTGCCGGGCACGATGCCGTGACCCAGATTGAAAATGTGTCCGGGCGCCGGCCCCGCGGCGTGCAGGATCTTCGCGGCCTCGCGCACCACCGTGTCGCGATCCGTCATCAGCACTTCCGGATCGAGATTACCCTGCAGCGCCACGCGATTCCCGACACCGCGGCGCGCAGCGGCAATGTCGACCGTCCAGTCGAGACCCACCGCCGTGGCGCCGATGTTCGCGATTTCAGTCAGCCACGCGCCACCGCCTTTGGTGAAGACGATGGAGGGAATCACGCGTCCGTCGGGCGCTGTTTTGAGGCCCGCGACGACATCGCGCATCGGCGAGAGCGACATCCGTTGAAACGCGTCATGGGTGAGAAGGCCGCCCCAGGTATCGAAAATCATCACGGCATCGGCGCCCGCCGCGATCTGCTCGTTGAGATACGCCGTGACCGCCAGCGCATTGATCGCGACAATGCGCTGCAGCAGGTCCGGCCGCGCATGAGCCATTCGGCGAACGTTCGCGAAGTCGGGGCTTGCGCCACCTTCGATCATGTAACAGGCGAGCGTGAACGGACTTCCCGCAAACCCGATCAGCGGCACACTGCCTTTGAGCGCGCGCTTGATTTGCGCAACGGCATCGAACACATAGCGCAGCTTCCCCATGTCGAGCACCGCAATCGCATTGATGGCCGCCTCGTCGCGCACAGCCTTCGCAAACCGCGGCCCCTCGTTTTCCGCAAACGACAGGCCGAGGCCCATGGCATCGGGAATGGTCAGGATGTCCGAAAAGAGAATCGCGGCGTCGAGGGGAAAGCGCGCAAGCGGCTGCAACGTCACCTCGGCCGCCAGCGCCGGATTTCCGGCCAGCGCCATGAAACTGCCCGCCTTTGCTCGCGTCGCGTTGTATTCGGGCAGATATCGACCCGCCTGCCGCATCAGCCAGATCGGCGTGTAGGGCGTTGGCTCTCGCCGCAATGCGCGCAGGAAGGTGTCGTTGTGGATCACGGAGGGTCGGGCAAGCGCGGTGCTTCGGCGCGAACGCGCGCGCCTTGGCAAGCTTTGTCGGATTCTACCGGGAGGGAACCAGCGTGCGCCCGGTAAGCCGCTCGAGGATTGCGAGTGGGGACCGCGACGGATCGTACAGCGCCGACACCGGAAGGTTGATCGTTTGCTCCAGCATGTATTGCCCCGACACCGCGGCATGCATGACCTGGTCCGAGAAGCAGAGCCACGTGGTTCCCGGCGCGAAATGCACCTGCTGCTGTGGACAATCGCGCTGGTAAGCCATGTCCTCCTTCGCGCGATCGTGCAGGTTGAGCATCAGGTGGTCATAGGCGCTGCGCCTGCGTTTGGTGACTTGCAACGCAGCGAGGATCGCCGCCGATCCCGGCAACGGACTCGGGATCCGCGGCAGGAACGTTCGCGCCACCGCTTCAAAAGGCTCGCCGACGCGCCACACGCGGTCCTCCGCCGGGCTCACGTTGGAGAACACGCGCAGGATCCGCTCGCCATGGTTGGGCCGCGATGGAAACGCATCGACGTGCAGCCTCGAATCGTCCTTGCGCCAGGACACCTCGCGGCCGACGGCGGGCTGCGGCCTGAAGCTGGTCCGCGCGCGTTGCACGTACGGCGCGTAGCGCGGAAAGAGTGTCACGACCAATTCGGCCGCGTTCGCGGCAAAGCGCGCGACCATCGCGGCCAGTTCGGATAACTCGTCCGCGGTGCCGCGCGCGCCTTTCAATTTCGTTCCATCGAGGCTCACGTTCTTCGCGCGGCCATCCGACCACTGCGGCGAGAGGAAGCGCCGCTCGCGCTCCGACAGATTGAAGCGGACATTGGGAAGCACCAGGACGCCGCCATCTTCGATGGTGCGCACCGCCGTCTCCCGCACATCCGGGGTGAGCGCCGGGCGCCAGCCGGTCAGGTCCAGCGTGGCGATCGCGGACAAAGGACCCGACATCGAAACTCAGCGCGGAAGCGCGGAGGCTCCCATCAGGAACAGGTCGACCGCGCGCGCGGCTTGACGACCCTCGCGAATCGCCCAGACGACGAGCGATTGCCCGCGTCGCATGTCCCCGGCCGCAAACACTGTGGAGATGGAAGTCTGGTAGCTGTCGGTGTCGGCCTTCACGTTCGAGCGCGCATCACGGACGACGCCGAGCTCCGCGAGAAGGCCCGCGTGCACGGGACCGACAAAGCCCATCGCGAGCAAGACGAGATCGGCCTTGATCTCAAATTCGCTGCCAGCTACCTCGACCATCTTCATGGCCCCGCTGGCATCCCTCTTCCACTCGACGCGCGCCGCGATGAGTTTCTCGACCTTGCCATTCCTGCCTTCGAAGCGCTTCGTCGTCACTGCCCAGTCGCGCTGGCAGCCCTACTCGTGCGATGTCGATGTGCGCAGCTTGATCGGCCAGTTCGGCCAGACGAGCGGCTTGTCCTCGGACTCGGGAGGCTGCGGCAACAGTTCGAATTGCGTGATCGACGCCGCGCCGTGGCGATTGGACGTGCCGACGCAGTCCGAGCCCGTGTCGCCGCCGCCGATGATGACGACGTGCTTGGCCGTGGCGGTGATCTGGCCGGCCACCGTATCGCCCGCGACGACCTTGTTCTGCTGCGGCAGGAAATCCATCGCGAAGACAATGCCCGCGAGATCGCGGCCGGGGACATCGAGATCGCGCGGTGCCTCCGCGCCGCCGGTCAGCACGGTCGCATCGAAATCCTCGTGCAGTTCCTTTCTGCGCCATGCGCCTGTCGATCAGGTGTTTTTCCATCTTGAAATCGGGAATGCCGTAACGAAGGAGGCCGCCGATGCGGTCCGCCTTTTCGAACAGAACGACGTCGTGGCCCGCGCGCGCGAGCTGCTGGGCGCAGGCCATGCCCGCCGGTCCTGAACCGACGACGGCAACGCGCTTGCCCGTCTTCGCTGCGGGCGGCAGCGGCACGACCCAGCCTTCTGCCCAGCCTTTGTCGATGATGAAATGCTCGATCGACTTGATCCCGACAGGATCGTTGTTGATGTTGAGCGTGCACGCTTCCTCGCACGGCGCGGGGCAAATCCGCCCCGTGAACTCGGGGAAATTGTTGGTCGAATGCAGCACGTCGAGCGCCTCGCGCCACTGGTGCAGGTACACGAGGTCGTTCCAGTCCGGGATGATGTTGTGGACGGGACAACCCGATTGGCAGAACGGGATGCCGCAATCCATGCAGCGTGCGCCCTGCTTCGAAGCTTCGTCGTCGGCCAGCGTCAGGATGAACTCGCGATAGTGGTGCACCCGCGAAGGCGCGGGCTCCATCGCTTCCTTGATGCGCTGCAGTTCGAGAAATCCGGTGACCTTGCCCATTGCTTTACGCGGCCTCGCGCGCTTTCGCCTTCGCCGCGGCTTTCATGTTCTGCTTCGCGTACATTTCGCCCAATGCACGCTGGTATTCGTGCGGGAACACCTTGACGAATTTCGCGCGCGCTGCGTCCCAATCGTCGAGTATCCGGAGGGCGAGCGTGCTGCCGGTAAAGCGCAGGTGACGCTCGATCAGCTCGCGCAACTGCGCCTCGTCGGCTTGCCCCTTGTGCCGGACGCGCCCCTTGCCTGCGGCAATGAGTTCCTGCTCGGCTTCGGCCTGCGCGGATTCGCTGGAGACGGGCGCCAGGTCGACCATCGCACAGTTGCAGCGCGCGGCGAACGTGCCATCCGCATCGTAGACATACGCGACGCCGCCGCTCATGCCCGCCGCGAAATTGCGGCCGGTCCTGCCCAAGACGACGACCGTGCCGCCGGTCATGTATTCGCAGCCGTGATCGCCCGTGCCCTCGACGACCGCAAGGCCGCCGGAATTGCGGACGCAGAAGCGCTCGCCCGCCACGCCGCGAAAATACGCCTCGCCGTCGATGGCGCCGTACATCACCGTGTTGCCGATGACGATGTTGCTCTCCGGGGTGGCCGGGCACGATGGATCCGGGTAAACGACGATGCGCCCGCCCGACAGCCCCTTGCCGACGTAATCGTTCGTCGCCCCCTGCAGTTCGAACGTGATTCCGCGCGCCAGGAACGCGCCGAAGCTTTGACCGGCGATGCCCTCGAACGCGACGTGGATCGTGTCGTCCGGCAGACCCTCGTGGCCGTACCTGCGCGCGATGGCTCCGGAAAGCATCGCCCCAACGGAACGGTTGGCGTTGCGAATGCGCACCGCGAGCCGCACCGGCTGCTTCTTCTCGAGCGCCGGCGCTGCCTCCGCAATCAGCTTGTGATCGAGCGCGCCGGCCAGCCGATGATCCTGCAATTCGACCTGGCTGCGCGCGACTTCCGCGGGCATTTTCGGCTGAAAGAACACGCGCGAAAAATCGAGGCCCCTGGCCTTCCAGTGCTCGACGCCTGCCCGCATGTCGAGGCAATCCGCGCGGCCGATCATTTCGTCGAACGTGCGGAATCCCTGCCTCGCCATGATCTCGCGCACTTCCTCGGCGACGAAGAAGAAAAAATTGACGACGTGCTCGGGTTGGCCGGTGAATTTCCGGCGCAGCACCGGGTCCTGCGTCGCGATGCCGACCGGACACGTGTTGAGGTGGCACTTGCGCATCAGGATGCAGCCCTCGACGACGAGCGGGGCCGTCGCGAAGCCGAATTCATCGGCGCCCAGCATTGCGCCGACGACGACGTCGCGGCCCGTCTTCATCTGCCCGTCGACCTGGACCGCAATGCGGCCGCGCAGGCGGTTCAGCACCAGTGTTTTCTGCGTTTCGGCGAGCCCCAGCTCCCACGGCGTGCCGGCGTGCATCAGCGACGACAGCGGCGAGGCGCCGGTCCCTCCGTCATGCCCGGCGATCGTCACATGGTCGGCCTTCGCCTTGGCCACGCCCGCGGCGACGGTGCCCACGCCCACCTCCGATACCAACTTCACGGATATGGAGGCCTTCGAATTTGCGTTCTTCAAATCGTGGATCAACTGCGCCAGGTCTTCGATCGAATAGATGTCGTGGTGCGGTGGCGGCGAAATGAGACCCACGCCGGGCACCGAATAGCGCAACCTCGCGATGTATTCGGACACCTTGTGGCCGGGAAGCTGGCCGCCTTCGCCGGGCTTCGCGCCTTGCGCCATCTTGATCTGGATCTGGTCGGCCGACGCCAAGAATTCCGCGGTGACGCCAAAACGCGCAGAGGCGACCTGCTTGATCTTCGAGCGCAGGCTGTCGCCGGCCTTAAGCGGAATGTCGGCTTCGACCTGCTCGCGGCCCAGCACGGACGCCACGGTGTCGCCGTCCTTGACGCCACTCTCGCCCGTGCGCAATTCGGTGCGATAGCGCGCCGCATCCTCGCCACCCTCGCCGGTATTCGACTTGCCGCCGATGCGGTTCATCGCCACGGCGAGCGTCGTGTGCGCCTCGGTCGAGATCGAGCCCAGGCTCATGGCACCCGTTGTGAAGCGCTTGACGATCGAAGCCGCGGGTTCGACCTCCGCAAGAGAGACCGGCGCGCGCTCGCTCGTCTTGAATTCGAAGAGGCCGCGGAAAGTCTTGAGCTGCCGGCTCTGCTCGTTGACGAGGTGCGCGTAGTCCCTGTACGTCGCGTGGCTGTTCGCGCGCGTCGCGTGCTGCAGCTTGGCAATGGTTTCCGGCGTCCACATGTGCGCTTCGCCGCGGCTGCGGTACTGATACTCGCCGCCGGCGTCGAGCATGTCGCGCAAGAGCGGGTCGTCACCGAACGCCTGCGCGTGCATCCGCACGGATTCCTCGGCGACCTCGAAGAGGCCGATGCCCTCGACGTTGCTCGCCGTGCCGGTAAAATATTTGTCGACAAAAGCTTTCTGCAGGCCGACGGCCTCGAAGATCTGCGCGCCACAATAGGACTGGTACGTCGAGATGCCCATCTTGGACATGACCTTCGTCAGGCCCTTGCAGATCGCCTTGATGTAGCGCTTGCGTGACTCCCTGGCGTCGATCTCGGGAATCGATCGGGAAAGCTCGCCCAGCGTCTCCAGCGCGAGATAGGGATGGATCGCCTCGGCGCCGTAGCCCGCGAGCAACGCGAAGTGGTGCACCTCGCGCGCCGTTCCGGTTTCCACGACGAGCCCCGTCGACGTGCGCAGGCCCTTCTTCACCAGATGCTCGTGCACGGCGGCCGTCGCGAGCAGCGCGGGGATCGGCAGCAATTCCCGCGACACGCTGCGATCGGACAGGATGAGGACGTTGTAGCCCTGGCTGATGGCGTCTTCCGCATGCGCCGCGAGGCTGGCGAGCGCCGCCTCCATGCCGTTGCCACCCCACGCCGCGGGATAACAGATGTCGAGCTCGACCGACCGGAATGCGCCGCCCGAGAAGAGCTCGACGTGCCGGATCTTTTCCATGTTCTCCGGCGTCAGGATCGGTTGCGAAACTTCGAGCCGCATCGCGGGTTGCGTCGCGTCGATTCCGAGCAGATTCGGCCGCGGACCGATGAACGACACCAGCGACGTCACGAGCTCTTCGCGGATCGGATCGATCGGAGGATTCGTGACTTGTGCGAACAGTTGCTTGAAATAGTAGTAAAAGACCTTGGGCCGCTCGGAGAGCACGGGCAATGCGGCATCGTTGCCCATCGAGCCCAACGGTTCTTCGCCGATCGCCGCCATCGGCGTCAGCAGGATTTTCACGTCCTCCTGCGTATATCCGAATGCCTGCTGGCGATCGAGCAGCGGGACTTCCGTCGGCGTAGGTGGCGCAGGTTCGGGCATGTCGCTCAACCGCAGCCGGCA
>WNFM01069035.1_pt2 | contig 15586 bp, 12 predicted proteins | sample 5400271 | NCBI WGS metagenome assembly WNFM01 (sample SAMN13153352, study PRJNA577476) | soil metagenome | isolation source: 60 cm saprolite on Douglas fir-dominated hillslope | place: USA:California | collected 2013-09-17
CGGGGACGGAATCGCCGTCATGCACCGGGCCGGTTTCGGAAACCGTGAGTCCTTGAGACTTGGCCACCGCCTCAAGCTTGCCGCCGCCGGCGGCACGAGCCAGGTCGAGGCTCCGCTTGCCGGCCTCGACGCGCGCGCGCGCCCGCTGGAGCTCCTGCCGCAGGCCCTCCCGGGCCTCTTCGAACGGGACAGCGCGCCCCGGGCGGGTCTCGACCAGCTTGATGATGTGAAATCCGTAGGGCGTGCGGACCAGGTCGCTGATCCCTCCCGGCGGAAGTCCGAAGGCCGCATCCTCGAACTCCTTGACCATCTGGCCCCGCGAGAAGAAGTTCAAATCGCCCCCGGAGGAGGCCGAGCTGTCCTCGGAGTATTTGCGGGCCAGCGCCGCGAAGTCCTCCCCGGATCGCGCCCGCTTGAGGATCTCGCGGGCCTTCGCTTCGACCTTGGCGGTCGTCGCGGGCGGAGCATCCGCGGGGACCTTGAGCAGGATATGCGAGGCGCGTCGCTGGTCCTTGAGCGTGAACCGCGTCTCCCGATCGCGGTCGTACGCCGCCCGGACCTCCCCATCCGAGGGGAGGGCTCCGGTCGCGGCGGCGTCGGTGGCGTACAGAACATAGAGGCCGGTCCGACCTTCGCCCCGCGTATAGCGATCGCGATGCGCTTCGTAATAGCGGCGCACCTCCTCGTCGGTGGCGGCCGCTCCACGGCGGATCTTCGCCGGGTCGGCCACGATATAGTCGATCGTCTCCTTGACATTGCGTCGGTCGAATTCCTCCCGGACCTCCGCATCGCCGACCGTCACGCCGTCCTCGATCAGGCTGCGGAACTTGGCGACCAGGAGGTCGCGCCGCACCTGACTCTCGTAATCCTCGACGCTCATCCGCGACCCGTTGAACATCTTGCGGTAACGCTCCACGCCGATGAACCGCCCGTTCTCCTGAAAGCCGGGATTCCTCAGGATCGACTCGGACACTTCCTGCGGTGTCACGGTGATCCCCTGGCGGACGGCCTCCTGGAAGGCGAGCTCGTCGTCGATCAGCCTGTTGATCGCCTGTTGTCCGATATGAATGAGCGCGCGCTGCTGCGCATACGAGTCGCCCAGTAATGATTGATACGTCCCGTCCAGACTTCGTGCGTAGGACTGGAAAGCCGGTACCGTGATGGAGGTGCCGTTGACCGTCGCCGCCCAGTCATCGCCAGGGCGGCGGTTGGTCATCCCTCCGCCCCAGACGCTGACCGCCCACCAGACGAACATCAGGATGATGACGACCAGGAGCCATCGAAGGTAGCGAAACCAATTCCGCATCTGTTGCAGCATTGCCCAACCTCGTCGGGGGCGGCGCATGGCGGCCCGGTTCAGGAAGAGGCTGAAGTGTACCGGCCCTCGCCCCGGCCTGCAAGTCGCTTATGGGGCAAAGTTTCTTGCCTTGCCCGGCGCCGCTCCTATATTGGACCTGTCGTCCCGGTTTGCCGCCGGGTGTGCCCGGACGCTGATCGAATGTAACTGTATTACTTTCAGTGTGTTGCGGGAAAGAGCATGAATCCGAGACAACAGAAGCCACAGGTGCTCTTGGACTGGGCGACGATCTCCTACCGCAGCATCCTGCGCACCATGGTCTATGTGGTTCTAATCCTTGCCGTGGGTGGCGTGGTCTATTTCGTCAAAGCGGCCCGGCACGCCACGCCGCAGGAGGATGCGCTTCAGGAAATCGGGCGCGCCGAGCGGATGCACCGGGAGGCGCAGGCCGCGGCAGGCGCCGACGAGAAGTTGCAGCGGGTGGTCGAGAGCGCGGCAAAGCTCCTGGCCTCCTCACGCATTTCTTATGACCGTCAGGATTTCGTGGAAGCCCACGCTGCGGCGCAGCAGTCGCAGTCGTTCTCGCAGAAGGTGCTCGAAGGGTCGGCGGGCGACGCGTTCACCGCCAAGATCTACACCTACGAGGGTGACGTCAAGATCAAACGCGCCCGTCAATTCGTATGGGAGAATGTGGGCAGCAACACGGCGCTCCGAGTCGGCGATCAGATCAAGACCGCCAGCAACGGATCGGCGCAGATCATCTACTTCGACGGGACGATCACCACCATCAAACCGGCCTCGCTGCTGGAAATCCGCGAGCTGTTCGAAGACCCGACGACCAAGGTGCGCAAGGTCCGCGAGAAGCTGACCTGGGGCGGCGTCTCGGCGACGACGCCGGGGGCCAACGTCGAAGGCTCCTTCCACGAGGTCGCGACCGACTCGGCGACGGCGCGGGCCATGGATAAGGCGCGCTTCGACGTCGCCTACGACGCCGACACGCAGAAGACCCGGACGGCGGTCCAGAGCGGCAGCACGGAGGTGCAGGCGGGCGGCAAGACCCTGACCCTGCAGCCTCTCGAGCGGATGGAGGTCACCCGGAACCAGGAAGTGAGCCGCCAGCGCACCCTGCCCCCGCCGTCGCTCCTTGAGCCGACCGATCAGCGCGTGTTCGTGATCGGCGACGGACCGGCCCCCACGATTTCGTTGCGCTGGGGCAAGGTCGAGGGCGCGGTCCGGTATCGGTTGGAGATCGCAAAGAGCGCGCTGTTCGCCGATCTTCTTCTCGACCGGTCCGATCTGCACTCCGTCACGGTCCAAATCCCGGGACCGCAGGAAGGGAGCTACTACTGGAGGGTGTCGGCCATCGATGCGCAAAACGTCGAGAGCAGCTTCTCGGAGACGCGCAAGTTCAAGCTCGCGGGGGCGCAGGATGAGCGGACGGAAGATCGCATCCCGCCTCCGCTGGAGCTGATGGATTTTCTGCCGACGGGTCATCTGGTCATCATCAACGGGCGGACGGAGCCGGGCGCGGTGCTCACGGTCGAAGGTCAGAAGATCGACGTCTACGATGACGGAGCGTTCACCGCGGTCCTGCGCGTGAAGAAAGAGGGACTCAACGAAATCACCATCGTCGCGCAGGACCCGGCGGGCAACGAGACCCGGATGCGACGCAGCGTCTACGTGGAATCCTACTAGGACAGTCGATGCCTGCAAGCCAGAACAAGGTGCTCGTGCTCTTGCAGGACGGTACCTCGCCGCGGAGCGTCTTCCGCGGAGATCCCCCGTCGGATCTCCGTGTCCGCTTCGGTCGCTGGGGTCGCTTTCAGGAGAGCGGTCATTCGAGCGGCGAACTGACGGCCGTGCTGTACGAGATCGGCGGCGGCCGCGAGGCGCTGATGAAGCGGATCGGCCAGCTCCGGCGTCTGGCGCCCGGTGCTCCGCTTCTGGCGTTCCGGAGGGGTCGCACCCCGGCCACGGCCCGGGCGGGACCGCCTGCCTTGCACGCCCCGATCGATGCCGCGCTGCTTCGGGAGATTCTTGACGGCGCGCTCCAGATCGGCGAACTTCGCCAGCGGCTCCGGCGGACCGCCGCCCAGGGTCGCGCCCACGAGGTAAAGCTTCAGGCGTTCACCGCCATCGTGAGGGCGACGGGCAACGAACTCGATCCTCGCCGGGTGATTGATTTGGCCATGGCCCAGGCGAGCCGGTTCCTGAAGATCCGGGCCTGGCTCTTTCTCCTCGCCGATCCGGAGCAGGGAACGCTGACCGTCGAGCAGACGGGCGGCGAGGCCATGGCGCCGATGAAGGGGACGCGCATCAGTCTCGGTGACGGCATCGCCGGTCGCTGCGGCCAGAGGCGGCAACCGGTGATGGTCGAGGACGTGGGGATGGACGGCAGCACCTATGGGGCGCCGGAGCTCCCGCAGAGGCTGTCGGCGCGCTCCGTCCTGGCCGTGCCGCTCTTGAGCCGCGGCCGCCTCATCGGCGTGGTCGAGGTCGTCGGCAACGACAGCGCCTCCGTGTTTCGCAGCGAGGAGGCCCGGCTCCTTTCGCTTTTGATGGCGCCGGCGGCGGTGGCGGTGGACAACGGCATGCTCCTGCGGCGCTCCGAGGAGCTCTCGATCACGGATGACTTGACGAAGCTTTACAATTCACGATTCCTGAACGCCACCCTGCATCGCGAGGTCGAGCGCAGCAAGCGCTACCGCACGCCAGTGTCCCTCATTTTCCTGGACCTCGATGGCTTCAAGAACGTCAACGACCAGCACGGACATCTGTTCGGCAGCCGCACCCTGGTCGAGGTGGGCGCGGTCATCAAATCGACTGTCCGTGAGATCGACGTGGTGTCGCGATTCGGAGGGGACGAGTTCACAGTCATCCTCCCGCAGACCGGCCCTGAGGGGGCTCAGATCATCGCCGACCGGATCCGCCAGAGGATCGATGAGACCCTCTTTCTCTCGACCTACGGCGTGGAAGTGCGCCTCACGGCGAGCATCGGCATCGCCTGCTTCCCGGATCACGGTCGAAGCAAGGACGACCTGATCGCGCGCGCCGATCAGGCGATGTACAGCGTCAAGGGGCGCGGCAAGAATGGTGTGGCGCTGGCCGAAATCGACGCTCCACGTCCGGTCGAAGTCAGGACTGTTCGTTGATCGCGCAAGTGATAGTTCCAAAAGGATTTCTCGTTCGAAGCCAATAATTTGACTTTGGCCGGTCGCGGCCCTAATATTAGTCCCCGCCCGGCGGTTCGTAAGCTGTTGCAATGCGGTGTTTTGTGGGGCGAACCTGTAGCCGAACCTGCCGAGGCTGAGGCCGACGCAGAAGAGGGGGCGCATTTGGGGGCGACGATGGCCTGGAGTCCGCGGTCGGTGTTGAGTCTCTTCTCGAACGATCTGGCCATCGATCTCGGCACCGCGACGACCTTGGTCTACGCGAAGGGGAAGGGGATCGTCCTTTGCGAGCCTTCGATCATCGCGGTGAACCAGCGCACCGGCCGGGTCGAGGCGGTAGGCAAGGAAGCCAAGGAAATGCTGGGGCGGACCCCCGCGAACATCATCGCCATCCGGCCGATGAAAGATGGTGTGATCGCCGACTTCGAGCATACCGAGAAGATGCTGGATTACTTCATCAAGAAGGCGCACAACCGCTCGCTCGGCGTGCGTCCGCGCATCGTGATCTGCGTGCCCTCCGACATCACGCAGGTGGAGAAGCGTGCGGTGAAGGACTCCGCCTACCGTGCGAAGGCGTCGGAGGTTTACCTTGTCGAGGAGGCGATGGCGGCCGCGATCGGAGCGGGGCTGCCGGTCACCGAACCGACCGGGAACATGATCGTCGACATCGGCGGCGGCACCACCGACGTCGCCGTCATCTCGATGGCGGGCATCGTCTATTCGCGCTCGGTGCGGATCGCCGGGAACCGGATGGACGAGGACATCATTCAGTACATCAAGCGCAAATACAATCTGCTCGTCGGCGAGCGCACGGCGGAGGAGATCAAGATCAACATCGGGTCCGCCTTCCCGCTGGAAGAGGAGCTGACCATGGAGATCAAGGGACGCGATCTCGTGGAAGGGATCCCCAAAACGCTCGTGGTCTCCGACGAGGAGATCCGGGAGGCGCTCTCCGAGACCGTGTCGAACATCATCGAAGCGGTGCGCGTCGCCCTGGAACAGACCCCGCCCGAGCTGTCCGCCGATATCGTCGACAAGGGGATCGTGCTGACCGGCGGCGGGTCGCAGCTGAAGAACCTCGACAAGCGTCTTCGCGAGGAGACCGGCCTCCCCGTCTCGATGGCGGACGACCCGCAGGCCTCGGTCGTGCTGGGGACGGGGAAGATGCTGGATGATTTCAACCTGCTGCGCAAGATCGCGATCGACTGAGACGGCCGGCCGGCCCCCCGTCGGGTGCGACGGGGCGCGGAGGGTGTAATCGATGGCCGGCGTGCTCACCGAGCGCAAACCGTTCCTTCTCCTCCTGATCCTGCTCACCGTCAACCTCGGCTTCATGTCGTCCCGCGTGCGGGGGACGGGGCAGCGCTCCATTCTCGAGGACGCCATCCTGGGGGTGGCGTCGCCGTTTCTGAAAGTCGCGTCGTGGGTGGCCAGGAGCTCGGGCGATATCTGGGGCTCCTATGTCGACCTGCGCGGCGTGCGTGACGAGAACCGCCGGCTGCGGAGCGAGCTCGACGCGCTGGCCCCCAAGGCGAACGAGGCCGAGGAGATTCGTCTCGAGCTCGAGCGGCTCCGCCAGCTCCTCGATCTGAAAGCGCAGATCACAAGCCCGTCCATCCCCGCCAGGGTGATCGCGCGCGGCGAAGCGGGAGGGGACTTCATCCTGACGCTCGATCGGGGGACGCGGGCGGGGGTGGCGGTCAATCATCCGGTGATCACGCCGCGGGGCGTCGTGGGCCGCGTGATCCAGGCGGCCGCCGGGAGCTCCAAGGTCCAGACGATCCTCGATCCCAATTCCGGCGTCGCGGCCGTCCTGCAGCGGACGCGGGTGCAGGGGATGTTGATCGGGGAGGGCGCGCGCGGATGCCGTCTCGAGTATGTGAGCGAGCTGGCGGACGTCGAGGTGGGCGATGTGGTCATCACCTCGGGGCTTGATCGGATTCACCCCAAGGGATCCATCCTGGGCGTCGTCACGGAGATCGCGGAAGGGGAGGGCCTCACCAAGCTGGTGCGCGTCCGCCCCGAGGTCGAAGTGCGCAGCCTCGAGGAGGTCCTCGTGGTGATCAAGCCCGACACGGCGCCGGTGCAGGAGACCAAGTGAAGGTGACTCGGGGGATCCTGGCGCTTGCGGCGGTCGGACTGACCCAGGGGCTCCTCTCGCACTACCTGCCCTCGGTGGCCCATCGCTGCGATCTGTTCCTGATCCTGGTCGTGTACTACGGGTTGACGCGTCACCAGACGGCCGCCATGCTGATGGGGACCGGCGCGGGACTGGTTGAGGACTCGCTGTTCGGGGCGATCCTGGGACTGAACGGCTTCAAGAAGACCCTGATCGGTTATCTGGTCGGCACCGTGGGGTCGCTGTTCATGCTCAATCAGACCATCCCGCGCTTCGGAATCCTCTTCGTGGCCACCCTGATCGACCCGCTGGCCGAAATGCTTCTGTCGCTGGCCCTCGGGCAGCGCTTCCTCTTCCCGGGGATCTCGGACCTGCTGCAGCAGGGCCTGGGGAACGGTCTCGTCGGGCTTCTGGTCTTCTGGATCGCCGGCCGTTTGCCGTAGGAGCCGCCACGTGTACGTTCCGACCAAGGATTCCCAGGACTATTACGAGGAGAGGCGTCTGAACACGCGCATCCTGGTCATCCAGGTGCTGTTCGGCGCGGTGCTCCTCGTTTATTTGATGGCGTTCTGGTACCTGCAGGTCGTCAAGGCGGAGTACTACACCCGGCTCTCCGACAACAATCGTCTGCGTCGCGTGACCCTGATGCCGCTGCGCGGCGTGATCACCGACGCCGAGCACCGGGTCCTCGCGAACAACCGGATTGCGTTCAACATCCGTCTGTCGCGCGAGAAGGTGATCAACCTCAAGGCCTTCCTGCCGGAACTCTCCCGGCTCCTGGGGATGAAGGAGTCGGAGCTGCGCGCGCGCCTCGAGAAATATCGCAACCGGCCGCGGTTCGAGCCGGTGATTCTGAAGGAAGACGTCGACCTGGCCGAGGCGGCGTTCATCGAGTCGCGCCGTCTGGAGCTGCCGATGCTCTCGGTCGAGGTCGAGTCGCGGCGCAGCTATCTTTACGGCTCGGTGGCGGCGCACGCTCTCGGGTACGTGGGCGAGGTGAGCGAGGAACGCCTCAAGCGCGAGCCCGAGAAGGAATATGAGCTGGGCGAGATCGTCGGCACCACCGGGCTGGAGGCGAAGTACGACGCCGATCTCAAGGGTGGCAAGGGCTGGAAAGAGGTCGTGGTCAACAGTCTGGGAAGGGAGATCGAGGAGATCGAGGGAGGCCGCCGGCCGACGTCGGGCCGCGCGCTTCATCTCACGCTCGATCTGGATCTCCAGCAGGCGCTCGAGACGGCCTACAGCGAGGAAGCGGGATCCGCGGTGTTCCTCGATCCCAATTCGGGGGCGGTCCTGGCGATGATCTCCCGCCCGGCCTTCGATCCCAACACCTTCGCGCACCGGTTCTCCCAGGATACCTGGGAGAGCCTGATGAACGATCCGCGCCACCCGCTTCAGGATCGCACCTCCCTCTCGAAGTTCGCGCCGGGGTCGGTCTTCAAGATCGTCATGTCGATCGCCGCTCTCGAGGACGGGATCGCGAACCCGGGGCGGATCGATCACTGCAACGGCTCGTGGCGGTTCGGCGACAAGGTCTATCAGTGCTGGGCGGTGCGCAAGGGCGGGCACGGGACGCTCGCGATGCGCGAGGCGATCATCCAGTCGTGCAACATCTACTTCTACCATCTCGGCAACGACATGGGAATCGACCACATCTCCAAATGGGCCCATCTGCTCGGATTTGGAGCGCCGACCGGGATCGACCTGCCGCAGGAGGCGGCGGGCACCGTTCCCGATCCGGAATGGAAGAAGGCCAACGTGCCGCGGGATCCGATCTGGCATCCGGGCGAAACGATCTCGGTATCGATCGGCCAGGGGGCAATCCAGGTCACGCCGTTTCAGATGGCGGCGTTCGCGGCGATCATCGCCAACGGCGGCACCCTCTACCGACCCCACCTCGTCCGCTCCGTCGAGGTCCGCGAGGGGGTCGAGGAGGAGCGGCGGGAGGATTACGTGGAGCGGCGGGTCGAGCTGCACCCGAGGACGCTCCAAGTGATCCGGGACGCCATGTGGGGCGTGGTCAACGAGGACGGCACGGGCGTCCGCGCCAAGATCGCGGGCCGGGATGTCTGCGCCAAGACGGGCACCGCTCAGGTGTTCAAAGCGTCCCGCGACGTCGACGCCGACAAGCTGCCGAAGGAGATGCGCGACCACGCCTGGTTTGTCGGCTTCGCGCCCAGGGATCATCCGCAAATCGCCTGGGCCGTTTTCGTGCAGAACGGCGGACATGGAGGCACCGTGGCGGCGCCGATCGCCCGCGCCGTGCTCGAGCGCTTCTTCGAGAAACAGGATCGCAGACAGGGGCTGGAGCACCTTGCAAACGCGGCGGTACCTCGGTAATTTCGACTGGATTCTGTTTCTTTCGACCCTCGCGGTCGCGCTGATCGGAGTCGGGGTGATCTACTCCTCGACGACGGGAACGCCGATGGCCGGCGCCTTTCATCGACAGATCGCCTGGCTGGGGTTGGGTCTCCTGGCGATGGCGCTGGCGGTGCTGATCGATTACCACACCCTGGCCGAGTTCTCCTACCTGTTCTACGGTCTCGCCCTGGTCCTTCTCACCCTGACGCTCGCCTTCGGGCGGGTGGTGAACGCGAGCAAGTCGTGGCTCGGCATCGGGTCCTTTCAGTTCCAGCCGAGCGAGCTGGCCAAATCGGCCACCATTCTGATGGTGGCGGCGTATCTGGGACGTGACCGGGTCGCGGCGCCCACGCGCGGTCTCGGCATCCTCCGCTTCACCGCGCTCATGGGGATCGTCGGTCTGCCGGTGCTGCTCATCATGAGACAGCCGGACCTCGGCACGGCGGTCACCTTCGCGCCTGTCCTCGCCGGAGCGGCCTTCCTCGGGGGCCTGCGCGTCCGGACGATGGTGGTCATCGCACTCATCGTCGCCCTGACGCTGCCGCTCGTCTGGGGCCACCTCAAGCCGTATCAGAAGGAGCGCGTCAAGACCTTCCTGGAGCCGACGCGGGATCCGAAGGGAGCGGGGTACCAGCTGATCCAGTCGCTGATCGCGGTCGGCTCGGGAGGAATTCTGGGAAAGGGGTTCGGCGCCGGCACCCAGGGTCAGCTCCAGTTCCTGCCGGAGCAGCACACCGATTTCATCTTTGCGGTCCTGGCGGAGGAGCGCGGCTTCCTCGGCTCGCTGCTCGTGCTGGTCCTCTACTTCATCATCATTTACCGGTGTTGCGCCACGGCACGTGGTTCACGGGATCAGCTCGGTGTCTATCTCACCGCCGGAGTGGTCTGCACCTTCGCGTGTCAGGCGCTTCTGAACATCGGCGTCGTGGTCGGCCTGCTGCCGACGACGGGCGTCCCCCTGCCGTTGATGAGCTACGGCGGATCCTCCCTGATCAATACCTTGATCGGCATGGGGCTGGTGCTCAACGTCTGGATCCGGCGTCTGGTAAACTGAGCCGGGTCGGGCCGCGCGCTCCGTCGCGGGCGGAAAGGGGAGCCTTGCGCCGCGAGATTCTGATCGACAATGCGTGCGGCGAAGTGCGCGTCGCCCTTCTCGAGGACGATCGGCTGGCGGAGATCGTCATCGAGCGCCCCGGGCGCCCGGCCGTCTCCGGGAATATCTACAAGGGGCGCGTCAGCAACATCCTGCCCGGTATGCAGTCGGCGTTCCTGGACGTCGGTCTCGACCGGGATGTCTTCCTGTACGTTCAGGACCTGCTGCATCCCGATGCCGACCCCGGCGAGACGCTCGACCCGGACGCGGCGGACGGGGAGGTCGGCACGACCCGGCGCCCCGGCTCCCGGACGCCGATCGAGGATCTGCTCAAGCTCGGGCAGGAGCTCCTGGTCCAGGTCGTGCGCGATCCGATCGGCCAGAAGGGCGCGCGCGCGACGGCGCAGATTTCCCTGCCGGGGCGCTTCCTCGTTTACCTCCCCCAAGTGGCGCACGTCGGGGTCTCGCGGCGCATCGAGGACGAGGAAGAGCGCGAGCGCCTGCGTGTCCGGGTCTCGACGCTCGTGCGCGAGCGGGCCCTGCCCGGCGGATTCATCGTGCGCACAGCGGCGATGGGTCAGAGCGAACGGGTCTTGGAGGAGGACGCCGCCGCCCTGGCGGAGGAGTGGTCCGCGATCGCGCGCCTGGCGGGGTCCCGGCCGGCGCCGGCGCTGCTGCGAGCCGAGGCCGGAGCGGTCGCCAAGGTGCTGCGGGATCTGTTCCGCGACGACGTGGCGCGGGTGACGGTGGAGGACGCCGATCTGCGTCGGCAGGCGCTCGCCGCGATCGCGCCGGGGGAGCCGTCGCTTTCGGCGCGGATCCATCTGCATACCGGGACCCGGCCCCTGTTCGAGGAGCGTGGCGTGCCGGCGCAGATCGACAGGGCCCTCCGGCCGCGCGTCTGGCTGAAGTCGGGCGGCTCGATCGTGATCAATCAGACCGAAGCTCTCGTCGCCATCGATGTCAATACGGGCAAGTATGTCGGCGTCCGCCGGCTCGAGGAGACCATCGCGAAGACCAACCTCGAGGCGGCGGCGGAGATCGTCCGCCAGGTCAGGCTGCGCGACCTCGGGGGGATCATCGTCATCGACTTCATCGACATGGAGGAGGCCAGGAGCAAGGAGGACCTGATCCGGTTCCTGGAGCAGGAGATCAAGAAGGACCGGGCCAAGACCCGCATGCTGCCGCTGAGCGAATTCGGCCTGGTGGAGATCACCCGGCAACGGGCCCGTCCCAGCCTGGAGAGGACCCTCGGCGCCGCCTGTCCCTGCTGCGGCGGATCCGGGCGCGTCAAGTCGGCCGAGACCCTCTATTTCGAGCTGGCGCGCGCCCTGCGTGCGGCGGGCAGGGTGGCCGGCCCGGTGACCGTTGCCGCCCATCCCGCGATCATGGAGGAGCTCCGGACGTTCGCCGCGGCGCGCCTCGAGGGGGAGGGGGCGGTCGGGCTGCCGAGGCTGGAGTTTCGGGCCGACGTCGATCTTTCGCTGCAGGAGTTCCGGATCGACCCGGACGAATCGTGACGTTCGGGCAATGGGTTCAGGGCGCGGCGGGAGCGACCGGCAGGGTGACGACCACGAGGGTTCCCTGGCCGGGGGCGCTGTCGACCCGGATGGCGCCGCCATGTTCCTCGACGATCTTGCGCACGATCGCCATCCCGAGACCGGTCCCCTGTTTCTTGCCGTACGAGAAGAACGGCTCGAAGATCCGCCGTCGCACTTCCTCCGGCATGCCGCAGCCGTTGTCACCCACCTCGATGACACCGTGGCCGTTGTCCCTCCGGCAGCGCAAGGCGAGCGTCCCGCCGTCCGGCATCGCCTCCAGCGCATTCGCGACGAGGTTGTGCAGCAACCTCAAGATGCGGGGGGCATCGACGGAGGCCGAGGCGGCCTCGTCGAGATCGAGGTCGGCGCGGACGGCGGCCTTGTCAAGCCGCGCCTCGAACGGCGCGAGCGTGTTGCGCACCAGGTCGGCGAGCCGGGCCGGCGCGCGCAGCGGCACCGTGGCATCGCGCGAGAACTGAAGCAAATCTCCGGTGATCTGCGTCAGACGATCCGCCTCCGCGATGATGGTGGCCAGGTGCGGCCGGGCCGGGTCGGCGTCGGAGGCCCGCCCCAGCAGGAGGTCGGCCAAACCGCGGATCGAGCTGAGCGGGCTGCGCAAATCATGCACGATGGCACGCGCCATCTGTCCAATCGCCAGCGTGCGCTCCGCGACGAGCCGCTCCTCGACCAGCCGGCTGTTCAGAATGGCGATGGCCGCGAGCCCCGCCAGCGCCTCGAGCCACGGCAGATCCGGCCCGTGGTGGGGCAGAGGCTTCCGGCTGTCCAGATAAACCACGCCGATCACATCCTGCCGGACCGCCAGCGGCAGACAGAGGATCGCCTGCAGGCGCAGCCGCACGATGCTCGCCGTCACCGGCCGGCCTTCGTCGTCTCCAAGATGATCCCGGTAGATCGGCTTGCCGGTCCGGGCCACCTCTTCCGCGACCGAGTGGCTCACCTCGATGCCGCGCGCGTCGCTCTGGCCCCGCGTCCAGGGAACCAGGCGATCGCCCTCTTTGAGGAACAGATACCCGCGCTCCGCGCCGGAGAAGCGCACGGCGCCTTCGATCACCCTCTCCAGGACCTCGTCCACCTTGAGCGACGAGGTGATCGTCCTCGCGACGTCCATGAGCGTTGAAAGACGATCCTCGCGGTCGATGCGGCGTCCTCCTTCGACCAGAAATCGCAACGCGAGGCACGAGGATCCGAATCCGATCATCGAACCTTGAACCAGCCGGCGCCCGGAGGACGGGATCGTCGCGCCGTCCAGGACGAGCCCGGCCCCGGCCGCCGCCGGGATCAGGCGGTAGGCTCCCCCCAGGAGGACGATCTGGGCGTGACGCGGCGCGATCCCCGGCTCGTCGAGCACCAGGTCGCCGGTGGCGTCGGAGCCGATCGAGAAGGGGGTCCGCTCGATAGGCACCACCTGCGCCGGCTGACCGGGGCGGACGATCTCGAGACGAACCACGGGTGCGGGCAAGGATCTCCTCGGGGGGCCGCAGGGCGCCCCGGGGAATATGAGGTCCTGAACGACTGGAGGCAAACGGTCCCGGCCCGACGGCCCCGGACGCTGGCGGTTCCTTGACGCGATCGCGCCGCTTCGAGCTGACGGCGACGGTCCTCCCTTCCCGCCGGCACGAGGCGTGGCACCGGGGTAGGCCGTCCTCCCGCATCCAGCGCCACCATGGTGACGTAGGCGCTGCAGCACTGGGCCTGACGGCCCGAGAGCGGATCCTCGGAGATCACCTTGACGCCGACCTCCATGGACGAATGGAAGGTGGCGTTGACCGAGGAGAGAAGTCTGAGGATGTGCCCGAGCTTGACCGGCGCCCGGAAGATCAGCGAGTCGACCGACGCGGTGACGACGTTGGTCCGGCTGTGCCGGACCGCCGCGATGGCGGCCGCCTTGTCGATCAAGGTCATGACCCGCCCGCCCCAGACGTGACCGTACTGGTTGGTATCCTCCGGCAGCACGATTTCGGTCATCTCGACACGCGACGCTCCGATCGGCTTGCCGCGGGTGTGGCTTCTCATTCCGTTTCTCCTTGCTCTGCTAGAATGCACGGTGAACGTCCAGGGAGGCGGGAGTATCGCACAGGGCGCCCGGCGGGCCCAAGGGGGACCCGGGCTGCCTGCGAATCGGTTCCTCCCGGATCGGAAGGGGCATTGATGACGGTGCGTCGCAGCCTGGCGCTTCTCGCGCTGGGCGTTGGCCTGATGATTCTGGTGACCTCCGCGCTGGTGGTCCTGGGCCGCGGCGCGGGAGGACGGGTACCCCGCCGCGCGGTGCTCACGGTCACCCTTGGAGATGATCTTCCCGAGGAGTCCCCCTCGAGCTTCCTCGGGCGCATTCTCTCCGGCGAGCATCGCACCTACGGTGACCTCGTCGAGCTCTTCCACAGGGCCGCCCTGGATCGGCGCGTTGAGGCGATCGTGGCCCGGATCACCCCCTCGGACCTGGGGTGGGCGCGCATCCAGGAGCTGCGGGACGCGATGCGGGATTTCAGCAATCACGGCAAGATCCTCGCCTGTCACGCGGAGCTGCTCGATACGCCGTCCTATTTTCTCGGGGCCGCGTGCGACACCCTGGATCAGCCACCCACCGGAGCCTTCAGCGTGCCGGGCGTCGCCGTCGAGGTCGAGTTCTACCGCGGGCTGCTCGGCAAGGTCGGCGTCGAGGCCGACATGGAGCATATCGGGGAGTACAAAAGCGCCTCCGAGCCCCTGACGCGCGAATCGCCGTCGCCGCCGGCGCGCGAGCAGATCGAGTCGATGCTCGACGAGACCTTCAACGCCATCGTCGCGGGCGTCGCGGAGAATCGGGGCCTCGAGGCCCGCAAGGTGCGCGGGCTTCTCGATCGCGGCCTGCTCACCCCGGACCAGGCGGTCGATGACGGNNNAAAGATCAGGTCGGGTCGAACGCGGAGGAAGTGGACGAGGCCGACTACCTGAGGCAGGTGCGCGTCGGGCGGCAGGTGGGGCGGGACCGGATCGCGGTGGTCTACGAGACCGGGATGATCGTCGGCGGAGAGAGCGGCCAGAACGGTCTCCTCGGACAGTTGCTCGGCTCGGAGACGGTGATCCAGGTCCTGCAGGATCTGCGCGACGAAAGCTCGGTGAAGGCGGTGGTGCTGCGCATCGACAGTCCCGGAGGTTCGGGGTCGGCCTCCGATGCCATCTGGCGCGAGACGCAGCGCCTGCGCGAGGAGAAGCCGCTGGTCGTCTCGATGGGCGATGTGGCGGCCTCCGGCGGGTACTGGATCGCCATGGGAGCCGACGCCATCGTCGCCGAGCCCTTGACCGTCACAGGCTCGATCGGTGTCGTCGGGGGAAAATTCGTCCTCAAGCCGTTCTACGACTGGATCGGTCTCTCTAAAGCGACTCTCAAACGCGGCCGCAACGCGGACCTTTACTCGGACACCACCCGTTTCACTCCGGAACAGCGGCTCCTCGTGCGGGAGAGCATGCTCGCGCTCTATCACGAGTTCCTGTCGCGCGCCTCGGACGGGCGGAACCGCACCGAGGCGGAGATCGATGCCGTGGCGCGGGGGAGGGTCTGGACCGGGGAACAGGCGCGGCAGCGGGGGCTGGTGGATGAGATCGGGGGTCTGGAGACCGCCATCGCCAGGGCCAGGAAGCTCGCGAAGATCCCTGAAGGGCGGCCGGTTCGGATCGATCTCTACCCGCGGGCCAAGGGGTGGCTGGAGAGTCTCGCGTCGCTTGAGGACGCGCGGACTCTCGGGGTGCGCTCCCCGGAGTCGCTGCTGGGGGTCCCGGTCGTCGATCGGCTGGCTCGGGAAAGAGTGCTCGCCCTGATGCCTTTCCGCCTCGCCCCGCGCTGAGGCCGCGAGTCCGCGGCAAGCCCTCATCCCTCCTTCCAGGCGTCCAGGACGCCGGGACTTCCGCCTTGACAGCATCGATCCCCCGGTGTTATCGTTCTCGGGTCAATTGAGACTGAGTCGCAATTGCATCGAGGGCGGAATGAGGCGGCGATCGCGGCGGGGG
>WNFM01021201.1_pt1 | contig 15584 bp, 14 predicted proteins | sample 5400271 | NCBI WGS metagenome assembly WNFM01 (sample SAMN13153352, study PRJNA577476) | soil metagenome | isolation source: 60 cm saprolite on Douglas fir-dominated hillslope | place: USA:California | collected 2013-09-17
ATTTTTCCCGCATGGAAGAAGGACGGAAACAGTACTACTTTGACCGTCTGGATACGGCAGAGGGGTTGCAGGAGCTCGCCAGCGGGTTTCAGCGCGGGAGTGTGACGTTGTCGATCCCCGCGGAATTGCCACCCATCCTGGGAGATCGCGCGGCATTGACCAGCGCGGTGGATAATCTGCTGGATAACGCCGTGAAGTATTCTCCTCCCGGCGCGCCCGTTGTATGCGAAGCGGAGGCCAGCGGCCGGGAGGTGACGATCCGCGTCCGCGATCGCGGCTGCGGCATCGCGTCGGAGGACCGCGAACACGTTTTTGAGAAATTCTATCGCGGCGCCGGCGAAATCTCGCGGCAGGTCAAAGGAGCCGGCGTCGGATTAAGCCTGGTACGGCAGATCGTGGAGGCGCACGGCGGCACGGTCGATTTCGATACCCGCGTCGGAGAAGGCACCGTTTTCCGCATTCGCTTGAAGACAGCATGAAAAGCATTCTGGTAGTGGAAGACGAGCCCGCGATTGCCACGGGCCTGAAAGACGATCTCGAGCTCGACGGCTACCGCGTAGATGTCGCGGAGGATGGCGTCGCCGCCATGGATGCCATCGCCATGAAGCCGTACGACCTGGTTTTGCTGGATGTCATGCTGCCGAAAAAGGATGGTTTCAGCGTATGCCGCGAATTGCGCGCCTCCGGCGTGCGGACGCCCATCATTCTGCTGACAGCGCGCGGCGAAGAGGCCGACAAAATCCGCGGTCTGAATCTCGGCGCGGATGATTACGTGACCAAGCCGTTCAGCCCGCGCGAGCTGAATGCGCGCATCCAGGCCGTGCTTCGCCGCAGCTCGGCGCCAGGTTCTGTGCGCAAGTTCGGAAACGTGGCGGTGGATTTCACCCGCGGCGAAGTCACGCGCGGGGGGACGAGGATCGAGTTGACGGCCCTGGAGTTCAAACTGCTGCGTGCGTTCCTGGAGCACGCCGGCACGGTCCTCAGCCTGGACCGGTTGATCGGGATCGTCTGGGGTAAGGACGTTTTCCTCACCGACCGTGTGGTCTACACACACGTCAACAACCTGCGCGGCAAGATCGAGGAGAATCCTTCGCAGCCGCGACACATCATCAGCCTGCGCGGACTGGGGTATCGGTTCGATGTCTGATCTTGACACAGGCTTGACCGGAACTTGAAGCATAAAAATGAGCCCTCGCTTACTCTGAACCCATGAAACAAACACTGCTTGTTGCGAATTTGATGCTGTTGGCGGCGTTGCTCGCCACTGCACAGAAGTCACCGGAATCGATGCTGGGCGCCGCGCTGCATCAGGAGGAAGTTCAAGGCGATCTGAAAGGCGCCATTGCCGCTTATCAAAAGGTTGTGGCGACACCCGGCGTAAGCCGTAAGACCGCGGCGGAAGCGCTGGTCCGCATGGGACAGTGCTACGAAAAGTTGGGCGACTCGGAGTCGCGTAAGGCGTACGAACGGGTGCTACGGGAGTATGCGGACCAGAAGGAAGCGGCGGGGTTGGCACGGGCGCGGCTGGGCAAAAGTATGGGAGCGGTGCGACAGACCAATACGCTGGTTTGGAGGAATGCCAAAGGGGACGGCGAAGGCAGAGTATCCCCAGACGGCCGCTACCTGTCGTATACGGATTGGGACAGTGGAGATCTTGCCCTGCATGAGATTGCCACCGGTATTGATCGTCGCCTCACCGATACTAAGCAAAAAAAAGGGCATGTCAATGATGTATTCGCGGAGGGGTCAGCGATCTCCAGAGATGGCAAACAGATAGCGTACAATTGGTTTGACTATAGCAATAGTAACGATAGGGCTTCTGTCAGCGGTGTCTGGCGTGGCTGGGTTGAACTGCGGCTCGCCAGCCTCACCGGCGATCCGAACCCCCGGCGGTTGTATCACAATCCGGACGTCAACTGGTTCGTTGTGCATGACTGGTCGCCCGACGGCAAATGGGTCGCTGTTGAGGTAGAGCGACAAGACCGGACCCGCCACATCGGTTTGGTCTCGGCTCAAGACGGCTCGCTGCGCTTGTTGAAATCCCTCGACTGGCACGGCGCGGGCAGGATGTTCTTCTCGCCCGATGGCAAATACCTGGGTTATGACCGGCCTGAGAGCGACACGAGCCGGGAGCGCGACGTGTTCGTCCTGGCCATTGACGGAAGCCGCGAAATCCCCGCCGTAGTCCATCGCGGTCAGGACATCATGATGGGCTGGTCGCCGGATGGGAATCGGCTCCTGTTCGCCAGCGACCGGACTGGCTCCATGGATCTTTGGGCTCTCCCAATCACCGATGGAAAGCCCCTAGGGGCGCCCGAACTGCTCAAAGCGGATATTGGGCGGGCTGAATCGATGGGATTGACCCGTTCCGGCGCCTTGTACTACGTGATATCGACCGTTTCGACGCCGCAAAGCTCATTTCCTCCCCAACCGATGTGACACAGGAATATCTTGAGTCCAATACCTCGCCCTCCTGGTCCCCTGATGGAAAGTACCTCGCTTACCTCTCCGAGCGCGGCAGGACGGGCTCGGCGAACCCTGTCCTCGTCATCCGCTCGGCTGAAACAAGTGAGGTGGTTCGAGAACTGCGAGTGAAGCTGAGTAATTTGTATTCGAATCTCTGGGCGCCCGACGGGCGGTCCTTGTTTCTCCAGGGGCGTGATTTCAAGGGCCGTTGGGGAACTTACCGGATGGATGTGCAGACCGGCGATCTGTCTCCATTCATCCTCCATGAACGGAGGGACCTGTTGTATCCGACATGGTCGCCAGATGGAAAAAGCCTCTACTTTAGCCGGCAGATCTCCGGCGGCAAGGAATTTGCCGTGATCCAACGGGACCTCGCCTCTGGCAGTGAAAAGGAAGTGATTCGACGAGCTTTCGTGGTCGCGAACAAGGTCTCACCGGACGGCCAGTATATCGCGGCTTCCAGCGTCGATCCGTCTACCAACTCGAGAACCAAACTGCTCATCCCGACCGCCGGGGGTGAGCCTCGGGAAATCATGCGAGTGGCCACAGGGGTCGAACCCGGGGCACTGACGAACTCTAGCAAGGGAATAGGGCTCGTCGGCACTCAATGGGCGTCTGATAGCCGCTCGTTCCTCACCACGAAGCGCTTCAATGACGAGAAACACAGCGATGAAGTCTGGCGCGTTCCGCTCGACGGGGGCGTTCCCATCAAGCTCGATCTTGGTGGAGTTATTGGATTCCAGTTGCATCCTGATGGGCGGCGGATTGTCTTTGCAGTAACCGAAAAAGCGCCGCCCCGAGGGCAGCAAGTCTGGGTGTTAGAAAACTTCCTCCCAGCGACCACCAGCGCGAGCAAATAATGCTGCTCCTGTTAGCTGCCGCCGTGACGATTCCTCTGGGACTGGACCTGTACCTCCCAGTCCCTGAGGAGAATCCGCTCACTGTCGAAAAGATCGAGCAAGGGCGGCGGTTGTTCTTCGACCGCCGCCTCTCGCGCGATGGCTCGATCGCCTGTTCGTCGTGCCACGATCCGGAGCGCGCGTTCTCAGACGGGCGCGCGGTTGCGGAGGGGGTGTTCGGGCGCCAGGGGCGCCGCAATTCGCCGGCGCTCGTCAACCGTGGCTACGGCCGTTCGTTCTTTTGGGATGGGCGCGTGGCAACTCTCGAGGAGCAAGTGCTCAAGCCGATCGAAGACTCGATCGAGATGGATCTGCCACTGTCCGAAGCGGCGGCCCGAGTGAGCCTTGCGCCGGAGGAGATCTCCATCCTCTCTGGCGATTCGCCGTTCGACCGCTTCATCAACGGCGACCGCTCCGCCCTTTCCGCCGAGCCGCAAGCTGGCCTACAGCTCTTTCGTGGGAAGGCGAACTGCGTCGCCTGCCACGTCGGCCCGAACTTTACCGATGAGCGGCTGCACAACACCGGCGTCGCCTGGCGCGACGGCAAATTCGCCGATGCCGGCGCGGGGCAAGGCAACTTCAAGACCCCAACGCTGCGCGAGATCGCCCTTACGGCTCCGTATATGCACGACGGCAGCATTGCCACGCTCGCAGACGCAATCGATTATTACGATCGCGGCGGCAATCGAAATCCAGGCCTCGATCCCGAGATTCGTCCCCTTCATCTCTCCTCCGCTGAAAAGCAGAACCTCATCGCGTTCCTGCGTTGTTTGAACGGCCGCGCAGCCAGTAGGTAGCGCCACCGGCGTCTGCTGGGTTTAGGTCCGTCCTGAGGCTACTTCAGCGCCTCGTTGATCTCGATGTCGCGCTTCAGCACCTCGGTTAGAAGTTCCGAGAGATCAACGCCCTTTTGCTCGGCCTTACCGGAAAAATACTCCCACACGCTCCGTTCGATCGAAGCAGGCATCAGGACCCTCGCCTCGGAAGGGACGTGATGCAGACCGCGAACCCCTTTGCTGAAGTCAATCTCGGCCGGCATGCCGTCATCTTCGAGTGGTTGATTGTTCATACGCCCTCCTGATAGTGCCGTAGTTCATTCCGGGTGGCTTTGCGAGCAGAAATGATCCGGATCGTTGTCGTTTCCGCACTGGTGTCAGACCAGAGATAAACGAGGGAAAGGACGGCGCCGTTGCTGGCGCAGCCAACTGAAAACCACCGTTCCCCGGCATCGCCGTGCTCCAAATCAGCGACGGTAAGAAGCTGCGGATCGCTGAAGACCGTGCGTGCAAGATCGAAGGGAACACCATGCTTGCGCATGTTGGCAGCGGCCTTGCCTTCGTCCCACTCAAATTGAAACTGCCGCCCATTCACAACGCTCCCTCTCGTACCATGCTACAGCACGTCTGTCTTGGGTTTCGCTTTCCACATCGCCAACTTCGTCCGTCCGGGACACTCGTGGCGGCGTTTCTACTGGTCAACGTGTTCTTAGGCGTTACCGCGGTGCACGGACAATCCAATCGAACTGGGTTGGGCAGGCTGAAGCCTTCATAAGGCTACCGGATTATCGCCTTGTCCGCTGCCTGATTGTCGTACTCATCCTGCACGCGTACGGCTATGGTATGCTCGCCCGGCGGGATGTTGTCCAGCGCGAGGTCGTAATCGAGCTCGCGTGAGTCCGAGAGCCGCGTGGTTGGCGCCGCGACCAGCCATTCGCCGCCGTCGACGGAATACTCGGATTTCGCAATGACGCTCTGTCCATCCTGCGCCTTCCAGCGGATGCCGAGCTTGGCTCCGTTGCGCGTCGCCGCGAGGCCGGTTATCCGCGGCGGCGTGTTGTCGATCAGGAAAACTTCACTATCGAGCGACGAGTTCAGGGCCTGCGCGGGCGGATTGCTGGGAGAATCGGAAGCCGTAATCCGCAACCGGTACTCGCCGTCGGGAAACGCGGTCGAATCCCAGCTTATGTATTTTTCCCGCACCTTATCCTTGAGAAGCTTCCACGCCGTCTCCTTGACGCCGCGGATGTGGACGGTATAAATCAACGTGTCGCCATTCTCGTCGGCAGCAAGCCAGCGCGCGCCGATCTGGCCCTTGGCGTAGGACATGGCCGGAGTACTAGATTCCGAGCTCGATGACGATGCCGTGCGGCCACTCTTGCCCATGGGAGGCAGATTCAGCGTGGGCGGCGTTGAGCTCGCAGCCGGCGGCGCCGGAAACTTGTAGTTGGCCGGCGTGATCTCGATGCCGCCAATATTTGGCGCGACGTTCTTTGGCAGGTAGGCGGCTTCAACCGATTCGAGCTCCGGGGACTGGCTACCGCTCGCGTTCAAAGTTGCTTTCCACTGCAGAAATCGCGCGGGCGGCGAAGTGATCCGCGCGCCGTCTGGTGAAGTGATCGCGCTCGACCACGGACTCCAGTTCCGCATAGGCCTGTCCAGATTTCCGCTGCGTGTCTCCACAGCCACGCGTCCGCCATAGAGCTCGGCGGTAAAAGTCAGCCGGCCCCAATAGGAGAACAGGCCCGAGTCGAAGGCGTCGCTCTCGATCGATCCTTCGCGCTCGAAGCCGGCGCCGATCTCGAAGACCTTACCGGAGTTGCCCGTGGCTGCGTAGACCTTGCCATCCTTGCCGGCGCAGAAGCTGGTGACCTGCGTGGGAGGGGCGTTGAGCAGAACGGTGTACAGGTTGTCGGTGTCCAGCCGGTAGATGGCGCCCTTATTTCCCGCGCCCAGCAGGACTCGTCCCTGCGAATCGAATCCCAGCGCGTACACGATATCCTGCGCGTGGGTCCACACGCGTTGCGGATGCCCGTCGCTGTGGATGCGGTAGACTTCCGTGCCGCCCGTGACGCTGGCCGAGGAGGGGGAGAGCGTAGCGGGTAGCGGGGACAGCGGGCGGGCCACGGCGCCGCCACTCGCGGAAGCCGCCGACGGCGCGTTGATCGGAATCTGCGGCGGTGGCGGCGGCGAGGCCGATGCGGACTTCCTTCTTGGGCATCTGGTAAAGCACGAATCCGTCGCCCGAGGGTGAAACGCGGAGAATCAGGCCGCCAGGATCGGTTCCCACGATGACGTTGTCCTGCGCGTCCACGGCCAACGACCGGGCATGCGTCTCTTCACTCCGGAAGAAGACACTGCCCTTGCCGTCCGGCGCAACGCGATGGATCTCGCCCTGGTCGCCGGTGGCCACGAACAGATCGCCTTTGCTGTTGAAGGCCAGCGCCCAGATGTATTTCGTCTTGGGATCGTAGAAGATTTCGGATTTTCCCGCCGCCGAGACCTTGTAGATTTTTCCGTCCGGTCCGGTGGCTACGAACACCTGGTCCTTGCGATCGACGGCGATCGCATGCACTTCGAGTGCGTCGAATGTGGCCAGCGTCTTCTTTTCACCGCCTGGGGAGATCCTGTATAGCTTTGCGTCCGGGCCGCCGCCCGCATATAGGTTCCCGGCCGAATCGTGGGCCATGGCCCACAGGTACGCTGAGGACGAGTCGAAAATTTCGCGGAACTGAGGCGCGAGGGTTACGAGGCCGTCGCTTCGCAGCGACAGATTTTTGATCGTGCCCTTTTCGAAGTCTGAATATTCGCTTTGCAGCCAGCTCTTGGTCTCTCCGGCGTAGGAGAGGGCCGCAATGCCTAAGAAGATAGCCAGGTGGGGCAGACCCGCTGGTCTGCAGCCGGCCCCCTGGCCGGCTTTCTTCTCACGTACAAGAGGCCGACGAGGGCGTCGGCCGCGGACCAGGGGGTCCACCCCACAAGAACAGATGTTTTGCATTCTATCTTCTTAGTTCAGGTTCTTTACTTCACTGTGATCTTCAAGGAGTAGCTGCCGCTTACCACGTAGTCGAACGGGATGGCGGCCTGTTGCGTCGCGCTCTCCGGGGACGTGATGACCGGCCGGTTCGAGGCGCGTCCGGCCTGCATGACGTTCAGGACGGAAGCAGGCAGGCTGGGCATCGTCTTGTCATCGTAATAGGCGGTGGGGCTCGATTGCAGCAGCGACACATACAGCTTGTTATTGCTGCGCTCCTGGTTGATTAGGGACACGGTCTGCGGCAGGTCGATGTAGCGGTTCATGAATCCCGCCATGTTCTGCATGCGATTGGCGGTATCGGCGTCGCTCAGCAGAATACGGTGGTCGCCTTTCGCCAGGCCGACCGGAACACGAATCTTGAACTCCCGCTCGATGCGCTCACCCCGATACGGGCGCAAGAACCCCTTCACCGGCATGTCCTCGCCCGGACGAACTTCGCTCGACGATACCCAGGCGTTCTCGATACTGGCCACGCGGCGCTCCGGCAACAGATCCGGAGTTGAGGAACAGGCGGTTGAACTTGTCGCCCCACCACCCGGCCAGCAGCATCGGCGCTGGCATCGGCATATCGCCTGAAGCCTGCATCGTTGTCAGGGAGAGGTTCGGCTGGCCATCCATCTCCACGGTACCGGTCAGCCTGTAGGTGGCCTCGTCCATGAATTCATTCACGCCGGAAACCGTATTGAAGAGGGTGACCATCATCAGGTAAGGCGTCCACTTCTGATTGACGAACACGTTGAAGCGAAATTGTTTTTCGCTGGGCGCGGCGTTCGAGACGCCGAACGAGCGCACGTTGACGCTCACCGGAATCATCCCGGATTGCTGCCCGAGGATCCCCATGATGCCGCTATGCCGGTCCTGCGTCAGCTCGCCGACAATCTCGGTGGCGTTGGCGATCTTGTTTGGCTGGAACGCCGACGAGAGCACCATCAGCACTTCGCCCTTGCTCATCGGCATATTGACCGGCCCGAGGTTGAAGAACGGGTGTCCGAACCCGAGAACGCGCTTGCCGTCGTTGTAGGTTACCGTGCCGAGACCGGTGACGCTCATGTCCCCGGAGACCAGCACTCCGGCGATGACGCCTCCGGGCTGCAAGGAGTCCTTCCAGTCCGCGGCCGGCTTGGTGGCATAAATCGCGCTGCCCGCTCCGCCTTGCACGGCCGACACTCCGAGCTGCTGGAAGAGGGGACCGAACTCGCGCAGCACGTTTTCATTGAATCCGGAAAATGTCAGCGGAGTTTCGATCGGGGTCAGTAAAGGAGCTTGCCGCAAAAGGTTAGGAGAGGCGCCGGCCGCAACAGCCTGGGCCAGCAGCTCGCCCGGCACGGCGACCTGCGCCCGCGGCGCCGCTCTATCCGGAGTGCGGGCGTCGGACGGACGCGACTGGTCGAGCTCATTGATCTCCAGCATCAGCTCGATCGGCGTGATGCCGCAGATGGCGTCCGGCGAGAACACGCTCAGCCGCAGCGCGACCGCGCCGATGAGCTTGCCGTCGATGTAGACCGGACTGCCGCTCATTCCGCCGGCCACGTTCGTGCGCTGCGCCTTGCCGCCCATCTTCCCGATAATGACGTCCTGCTTCGGGCCCCACGCGTTCTTCCATAAACCGATGATCTCGATCGGGACCGCTTCGGGCTCGCTGCCGACGAACACCGTCCAGGCAGTGGCCTGCATGCCTGGCTTTAGCTCCGAGGCCTTCATAATCTGGACCGGACCGGTTTTCGGTGGACTGATGGATGAACTCCCGACAAGCGCAGTAACAGCGGTAGCCGCGAATGCCAGAACTGCCGCGGCAATTCGAGTGGTCATTTGTAGATCGGGTACTCCGTATTTCAATTGTACTATGAAGAGGGCTGTCGGATGTCGGATGTCGGATTTCGGGAGCCTTGAGCCAGCCGCCGGCGCTTGCAACGTTCACAAAGTCACCCGAAATCCGAAATCCGACATCCGAAATCCCTCTCTCTAAAGCTTAGGCCTCGTCCGGCCGAATTCATTGCCATGCTGATCTATCGGACTATCCTGTTGATGGTCACTGTTCTCAGCCTGATTTTCGCCGGTTTTAACGAGATTCGGAACTCGCTTGGTTTGACGGTCGGTCTCATCAATCTGTGCCTGTGGTGTTGGCCGCTCATCGCGAAATGGACGAAAGGCAGGGACGCGCACCGGGTGGAGGGAGAGAGGCAGCTCCAAGTCGGGAACTACTCGGAGGCGGAACAGTCGCTGATACTCGCCCTTGCGGAGGCGGAGCTGCGGGTGACTTCCGCGAAGAAGCGCGCCAGGCTGCTATGGAATCTGGCGGAGGCTCAGCGGAAGCAGGGCAAGCTGCCGCAAGCCGAGCAGTCCATTCAGCAGGCGATCGCGCTGGTTTCGGAGCTGAAAGGACAGGAGATCGAGCAGTACGGGGAGTGCCTCGAGTTGCTCGCCGGCGTGCACCGGGATACCGGCAATCATCCGCAGGAGCAGCAAATCCTGCAGCAATCGCTGAAACTCGAGGAGGGGCTTCCCAAGCCAAACCTGCAGCGGCTTGCCAGGCTGCGCCAGAAGCTCGCGCTGGCCTATCACCATTCCAGCGATTACCCAGCGGCGGCTGCGCATTTCACGCGTTCTCTCGAGCTCCACGAGCAGGTCTTTGGCGCAGCTCACGCCGAAACGGGTAAGATGCTGACGGAGCTTGGGACGGCACAGCAGCGGGAAGGCAATCACGCCGCGGCGCTGCGGAGTCTCGAGCGGGCGCTGTCGATTCAGGAAAAGGCCCTGGGCGCGGATTCGCCGGAGGTTACCAAAGGCCTGTATCACCTGGCGCTGGCCTACGAGAAGTCGGGAAATCTGGAGCAGGCCGCGGCGCATCTTGAGCGCATGCTGCAGCTACGATCGCGGCAGGTGAGCGGCAATGAGGCGGAACTTGCCGACGTGTACGGTCGCCTCTCGCGGATATGCTTCACACTGGGGCGTCTGGCCCGCGCGGGCGAGACGGCGCAATCGGCGATCCTGATTCTCGAGCGCAAACCCGGTCCCGAGCTGGCGGCGGCGCTTCAGACGTACGCGGCGATTTGTGAACGTACCGATCGGCGCGAGGAAGCTACTGCCGCGTATGAGCGGGCCCGTGCGGCCAACGCGTAAAAAGCTAAATCAGCTCTTGTCAAGATTGCGCAGGGGCTTGCGGCGGCCGTGGCGGATATGGAGCACATACACGGTTTCACCGTCGACAGTTGCCGCACTTCAAAAGAAAATCGCGCGTTCTCAGGAGCGAGAGGGCAACGCTCCGGAAATGTGGCGAGTGATGCAATACTATCTTCGAGTCTCAGAAACCACTGCATGCCGGCATCCCCGGAATGTTGCGCCAGCAGCCATTCAAGGATGGCTTCTGCTTCGAGTTCGGCTTCCGCCGAGATCTCAACCCGGAATGCCATGTTTCAGGCGCATCTCAGAAAGGAACTCAGCGGCCGCGCGGGTGAGGCCAACTCTTACGTCTTCGTACCCTCGGCGGATGCCTTCAACGGCCTCCTCAAAGTCTTGGCGTTCCCATTCCAGGTGAGCTGCCAAAGCGTCATCCAGCGCAGCGGCAGTATCCTGGCCGTGACGCCGGGCGTATTCTTCCAACTCTGCCTTACGTTCCGGTTTGAGAGATATCATTTCCATGGCGGCCTCGTTTTTGCTTTCTGGCTCCATCGTAGAACATAGACGGCTCAGGGTCAAAGACGAAACCCGTGGTATCGGAAGGAGATCTCGGGCAAGGCGCGGATGAGGATGTTCGCGTCAAAGCTCACGATTGCCAGTTGCGATGCGGTCGCATATGCTCCAGAGCCTCCTCAAGGGCTCCTTCCATCGTTTCAGAGGTAGTCTCCAGGGGAACTTGGGAAGCCACTGTTGTCCAGGTGCTGCTCGAGGTTCTCGGCCGCTACGGCGATGCTGGCGCCTCAAGTGCGCGTTCGATGATGTAGGCAAGGTAGCGCTCTATGGGCATCTGGGCGACCCGCGCCTGCGATTCAAGCGCGACAGCACTTTGCTCCGACAAATCAACGGTTAAGTTCATTTGCAAATCCTTGGTCTTAACCTTCACAATAAAGCGTCTCGGAAGCACATCGCAAAAGCGGGTACCCATCAGCTTGCCCGCGCAGACCCGCACTTCGACGGCTCGGCGATTTTTACGTCCAATTGAATTCTTGCCGGCATCCCCAGGGGCTGCCGAAACCCCACGTGCCTTCAGAGCACCTTTGCCAGTTCGGCTAGAGCCAAATCTCCATAGTCGGGATCTTTCATTGAGAATTGCCCTTTCTTGGTCTTGATGTTGATGTTCAGGAATAGCTCCGATTCCTGCTCTTCCTGTCCAAGGAACAGCTTCAGTGCCGTCCAGTTGCCCGGTGGCTTTGTGTTAAAACCGCCGCCCCGAGCTTGGGACAAGCTATCTCCGATGTTTGCATACGTGAATGGCACACTCGTTTTCGTCGTAGCAGGCAGAGGCTGGGTCTTAGCCTGGAGAGCCTTTTGGAGGTCGGCCAGCAGAGCGCTCGAATCCGATCCTGCTTCCGGTATGAATCTGCCCTGGCCGGACTTGATACTGAAGTCCGTAGCGGTCTTGCCAGGGGTGGCTTTTGCGGGTCCGAACTCGACTCTGAATCGCGCTACCTTCCCTTGTGATGCGTACGTGCCTATCCATTGCGAACCGTCTTGACCTTGCACGGGCTCCAATTCAAAGACTACCGAAGCCTCGTCGGGAAGATAAGGTTCTGCGACTGAACCGCCCGACGTCTTGCGGTTGCATCCCGCCAAAAGCAAGAAGGACACTACCGCGGTCCGGATCATTGCTCCTCGAATCATAGAGCAATGCTAGCGGATGGTGGATTCTTTGCGCCACTTGTCTTCATTGCCGACGTGGGCGCGAACCTCCAGGCACATCGGGAAAAGGCCAGGGCTTTCAAACTGACCCACTACCCAAGAGCGCCAAGTACAGACTTACGAGGCGGCGTCAACACTAATCCACGAGGGTACTGGGCTCGGGAATCGCTTCGCCCACTTCCCGCATCGCCTCGAAGTGAGCCGTCAGGGCAGATTGGAAGTTCCGGCGCGTCTCTTCCTCAGTGTCACCAGCCGCTGCGCAACCGGACACATCGGGAAAGTATGCGGAATAGCCAGTGCTCGTGCGCTCGATGACAACCGGAAATCGTTTCGCCTTCATTTGACCCTGTTAGCCCGCCGGCCGCCGCCGATGCCAATCCGTCTTGCCTTGATACTGCTTGCCGATCGCCACCAGCAGATTCTCCGAAAACGGCAATCCCACCAACTGCACCGCCACCGGCAGCTTGTCGGCAAAGCCGCAAGGCAGCGACAGCGCCGGATACCCCACCAGGTTACCTGCGCCGATGAGCGCATTCATGCCCGGCGCCGCCGGAACCGGACGGTCCTCCCTGCCCTTGTCGAGCGGATCGCTCAGCTTCGACGCTGGCCCATAGCGCGATGGCGCGAGCAGAACGTCCACATCCGCGAACAGCTTGCGAAATGCCGTCTTCATCTCGCCGCGAATGCGCATGGCCTTCAGATAATCCGTCGCCGTGATGTCGAGACTGGCTTTGAGTCCGGCGATTTGCTCGGCATCGGCGAGCTGATCGACTTTGCCGCTGCGGATCAACGGCTCGAACACCGATCCACCCTCCGCGGCGATCACTGTAGCGACCACCGCTCCGTATGGAAAATCGGGCAGCTTGGTTTCGACCAGCGTCACGCCCAGCGCGCGAAAATCGGCCAGCGCTCTCTCGAACGCCGGTCGCGCGGACGGATCCGCCCAATCGGTAAAATCTCCGGGCGCAAACCCGACGCGGATGTCCGCCATCTTGCGGGCGAACTCGGGCGCGTAATAGAAGCTCTTGCCGGCTGAGCCCGGATCGTCGCTGTCGCCGCCGGCGATGGCCGCCAGCACCAGCGCGCAGTCCTCAGCGGAATGGCACATCGGGCCGAGCTTGTCCATCGTCCAGGCGAGCGGCATCGCTCCGTGGCGGCTGACTAAACCGTAAGTGGGACGCAGTCCAGTCACGCCACAGAAAGCCGAAGGCGTGAGGATGGAACCGGACGTTTCCGAGCCAATCGCGAAGGGAACCAGACCTGCGGCCACGGCGCTCCCTGCCCCGCTCGAAGAACCTCCCGACCAACACGTGCGGTCCCAGGGGTTGATTCCAGGGCCTGTGAGGGACGCCGCCGCGTAGCGATAGCCACCGCCGCCGGCCAGTTGCACCATGGAGAGCTTGCCGATCAGCACCGCTCCGGCTTTATCGAGCTTCTTGAGGACTGTCGAGTCATAGTCGAACACCTGCCCGGCATAGGGCTTGGCGCCCCAGGCGGTCGGCACGCCGGCAAGGCTGAGCAGATCTTTCGCGCCAAATGGAATTCCCATCAGCGCACTGCGCAGACGATCGCGCTTGATATCGCCGTCTACCTCCTTGGCCTTTTTGAGCGCGCGTTCGCTGAGCGGGAGGGCGAGGGCGTTGTAACGGGGTCCGAGCTTCTCCAGGCGCGCCGAAAATGCCCGAGCCAGCTCGACCGCGGAAATTTGTTTGGATTTGAGTTTGGCGTTCCACTCAGTGATGGTGGAGAAGAACAGGTCCTCGGTGAAGTCAGCCATGGCGAGTCAGGCTTTGAACTGGAAGGCAGGCTCGGCTGCTAGCGAGAGCTCGTATTTCCGCAGAGCTTCGGCGTTGCTCGCGACCAGCTTCTTCGCCTGTTCAAGATCGTCGGGGGCGGCCTGCGGCGCCGTCTGGGCTGACGCTGCGCCGGCCAGAGCCATTCCCGCCAACGCTCGGCGCGAGATCTTCATATGGATATTATAAGCCGAGTCGAGACTGCATCACCGCTGGACCGCCAGGGTGTAGTCTAAAGCATGGACAAACGGTTAGCGAAGCGACATAAGCGCCAGGTTTCCCGCGCAAAAGACAGAGTAAAACTTTCGGAGCCGGACCTCCGGACACATGAACAAATCGAAGCAGCCAGGGAAGCGAGCCGCCCGGATAGTAGCCGTGGCAATAAACCCAAGGACTACTTCCGTGCGCCGCATCCGGCAAGCCCTGCGGCCGCAACTGGCAGCGCCGCAAAGACGGATGTTTAAGTCCTACATGACCAACCGCCGTCCTCAAGAAATTGGCCTAACCAGCCATACAGCGGCTTCGGTGAACTAAACCGCTGACGCGCTATTCGGCTTCGATCCGCATTGTACCGTTACTCGGATCGCGTGGTCGCAACACCCAGCAATGGTTTCGGATTTGTTTAGCCAGCCGCGATCAAACAAAGAAGTTCTCTGCGCCTCCGCGTCTCTGCGGTTAAAAAATTGCCGTAACGGTTGCTACTCTTCCAGCCCGAGAACGCGCCGGTGAATGCCATTACGCAGCAACTCGACATTGAAGTTGATCAGCAGGCCCACTTTCCAACCACCCAACCGCAAGTAAGTAAGAAGTTGCGCGTCATGAACCGGCCAAGCGATCGACAGTCTTCAACTCGACAACCACCGCGTCCGCAACAACCAAGTCCGCGATATCCACAATCCAACCGGAGACCTTTGTAAGCCACCGGCAAGGGCCGCTCACAGACGAAGGGCATTCCTCGAAGCGTAAGTCCGTGCCAAAGACATTGCCGATAAGCCGATTCCAGCAATCCTGGGCCCAGCTCTCTACGCACCTCGCGAAGCGTAAGTCCGTGCCAAAGACATTGCCGATAAGCCGATTCCAGCAATCCTGGGCCCAGCTCTCTACGCACCTCGATAGAGCTGCCGATGATCGCCTCGGTGATCTCATTGATGGTCATCATGAGATTGTAGGGCCGCCGTCACCGCAGAGACGCGGAGACGCAGAGTTTTTCCATCTTCCGGGGTCCAGTCACGCGGCGCCTCAAGAAATCTTCTGTTGAAAACACCCGCACTTAGCCCGTTCGAACCACCGAAACGGCGCAACTGCCTATCATCGCCAAGCTACGATGGAAACGTCAGGTACTACCAACGTCCAATATCCGGCTTCCAAATGGCACGTCAACCTCACCCACGAACTGAAAGCCTTTGCGCTCAATGCATTACAAAGGAATGCAAAACCAAAGCCAATTTATCGACCTGTCCCCCGAGCCAGCTAAAAAAACTGGTAACTCCTTTAGAATTTGCGCTATGATATGTTGACGACTTTTATATGCGCCACCTCTTGCGCCCCTGCATCCTCTCGCTAGCAGCCACGGCGATCCTCTCGGCCGGAGATCCGTACTGCCCCAAATATCCGGCGGCGGTCCGCACCGAGATGGAGGAGAGCCTCTCGCTCGACCGGGAATTTCAAGCCTACTCCCGCTCCGCCCGAGCCCGCCCGGCCGCGTCCGCTGCTCCTTCTCACCTCGCCGCTTCGAGCAACTTCATCGACCAGCTCATGGCGAAGAGGATGTCCACCG
>WNFM01009203.1_pt2 | contig 15581 bp, 17 predicted proteins | sample 5400271 | NCBI WGS metagenome assembly WNFM01 (sample SAMN13153352, study PRJNA577476) | soil metagenome | isolation source: 60 cm saprolite on Douglas fir-dominated hillslope | place: USA:California | collected 2013-09-17
GTCGAGACCCGGCCCTCCAGCACAACTTGTGGTGGAAGGCTGCCTTGCTCGTCGGCGCCGTCCTCATCGTCTATTCCCCTGCGATCCACGGGACGTTTCTCTGGGATGACGACTGGCATGTGACCCGACCGGAGCTGCGCTCGCTACACGGCTTGTGGCGCATCTGGTTCGAGGTGGGAGCCACCCAGCAGTACTACCCCCTGCTGCACACCGCCTTCTGGTTCGAGCACAAGCTCTGGGGAGACAGCGTCGTCGAGTATCACCTGCTGAACATCCTGCTCCACGCCGGAGTTGCTTGCCAGCTGCTGGTGATCCTCACGCGACTGAAAGTGCCCGGTGCTTCGCTGGCTGCGGCGATCTTCGCCGTTCATCCCGTGCACGTCGAATCCGTGGCTTGGATCACCGAACAGAAGAACACGCTCTCGGCGCTCCTCTATCTCGGTGCGGCGCTCGTCTACCTCCGCTTCGATGAACAGCGCCGGAAACCGCTCTACTTCACGGCGCTGGGGTTGTTCTGCCTGGGCCTGTTGACCAAGACGGTCATCGCCACTCTGCCCGCGGCCCTGTTGGTCGTCTTCTGGTGGCAACGCCGTCGCCTCTCGTCGCATCGCGACGTTCTGCCGCTGATTCCATGGCTCGCGTTGGGTGCAGTCGCTGGACTTCTCACCGCATGGGTGGAGCGGACCCTCGACGGCGCGCAAGGCACACCCTTCGAGTTCAGTCTCGTCCAGCGGTGTCTGCTGGCCGGCCGGGTGATCTGGTTCTATCTGGGCAAGCTCTTCTGGCCGGTCGACTTCCTGTTCATCTACCCGCGCGCCGAGGTGAACGCATCGGAAGGTTGGCCTTACCTCCTCCCGATGGCGGTGATCGCGCTGGCGGTCGCGTTGTGGCTGATGCGAGCCCGGTGGCGCGGACCGCTGGCGGGATTCCTGTTCTTCGTCGGCTCCCTCTTTCCGGTCCTCGGATTCTTCAACGTCTATTCGTTCCTGTTCTCGTTCGTCGCCGATCACTTCCAGTACCTGGCCAGCATGGGGATCATCGTGGTCGTGTCGAGCGCCCTCGTCGCGGCGGCCGATCGCTCGCCGCCGGCGACGTGTCGGGCGATCCAGGGACTGTGTGTGGTCCTGCTCGCCGTGCTGGCGACCCTGACGTGGCGGCAGAGCCGCGTGTACCGCGATCCGATCACGCTCTACCAGACGACGCTGGACAAGAACCCGGGCTGCTGGATGTGCAGCAACAATATCGGGATCGTGCTGGCCGACTCCGGGCGAACGGAAGCGGCGATCCCCTACTACGAGCAGGCTCTATCCTTGAAACCCGATCTGTCCCAGGCGCACAACAATCTGGGGAATGCCTTGATGAGAATCGGACAGATGCCGGAGGCGATCGAGCATTACCAGCAGGCATTGACGCTCAAGCCCAAGTTCGTCCAGGCGCACTTCAATCTCGGTCTCGTTCTATCCAAGGTCGGAAGAGTGGCGGAGGCGAGGACGGAGTTCGAAACCGCCCTCAGGCTCAAACCCGATTTCGAGGCGGCGCGCCTGAAATTGACCGCGCTGCAGGCTCAGCAGAAGACCCAACCCCAGAAGTGAGCTGGACCGTCGAGCATCGCTCTCGCAAGTTTCCCTCTCTCTCGAAGCGCCTCCGCGTGCGTCGCTTCCTGGGGGGTCATCCTGCAGGGCTGGGTCTCGATTCTCCGCAGTGAGCTCTCCGCATTCAGTGCACTGCGCCTTGCAGTCTCTCCGCCAGCCCGCTCTCCCTCCGGCTCTGCTCCGCGTTCTCGATCGCCATCCGCAGCGCGCGCGGTGAGCCGACGAGCACGACGAGCTTCTTCGCGCGCGTCACCGCGGTGTAGAGCAGCTGCCGCTGCAGCATCATCCAGTGCTGCGTCACGAGCGGGATCACCACTGCGGGGAACTCGGCGCCTTGCGAACGGTGCACCGTGATCGCGAAGGCGGGTTGCAGGTCGGAGAGATCGCCGTCGGCGTACGCGACCTCGCGATCGGGGAAGCGCACGAGCAGGTTCCTCGAGTCGATCACCTTCTCGATCCTGCCCATGTCTCCGTTGAACACTTCCTTCTCGTAGTCGTTGCGCGTGTGGATCACGCGGTCGCCTTCGCGCCACGTCCGTGAACCCTGACGGATCTCCAGACCGCCTTGCCCGAGCTTCTCGCGCAGCCTCTCGTTCAGCGCGTCGACGCCGCACTCGCCTCGGTACATCGGCGCGATCACCTGCACGTCGTCGATCCATCGCATCCCGAAGGTCTCGCCGATCCTCCGCGTCACCACGTCGACGAGCATGTCGGCGCACTTCGCGGGATCGTCCGCGGTGAAGAAGTAGAAATCCGAGCCCTTGTCGCCGCGCTCGGGGAAGATCGGCTCCTCGCCCTCCAGGATCCGGTGCGCGTTTGCGACGATCAGGCTGTCCTCGGCTTGCCGGTAGATCTGCGTCAATCGGTTCACGGGCACGACGCCCGACTCGATCAAGTCGTGCAGCACGTTCCCGGGACCGACCGACGGCAATTGATTGGGGTCGCCGACGAAGATCACGCGCGTCGGCGGCTGGATCGCCTTGGCGAGATGGTGCGCGAGCGCGACATCGAGCATCGAGATCTCGTCCACGACGAGGAGATCGCCCTCGAGCGGGTTCCTCGCGCCGTGGAGGAACTTCTCCGCCTGCGGATCCCAGCCGAGCAGGCGGTGGATCGTCTGCGCGTCACGGCCGGTCGCTTCGGAGAGTCGCTTCGCGGCTCTCCCTGTCGGGGAAGCGAGGAGCACGCGCGCATGCGCGGCGGCCGCGAGCTCGACCACGAGCCGGATGATCGTCGTCTTCCCGACGCCGGGCCCGCCGGTCAGGAGCGCGACGGGATGCGAGAGCAGTCCGATCACCGCTTCGCGCTGCTTTTCGTGCAGATCGATCTCCGCGCTCCGTTCGGCCAGGCGCAGGCTCGACTCGTTCGCCCACGGCGGCACGGGACCGGAGCGGAGGAGGTGCGCGAGGTTCTTCGCGAGTTCGCTCTCGCAGTGAGCGAGGTGAGGGAGGTAGATCGGAGCCGAATCGTCGTCCGCGCCTTCGGCCACGAGGTCCCGGGCGCGCACGGCTTCGGCGAGAGCCGAGCGGAGGACGGCCTCCGGCATCGTCCCGGCCAGGATCTCCGCGGTCTCGTGCACGAGCCTCCCGCGCGAGAGCAGCGAGTGTCCGTCGTCCGCCGCGACTTTCAGCGCGTGCACGAGCCCCGCCCGCGCGCGGCGCGGATCCTCCGGCGCGAAGCCGAGCGCGGCCGCGAGCCTGTCCGCGGTCGCGAACCCCATCCCGCGGATCCCCGACGCGAGCACGTACGGATCCTCGCGCACCTTGCGCTCGGCCTCGGGTCCGAGCGCGCGCATCGCCGCGTTCGCCTGCCACGGTCCGAGCCCGAGTCCGCGGAGGAAAACCTGCGCGCGATGTTGGCCCTGGTCCGCCATCACCGCGGCGATCAGCCCGTCGCGGACCGCCGGTCGCAGTCCGCGCACCTGGGCGAGCTTCTCGGGATGCTCGAGCATCGCGTCGAGCGCGTTGTCGCCGAGCGCCGCGGCGATGCGCTCGGCGAGCTTCGGCCCGATCCCGTCGAACCGATCCGAGGCGAGGTACTTCACGAGGCCGGCTCGATCGGCGGGCGGGAGGACCTCGAGGAGTTCGAACTCGAATTGCTGTCCGTGCGTCTTGTGCTCGCCCCACCGGCCGGTGAGTCGCACGCGCGCGCCTTCGCCCGGTGCGTCCGAGCGTCCGACCGCCGTCGTCAGGATCGCGCGGAAAGGCGAGCGCGCGGAGGCTCCGGCGACCGGCTCGTAACCCTTTTCGGGCGCGACCCTTAGAACGCAGTACAGCGTGCCCGGATCGGCGTAGGTGACGCGCTCGACCGTGCCCTGGAGGACCTCTCCGGACCCTCGCGGCTCCTCGTCCACGCGCGGAGCATCGCAGCAAGTGGCCTCCGATTCCAGAAGAGCCTTGGCGAGCGCCGCAGGCCGGGATAGCCTGTTCGCCCCACTTGCTGAGGAACGCACGCGCTTGATCAAAGTCCTTGTCCGTCCGAACGAATCCCTCGAGGCCGCACTGCGGCGTTTCAAGCGGCAGTGCAACTACGGCGGGGTCTTCCGCATGGCCAAGGCCAACTCGTGGCACGAGAAGCGCTCCGACAAGCGCCGCCGCGAGCGCCGTGAACGCCTGCGCACGATTCAGAAGGCCACTCGGAAGAACGATCCGAAGCGGCGTCGCGGCAAGAAGCGCAACATGCGCTCGCCGCGGATGGGCCGCGACACGCGCGAAGCCCGTCCGAGCGCGGCCTGAGCGCCGTTCTCTGCGGTCGCCGCTCGATCCGGGTGGCGAGCAGGGCGGTTCGAAGGTGCGTTCCTAGATGGGCATCTTCCCGAAAGACCGCGACCTCACGCAGTCGCCGAAGGAGGTCGAGCTCCGCGTCGAGGCGAGCGACCTGCGCCAACGCGCCGAATCGGTCGAAATCCGGCTCGATGCGTTCCTCGTCCTCCACCTGACTTGGCGCTCCCGCAATTCGATCCAGGGGCTGATCCACGACGGACAGGTCCTCGTCGACGGATCGACGCCGGACCATCCGCGAGGCACGGGCGTCACCGCGGTCGAGCGGCGCCCGGGGAGATGGCTGCGCAACGGATCGCGCGTCGTCGTCCTGATCCCCGAGCACTTGCGCTTGCCGACGACCGGGCCGTGCTCGGACGAGCTCGCGATCCTGTACGAGGACGAAGGGATCCTCGCCGTCGACAAGCCGCCCTTCGTCGCCGTGCATCCCGGCGGCCGCCACCTCGTCGACACGCTGATCCAGCGCGTGCATGCGCGCTACGGAGCGGGTTTCGAGCTCGAGCGCGGCGGCGCCCCGCGCTTGTGTCACCGCCTCGACCGCGAGACGAGCGGCATCGTCCTCGTCGGGAAGAATCCCGCCGCGCACAGCCATGTGATGATCCAGTTCGAACGTCGTCAGGTGGAGAAGGAGTACCTCGCGATCGTGCACGGATCTCCGCAGGCCGATGGAGGTACGATCGACTTCCCGATCGCGAGCGCGCGGACGAGCAAGATCGAGCTCAAGATGGCCGTCCTCGCGGACGGTCAGCCGTCTCGAACCGAGTGGAAGGTCGTCGAGCGGCACCCGCGCTGCACGCTGCTCTCCTGTTCGCCGCTGACGGGGAGGCAGCACCAGATCCGCGTGCACCTCGAGGCGATCGGACATCCGGTCGTCGGGGACAAGCTGTACGGCGCGGACGAGGGCCTCTTCGAGCGCAGTCTCGACGGCCGTCTCTCGCGGGAGGACCTGCGCTCGCTCGGCATGCCGCGACACGCGCTGCACAACCACCGCGTGGCGTTCCGCTCGCCGTCGACGGGACAGCGCGTCGAGGTGCGGAGCCCGCCGCCGCCGGACATGCGGAAGTACCTGGACGAGCAGGCGGATTGAGATCCTAGCCGGACGCTTCGACGGCTCGATCCGTCGCGCGTTCGACGGCGACGAGCACCGCGGCGAGAGCGAGTCCCGCGCCGAGGCTCGTCACGAAGTGCGCGGCCAGCATCGACGCGAGCGTGAGCCCGATTCCGAGCCCGGTGAGGATGCCGGTCCAGTCGAGGTGCGCTTCGATCTCCGCTGGAGCGACCGAGAGCGGAAGATCGCGCACGAACTTCGCGTAGAGGACCCGGACGAGGATCGTCGACACGAGGAAGGCCGGAAGTCCGAGGCGGACCGCGAACGAGAAGCTCACCCCCGTCCAGGCGAGGAGGAAGAGCATCGCGTAGAGCGGGACGAGAAAGCGCAGCACGACTGCCTTGACCGCGCCGTGGCCGTGGCTCGAGCGCGGGACCGGAGCCGTCTCGAGGATCCAACGCGCCTCCGGGCTCGCGGTCGCGGGCACGTGCACGAGCAGGATCGGCAGGTACGCGGCCGGCGTGAACAGGAGCACCGCGAGGAGTCCTTCGCGCATCGCATCGGACTCGCCGCGCGAACCGGCGATCAGGAACGCGAGCGGGATCCCGATCATCGGGTACGTGCGCAGGACGAACTCGCGCTCGAGCGGCAGCGCGTCGAAGACGAGATCGAAGGCCGGGCGCTCCACCTTGCGGACCCAGAGCCGGGTGGCGAGCGCGCGCAGCGGCGCGAGCACGAGAGCGAGCCATCCGCCGCTCGCGCGCGCCCGCGGCGCCCGGGGGAGCGGACTGAGAGCGAGGATCGCGAGCGCGGCGCCCGTGGCGAGCCACGGAGCGAGCGTCCACGTCCATGGGATCGCGACGGACGCGGGGACGAGCGTCGTCGCGAACCAGGCCGGAGGGAAGGCCGCGAGGCCTGAACCCACCGGCGAGTCGACGTGCGCGATCTGCGGAATCAGCCGCAGCCCGACGACGATGCCCATGACGATGCCGACGACGAGCAGCGTCTGGAGGAGCACGAGGAGCGCCTCCGCGCGCTCGCCGAGGACGGACTGCGTTCCGAGCAGCACCGCCGCGAGGAGCAGCGACTGTCCGAGCCCGGCGCAGACGAGGCTCGCGCGCGCGCCGAGCCCCCCCGCGGGTGCGAACCATGCGGCCGGAAGGAGCGCCGCGAGGGAGAGTACGGCGAGTGCGACGAGGAGCAGCAGCGTGCGCGCGAGGCGCAGCTCGGTCCGCGTGACGGGCAAGGACTCGACCCACTCGGCCGCCGGATCGGAGCGCAGCAGCGGTCCGAAGTCGCCGAGGAGCGGGAGCGCGACGAGCGCGCCGCAGACCGAGAGCGCGAAGAGTCCGTACGCGTAGGGTGGCAGCGATCCGCTCGCGAGTCCGCACAAGACCGCCGCGACGGTCCCGTGCGCGACGAGCGGCGCGGCGGGCCCCGCGCCCGCGCCCCACTGCGCCGCGAAGCCCGCGCGGAAGACGGTGAGCACTCGATCCCACACGGCGCGAGCGAGACTACAGTACCCGCGCTCATGGATCTCCTGATCCCCGGACCGGAAGGCGATCTCGAGGCGACGTTCTGGATGCCGCCCGACGGTGCGGAGCCTAGGGCGGCGTGCGCGTTCTGCCATCCGCATCCGCTCGCGGGGGGCACGAAGGACAACAGCGTCGTGTTCCGCGCCGCGCGCGGGCTGCAGCTCGCCGGGCTCGCCGTCCTGCGCTTCAATTTCCGCGGCGTCGGCAAGAGCCAGGGCGAGCGCGACGGCCGAGGCGGCCCTGACGGGGAGGAGGGCGACCTCGCGGCGGCCCTGGATCACCTCGAGCGGGAGCTGCCTGGCGTCGAGCTGTGGGCCGGCGGCTTCTCCTTCGGCTCCAGAACCGCTGCATCCCTCGCGAGAAACGATGCGCGGGTCGCGCGCGTGATCCTCGTCGCGCTTCCGGTCGGCGCCTTCGACCTGTCCTTCATCCGTGAACTGCGGAAGCCCGGATTCATCCTGATGGCGGGGAAGGACGAGTACGGGACGCTCGACGTGCTCAAGTTGCGCTTCCCCGATCTGTACCCTGGTCTCGAGACCGACGAGATCCCCGACGTGAACCACTACTTCCACGGCGCCACGGCCGAGCTGCAGAGCCGCGTGCGCGCCTACGCCGAGCGCGTGCTCGAAAGGCCGGCATGAGCGCGAATTCCTCCGCCCTCGAGTATCCCGTCGACAAGGTCCCCTCGATCCGCCAGGTGATGATGCCACGCGACACGAACGCGCTCGGGACGATCTTCGGCGGCGTGATCCTCGCCCAAGTCGACCTCGCCGCGGCGATCGAGGCGCACAAGGCGCATCCGGGGCGGATCGTCACCGTCTCGATGGACAAGATCGTGTTCAAGCAGCCGGTGTTCGTCGGCGATCTCGTGTCGTTCTTCACCGACACGGTCCGCATCGGCAGGACGTCGATCACCGCGCACGTATCCGTGTGGGCGCAGCGCCGATTCGGCGGCGGCGAATTCGTCCACGTGACCGAGGCCGACGTGTCGATGGTCGCGGTCGACGACGACTTCAAGCCGACGCCGATCTTGCGCCGACCGCCGGGGACGAAGCCGACCTAGCCCAGCAGTCTCTCCGCCTGCGCGCGCGGGTCCTCGCTCTTCGTCAGCGTCCCGAACACCTGTTCGAGCGTGCCGTCGCGGCCCGCGAGCGCGCGCAGCTCGTCCATCGTGCCGACGCCGACGAGCTGGCCGTGGTCGAGGATCGCGATCCGATCGCACAGCCGCTCGGCGACGTCGAGCAGGTGCGAGGTGTAGAGCACCGATCCGCCGCGCGCGGCCCAAGTCCGCAGCACCTCCTTGAACACCGCCGTCGTCGGCGCGTCGAGGCCGTTCAGCGGCTCGTCCAGGACGAGCAGCCGCGGCCGCGGGAGGATCGCGCACGCGAGCGCCGTCTTCTGCCGCATTCCACGCGAGAAAGCGCCGACCGGGTCCTCAGCGCGATCGGCGAGGTCGAGCGCGCCGAGGAGTCGCTTGCCCTCGCTCTCGATGCGGTCTTCGTCGAGCCCGTGGAGCCGTCCGACGAGCGCGAGGTGCTGCCGCGGGCTCAGGTTCGCGTAGAGCGGAGCTCCCTCGGGCACGAACGAGATCAAGCGGCGGGCGAGGAGCGGCTCGCGTCGCGTGTCGTGGCCTCCGATCGTCGCGCTGCCAGCGCTCGGTTCGAGCAAACCACATAGAATCCGCAGCGCCGTCGTCTTGCCCGCGCCGTTCGGCCCGATCAGGCCGAGCACCTCGCCTTCGCGGACGTCGAGCCGCAGGTGCGCGAGCGCCTGCCGATCGCCGAACTCCTGCGTGACGTCGAGGAACTGAACGAGGGTCATGCGGTGCGCGGCACCGTACCCCCGGCGCCGTCCTCAGCCCAACACCGATTCCGAACCGCAGAAGGAGGTCTGGACCCCCGTCTTCTCGGTGACTTCGGCCGCGATCTCGGCCAGGCGCGCCTTGGTGGCGAGCTTCGTCTTCTTGTTCGCGACCTTGGCGTCGGCCGCGAGGATGTGGATCTCGCGCGGCCGGATCTCGCCCATGCGCTTGATCCAGGCCTTGACCTCCGCATCGCTCGAATTCTCGCCGCTCTCGAACTTCCCGAAGCGGGCCGAAACGATCAGCGATTCGAGGTGGGTCAGGTTCGTCTGGAGCGTCGTGAGTTCCGCCCCCTTCTTGCCCGTCATGCCCGTGAAGGTCTTCACCGTCCCCCATTCGAAGCGGACGAGCACGCGGTCGAACACGGCCAGGTTGTGACGGACGCTGGGGGTCTCGAAGTGCGGATCGTCGGACTGGAGCCAGAGCTTGGCCTTCGGAAACCACTTGTTCCGCAGGTCCCGCAGGGTCGTCGTGATCTCCCTGAAATCCGGGTGCATCGTCGGATCGAGCTCCGAGCCCACCGCGGCGATGCTCTCGATCTTCTCGCCACCCTTGGAGAGGCGGATGATCGTCCGCGCGGCGGTCGTGATCACGACCGAGGACCGCGGCATGCGGTTGTCGCGGCTGACCGACAGGGCGGGCTCCGAGTAGCCGACGTCGATGCCCAGGGTGGCGCCCAGCCGTTCGCTCTTGAGCGGTCCGCGCAGGATGGGCGAGTTGAGATCCGCCGCCGGAATCGGGGCCTTTTCGAGCTTGGCTGCGGGGTCGTGCACGCGCGTCGGTCGAGCCGCCATCAGGCCGGCCGAAGAGGCGCACATGATAGGGTCGCAAGTGCCCAGTTCCTAGGCCGATCGCGATCCGTCCCGATCCGTGATCTCCGGCGCGCGGGGCGAAAGCGCGGCGAAGAGCAGGCTCGCGGCGATGGATCCTCGGATGGGATGGTCGGCGAAGACTCGCAGCCAGCGCAGCCATCCCGGCTCGCCCGGCGAGGCGGCGATCGAGTCGCAGGTCGCGTTCGCAAGGAATGCGACCGCGATCCCGAAGGCGACCCCGATACCCATGGACGACCAGCGCGGGTTCCCGGCGACGCGTTCCGAGCGGACCTCCGCCGCGCCGGAGGGCTCGACGGGACGATGGATCGGGGTCGTGCGGGTGCTCATGCGGTCCGAGGTCGAGGCTCCTGCGAGACCGCCGGCCGAGCCCCGCGGTTGCAGTTCGATCGGGGATTTCAGGCCGCCTTGACACCCTTTCCCAAGCGGCCATAGACTCTGCCGCGACTCAATCGACGGAGTGCCCCAGAGCGAAGGGGTGCCCCGGGGCTCGGTGGCCTTGCCGGGTGGCCTGGACGCGGCCGAGCCGGCCTCCCGCACGGGGGCGCTCGACCGGATCCGGGACGCCCAGCTCGGTTTTCCGGGTCCGAACACCCCGCCTCCTTGCCTCACCGACACACCGGGCTTCCCCGACACGCCGGCGGAGCAGGGGACCCCCGGGGAGAGACCGGTCGCGAGCGATGTACTTCGACTACCTCAACGTCCTGATCTTCTCCGGAGTCGGCCTCGTGTTCGTCTTCGCGAACATGATCGCGGGCGCGTTGATCCGTCCGCGTCGGAAGACGACGCAGGGGCGCGAGGTCTACGAGTGCGGCGAGCCGACGATCGGCGAGGCCTGGATCCAGTTCGACATCCGCTACTACACGGTCGCGCTCGTCTACGTGATCTTCGCGGTCGAAATCGCCTTCCTGTTTCCCTGGGCGCTCGTCCTGAAGGAGTCCCTCGCGGGCACCGGAGTCGCCGCGGGCGAGGGGATCGGGCTGTTCGCGCTCGTCGAGGGGGTGACGTTCATCGCCATCCTCTTCATCGGCCTCGCCTACGTCTGGATGAAGGGCGACCTCGACTGGGTCCTCACCTGGCAGAGGACGAGCTACGAGCCGCGTCAGCCGCGCGTGCGGATCACGATCCCGAGCGTGGAGGAGATCACGGCGAGCAAAGCGCCCGCACCCGCGGCGCACGCGGCCGCGCCGGCCGGGGAGGCGGCCTGACCTCGAGCAGATCGAGGTCGAACCGACGAAAATGGGCCTGATCGAGCATCAATTCGAGGAGAACGTGCTCACGACGCGCGTCGACTGGCTCCTCAACTGGGCGCGCTTGAACAGCATCTGGCCGATGACGTTCGGCCTCGCCTGCTGCGCGATCGAGATGATGGCGGTCGGCGCGGCGCACCACGACATCGACCGCTTCGGCGCGGGAGCGTTCCGCGCGAGCCCGCGGCAGGCGGACCTGATGATCGTGGCCGGCACCGTCAACTTCAAGATGGGCGAGCGCGTCAAGCGCCTCTACGACCAGATGCCCTCGCCGAAGTACGTGATCGCGATGGGCGCATGCGCGACCGGCGGCGGGCCCTACTTCAAGTTCGGCTACACGGTGATGAAGGGCGTCGACCGCTGCATCCCCGTCGACGTCTACATCGCAGGGTGTCCGCCGCGACCGGAAGCCCTGCTCGAGGGCCTGATGAAGCTCCAGGAGAAGATCCGTCGCTCTTCGGTCGTGCGCCGTCCGGCGCGGACGGCCTGAGGGGAACGGAAGAGACGCCACGGCATGGACTTCGACGGAATCCACGACCGCCTGCGCGTGATCCGCGCCCCGGGATGGCTCGGCGCCGATCTCCCGCGGGCCGCGATCCCGGGCGCGAAACACGGCGAATCCAAGGACGCCGGACGCGCCGGCGATGCCTTCGTCCTCGTCGATCCCCAGCAGATCGTCCCGTTCCTGCATGTGTGCCGCGACGAGGACCGGCTGCGCTTCGACGTGCTCGTCGACCTCTCCGCAACCGATCCGAAGGCGGACGATCCGAACCTGTGGATCAACCTGAACCTCTTGTCGGTCGAGCGTCGTCATCGCTTGGCGATCAAGGCCTTGCTCCCGAAGTCGGCCTTGTCCATGCCCTCGTCGTCGTCGATCTACCGCGCTGCGCAGTGGCACGAGCGCGAGTGCGCCGAGATGTTCGGCATCACCTTCGTCGGTCACCCCGATCCGCGGCACATCCTGCTGCCGGACGATTGGCTCGGCTTCCCGCTGCGCAAGGACTACGTGTTCCCCAAGGAGTACCACGGCATCTCGTGCGAGTAGCGCGAGAGCAAGGTGAGACGACCATGGCCGCGGAACCGCAAGGGAGCATGATGCTCGAGAAGGAGGGACGCGTCCTCCCCTCCGGCGAGAAGGAGTTCTTCCTCGACGTCCACACGTCGGACCTCGAGATCAACTTCGGGCCGCAACACCCGGCGACGCACGGCGTGATGCGCATCCTCATGCGCGCGGATGGCGAGGTGATCACGGGAGCGCAGCCGCACCTCGGCTACCTCCATCGCTGCGCGGAGAAGATCGGCGAGAACGTCGAGTGGCTGCAGTACCTGCCGTACACCGACCGCTACGACTACCTCGCGGCGATGAACAACAACCTCGGCTACAGCATGGCCGTCGAGGCCTTGATGCCGGGGATCGAGATCCCGCGCCGCGCGCAGATGATCCGGACGATCTGCGCCGAGCTCAACCGGATCGGAAGTCACCTGATCGCGTTCGGTACCTACGGACTCGACATCGGCGCGTTCACGCCCTTCTTCTACGCCTTCCGCGAGCGCGAATGGATGATGGCGCTCTTCGAGAAGATCTGCGGCGCGCGGCTGACGTACAGCTACATCCGCATCGGCGGCGTGTTCAACGACGCTCCGCCGGGATGGCTTCAGGAGGTCGCGCGCTTCTGCGACGTCTTCGAGGAGAAGTGGAAGGAGTACGTCGACCTCCTGGTGATGAACCAGATCTTCGTCAAGCGCACGGCGGACGTCGGCGTGATCCCGCGCGAGATGGCGCTCGACTTCGGGCTCACGGGGCCCATGCTGCGGGGCTCGGGCGTCGACTTCGACTTGCGGCGGGACATGCCCTACTCGCTCTACGGCGAGATGGTGAAGCAGAACGTCTTCGACGTGATCGTCGGCAAGGGCGAGAAAGGAACGCTCGGCGACTGTTGGGACCGCACCTGGTGCCGCGTCTTCGAGATGATGGAGTGCATCAAGATCGTGCGCTGGTGCCTCGACAACATCGCGCCCGGCCCGGTGCTCGGCGACATCCCGAAGGTGTTGCGCATCCCTCCCGGCGAGGCCTACGTCGGCATCGAGAATCCGCGCGGAGAGCTCGGGCACTACGTGGCTTCGGACGGCGGCAAGGTCGCGACGCGCGTGCGCGTGCGCGGACCTTCGTTCACGAACGTCTCCGTGCTCGAGGATCTGCTGCCCGGCGCGCTGATCGCCGACGCGATCGCGATCATCGGCTCGACCGACGTCGTCATCGGGGAGACGGATCGCTAGCGATGGACGGCAGCAATGTATTCCTGACCCTGCTGCAGAAGCTCGCTCCGGCCGTGCCGAGCTGGATTCTCGTCCTCACCGCCGCGTTCGTCGGCATCGGCATCCTCGTCGGCTTCGTCTCGGTGCTCGTCATGTTCGCGGTCTGGCTCGAGCGCAAGGTCTCCGGCCACATCCAATGCCGCTACGGCCCGATGTACGCCGGCGGCTGGCACGGTTGGGCGCAGTCGATCGCCGACGGGATCAAGCTCCTTTCCAAGGAGGACCTGATCCCTCTCGGGGCCGACGTCCCGCTCTTCGTCCTCGCTCCCGCGATCATGCTCGCCGCGATTTTCGGCGCCATGGCCGCGATGCCGCTCGCTCCGAGCGTGTACTTCACCAACCTGAACCTGGGCCTCTTCGCGATCGTCGCGTTGTCCTCGATGACGACGATCGGCGTCGTCATGGCCGGCTGGGCCTCGAACTCGAAGTGGGCGCTCTACGGCGCGATGCGCGAGGCGGCGCAGGTCATCGCCTACGAGATCCCGCTGGGGATCTCCCTCCTCGTCCCGCTGATGGTCGTCGGCACCTTCAACCTCGGCGAGGCGAGCAAGGCTCAAGCGGGCTGGTTCGGGATGCACTGGGTCCTCTTCCAGAACCCATTCGTCCTGCCGGCCTTCGTGCTGTTCTTCATCGCGGCCCTGGCGGAGACGAAGCGCGCACCCTTCGACCTGCCCGAATCCGAATCGGAGCTCGTCGCGGGCTTCATGACCGAGTACTCGGGCATCCGCTGGTCGTTCTTCTTCCTCGAAGAGTACGCGGCGATGTTCCTGATGTCGGTCGTCGCGGCCGTGTTCTTCCTCGGCGGATTCGAAAGCCCGTTGACCCACATCGCGCGCGAGAGCTTCGGCGGCGAAAGCGTCGTCTACCAGGTCGTCGCCGGCGGAACGCTCATGATCAAGGCCATGTTCGGCGTCTTCCTCATGATGTGGCTGCGCTGGACTCTCCCGCGCGTGCGCATCGACCAGGTCATGAGCATGGGATACAAGTACCTGACTCCGCTCGCCCTCGTGTGCGTCCTCGGAGCCGGCGTCTGGGAGGCGATCTTCTAGAGGCTGCGCCATGATCACCGCCAAGACCTACTTCAAGAACGTCTGGGACTCCGTGGCGACGACGCTCGTCGGCATGCGGATCACCGGCAAGTACCTGCTCCAGAAGCCGATCACCGTCCAGTACCCCGACGAGCGGCTGCCGATCCCCGAGCGCTACCGCGGCATCCACTACCTCGAGCAGGAGAAGTGCATCGACTGCCTCGCGTGCGCGCGCGCCTGCCCGATCGACTGCATCGAGATGGACGCGGTGCGGCACGGCAAGGAGCTCGAGTGGATCTCGTTCACGCTCGACTACCAGAAGTGCATGTTCTGCGAGCTGTGCGTCTACCCGTGCCCCAAGGACTGCATCCACATGGGGACGGAGTTCGCGTTCGTGACGTACGACCGCAGCGAACTCAAGCACGACCTCCTCTCCTACAAGGGCATGGCGAAGGAAGCCCGCATCCGGATGAAGGAAGCGGAGGAGAAGAAGAAGGAGAAGGAGGCGGCCAAGGCCGCTGCAGGCCAGGCGCCTCCCGAGAAGGGCGAGGGCGGGGACAAGGCCTGAGATGGACCGCGCCTCGAAGATCTTCTACGCGCTGCTCGCGCTCTTCGCGGTCGCGCTCACGGCGGGCGGCCTCGCCGGCGCGGGCGGAGAGGGGCTCGTGTTCGGCCTGTTCGCTTTCCTGACGATCGGCGGCGGCTTCGTCTGCATCTTCGAGCGCTCGGTCGTCCGCAGCGCCTTCGCGCTGCTCGCGACCTTCTCGGGGACGGCCGGTCTGTTCCTGCTGCTCGGCTCGGATTTCCTGGCGATGGCGCAGGTCCTGATCTACGTCGGCGGGATCCTCGCGCTGATCCTGTTCGGCGTCATGCTGACGCCGCCCGATCTCGGCGAGCGCAAGCTCCCGCGCGTGATCACGGGCCTCGCCCTGGTCGGCCTCGCGGTCGTCTGGATCGGATTCCAAGTGCGGTCGAGCGTGGTCTGGGCGACCGCGGAGAAGCTTCCGCCGCTCGAGAGCAACGCGCGCAAGATCGGCGTCGGGTTCCTCTCGGCCAAGCAATACGTCGTCCCCTTCGAGCTCGCCGCGGTCGTGCTGACGGTCGCTCTGGTCGCGGCGGTCTACATCGCGCGGCGGAGGAAGTCCGACCTCGTGCCCGAAGAAGGGGGATCGTGATGGGACTCGGAGCCTACGTCGCCGTCTCCGCCGCTCTCTTCGGCCTCGGCATCGTCGCGATCGTCGTGCGGCGGAACGTCCTCTACGTGCTCATGGGCATCGAGATGATCCTGAACGCCGCGAACATCAACTTCGTCGCGTTCAGTCGGTTCAACGGCGGCGGCCT
>WNFM01278353.1_pt1 | contig 15578 bp, 11 predicted proteins | sample 5400271 | NCBI WGS metagenome assembly WNFM01 (sample SAMN13153352, study PRJNA577476) | soil metagenome | isolation source: 60 cm saprolite on Douglas fir-dominated hillslope | place: USA:California | collected 2013-09-17
GAAACCATCTTCTACGTGGTTTTGAGCCGTTTGACGGTTAGTGTCTCGGGCAATGGCGTGGTGTCGCCCAATTTGAACGGGCAAATCTTGGAGGTCGGGGAGCCATACAGTCTGACCGCCTTCCCGGGGGCGGGGTACGTGTTTTCAAACTGGGTGGGCGGTTTGACGGCCGAGACGGCGGCATTGCCGTTCAGGATGCAGTCCAATCTGGTCCTGACCGCTCAATTTGTCCCTAATCCATTCATTGCGGCGCAGGGAAATTACCATGGACTGTTCTATGAGACCAACGGGGTGCTGCATGAAAGCTCCGGCTTTTTCAGCTTGAGCTTGGCAAACCAGGGAGCGTTCAGTGGCTTCCTGGTTACCGCCGGAATGACGTTGCCGTTCGCGGGACAATTCAATGTGGCCGGCGAAGCCACGCTGGCGGTGGTTCGGATTGGCAAGAGCCCGTTGAGTCTGGCCTTGCAACTCCAGTCAAGCAATGGGCTCCCACAGATCGATGGGACCGCCAGCGACGGAGTGTGGGTGGCGGAACTGCTCGCCGACCATGCGTGGTCTGATCCAATCGATCACCCCTACTCTGGTTCTTACACCTTGATGATTCCAGGGCAGCCCGATCCAACCAGTGAGCCAGCCGGCTCTGGGTATGCAAGTGTGACCGTGGATTGGGCAGGAAATATCTACCTGCAAGGAAAACTGGCTGACGGCGAGATTATCAGCCAATCGGTCCCCATTTCGAAGAACAGCGAGTGGCCGCTCTATGTGTCCGTGTACGGCGGCAAAGGCTCGATTCTGAGTTGGATTACTTTTACCAACAGGTCATCGGACAACTTCGCCGGGCTGCTGAGCTGGATCAGACCCACCCTGCCCGGCACCCCATACTATCCCGGCGGTTTCACGAACGAAGCGATGCTCAGCGGCAACTTCTACACTCCACCGACCACGAACCGGTTGTTGAATTTCAGCGCCGGCCAGGTGGTTTTCAGCGGAGGAGGCCTGAGCCAGCCGTTGACAAACAGCGTGACGCTCGACCCGTTGAACCGAGTCATCAATCTCACCGGCAATCCCATGACTTTCACAATCAATCTGGTGAACGGAGCGTTTAACGGAACCTTCCGCAGCCCCGTCTCCGGCCTGACCGTGCCATTTCAGGGCGTCTTGTTGCCGTTGCAAAATGCTGGTTTGGGGTTCTTTTTGGGGACGAACGAAAGTGGACAGGTCCGGTTGGAGGCGGCGCCGTAAAGCAGCAGAGCGCCGGAGTTAGGGTCACCGCTTAAGGTTCGGCTTTTTCGTTGAGCATCTTTTCGAGTTTCCCAGAATCAAAACTGAACATGCGCTGCGGTCGCTCAGCGAAGCACTGGACCATCAAACCTCGATTGAGATCGAATTTGAAGTGGTCCAGACCTGCACAATACACGACGTGGCCAGGGATAGTGGCGTCTTCATCAACCACTGCGAAATAAGAGAATTCCCGCTCCTTAGCCACATGGCAAGCGTGCAGAAGCATCCGATCCAAGTGGCACTCGTTGGAACTCGCTTGCGTGCCGCGATAAGCAATCCGAAAGGTCCCCGGTCCGGCCGGGATTTCGTAGTAAGCGGCCCCCGAAGGTGTCGGCGTCGGCCCCGTCACACAACCTGCGCCAAACAGGAGAACGCTGACCATCGCGGACGTAATCGCGTCTTTTAGTTTTGAAAAAGCTGGCATAATTCAGTGCGGCGCCAACTTAATCGCCCGCAGCGAGGAGGAAAAGACTTAAATCGAGCATGGAGTTCGTGCTACGAAGCCTTGGGCGCAGCGGCCGTTCCGACGGAGGCGGCGCTGATTGCCTCGATCGCGCGGAGCGTCGCGGCATGACGGTTTTCGAGGCCAAGCTTCTCGAAAATGTTGGCGAGGTGCTTCTTGGCCGTGAGGTCACTCATGCCCAGGACGGCCCCCACCTCCACGTTGGTCTTGCCTTGAGCCACCCAGAAGAGCACTTCTGCTTCGCGGGGCGTGAGGCCGAGGGACTCCAGCGGCGCTGGCGAGGCGAAGTCGGGCTTGAAGCCGATTTCCCGGATGCGCTCCTGGAGGCGCCGCTCCTGTTCCTCCTGGCGGCAGAGCCGGGCGTTGACCGCTGCAATCAACTCGTCCTTGACCACGGGCTTGGTCAGGTAGTCGTCCGCGCCGCAATTCATGCCCGTGCGCAGATCGATGCGGTCGCCCTTTGCGGTGAGAAAGATGAACGGCACATCCGCCGTGAGCCGGTGGGCGCGCAAGGCCTCCAGTACCCCGTAGCCGTCCAGTTCGGGCATCATGATGTCGCACAAGATGAGGTCTGGTGGATTGGCTTTGGCCATCTCCAGGCCGATCCGCCCGTTCGGCGCGGCTTCGGGCTTGAAGCCTTCGCGCTCCAGGATGATGAGCAGATTGCGCCGCATGAGCGGCTGGTCTTCAATGACGAGGATTCGTTTCATGAACAAAGGGGGTTGAGGTTGGGGATTCTGCGCGCGATGAGTTCGGTCTGACCTGGCGGAACGAACAGTGGCACGCGCACGGTGACTCGCGTTTCGGCGCCTTCGGTGCTGTCGAGGTGGATCGAGCCGGCGTGCAGCTCCACGCAACGCTTCACGATGACTAGGCCAAGCCCGCTGCCCGGCAACGGCCCGACGTTGCGTCCGCGGTGGAAGGCGGTAAAAACACGCTTCAGATCCTCCGCGGGGATCCCGATGCCCTCGTCGCGCACCGTGAAGATGGCGTCCGGCCCATCGCGGCGGACGGCCAGGCCGACCGTTTTGCCAGGGGACGAATACTTGACGGCGTTGCTCAAGAGGTTTTGCAAAATGTGCCGGAGCAGGCCTTCGTCACCGCGAGCCGGGCCATCCGCGCCTTCCTCGGTGAATTGGATCGGGCACTGCCGGTTGGTCGCGGAAAGCACCTCGTCGATGAGGTGCCGGCAAAAATTTGGCACGTCGAGGGGCGCGGGCCGGAACTGCATCTTGCCTGCTTCGACGCGGCCCAGGACCAACACGTCTTCCATCAAGCTGGTCATGTGGCAGGCGCAGGCCTTGATGTCGGCGAGATGCTCGGCGCGTTCCGCGGGCTGCAAGCCGTCGAGGTATGAGGCAAGAATCTCCGAGGACGAGAGGATCACCCCGAGGGGGGTGCGAAATTCGTGCGAGACGACGTTGACGAAGTTCGTCTTCAGTTCGCCAAGTTCACGCTCCTTCTCCAGCGCGGCCCGCACTTCGGCTTCCGCGCGACGGACGCCGGCTTCGGCGCGTTCGCGCACCGCGATTTCCTTTTTCAGATCCTCGTTGGCGGCGCGCAGCTCCGAAGTCCGCTCGGACACGCGCGCGGTCTGCACCTGCACCTGCCGCCGGAGCGCGAGCACCCAGGCAAATCCCGCGAACAGAACCAGGGAGGCGCCAGCGCCGAATTTCGCGGCGTCGAGCCAGGTCCAGCGCGGAGGTGTCTGAAGCACGGTCAGGTCCTCCGGCCCGCGGAGGAGCAACTGAAACGAATGCCCTTTCAGCCACTGATTCGCCTGGATCACGTTCACGCCGGTCAAGCGCACCAGGCTGTCCTTGACCAATCGCAAGCGGCTGGCCGCAGCCGCGGGCAGCAGCACCTCGAACGTGGTGTCTTCCGCCTGAAACACCAGCACCTTTTCGTTTGGTTGGGCTGATCGTCGGGGCTCACGGTCGAGCGAACGCGCCTCAACGCTCACCAGTTCTCCATCGAACTTTGGCTCCAGCGCGTCGCCGAGGTTCATTGGCCTGGGAGGCGGTGGCGGCGCGGAGGCGACGCCGCGATAGCGCGCGTCCACCAGCACAAAACCGAACTCGCCGAGTGAAGGATAGCCCACGGCTTCGACGACATCCCCCGGCCGCGCCGGTTCCACCGCGGGCGGGTCGAGGTAGCGGCCGGCGGGATCGTCGCGCAGCCAGCGCTGTTGCAATCGAACCTGGAGCGACCCCGTCTCGTCCCGGAGAAAGATTCGCTGGTCGTCCGAAGCCCACGTCACGACGCCTTTGACTTTGATCAAATCATCCGGCCCGATGCGCCGCCACTGGCGGAACTCCCGCACGGGCCGGGTGTCGCCGGCGAAGGGGTCCTCCGGCGCCGGCCGCAGCACCTCAATGAAATTCGTGTTCGGGACATAATACCAGAAGCCGTAGATCTGGCCGTTGGTGTTGAACTTCATGCTGCAAACTCCCTGTGCTTCGACGGCCGCGCCGATCAGGTTCGTCGGCAACGGACGTTCGCCGTAGCCCGGCAGGTAGAGCGGCACATGGTCCTTGCCGACGGCGAGGTCGATCTTCAACAACTCGAAGCGGTAAGCCATGCTTCGAATGACTCCCCGAATCTTCAGCCACTCGCAGTCTTCATCGCCGCTCGCAAGCCGATCAAACGTCGTCCAATGGGCTGCCGGCAGTGGCGCGGTGCCGAGGACTTTAATCGATTTAGCGGTGAGGCCCGGCCCATTCCACGCCTCCGAGAGGCCATTGATTTCCAACAGATCGCCCGTGTGGAAATTGGTCTGCCGAAAAGTGCGCAGGACCCATAAGCCACCCGTGCCGTCATGTACAAACAGGTTCTGCTGCGCCGGATCGAAATAGGTCACAACCGCTTGCAGATGGATTGGATAACGGCGCGCCGCCTCGCGCCTGGCCAGGTCGCGCAACTGCCGCGCCGTGGTGGGGAGAGGCAGTTCGTTGGCGCCCGGCGCTGGAGCGGACGGCGAGGGATTCGTCGTCTGACCCTCGGACAACGCGGTCGCGAGGAGAAGGTGGACGAGAACGAGCGCCCATGCGGGCCGGCGCGCGCCATGGAGCGGATCGCTGCTCACGCAGAGCCAGTTTGCAATTTGACAGATCATCAAGCGGCTCACTTCTACCACAAACCGCGCGCGCGCCCAATACTCCATTTGGAGTAGGGGTTGGCTCCGGCCTGTTCGCTCGCCAGGCCGCCCTGCCTACTCCCAAAAGAGTAGCCTGCTACTCCGCTTGGCCCATTTTCACGGAGCGCTCGGGGGTGATAGGACTAAGGACGCAAAATGCAAATCGTAAATTATATGAAAACTAACAAGAACCTGAATCTTATGAAAACCACCCTTACCCCTTCATCATTCGTGCCAGCGCCCCGCAGCGCCGCGGCGAATCTTCTGGCCGCGCTTCTCGCTTTCGCCATTGGCCTGTTGCTGGCGGCTGGCGCCCGCGCCCAAGGGACGGCCTTCACTTATCAGGGCCGCCTGGACAACAACGGTTCGCCCGTGACCGGGAACTACGATTTCGCGTTCGCGCTCTACGACAACCCGACGAATGGCGTCGTCCTCGGCAACATTAGTTACCTCCCGACGGTGCCGGTAATCAACGGCTTGTTCACAGCGCAAATCAATGCAAACAACGAGTTCGGCCCGTCGGCCTTCAACGGCGCGGCGCGCTGGCTGGAGATCAGCGCCCGCACGAACAATAATAGTTTGGGCAACAACTTCGTTACCCTCGCCCCACGCCAGCCCCTCACGCCCACGCCCTACGCCATCACGGCGGGCAATGTGCCGGATGGGGCGATCACGGCGGGCAAAATCGCGCCGGGCGCCGTGGGCGCGCAGCAGATTGCGCCCGGGGCAATCGGCGCGGCGGACCTCGCGCCAGGCAGCATCACGGCGGACAAACTCGCGCCCGGTGCTGCCGCGGCCAATCTGATCGCGGGCGGTTCGGCGCCGGTGGGCGGCGGCGGCGTGATTCTCTCCGAGGCGAGCAACAACACCAACCTGTTCAATGCGGGCTACGTCAAACTCGGCAAGATCAATCTCATTGACGAGGCCTGGAAAAAGACGGCCGACGCGGTCGGCGGCACGTTCCAGCGCTCCGGCCATGTGGCCGTGTGGACCGGCAGCGAAATGCTCGTCTGGGGCGGCGTCTTCAATAATTCCTTTATCGACGCCGGCCTGCGTTACAACCCGGCCACGGATTCCTGGACCAAAATGTCCAGCGTGAATACGCCGGGATATCGCGAAGACTACACCACAGTGTGGACGGGGACACAAATGATCATCTGGGGCGGAGAAAACTGTTATATCGGGTATTGCAACTATAATAGCTCAGGCGCCCGCTATAGTCCGGCGACAGACAGTTGGACGCCGACCAGTTCAGTCAACGTGCCTCTCGGGCGCTCGCGACATTCCGCCGTATGGACCGGCAGCCAAATGATTATTTGGGGCGGGATCTATGACGATGGTATCGAACTCCTCCCTTTGGGTGACGGCGGCCGTTACAACCCCACCAGCGACACCTGGACGTCCATCGCCCAAACCTCCGACGCGCCAAGCGAACGCTACGCACACAGAGCAGTTTGGACCGGCACGCAAATGATCGTCTGGGGTGGGAATTGGGGCTACCTTCTTTTCCAGGATGGGGGTCGCTACAATCCCGCCACGGGCACATGGTCTCCGGTTTCAACCAGTGGCGCGCCCGCTTCGCGAACGGGTCATACCGCCCTTTGGTCGGGCAGCGAGATGTTGATTTGGGGCGGTATTGGAACCAACGGTACGCAAGTAGCCGACGGCGCTCGCTACAACCCGTCGGCGAACACCTGGAGCACCATCAGCACCGTGAGCGCTCCGTCCGCACTGTATGGTTACTCGGCGATCTGGACCGGCTCACGCATGATCCTCTGGGGCGGCTCCATCTTGAACGGATATACCTACACACCTCAAAACACCGGCTTCAGCTACAGTCCGTCCGCGAATGCCTGGATCAACATCTCAACGGCAGGCGCTCCGACCGCGCGACAGGCGCACACCGCCGTCTGGACGAGCACGGAAATGATCGTCTGGGGTGGTGACGACGCCCACAATGGAGTCCAGGCGATTGGGGGGCGATACAATCCCACTTCCGATACGTGGATGCCGACCTCCGTTCAATCCGACGCTGTCGAGCGCTCCGAGCACACAGCCGTGTGGACCGGCAGTGAGATGCTCATCTTCGGCGGTAACGGCGGCGGATATGTGGTGGGAAACGGCGGGCGCTATAATCCGGCCACCGATCTGTGGTCCGCGATGGCGACTGGCGGCGCGCCTGCCGCGCGGCACATGCACACCGCTGTCTGGACCGGTTCGGAGATGCTCATCTGGGGCGGGCGCGACGACACCACACCGTTGCAGACCGGCGGACGCTACAACCCGGCGCAGAATGTTTGGTCGGCGATTCCCACCAGCGGCGCACCCGGAGCGCGCCAACACCACACCGCCGTGTGGACCGGCAGCCAGATGATCGTTTGGGGCGGACAGAGCAGCGACTCCATTTTCAACTTTTTCAACGACGGCGGGAGATACGTGCCGGCGAGCAATGCCTGGGTGCCCTTGACCCTCAACGGCGCGCCTTCGTCGCGCACGTATCACACTGCGGTCTGGACCGGCACCGAGATGCTCATCTGGGGCGGGAGGTACTTCGATGCGGACGGCGACGGGGCGCGCTACAACCCGGCTTCCAATGCCTGGACGCCCGTCTCACCCGTGAACGCGCCCTCGCCACGCGCCCGTCACACGGCGGTGTGGACCGGCTCGGAGATGATTGTGTGGGGCGGAGAAAGCGGCACGAACTATTTCAACACCGGCGCGCGTTACAACCCCGTGGCCGACGTCTGGTCTCCGATGTCCACACTCGGCGTATATTCCGGGCGTTCCGGTCACACCGCCGTCTGGGCCGGCAACCAAATGATCGTGCTGGGCAGCGGCAGTGATAACCCGAACGGCGGCGTCTTCGCCGGGGCCTCTTATCTTCCTTCTGAGGACAAATGGAACGTCATGGTCTGGGGCAACGTCCCGCCCAAACGCTACTCCTACAGCGCGGTGTGGGACGGCACAGAAATGTTGGTGTGGGGTGGCGTGTCAGGAACAACCATCTACAAGGAAACTTACGCCTACACCCCGGCGCGGAGCATGTATCTCTATCTCAAACCCTGAATACAACGATTCAATAGCGGCTTGCCATCAAAACCCCATGACCTTGTGCAACCTATGAGAAATTCCACTACCCTCCTGAGTCTCACGCTCCTTCTTCTCGCTTCAGCCGGCGCAGGCGCGCAAAGCGCCGGCCCGTTCCAAGTCCAATGGCTCACCATCGACGGCGGCGGCGGGATGCAAAGCGCCGGCGGGGGCTGGCTTGGCCAGCCGGACGCGGGCACTCTCGCCGGAGGCAGTTTCAAACTTGAAGGCGGCTTTTGGAGCGGACTGACGGTGGCGCAAACACCGGGCGCGCCGCTGCTTAAAATTAACCTCATCGCCGGCGGTTTCGCCGTCCTCTCCTGGCCGGTGAGCGTGACTGGCTTCATGCTCGAGGAAACCTCGACCGCCGCCCAGCCGAACAGTTGGAACGCTACGGCACAACCGGTGGTGGACGATTCAACGGAACACACGGTTAAAGTGCCCTCGGCGGGGCTGATCAAATGTTACCGGCTCAGGCGTTGAAACGGGAAGCGAGTGCGAAAAATAAATGTGTCGAAAAATAAATGTTGCCAGGGGCAGGTTCTTTGCTATGGTGCTGCTCCGTTTGGGTGGGGCCGGGTTTCCGAAAACCTCGCCCAGACTGGGAAAACGGCCGCAAATGCCTGGGCTCGTGTGAGCGCAGGGGGCCATAACAACACCAAACATAATCCCGTGTTCCGCGGGATGGTTCGCCGGCGTGAGCTGGTGAGCTGATAACCAAAGGAAAAACTGTGCTCAGTATCGGCATTAAAGAACTCTTGGATGCGGGCGTCCATTTCGGACACCAAACCAAACGCTGGAATCCCAAGATGAAGCAATTCATCTTCGAAGCCCGCAACGGGATTCACATCATCGACCTCAGCAAGACTCTCGCCCAATTGGAGGCGGCCTGCGATTTTCTCGGCGCCACCGTTCGCAAGGGCGGGCAGGTGCTTTTCGTTGGCACCAAGAAGCAGGCCCAGGAAGCCGTCCGCGAGTCGGCCAAAAACTGCGGGCAACATTATGTCACCGAACGCTGGCTGGGCGGCACGCTGACCAACTTCAACACCATCAAGCGCTCCATCGCCCGCCTGAAGGAAATCGAGAAGATGGAGGCGGACGGCTCCATCAATAAGTTTGTCAAACAGGAGCAGTCAATGATTCGCCGGGAAGCCGCCCGCCTAATCAAGCACTTTGAAGGCATCCGCAACATGGAGAAATTCCCCGCCGCCATGTTCGTGGTCGATATCAAGCGGGAGCACAACGCCGTCGCCGAAGCGCGGCGCTTGCAGATCCCGCTCGTCGCCGTCGTGGACACCAATTGCGATCCCGACCTCGTCACCTATCCCATCGCGGGCAATGACGACGCGATCCGCTCCGTGCGTTTGGTTTTAAGCATTATTGTCCAGACTGTCACTCAGGCCCACGCGGAGTTCGAAGCCCGCTATAACCGCCGGAAATCGATGACGGAAGGGGCCGAGGGAGAGGCCGCGCCGGCAGCCGAAGTAGTTGCTGAACCAATCCCCGCGCTACGAGTGGCAGCGGCTCCTTTAGTGGCAGCCCCACTCCTTCAGCCAACAGCAGGCGCTTGAACCAGATAACACGTTTATGGCTGAAATTACCGCAGCGTCAGTCGGCAGGCTTCGTGAGATGACCAATGCCGGCCTCATGAATTGCAAAAAGGCGCTCACCGAGGCCCATGGCGACCTCGACCTGGCGGTGGACCTCCTGCGCAAGAAGGGGATCGCGACCGCCGCCCACAAGGCCTCTCGCGACGCTAACGAAGGCCTCGTCACCCAATACATCCAACCCGGCGCCCGGGTCGGCGTTCTCACCGAAATCAATTGCGAGACAGATTTTGTCGCCCGCAATGACTCTTTCCGGGCCTTTTGCGAGGAGGTCGCTCGCTCGCTCGCGGCCAATCCTTCGGCAGATTTGGAGTCCGCCCGCGCCGCCCAGGTCGCCAAATTGGGCGAGAACATCAAGATCTCCCGCCATCATCGGATGGAAGTCAACGGCCACGGCATGGTCGCCGCCTACATTCACACGGGGGCCAAAGTCGGCGTTCTGGTGGAAGTCGGCGCTGGCAAAGACACAACCGTGGCCGCGGATGAATTCAAACAGTTGGTCAAAGACATCACTTTGCAGATTGCGGCCGGCCACCCTTACGTCGTATCGCGCGAGCAAGTCGAGGCCTCGATTCTTGAGAAGGAAAGAGAAATCGCCGCCGAACAGGTCAAGAACAAACCCCCGGCGGCCGTGGCCAAGATTGTCGAAGGCAAGCTGGAGAAGTTTTACCAGGGTTACTGTTTGCTCGATCAGGGTTTCGTGAAGCGCAATTCCGAAGTGACTGTGAAAGAGCACATCGCCTCCATTGCCAAGCCGCTGGGCGATGAGATCACCGTCCGCCGTTTCGTTCGTTTCCAGGTCGGCGAGAGTGCGGCGTAGTTGCCAGGCCGAAAGACGGGCGGATCAGTCCGATCCGCCCGATCCGTCCGATCTGGCGGGATTCAAGTTGCTTTCCCCGCTCTTGCTCCGAACCATTGCCGCATGACGATACCCCCATCCAACCGCGGTGTCTGTCTCTTGGCCGGCGGCCTGAGCCGGCGGATGGGGCGGGACAAGGCCGGTCTGCGATTAGGATCGAGAACCCTCCTTGGTCATATTCGGGCTGAGGCCGGGAAGCTGGAGTTGCCCGTGCGCGTCATCCGGCATGATCGAATCCCAGGTTGCGGGCCGCTAGGCGGGATTTACAGCGCGCTTAAAACCAGCCGGGCCAAGGCAGAGCTGTTCCTGGCCTGTGACATGCCGTTTGTAACCGCGGGTTTGATGCAGAACTTGCTCGGTTCCTGGGAAACCTGCCAATGCGCGGTTTTCACGTTCCATGGCCGCGTGGCCGGGTTTCCATTTGTCGTGCCGGTGGAAGCCTGGCCGATGGTGGAACGGCAGATCGCCAGAAAGCAGTTCTCCCTGCAGAAGCTGGCCAGGGCGTTGGGCGCCACACTTGTCCAATCGAGCGCCGACCCAGACTGGGAACTGTTCAACGTCAACACTCCGGACGATTGGCAGGCTGCGCGGCAGTATTGGACAGCACGCAAGAAAAGAACTTGAAAGAGCGGCTTGTAAATTAGCGGCAGTCGATTATCCTCTGATGATGTTTGTTCGGTACTTCACGGTCGGCGTCCTCTTCTGCGGCCTCCACACGGCCTCGGCAGAGGTGATCCAGCTCAAGGAAAAAGCAGTCGTCACGGGCAAAATCCTCGCCGAGAAAAAGGACCAGGTCGTGGTGGACGTGGGCTACACGGTCCTGACCATTCCCCGCAGCCAAATCCTGAAAATCTCCAAAGACGAGGCCCCTCCGCCAAAGGCCAAACAGCCTCCCGCTGCCAAACCTGCGACGGCGGCCGTGGTGGAGAAGGATTCCGAACTTTATCAAACCGGCAAGGCCACTCTGACGGAAAAACCCGTGCGCGAATTGGTCAACCAGCTCGGAGCCGCCGTGGTGCAGGTGCGCACGCCGGGCGGGCTCGGCTCAGGCTTCATCATCAGCGAAGATGGCTATCTCATCACCAACTTCCATGTCATCGAGGGCGAAACTCAAATCTCGGTGGAAGTCTATCACCAAAAGAACGAGCAACTGGACCGGAAGGTTTACAAGCAAGTCAGCATCGTCGCGATGAATAAATTCCAGGATCTGGCCTTGCTCAAGATCGACGACAAAGATGTGCCCAAGTTCGAGCGCGTTTCGCTGGGAGACTCCGAATTGCTGGCGCCGGGCGAGCGGCTCTTCGCCATCGGCAGCCCGTTGGGGCTGGAGCGTACGGTGACAGAAGGCATTCTGAGCACCAAAACGCGCCAACTGCAAGGCGAGCTTTACCTGCAAACCACCGCCCAGATCAATCCCGGCAACAGCGGCGGGCCGCTCTTTAACCTGCGCGGCGAAGTGGTGGGCGTGACGAACATGAAATTGATTTTTGGCGATGGCCTGGGCTTTGCGATTCCCGTTGAAGCGGTGAAATTCTTTCTCCGGCATCGCGACTCCTTCACTTACGACAACGATAACCCGAGCAACCCCTACCGCTATTTGCCGCCGCCCACGCGCGTGAAGCAGGCCAAGGAGAAGGACAAAGAGGGAAAACAGGCTAAATCGATTGAATAGCAGGCATGGCAAGTGGACTGCAAATTGCTCTCGCTACCTCGATAAACTGATGAATTCGCAGGATATACCACAAGGCTGGCGACGATTCTCCCGCTCCCATCCGATGGGAGAGGGCCGAGGTGAGGGTGCGTTTCGCGGTCCTGTATTGCATCCCGTCGCCCCCTGAATACGCTTATGTGCATGAGAAGAATAGATCAATCAATCAAAACAAATTTAAAGCGGTACGCCTGTTTCCTGGCGGCGTGGTCTGCTCTCGCTCTCAGTTCTTTAGCCGCCACGCCGCCGCCAGATAAGCTCCTGGTCTCGGACACGCTGGCTGTTTTCACAGTGCCGGATTACGCCAAAGCCAAGGCCACCTGGGCGCACTGGCCGCTTTCTCAACTCTGGGCGGACGCCGCGCTCAAGCCCTTCGCCGAAAAGTTCATGGGCAAGTTTAAAACCGAGATGCTCGCGCCCATGGAAAGGGAGTTTGGGCTGAAGTTCGCGGATTTCGCGGACCTCGCCCAAGGCCAGTTCACCCTGGCTGTCACCCAAAACGGCTGGGACGGCAAATCCGACCAAATACCCGGCTTCCTTTTGCTCCTGGACACCAAAGACAAGAGCGAAGTCCTCAAGACCAACCTCACCAACTTGAAAAAGAAATGGGTGGACAGCGGCAAGCAGATCAAATCTGAAAAAATCCGGGACGTGGACTTCACCACCCTCATGTTCTCCACGGACGATCTCTCCAAAGCGATGGACAAGGCGTTACCGGACCCCAACGCGGGCAATGAAACTCTCGAAGCCCCCAAGCCCAAGAAGCCAGGCAAAAAACTCGAATGGCTGATCGGCCAATCGGACTCGCTCCTCATCCTCGGCAGTTCCTCGAAGGACATCGAGAAAATCCTCATCCGCCAATCCGGCGGCGCAGTGCCGAGTTTGTCCGAACAAGCCTCCTTTGCCGCTAGTTACTCCGCCCGGTTTCGCGATTCGGTCAGCTACGGCTGGCTCAATGTCAAAGCCATCGTCGATACCTTTGTGAAGCAAGCCGCCGGCGCGAGTGGCGCCGGTGGACAAAATCCCATGATGCCCCGGCCCGACAAAATCCTCAGCGCGGTCGGATTGACGGGGGTGCAGAATCTTTCCTTCAGCGTCAAGGACTCTCCGGACGGCTGCCTGATGGACGCGCAACTCACCCTGCCGGAGTCCGAGCGGGCCGGGCTGTTCAAAATCTTCGCTGCGGAAGCCAAGGACTCTGGACCGCCGGCCTTCGTGCCGGCGGATGCCGTCAAGTTCACCCGCTGGCGTCTGGACCTGCAAAAGGCCTGGGCGACCATCGAAAACATGATTGCCGAGATTTCGCCCCAGGGCGCGGTGGGGATCAAGGCCATGATCGACTACGCGGGCAAAGACAAAGATCCCGACTTTGACCTGCGGAAGAATCTGATTGCTAACTTGGGCGACGACTTCATTTCCTATCAAAAGAATCCGCGCAAGCAGACCCTGGCCGACCTGGGATCGCCCCCGACGCTCTTCCTGGTGGGTTCTGCCAAGGCCGAGCAACTCGCCGGCGCGGTCAAGGCCCTCAGTTCGTTTCTGCCCCAGCAATCCAAGTTGAAAGAGCGCGAATTCCTCGGCCGAAAAGTTTATAGCATGGGCCTGCCCGGCGCCGGAGCCGGAAGAGTCCGCGGCAAACCCGCCGACTCGACGCTCAGCTACGCCGCCAGCGGGGGCTATCTCGCCCTTTCCACCGACACTGCCATGCTGGAGGAATTCCTGCGCGGCAATGATGGCAAATCCTTGCGCGAAATGTCCGGACTGGCTGAAGCCGCCCAGAAAGTCGGCGGCTTGGGAACCGGCCTGTTCAATTTCCAGAATGACAGCGAGGGGATGCGCATGACGCTGGAAACTTTGAAAAAGGAATCCGGCACGCTCGCCAACCTGCTGAGCGCTTCACCCTTCGCCGGCCGTCTTGGCATGGAGGAAGACAGCAAGAAGTTCAAGGAATGGGTCGATTTCTCGCTCCTGCCCAATTTCGACGCCATCTCCCGGTATTTCTATTTCACCCTCTGGTCCGGGAGCGTGAACTCGCAAGGATTCGAAATGAAAATGTTCGCCCCCAACTCGCCGCAGTCTAAGAAGTAGGCCCAAATACTCCTAGGCGCTTCGTCCTGGCGACCGTTTGAGCAATTGCTCGCGGCCCTGTTCAATCTCATCACGCGGAAGACCTCCCGCTTCCAGCTCACGGTTGTCTTTCGCCGCCACTCGCGCATAGAAAGCCAGGCCTGCCGCCGCGGCATCCGCGTCTCCGGTGTCCAGCCAGTCGAAAAGCGCATCTTCGGCTTTGGCGAGCATCCCCCTCGTTTCATAATACGAGAGCAACCTCGCCCAGACCGCTGCGGGCAATCCAGCCGTGCTGGTCCGTTCGATCAACTGTTCGATCTTGTCCAGTAAATCAACCGAGATAACGGTTCCTGGACTAACCACGGCCTCGAGATACAAGCCCAGCGACAACGCGCCGGTCCGCTGGCTCTCGGGGAGGTTCATTTGCAGGGCGTAAAGCTCATCCTGCTCTCTGAAGAGCTCGGCCAGCGCGGCCAACTTTTCGCCCATTGGCCCTTCCTCTTGCCGGCACTGCTCAATCCATTGCTCCAGCGAGAACGTCTTGATTTGGTCCTGAGTCAGGTTCCAGAATCGGGTCAGAGCGTTCTCGATTTCATCCACCGCCTTCGGATACTCTTGCGCCTTCTTTAGAAATAGAATCCGAGTCAGAGCCTGCGTCAACTCCTGCACCATCCGCAGGAAATAGTCACGGCGAATCATGTCCTTGCTCAGTACTTCGGCACGTTGTGGTCGATCTCATCGGACCAGGCGCTGATCCCGCCTTTGACGCTCTTGGCGTGCTTGAAGCCCTGTTCCTTGAGGAACCGCACGGCTTTCAGCGAGCGAATCCCGCTTTTGCAGTGCACGTAAATAGCCTGGTTCGGATCCAATTCCGTGAACCGCTGGGGCAGCAGGTTCAGCGGAAACAGCGGCACGCCGCCGACGTGGGCGATCTCATATTCGTCTGGCTCGCGGCAATCAATCACCCTGATGCCAAGCTTCGGATCGTCCAGCGCGCGCTTCATTTCCTGAACCGTCACTTCGTCGGGATTGGACGCGGTTGCAGCCGGCTCGGCCGGGATGCCGCAGAACTGGTCGTAATCAATCAGCTTGGTGATGGTCGGTGCCTCGCCGCAGAGCGGGCATTGGGGGTCGCGCCGGAGTTTCAGCTCGCGAAACTTCATTTCGAGCGCGTTGAACAAGAGGAGCCGGCCAATCAGCGAGCTGCCTTTGCCGAGAGCCAGTTTCAAAATTTCCGTCGCCTGAATGCAGCCGATGATGCCCGGCAGCACGCCGAGCACGCCGCCTTCCGCGCAGCTCGGCACCATCCCTGGAGGCGGGGGCTCCGGATAGAGACAGCGGTAGCAAGGCCCGCCCAGATGGGGCGCAAA
>WNFM01212320.1_pt1 | contig 15573 bp, 21 predicted proteins | sample 5400271 | NCBI WGS metagenome assembly WNFM01 (sample SAMN13153352, study PRJNA577476) | soil metagenome | isolation source: 60 cm saprolite on Douglas fir-dominated hillslope | place: USA:California | collected 2013-09-17
CCTATGGCGAGGGGACGCGAATGCTTACCGTTGTGGGCACGCCGAAACCGCCGAAGACCGACCGCCGGAAAGCCAGCGCGACATTTGACGAGACAAGTTCAGACGATCACACGCTTTAGAATTGGCTTTTGAAAGCGCTCTCTGGCGATGATTGGGCAAACTTTTTCCCACTATCGGGTACTCGAAAAGCTCGGTACTGGCGGCATGGGCATCGTGTACAAGGCGCAGGACTTGCGTCTTGAGCGCTACGTTGCGCTGAAATTCCTTCCCGACAATCTGCTGCACGATTCGCAGGCGTTGGAGCGCTTCCGGCGAGAAGCGCTGGCGGCGTCGGCGCTGAACCACGCCAACATCTGCACGGTGCACGACATTGGCGAGCAGAACGGGCGGCCGTTTCTGGCGATGGAGTTCATTGAAGGGGAGACGCTGCGGCAGCACGTGAATGGAAAGCCGCTGCCGGTGGAAGAGATCCTGAATCTGAGCATCCAGATCGCGGACGCGCTAGACGCCGCGCATAGCGAAGGCATCATTCACCGCGACATCAAGCCGGCGAATATTTTTGTGACCAAGCGCGGGCAGGCCAAGGTATTGGATTTTGGGCTAGCCAAGCTGGTGAACAAGGGGCTGCGCAGCGGCGATACCACGGATTTTTCGCATCACGCGCTGGAAGAGCCGATTTCGATTGTGGGGGTGATCAGCGGAACGCCGTCGTACATGTCGCCAGAGCAGATTCGCGGGGACGATCTGGATACGCGCGCAGACGTTTTCTCGATGGGGCTGTTGATTTACGAAATGGCGACCGGGCAGAAAGCGTTTCCGGGATCGACCGGTGGACTGATTATTGAGGCGATTTTGAGCCGGCAACCGGCGGCGGTTCGAACGGTGAATCCGGAAATACCGATCGAGCTGGAAGCGATTATCAACAAGGCGATCGAGAAGGACAAGGACAAGCGCTACCAGAGCGCGGCGGAACTGCGCGGGGACTTGCAGTTGTTGAAGCGCGGATTCGAATCGGGGCATACGGTCACGTCGGTGCTGCTGGCGAGTTCGCACTCGCAGACGATGACGTGGAGACGAAGAAAGAAGTGGGCGATACCGGCGGGGTGATGATGGCGCTGGGAGGCTGGTTCTACGACACGCGCAGGGCGCACGCGTTGAACGAGACCGACACGATCGTACTGGCGGACTTTACGAATAAGACCGGTGATGCGGTTTTCGACGATACGCTGCGGCAAGGGCTTTCGGTGCAGCTGGAGCAATCACCGTTCTTGAGCCTGATCTCCGACCAGAGAGCGCGGCAGACTTTGCAGATGATGGGCAAGCCGGCGGACTCGAAACTGACGCCGGAAATTGCGCGCGACCTTTGCACCCGCACCGGCAGCAAAGCTTATCTGACCGGAACGATTTCCAGTTTGGGTAGCTCGTACGTGCTGGGAATAAACGCGGTGAATTGCCTGACCGGAGATTCGCTGGCGCAAGAACAAGTGACGGCGGACAGCAAGGAACATGTGCTGACGGCGCTGGGCGATGCTTCGACGAAACTTCGGGAGAAGCTTGGCGAATCCTTGAAGAGCGTGCAAAAGCTGGCGACTCCGATCGAGCAGGCAACGACGCCGTCGCTGGACGCGTTACAGGCTTTCTCGCTAGGGCGGACCACGATGATGGCGCAGGGAAATTACGCAGCGGCAGTGCCACACTTCCAACGTGCCATCCATCTGGATCCAAACCTGGCGATGGCGTACGCGTCGCTGGGAACGACCTATAACAATTTGGGCGAGAAGGAATTGGCTGCAGAGAATACCCGCCGAGCGTATGAACTGCGCGCAAAGGTAAGCGAACGGGAAAAGTTTTACATCGAGTCGCACTACTACCATTTTGTGAACGGGGACCTGGAGAAAGCCAAGCAGGTGTACGAGGTGTGGGCGCAGACGTATCCACGCGAGGCAGTTCCACTGACCAATCTTGGAGTGCTGTATCAGTCGCTCGGGCAATATGAGAAAGCGCTGGAGCAATTTAAGGCGACGCAACGGCTGACGCCGAACGACGCGGTGGACTACTCAAATTTGCTGACGGTACTCGTGAACCTGAATCGAGTAAAAGAAGCACGCGCGATCGCGGCGGATGCGGCTGCCAAAAAGATTGATTCGCCGGGAATAAGACTTGCGCTGTATCAGTTGGCGTTTCTGCAGGGCGACGACGCGGGCATGGCCGAACAAATCAACTGGGCCGCCGAACATGCGAATGCAGAAAGCGTGTTGGGGTGCTACCAGGCGGATACTGCGGCGTATTTCGGGCAGTTGGGCAAGGCTCGCGAACTCACGCGACAGGCGGTGACGGAGGCGGAACACAGCGGGCAGAAGGAAAGAGCCGCGAGTTGCCAGGCGGAAGCGGCTTTGCGGGAAGGGCTGTTCGGCAACGGCGCGGAAGCGCGGCGCTTTGCTGCCAACACCCTGCGGAGTTCGGGTGGAAGCGATCAGCAGTTCATGGCGGGAATGGCGCTTGCGCTGGTCGGAGATATGAACAAGGCGGCCGAAGTGGCGGAAGGGTTGAAAGTCCGCTTTCCTGAGGACACCGTAGTGCAGTTCAACTATCTGCCTACGCTGTATGCACAGATTGCGCTGAATGACGGCGACAAGTCACGAGCCTTGGAATTCTTGAAGACTACGGCGCCGTACGAAGTGGGACTGGCAGGCGCGAGCAGTTTTTCGACGGATCTGTATCCAGTTTACGTGCGCGGGCAGGCGCTGCTGGCTCTGCACCAGGGTGGCGAAGCGGCGGCGGAGTTTCAGAAAATTTTGAATTGGCCGGGAGTGGTCGGGAACGAACCGATCGGGGCGCTGGCTTACCTGCAACTAGCGCGAGCCCGGGCGATGAATGGAGAAACCGCGGAGGCCCGCGACTCCTACAATAAATTTCTGGCGCTCTGGAAGAATGCGGACGGCGACTTTCCACTGGTCGCTGCGGTGCAGGCCGAGGTTCCGAAATAGCCGGCCGACAGTTAGGTCTCCAGCTTGAAGATGCGTTCCATTCGCTGCCATTTTTCGCCGGGGGCAGCGCCTTCGAGTGTCTGTTGAAACTTCCACATCAAGGCTTCCCATTCCTGAACTTTGGGATTTTTCTGGTCTGATTTAGCTTTGCTTTCGAACGAAAAAGATTCGTTTACTTCCATAATCATGAACATTCGGGTGCCAAGCAGGTAGATTTCCATGTCTTCGATTCCGGCGTCGCGGATGCTCTGGGTGATTTCCGGCCAAACTTTCTGGTGAAAACGTTTGTACTCTTCGATCAGTGCCGGGTCTTTTTTGAGGCCGAGGGTCAGGCAGTAGCGGCGGTTCATCGGCGGATTCCCCTCTCGCGGTGCGGATAATTTTTCGCGAAGAAAGTCTGTAGCTTTGCATTCGGACCGAATCGCAAGTGTAAAGGAATGATCAAGCTAGGTAAGAGCGCGATCGAGATGGACGTAGCCGCCATCAACGAATAAATGCTGGCCAGTGGTATGACCGGATTTCTCCGACAGCAGGAACAACACGGTGGAGGCGATCTCTTCGGCAAGTGTCATGCGCTTGCCGAGCGGTATCTTTGCCTCGATGCGGGCGAGCGTTTCCTGCGGCGACGGGAATTGGGAAAGCCATCGCTGATAGAGGGGCGTCATGACTTCGGCGGGCAGGACGGCGTTTACGCGCACACCGTCGGCGAGAAGTTCGGCAGCCCACTCGCGGGTGAGGCCAAGAATTCCGGCTTTCGCGGCGACGTATCCTGAAGTATTGCCCTGGCCGGTGACGGCGGTCTTGGAACTGATGTTAACGATGGCGCCTTTGGCTTGTTTGAGAGCGGGTAACGCGTAGTGCGCCATGTAGTAGTAGTGATGCAGATTGCGCTCAAGCGAAGCGATAAATTTTTCCGGTGAGCCGCGTTCCAAGCCGATGCTGTCGTTCACGCCGGCATTGTTCACCAGCCCGTCGAGTCTGCCGAATTTTTGCATGGTGGCTTCGACGGACGCCTTGCAGGCTTGCCAACTGGTCAGCTCGGTTTCGAAAAACTCGCACTGTGAGCCAGCGCCGCGCAACTCCTGGCATAACGCATTTGCGGCGGCGGCATCTTTATCGCAGATGACAGGAATAGCACCCTCCGCGACGCATGCGCGGACGATTGCGGCGCCGATTCCCTTGCCACCGCCGGTGACGACCATAACTTTTGATTTGAGTTGGAGATCCATGTCTCAGCCGTGCAACCGGAGAAAGCCGCCGTCAAGAGGATAGTCGGTGCCGGTTACGAAGCTGGCTTCATCGGAACACAAGTAGTGAGCGAGAGCGGCCACCTCGTGCGGCTCACCCATTCTGCCGATGGGCTGGGTTTTCGCGAGCTTGTCGTACATTTCGGCTTCGCGGCCGGGATAATGTTTTTTGAGATAGCCGTCCACAAACGGCGTGTGGACGCGACCGGGTGAAATGCAGTTGCAGCGAATGTTGTGCTGCACGTAGTCCTTGGCGACGGAGTAGGTCATGGCGATTACGGCGCCTTTACTGGTCGAGTAGGCAAAGCGGTCGCCGAGACCGGCGGTGCCAGCGATGGAAGCAATGTTGATAATCACGCCGCCGCCGTTGGTTTTCATATGCGGGACGCACGCGTGGATGCAGTTGTAATAGCCCTTCACGTTGACGAGCACCACGCGATCGAAATCGGATTCGGGAGTGTTTTCAACGTTTCCGATGTGAGAAATTCCGGCGTTATTGACAAGGAAGTTGACGCGTTCTTTCGCGAAGATTCCGGAACAAGTTTTGTGAACGGCAGATTGATCGGTGACGTCGCAAGCAAAAGCAGCGGCGTATCCGCCGTTCTGCTGGATGAGAGTAACGGTGGCCTCCGCGTCGGAAAGGCTCAGATCCAGAATGCGAACAGCCGCGCCAGCAGCGGCGAAGCGAAGTGAGATAGCCCGGCCGATGCCGCTGCCTCCACCGGTAACCAGTGCAATTTTATCGTCCAGACGAAAACTAGTGTTCGCGGCGTCTAAATCGCTCAAAGAGACACTCCTCTTTTCCAGGGAATAAAGTCGGATTGACCTTTGCGCTCGGCTTGCGTGGCGGTTTCGCCGCTGGCCACGCGGACGACCTGACTGAGTATTTCTTCACCCATTCTCTCGATGGTGGATTCGCCGGAAACAATCGCGCCGGTGTCAATGTCAATGCTGTCCGCCATTTTTTTGGCGAGCTCAGAATTGGTAGAAAGTTTTACCACCGGAGCGATCGGATTCCCTGTTGGAGTGCCCAGGCCGGTGGTGAATAAAACCACGTTGGCGCCAGCACCGACTTGCGCGGTGACACACTCCACATCGTTTCCCGGCGTGCATTGCAGGTTCAGTCCGCAGCCCGAAGAATATTCGGGATAGTCGAGGACTCCGGTGACTGGCGAAGTGCCACATCGCATCGGTCAGCAAGCCATCCTTAATATTGCCGGGACTGGGATTCATTTCGAAGCCCGAGCCGACTGCCTTGGCGCGCGCGCCGTAGCTTCGCATCAAATGAATGAACCGCTCCGCAATCTCTGGCGAGGTGCAGCGATTGATGAGTTCCTGTTCGACGCCGCACAATTCGGGAAATTCAGAAAGAATGGTGCGGCCTCCGAGCGCGGCGAGCAGATCGGCGGTGTGGCCAATCGCGGGATTCGCGGAGAGGCCGGAAAAACCGTCCGAGCCGCCACACTTCAGCCCCACGCAAAGCTGCGAAAGGGGAGCATCGCTGCGGCGGGCTTCGTTGGCCTGCATCAAACCGAGAAAAGTCTTGCGAATCGCTTCGGAGAGCATTTTGTCTTCGGAGCCGGTCTGCTGCTGGTCAAAGATAAACAGCGGCTTATCGAAATGCGGATTACGCTTGCGAATTTCGTCGCGCAAAATGGTGATCTGGGCGTTTTGGCAGCCCAAACTGAGAATTGTCGCGCCAGCGACGTTGGGATGATGAATGTAGCCGGCGATCAGGCCGCAAAGATTGGCGGCATCCTCGCGCGTGCCGCCGCAGCCGCCTTCATGCATCAGGAAACGAATACCGTCTATGTTTTCAAACAGCTTCGATCGGGCGAACGCCACGGCGTCAGTGGATAGCGCAATGCTGCCGATCTCCGCGGTCTTGCCTTCCTTGTACAGACGGGCGAGTTCCGCGACGTGCCTGCGATAGATTTGCGGAGGTGTAAAACCCAGTTCCTCTTCGAAGGCTTGCTTCAACACGCCAATGTTGCGGTTCTCGCAGAAAACGAGAGGCACGACGAGCCAGTAGTTGCGCGTACCGACCTGGCCATCGGACCTGCGGTAACCACGAAACGTCTTGCCGGCCCACTCCGAAACGTCAGGCGGCGTCCAGCGATACTCTTCGGACTTTTCGTGAAATCCCGCGGCGTCGTGGCGGACATTCTTGGTGCTGAGCAGCTCGCCTTTTCGAATAGGTTCAACTGCTTTGGCGACGATTACACCGTACATGCGAATCGAATCGCCAGGAGCAAAATCCTGGGTAGCGAACTTATGCTTGGCGGGAACGTCGGAAGCAAGAACGTAGGAATTTTGCGCGAAGGGCAACGCTTCGCCTTGCTTTAAGTTTTGCAGCGCGATCAGGACATTGTCGCGAGGGTCGAGTTGTAAAGCGCGATTGCTCATCGATTAAAGATTCCTGTTCGTTTTTCCTGTAGGCGCTCGTGCATCGTGCGATCGAGGCCGGCGCGGCTACCCGACGACTACTTGTTTCGAATCGCCCAAGCCATCGATGCCCAGTTCGACCACGTCGCCTGCTTTCAAGTATTGCGGGGGCTTCCTGCCCATCGCAACGCCCGCCGGAGTTCCGGTGCTGATCACGTCACCAGGCAGCAGAGTCATAAATTGGCTCAGGTAGGAAACCAGGAATGGCACGCCAAAGATCATTTCCGCGGTCGAACTACGCTGGCGGAATTCGCCGTTTACTTTCAACCACATCGCGAGGCTGCCGAAATTCGGGAGCTCGTCACAGGTCGCGAGAAACGGCCCGAGAGGAGCGAAGGTGTCGGCGCTCTTCCCTTTCACCCACTGGCCGCCGCGCTCTAATTGAAAGCTGCGCTCGGAATAATCATTGTGCAAAACAAATCCTGCGACGTAGTCGAGAGCTTGCTCTTGCGAGACATAGGAAGCTTTCTTGCCAATCACCAAAGCCAGTTCAACTTCCCAATCCACTTTTTCCGCGCCGCGCGGAATTTTTAGGGCATCGTTTGGCCCGACTAGAGCCGTGGTGGACTTGAAGAAAATAACCGGTTCCTTGGGCGGTTCCATTTTACTTTCCGCTGCGTGATCGCGGAAATTCAAGCCGATGCAGATAATTTTGCTGGGCCGGCAAATAGGCGGGCCTAAGCGGACCGAGTCCGCTACATGCGGCGCCGTTGCTGAATGATTCTTGAGCCACTCACGCAGATACTGCAGACTGCTGCTCGTGAAAAATTGTTCGTCGTAGTCCGCGCCAAATGCGGAAACGTCCAGGCGGGCTCCGTCATCCAATTGCAGACCGGGCTTTTCTCTTCCCGCTTCTCCAAATCGAATCAACTTCATGTCGCGCACGCTCCCAAGAGCAGCCAATTCTATCAGCGATGGGCGAAAAAATGTGCGGGATCGCGGAGCACGCGCTGGTAAGCAGCGGGTCTACACTGATGTATAGTAAGGGCGATTGCCAGCCCGTTCTTGCGTGGGCGGCGGAGAAAGAGAATCGCAGGCGATGTCGAGCGCAAAGCCATTTAAAGTTGCGGTGGTGCAGGCGTCTTCGGTGGTATTTGAACGTGAGCGAACGCTGGAGAAACTCTCCACGTTAGCGGCCGATGCCGCGCGACAGGGCGCACGGATCGTTCTCTTTCCTGAAGCCTTCGTTTCGGGTTACCCGCGCGGAACGGATTTTGGCGCGGTAGTTGGTTCACGCACGGAGCAAGGCCGAGAAGACTTTCGACGTTACTGGGAAAGCAGCGTGGATGTGCCCGGCCCGGTGGTGGACGCTCTTTGCCGGGTCGCTCGAAGCAATGCGATCTATCTAGTAGTGGGCGTGGTGGAACGCGAGGCGGGCACGCTTTATTGTTCGGTATTGTTTTTTTCCGCGGAGGGAAACTTCCTGGGCAAACACCGGAAGGTCATGCCGACCGGTTCGGAACGACTGGTGTGGGGATTCGGAGATGGCTCAACGCTGCCGGTGTTTGACACCCAACTTGGAAAACTTGGCGCAGTGATTTGCTGGGAGAATTATCTTCCGCTGCTTCGCACGGCGATGTATTCGAAGGGAATCGAGATCTATTGCGCCCCTACGGCGGATGCCCGCGATTCGTGGCTGGCCACGGTGCGCCACATCGCTGTCGAGGGGCGGTGCTTCATGCTCTCGTGCAATCAATTCAATCGTAGAAGTGATTTTCCGGCGGACTATCGGTCGATTTTCGGGGAAAGCCCGGACACGGTGGTTTGCCGGGGAGGGAGTTGCATCGTCGATCCATTCGGAAACTTTCTGGCGGGCCCGAATCTGGAAAGTGAGGCTATTCTGATCGCGGAACTCGACCTCGGGCAAATTGTGCGCGGCAAATACGATCTCGACGTTGTCGGCCATTACGCACGGCCGGATATTTTTCAGCTGCTTGTTGACGAGCGCCCAAAGCGACCAGTCACCTTGCGAAACACCGACAACGTGGACGCCGGCGAAGCGGGCGGAGCCACGAAATCCTTACGTTCCGCTCGCGCCGCTGATTGAGAAAGCCGAAGGCCGCAGCTCAATTGCATATCGCTTTCGAAGCATTGTGGAGTAGAATCCGTGTCCGCAGAGCAGCCAGACCGCATTTAACCCGCGAAAGCGGTTGCGCAACCAGCCGCGCGGAGGTGCTTCGTGATTTTGACTGTCGAAAAGAAACAGCTTGCGCCGGATGTCACCGTACTGGAAATGACCGGGCGCATCATCATGGGCAACAACTCGCGCGACGTGGAGCTCAAGTTGACGGAAATTCTACACGATAACGGCAAGAAAATTATTTTTGACCTGAGCGGAGTTACTATCATTGATAGTACCGGAATCGGCATCATAGTCTTGTGCAAGGGAAAAATCGAGAAGGAAGGCGGCAAGCTGCACGTGGCGGGCGCCGCGGAATTTGTGAAGGACGTATTTAAAATGACCAGTGTGGACAAGCTGATTCAGATGTATCCGACGGTGGCAGAGGCTGCAGCGGCTTTCTAAGACACACCAGGCATTCACGATCGCCCGCTGTGGCAGCGCGGCAAATCGAGAAGCCCAAGAAAAATTGGCAACGGAAAGTAATGGTGCGGCCAAAGAGACGATCTTAGAACTTTTCTTGGAGAATTTTTGTCAAGCCTGCCACAGGTCCTCATTGGAATTGAAGGTGTAGGATAACTTGGTCGCTTCTTCGCTAACCCACTGCGCAGGGCCTGCAGCGACGAGCGGCCGCGACAGCGTAAAATTCTACTGGCGAAGCAACCTGCGATGCGAGCGAACTCCGAACCGGCCGCACTCAATCTCCGCTTCGCGGTATTTCATCGGGAAGGAGAGATCGCCTACGAAGAGGTTCTTCGTCTCTTTTTCGGTTTCGAACGCTTAGCGATCTCCTGCGCGAAGTACCACTGATGTCCTTCTGGGTCTTCGGCACCATAGCGGCGATGGCCGTAGAGTGTGTCTTTGGGTTCTTCGAGAATCGTCGCACCTACCTTTCTTGCCCGCACGAAGTGCGCATCCACGTCGTGCACATTGACGTAAAGGCTCTGCGTCGCCTGACCGAGGCGTTTCGGATTTTTATACTTCGGACCGGGATAGCCCATCATGATTAGGTCGTCGCCGAGTTTCATCGCGGCGTGATTGATCTTGCCGTCGCGCGGTGACATTTGCGCACCGTACTTCCTAAAACCAAAGGCACTCGCGAGAAACTTCAGAGCGCCGGCGACATCTTCATATAACAGATAGGGTGTAATTGACATCAGATTGACACCTACTGCTTCACTCTCCCGCGACGCGGCCCGGCGGCGATGCCGAATTCCGTTCTTCTGAATACTCGGGCCAAAACCAGAGTTCTAAGTCAATGGAAGGCTACCGCCGCAAGTTTCTGATTGTAAAGGGGGAAGGAAGTGGTGCGCCCAAGGGGACGATTTTAGAACCTTTCTCGATCAATTTGTGATCAATTCTCGAGCGTTCGAACTGCCGGGTGGGCTATCGCGGCTTTCCCCAGTCCGCCCAGGACAACGCTTTGATTCGGGCGAACTCTGAGAGATTTGCGGTTATCAGCGTGAGCTTGTGACGTATTGCCTGTCCGGCCATTAGAAGGTCATAAGCACTTATCGACTTCCCAATGCTCTCCAAATCAGCCCGAATTGCACCGGCGAGTTCGGCGTCCACATCTTCGAAAGGAAGCGGATGGACGGGGCCTGCAAGAAATACCTCTAAGCGCTTCTTGTTGAATTCCCGACGTGAACTCTTTGCAACTCCGTACCAAAGTTCAAACAAGGCGATGGAAGAAACGAAAACCTGTGCTCCGGCGTCCGAGGCCTTTTGAAATTTGGCACGCACAGCGGGTGGCTTCCCATTGATGAGCGCGGTGCAAGCATTGGTATCGAGTAAATAGTTCACTTAAAGATCTCGCGGCGTGGGGTGATGGGTTGATTGCGACGTTTGACCATGAACGGTTCCGGATTGAACCGATCCAGTTCATCAAACCATTCAGCAGCGTTGGGAATGAGCGACTCTAGCAGAACACCCTGATCAATACGACGAATACGTACTCGATCTCCTTCAAAGCGAAACTCTTGCGGCAATCGAACAGCTTGGCTGCGTCCATTGCGGAATAGTTTGGCAATCCCGGTTTTGGCCATTGGGCAACCCTCCAGAATTAGTATATACCAAAGATATATATCGCCGCGAGTGGACAACCTTGGTCTTGAAAATCACTATCGCAAGAAAATGCACGGAATTACACGGAAGGAAATCGCAATGTCAATTACGGCCTAAGTATAAGGGAAATCAATGGGAAAACGTGGTGCGCCCGGAGTGATTCGAACACTCGACCTTGTGCTTCGGAGGCACACGCTCTATCCAGCTGAGCTACGGGCGCGCAGACAACTTCAGGTGAACAGCGGAGCAAACCTGATGTCTCTATTCTAGCGTGAAACCCGGCGGATTGCGCTTGCGAATCGGCGATCGAAAAAGAAGTTTGTTGACAGCCACGGCGAACGATCAGCCTTTGGCTCGCTCCTTAATCTGGCGAGCCAGCCTCTCGATTTCTTCGGCTTTTTTGACCATGGCCAGCGAGAGCACCGTGGTGAAATCAGTCTTCTCCACCTGCTCTTTCAGTTGCGAGGCCAGATCAAAAAGTTTTTCGACGTTCTTCTTAATATCCTTCTGATTTTCCTCCAACAGCACTTTGGTCGGGGATTTTGCGTTGGGATTCGGGTTGGGCTCATCGTCACCCGGGCGAACCGGCGCTTGCCGCCTGGGACTCGGGAAGGGGTCTTGTCCGAGGCTCGCGGAATCGGCTAGCAAGGCGACCGTTGCTGCCGCGGCGAAGTCACGCAAAAGAGTTCTTCTGGATGCCCGCATAAGTTGCTCCGTATAGCCTGCGCTCCCGCTGGGGCGAGCGCGAAGGAAATGCCGCGCCACGGCGAGCATGCCCGCCGACTCAATGTTATACTCCCCCGGCGAATCGACTATGTCCAGTCTGCTCTCTTTCTTGAAGGAAAATAGCCTGTCAATCGTGCTGCACCTGCTGGGAATTTTTGCCATCGCGCTGCTGCTCAACCGCTTTTTGCGGGTAATGACCAATCTGCTGATCAAGCGGGCGGAAGGCCAGTCACGCAGCGAGCAGGCACGCGAGCAGCAAACCCGAACTCTGGCAGAAGTGGTTTACAGCACAGCGAGCAAGGCGGTTTGGGCCATCGCCGTTTTGACGGCGATGGATAGAGTCGGCATCAACCCGACGCCGGCGCTGACCCTCGCGGGCCTGGCCAGCGTGGCAGTGGGCTTCGGCGCGCAGAACCTGGTGCGTGACGTTATCGGCGGAATCTACATCGTACTGGAAGACCAGTATGCGGTAGGAGACACGGTGCAGATCGCGGACACCACCGGGCGGGTTGAATATCTTACGTTGCGGCGCACTCTGGTGCGTGATGCGCGCGGTGCGCTGGTCACCATTTCGAATGGCGAAATTCGCACCGTGGCGAACCTGAGCCGGGATTGGTCGCAATCATTCGTGGATATTGGCCTGGCCCCGGAGATTGCATTGGAAAAGCCGATGGCCGCACTCGAGGCGGCCGCGGCGCAGCTGCGCGGCGACTCAGCGTGGGCGCAAGCGCTGGTCGACGGGCCACGGGTGCTCGGCGTGCAATCTTACGATCGAACCGCGACCGTGTTGCGGCTGCAAGTTCGAACCGCGCCGACCCGGCAGGACGAAGTCTCGCGCGAACTGCGCCGTCGAATTCAGATCGAGTTTCAGAAGCAAGGCATTCCACTGTCGAGCGTGCTGCGGTTCGAATTGACGAATCCTCAGCCCCCCGGCGGCGCATCACCGCAAGCCGCGTCCCCGCAATAGGCACGACTCCCAGGAGGATCGCAATGGCTACGATTACCTACGAAGAAGTGAATCTGATGCTGCGGCTTTACGATATGCGGCGTGAAGCGCGATTGCGCCAGGCGCGCAGCTGGTTTCTGGACCATTTCCATCCGTTGTCGCCGGAGGAAATGATGGAGAAATACGCCCCGGGAAGCGACGAGTACAGCAACATTCGCATGGTGCTGAGCTACTGGGACATGGTGGCGGGCATCGTAAATCGCGGGCTCATTAATGACGAACTTTTTTTTGAAAGCAACGGGGAAATCTGGGTGGTTTGGGACCGGATTCGCAGCATCGTGCCGACCTGGCGGGCAGCGTTCAAGAATCCGATGGTTTTTCAGAATTTGGAAGAAGCGTGCAAGCGATTGGAAGCGTGGCGAGAGAAACGCGCTCCCGGTTCGAACGTGGCAATGCGCCAGATGATGCAACAGGCGCGACCTAAGATTTAATCCGCGGAGACGGAATCGTGAGTTTCAATGATTTCTCTCACTTCCTGCAAACCCGACGGCCTGGCAAGTACCGAGCGGTTCCTGCCTAGCGCCTTCGCGCGATAGAGCGCAATGTCGGCTTCGTGAATCAGTTGTTCGGCGTTCAATTCCTGCCAGTCGTCGGTGCCCGCCACGCCAAAGCTCATGGAAACAGCTACTACTCCAGATGCTGTGTCCACGGTTCGATCATGAATCGCGTGACGCATGTGCTCGGCACGATTGGCGCCCTGCGTCGTGTGGCAACCGTTCAGAGCAGGCAGAGAAAGATTACGCGGTTGGTAGTCCAGCTCGGCGGAATGTGTCGTTTATGCTTCATGGAAGACCAAGAGACAGGACGCCTTGGACGATGCTTCTCCAAGGTCCAAATCTCGATTCCGTCCGGCCTGGTTTTAGTCTGTTCAATACTGTACATACTGTCAAATTTTGTGCTAGCGTGCTGGTTGATGCCATCTGCAGTTCGGCGTGTGTCCGGCAAGGCCCCTCGCTCACCCAAAAAAGCGAATCCTGGAAGCCCTGCGTTCGATGTAAATCTGTTTCTCGACTCCGCCGGTGTTGGCAGAAAAGTTAGCAAATTTCAGGCAACAGAGACCCTCTTCACCCAGGGTGACCCGGCGAAGAATGTGCTCTACATTCAAGACGGCGGTGTGAAACTTTCGGTGGTAAACGAGTCTGGTAAAGAAGCTGTCGTCTCGATTCTTGGTCCGGGTGATTTTTTGGGGGAAGGGTGCTTGGTGGGCCAGTCCATTTGCATGGCCACCGCTACCGCCGTCGCGCCGGTCACCGTGCTGGTCATCGAGAAAAACGAGATGATTCGCGCGCTCCACGCGGAACACCAGTTCTCCGATCGCTTCATCGCCTACGTTTTGGCGCGGAACATTCGCGTTGAAGAGGACCTCGTCGATCAGCTCTTCAACTCCAGCGAAAAACGCCTCGCACGTACTCTGCTGCTCCTCGCTCGCTATGGCGCGCCGGGTCGCGCCAAAACCGTTTTGCCCAAAGTTTCTCAAGAAACTCTGGCTGAGATGATCGGCACCACACGCTCCCGCGTCAACTTTTTCATGAACAAATTCCGCAAACTCGGCTTCATCGAGTATAACGGCGAAATTCACGTCAACAATTCCCTACTCAGCGTCGTCCTGCACGATTAACCCGATCTTCGCGCGGTCCGAAAAATGGAAGGCATACCGGGTGCAAATAAGAATTCGCGGGGTCTGCTTGGATGAAGCCAAGTATTCGCGTGGATGGCCGATCCCCGACATGCCATCAACTTCTATCACGGCGGAGCAGGCGTCCGCACGCTGAAGGAACTGGCACGCAGCTATCTGACGCTCAGCAAAGATCTCGGACGAGTCATGAGCCGAGTGAAGGCGACCTATCGCAGTTGCGGTATTCCTTGTGCCGGCAAGCAAGTCTATGCTCCGGGTCATCGTGCGGAGTGGCTCGCGAAGATCACCGAGGTGGGAGTGTTTCGCCGGGTAGAATTTTATTAGCAACAACTCGATGCCCTGAGAGTCTTGCACCAAGCAGTGAGTAATTTTCACGCGCCGCAATCGCGACTGAGGCAAATTCTTAACGCAAAGGAAGTAAATGGTTAGGGTCTAGCAGGCGGTTTTTCCTGGGGTTTATCCGCAGCGGCGTCGGACTTCTGCTTGGCAGGAAGTTGTGCAGCGGGCTGAGTCGATTTTTCGGTCTCGGTAGAGATCACGTGAAAATTACCGTTCGCATCGCGGGCTTCGAAAGTCTTGGTTTCTTGTGTTGCCTGCTGTGTACCGGGGGCGGCGTATTTGACGACGTACTTTGCTCGTCCGCTTACTCTCGCTCCATCGCTGGGATTGCCACTATTGGGTTCCTCAATCTGCCGCTCGGTTGTTTCGCCATTCGCGCCCTTTTTCTTGATGCTTGTGACCCGCTGGTTCAAATGCATGCTGCTATCGCTGTATCCGGGAGAGAATACTGAATAGCTTTCGACCGTGCTCGTTTTTTCTCCCGTAGAGGTTAAGCCTTCTTTTGTAACGGTCCGTGACCGTTCCTGAAGCCTGCCGTCTAAATCAGGGCGCGAAACGCTCTCTTCGGTGGTACGGCCCTTGCCGTCAGCGCTGATAGTCTTTTCGGTGACGTCGCTTACCTTCCAGCTGCCGTTGCCGTCCGGCGTGAGCGTTGTCTTCTTCACCCCAGTGCGTCTTCACTTCCTGAGTCTGTACCGCCTGACTGAATCCGCCATAGTTGTCGCGCTGGTACACCGTGCTTTTCGTCTCCTCGACGCCCGGGCTGACCGTTTTCGTGTCCGCCACTTCCCGGCGTATCACCTGAAAATGGCCGTTCCCATCCGAAGCCGAGATTCTGTTCTCGGTGCGAACGCCGCCGGCCGCTGTGGTGCGGGATTCCTGTTCCGAAACACTCGCCAGGCTTCTTTGCCCGTTACCATCCCACTGATAGGTGCGCACTACCGTCCGCGTGGTCGTGGCATCTACCTGGACCGTTTCCGTCTCAGTCTCCGACGCTGGCTGGT
>WNFM01300710.1_pt2 | contig 15572 bp, 8 predicted proteins | sample 5400271 | NCBI WGS metagenome assembly WNFM01 (sample SAMN13153352, study PRJNA577476) | soil metagenome | isolation source: 60 cm saprolite on Douglas fir-dominated hillslope | place: USA:California | collected 2013-09-17
CGGTGGACGATACCGAAGGCTATTTTCTAAGTAAAGCGAGGGAAGCGCTGGGACCCGATATCCCCATCGTCGTGACGCTCGACCTGCATGCGAATGTAACACGAGCGATGGTAGCGAACGCGAGCGCCATCGTGGGATACCAGACCTATCCTCACATCGACATGTTTGAAACGGGCGTGCGGGCAGCCACTCTGGCGCTACGAATCCTCTCCGGCGAAGTGAAGCCCACGATGGCGTTCCGCAAGCTGCCCCTGATCGTGCCGGCCGAGAATATGCAAACCACGTCCGGACCGATGCGGCGGCTGATCGAGAGCGTGGGCGATGCCGAGGTTGTCTCGATCTTCGGCGTGCAGCCCTGGCTGGATATCCCGGAGATGGGCTGCAGCGTGGTTGTCGTGACGAACCAAAACCAGCCGGAGGCTGAACGCCATGCATCCGCGCTGGCGACGGAGTTCTGGCGATCGCGCCGTGAATTCGACGTGAAGCTGACGCCGGTTGCGAGCGCGATCCGGCAGGCGCTGGCCACCGATGGCGGTCCGGTAGTCTTCGCGGAATCGTCCGACAGCACGGGCTCCGGATCTCCGGGCGACAGCACAGGAGTGCTGGGGCCCTTGCTCGCAGCGCAGCTTGAAGAGCCGGCCGCCATATTCCTGGTGGATCCGGAAGCCGTCGGGCAAGCGATCGGCGCCGGAGTGGGCGCAACCGTGACGATGCGCATCGGAGGCAAGCTCGATAGAAAGAATTCGCGGCCGGTCAAGGTCACGGGCCTCGTGCGATTGATCTCCGATGGGCGCTGGACACCCCGGGCCAAAGGGTACAATACCGGCATCGAGACGTCGATGGGACGCGCGGTAGTATTTGAAGTGGGCGAGGTTCGCATCCTGATGGCCGAGCGGTCCACTATGACGGTGGACCCGGAGCTCTACCGCAGCCACGGCATCGAGCCCCAATGCACGAAGATCGTGGTGGTGAAGTCTCCCAACGGATTCCGCGCCGCGTACGAACCGATCGCGAGAAAAATCTTCCTGGTGGATACGCCGGGGGTTTCGAGCGCCAACCTGCGCTCGTTGCCCTACCGCCGGATTCCGCGGCCGATTTATCCGCTCGACGCGGGCGTCCGATATTCCGCCGGGACGGGCCGGTGAACACGGCTCGCATGCGGTACACGGTGATCGCGCTGGCCGTGGCCGTGAACATGGTGAGCTATCTGGACCGGGTTTCGATATCGGTCGCGGCGCCTGCGCTGCGCACTGAATTCGGATTTACGCCCTTGCAGATGGGGCAGGTGTTCAGCGCGTTCAGCTTGTCGTACGCCATCTTCCAGGCGCCTTGGGGCGCGGCCGCCGATCGCTTCGGCGCTCGCGCCATCGTCTCGCTGGGGATCATCGGCTGGTCGCTGTTCACGGGGCTGACGGCAGCCGCGTGGAACCTGGTTTCGCTCCTCGCGATACGGTTCGTGTTCGGAGCGATCGAAGCCTGTCTCTCGCCCGCCGTCAGCTCGGCGTTCGGCCGCTGGATCCCGGCGGAGCGGCGCTCGACGGCGTTCGGTATCTTTCTCGGCGGCGGCCGGCTGGGTGGAGCGATCGGCCCCGGCGTCGCGGCGCTGCTGGTATTGCACTATGGATGGCGGTCGAGCTTCGTGGCGTTCGCCGGGTTGGGCATTGTCGCGGGCGCGATGTGGTGGCGTTTCTACCGCGATCCGTCCGAGGTTGCGCGCGCGCCACGGGCGTCGGGCCCGACACCGGTTTCAGCTTCTCTGGTGTTTCTTCTGCTCGCGGCCTTCAGCTATACCTGCATGTGGCAGTTCTACATCACCTGGTTTCCGACATACCTCGTGGAGAAGCGCGGCTTCACGTTGCTGGACGCGGGCAAGCTTGCCGGGCTGCCTTTCCTGTTCGGCCTGGGCGCCAACTGGATTGGCGGATTCGCCTCCGACGGACTCGTTGATTATTTCCGCGCTGCTGCTCGCGACGGGTGTTTCGTCCGGCAACCGGACGGCGGCCGCAATTCTGATCGCGCTTGCCGCCGGCGCGGGAGACTTGATGCTCGCAGCGGCTTGGGCTTCCGCGGTGGATATCGGCGGCAAGGACGCCGGCGCGGTTTCCGGCCTCATGAACTCGGCGTCCAATTTTGGAGGGTTTGTGTCGCCGATTGCGTTTGGCTGGGTGCTCCAGACGTGGAAGGAGTGGAATGCGGTTCTGTTTGTGGCCGCGCTGGCCAATGTGCTGGCAGCGTGTTTCTGGTTGGGGGTGAGGGGGGAAGACACGGTCTGAGACTTTTCTCGACGCCGTGACGGCGGCATGCATGAGATCCGGTTTGCGTCAGCGCGGGCCGTCAGGAGCCGATTCAAATCGAAGACGCTGAACACCTGCATCGGTCAGCAGCCGACAGCCGCGGACGAGCGTTCCCCGCGGCTTGGCCCGGCCGCGTCCGGCCACGCCGCAGGGGCGCCGGCCCACGCCGTGCCCGCAGGAAGGGTTTCACCTTTCATGAGCAGAGAGAGGGCGTCGAGCCGCGAGCCGTTCTCCATCTTCGATTCGTAGAGGACCACCGAGCAGGCCCCGAGACCGCAGCCGTCGCCGATGCGGAGCCCCGAAGCCTTCATGACCCGGTCCTCGAAAAGATGCGTTTGCAGGATGCAGTCGTCGTTCAGGGCCACCCGGTCGCCGACCTGGACCAGGTCGAACTCGAGCAGGCCGATCGTTTGCACGTAAACGCGCCGCCCGATCCGCGCTCCGAGCAGCCGGAAATACCAGGGGAGCAGGGGCGTGCCTCGCAGAGCGTCGAGCGCGAGCGGCCCCGCCAGGAACTCGTAGAGCGCGTTCACCAGCTCCACGCGCCAGACGAACAGGCTCCAGAGGGGACGCACAAAGGGGCGGTAGCGGCCGATGACGATCCACTTGGCGAGCGCCACAGCGGCGAGCGCGATGGCGCAGCAGCCCGCATAGACGGCCGGCAGCAACCCCAGCGTCACGGCAAACCCGGCCCGGCTCGATAACTCCAGCGCCGCCAGGATCACCGTGGTCGTGACGAGAATGAATCCCGCCGGCGGCAGCGTGACTCGCAGGATCTCGACTGCGCCTCGAGTCAGCCAGAGCCTCCGGGACGGGTGGAACGTCCGCTGTTCGGGAAAATCGGCGCTCGGCTCGCGGCGCGGGAGGAGCAGCGGGGGCGAACCCAGCCACGAAGCGCCGGGCTGTGCGGCGCCCGAGGGAGCGAGCGAGAGGACACCGACCAGCGATCCATCGCCGATCGCGGTACCGGCCGGGACGACGGCGCTGTTGCCGATGAAGGCGCGCCGGCCCAGGCGGGTCGGCGCCACGGCCATCCATCCACCCTCGACGCGCGCGGCGCCGAGCGACACTTCGTCGGCGACCATGCTACCTTCGCCGATATCGAGGAGGTCGGGCGTGGTTGCCGTGGCCGTGGACAGCTCGACGAACCGCCCCAGCCGGGCGCCGAGCGCGCGGTACCACGGAGCGAGGTAGAGCGTCGAGTGGAGTGGGCCGGCGACGTCGAGGCTGAACGCGAGCAGTTGGTCGACTATCCAGTTCCGCACATAGAAACCGCCGTCGACCGGGTAGGTCCCGGCGCGGACGCGGCCGACCAGCAGCCACTTGAGGACCACCACCTCGGTAGTGAGCAGGAGGACGAAGGACCCGCCCACCAGCGGCGCCGCCCCCAGGTATAGAAAGGGATGCGCAACCGCGTGAATGCGCATCAGGAGGGCCATCCCCGGCACGAAAGCCGCGAGGAGAGGTATCGGGAGGACCAGGAAGACGAGCGCGGCATAGATCGCGGCAATCGCCGCGCGGCGGAGCGGACCGCGCTCGGGCGGCGCAGCAGCTACCGTCTCCGGGCGGGACACTCGCCGCACCGGCGAACCGGCCCAGGTCTCGCCGGCCGGGATCCGCGCGCCGGCGGGGAGCAGCGACAGGTCCTCGATCCGCGCGCGGTCCTCCATCGTTGTGCCCTCGCGCAGGACCGACCGCGTCCCGACGAAACACCCGCGCCCCACGGTCACCGCGCCGAGGACGAGCTCACCGTCCTCGACTACATATCCGAACAACGACGCCTCGTCGTCGACGCACGCCCCGTCGCCGATGGAGATCAGGTCGAAGGCGGCTAGATTGACCTTGCCGAGGTGAACGTTCCTCCCGATCCGCGCGCCTAGGAGGCGATAGAAAAATGGCAGCAGTGGCGTCCCGCCAAGGTAATCGAGGGGTAGCGCGGAGAGCAGCGACTGGACAAACCACCAGCGCACATAGTACGAGCTCCAGAGCCGGTAGCGGCCGGGCCGCACGCGTCCGAGCACGAGCCATTTGGCCGTGACTGCGGCAACGATGAGCAGAGGGAATACCACCGTGGCGCTTGCCGCCGCCCACGCGGCTGATTCGAGCGCCGAAGTTCCGGCTGCGAGGAGAAGGAAGTAGACCAGATACGGGGTGACCCACTGGAAGGCTCTGAAGCCGAACACAAAGTAGAGGCCGGCCGTCTGGAGGATCCCAGCGAGGAAATGTCGTCTCCGCTCGCGGGCTTCGTCCGCGGGGGCCTCCGCCCGCCGCAACGGCTGCGAGCGGCCGGCGTCGCGGTCGAGCAGGGCGGCGAGCGACGCGATGGTCGGCTGCCGGTAGACGTCGAGTACCGAGACGCGTCGAAACCGCGGGTCCCGCCGCAGCTCCGACACCATCCGCGCCGCGAGCAGCGAGTGGCCACCCAGGTCTCTGAAGAAGTCGTCGTGCACCGAGACGGGCAAAGGACGGAAGAGGGCCTCCCAGACCTCCGCGATAAGGCGCTCCGTGACGGTTCGGGGACGCTTGTCCCCGGCCATCGGGGGCGCCTCTCGCGCCCGTGGCGGCGGCAGCGACGCGCGGTCGAGCTTGCCGCTTGGAAGCAGCGGCAACGCGGTGACGCTCTCGATCCACGCCGGCGCCATGTACGCGGGGAGCCGGCTCAGCAGGCGTGAGCGGAGGCGCGGCAGGTCCACGGCGCCGCCATTCCGGGGAACCACGTAGGCGGCCAGTTGCGGAACGCCGGGCACATCCTCTCGCACCGCGCACGCCGCCGCCAGGACGTCGCCGCTCTCGATCAGTGCCGACTCAACCTCGGCCAGCTCCACGCGGAACCCGCGCAGCTTTACCTGCGCGTCTCGACGGCCGAGGAACTGGAGGTTGCCCTCGGGGTCGCAGCGCGCCAGGTCGCCGGTTCGGTAGATCCGTCCCTCCGTCCCGAACGGGTCCGGCACGAAACGCGCGCGCGTCTGCTCGGCAAGTCCCACATACCCGCGCGCGACGCCGCAGCCGCCGATGCAGATCTCGCCAGCGTCGCCGCGCGGGACGGGCAGAAGCGAATCGTCGAGGAGATGCACGCGGTAGCCGGGGACGGCGCGCCCGATCGTGACCGGCTTCCCCGGGGACAGCTCGGCGTAAGTCGCGATCACGGTGGTCTCGGTAGGACCGTAGGTGTTCACAATTCGCCGCCCGGGCCGCGCCCACCGCGCGACGAGCCGATCGGGGCACACCTCGCCGCCGAGAATGAGGAGCCGCAGCGTCGGCACGTCCTCCTCGAGCATCGCGAGCAGCGTCGGCACGCAAGAGAGCACGGTCACGCCGCCTGCGGTAAGGAGCCGCGACAGGTCCGGCCCCGCGCGCGCCATCTCCGGCGTGGCGGCGACCAGCGTCGCCCCGGCATGGAACGCCAGCCAGACTTCCTCGACCGACAAGTCGAAGCAGAGCGAGGCGCCCTGGTACACCCGGTCCTCGGGCCGCACTGCGAAGAGACGGCCCTCGGCGCGCACGAGGCGCCACGCGTTCCGGTGCTCTATCATCACGCCCTTCGGCCGGCCCTCCGAGCCCGAGGTGTAGATCACATAGCATAGGTCGTGCGAGCCGACCGCAGCCTCCTCACGCGGCAGGCGCGCGGGGCTTTCGGCCGCGATCGCGTCGGCGTCGACGCACACCACCGCGCCGCCGAAAGCATGACGTCTCGCCAGATCCGCCGTGGTTACGAGCGCCCCGGCGCCGGAGTCTGCGAGGATGTAGGCCACGCGGTCGACCGGGCACTCGGGATCGATCGGCACATAGGCGGCCCCGGTCTTGAGTATCCCCAGGATCGCGGCGTACGCGTCCACCGATCGCGGGAGCAGTATGGCGACGACCGACCCTCTACCGACGCCACGGCGTCGCAGATGCCGCGCAAGCCTGTTCGCACGTACCTCGAGGTCCGAGTACGTGGTCTGTTCGCGGCCAAAAACCACGGCGACCGCTTGGGGCCGCAGGTCCGCCCGTGTCTCGAAGATCGTATGGAGGACCCCGGACTCGGAAGCATCCTCTGAAACGTCGGAATTCATACCTGAGGAGCGGGTGAGGAGTCGATTCCATGGCCCGCCAAAGAGATTGGTGGGCGGCTACGGGTATCTTCTCAATATTTCTGGAAATCATTTTGTCGGATGGCCGCGCCCGGCGCACTCTTGACTTTTACTTGACGCTCCTGCCTTGGAGGCTGAACCGAAACGGTGTCCATTCTCTGTAAGATGGAGGGCACAGGAATCTCCATGACTACTCGACGGCATTTCAACCAGCTACTGGGGCCGGGGTTAAGCGCGGCCCAAGCGCGTCCCGACCCTTCGGAGTCTCGGCGACCCCTGAAAGTCGTGTGCGTCGGCGCGCATCCCGACGATCCGGAGTCCGGCTGTGGCGGCACGCTGGCTCGCTACGCGGAGCTCGTGCACCGCGTGTCGATTCTCTACCTGACGCGCGGCGAGAGGGGAATCCCCGGCAAGTCGAACCAGGAAGCCGCCGCCATTCGATCGGCGGAGGCGGGCGCTGCCGCAAAGATTCTCGGCGCGAAACCTGTGTTTGGCGATCAAATCAATGGCGCCATCGAGCTCACCGAGTCGCGGGTGGAGTCTTTTGTAAAGCTTGTTTCAGCCGAGGAGCCCGACGTGGTCTTCACCCACTGGCCGATCGACTCCCATCTGGATCATCAGGTGGCCAGCATTCTGGCGTTTCGCGCCCACGTGGCTGGCCGCGGGCGCTTTCGGCTCTACTACTTCGAGGTCAACAGCGGCAGTCAAACACAAGGCTTCCATCCGACCGATTATGTGGATATCACCTCGACGCGAGAGAAAAAAAAGGCCGCGCTTTTCGCCCATCGGAGCCAGAACGGCGAAGAAATCTACCGTAAGCATCACGAGGTGATGGAGAATTACCGCGGCCGGGAGGCCGGCGTTGCGTCGGCGGAAGCCTTCGTCCAGTTGGCGCGCGAAGGCCGCGCCTCCAAGCTACCTGGCCTGTGAGCGCAGGCTAGTCGAGCGCGAGTCGCGCCCACGCCACGTTTGCGCGGAAATCGGCTTCGAACCCGCAAGCCATTGGTGGAGCCGGACCAGTCTCTTCGTTCGCGCTCGACTAAATCGATCGCGCGAGCAGTTCTTTATTGGAGAAACGCGGGGAGGATCAGACAGGATAAGGTTTGCCGCCGGCGTTGGTTCGCGTCCATGGATTTGCGTGAGCAGATTTATTGTACTTCGACGTGTTACCATGGGCGCCGACCGCAACACGCGGGAATCTCGCGTATCCAATAGGAATCGCCGATGCCGGAACCGATGCCGCAGGAATGGACAGATGCTTATCGCTATTGCTCCCTGGATCCGCTGTTCGTAGACAAGGGTGATCGACGGGACGCCGTAAAACAATATGTCAAGATTGTCGCCATGCTGGATGACAGCGAAAAAGAAGAGATTTATCAAAGCGTTAAGGACTACGCGGCCGACTGGGTCAAGATTCAAAAGCCAAATCAGCGAGTCGAAGACTTCAAGGGCTTTGTACAGGAGCGGCTCCCACTCATCGGGAGGAGCAGTTGTCTATCCCAGGTGTCCGGATCGACGGAATTTACCGAGGCAATCAGCGCCCTCAAAAGCACGTTGAACCAGTTAACCTTCAAGGTTCGTCGGGAAAACACCCAAAACGCAGGGGGAACGGTTACCATCGCGGTTTCCATTCTGGAGGAACCAAAGCAGGATGTAGACGAGGCGATTCTGTTTGCACTGGCCCACGAGTTTGGACATTCGGCGGATCTGACCCTGAATCCGTACAACCCCCAGGATCGAAGCTTCTCAACCGTCCATCAGGCCATGATGCCGCAGCTTCCTTCCACAACATCCAAGAACCAAAGGCTGGGATATTTTGCGGACGCCTTTGCCACGATTTTTCTGGTCTCGGCTGCCGGCGTGGATCGCAAGAAAATACCAGACGCCGCAAAGTTCCTTTTCGCCGCTGAGGCAGGAGGGGGAGATCATCCGCCCGGCGAGGCTAGGATGATCAAGGTCCGCGAATGTCTGGAACAGAAGTGCTGAACGCCTTCCCGTCTGTAGTTGTAATTCTTACAATAACTTACCTCTGCAACATAAGAATCTCCTGGAAAGGGTGGCGAACCCCGGCTGACGGCCAAGCCAGACGGACAGGATTGGAGTCTGGAGTTGAAGAACGAGGCGAGGTGGCGAGACCCGTGCACGACGGCGATAATCTGAATCGGCGTCCGCTCCCAGACGTTCGTCATGGTAGTGACCGACTCCTGGCGATTTGCCCCAAACGCCGAAAGGTGGCGCCCAAGGAGGTTTTCCAGCAACCAATCACGCATCCGGCCCACCGCCTGGCTACAGTCGGTTGATCGACCGGCTGGCGTACCTCAACGATTCCGATGCCGCGCCGGCAAAACGGGTTTCCAGCGATTCGCGGCCGCTGCGCGAGATCCTCGCCGCAACCTACGAATTGCCCATCGGCCGCAACCAGCGCCTCGACTTCCGATCGCGCTTCGGCAATACCCTGGTGGCAGGATGGAAACTCAATGCCATGCTGACGCTGCAGACGGGTCCGATGCTGGCGACCTGGGGCAACGTGATTTACCTGGGCGGTCCGCTCAACCTGCAGCAGCATCAGCCCGACGGCGTCACATTCGACACCACGCGCTTCAACACCGCGTCCAGCCAGCAGCTCTCCGATAACATCCGGACCTTCGCTACCCAGTTCGGCAACCTGCGGCGGGATCTGACCAAGAACGTGGATATGTCGATGAGCAAGAATTTTGCGTTCGCGGAGAAGAAGTATCTGCAGATCCGCATCGAGACGTTCAACACCACAAACCGGGTGACTTTCGGCGCGCCTAACATCAGCCCGACAAGCACTGCGTTCGGCACAATCAGCACTCAGGCCAATTCCCCGCGTGCCGTGCAATTGGGCGCGCGTTTGGTATGGTGAGACGAAACGGCGCCGGCGGCGGCTCACGTCCAGTGCCTTCACGCGTGTGCGGGCGCTGTCCGAACTCCCCTGCGCGCGCGACAACGGTATTGGGTTGAACATTCCCTCAAGTAATCCCGACGCCAGCAGAGCCGGAACGATTGTCGCCAAACGGCCCTCTCTCTAGTCAGCGCCTACCATATCCGATAGAATTGGTACCCATGAAGACACGAATGGGTTGCCGCCGCGGCGGGCACGGCGAGCGCCGCGGGGCGCGTCTCCAAGCTGCGGTTCGGCTTTACGACCTACCAGTGGGGAACCGACTGGGACATCCCCACGCTGATAACGAATTGCGCCAAAGCGAAAGCCTTCGGCGTGGAGCTGCGCACGACAGCCAAGTACAAACACGGCGTGGAGATCGATATCAGCGATGCCCGCCGCCGCGAGGTAAAGACGATGTTCGCAGACAGCGCCATCAAGCTTGTCGGCATCGCCAGCCCCGAGCGGTTTGATTCGCCGGAAGCGGCCAAACTCGCAGCCGCGATCGAAGGCGCCAAGGCGCACGTGAAGCTCAGCCACGACGTTGGCGCCACGGGCGTCCGCGTGTTCCCGAATGATTTTCACAAAGAGGTACCGGAAGAGCAGACGATTGCGCAGATCGCAAAGGCGCTGAATGCCGTGGGCAAGTTTGCCGCCGATTACGGGCAGATGGTTCGCCTGGAAAATCACGGCAGCGCGGGACGCCTGACCACGCTTCGCAGGATCCTGGACATGATCGACCAGAAGAACGTGCGGGTGAAGCTGAACAGTGACGCCAAGGACGCGGTGGGCAATAGCTTCGCGCAGAACTTCGCGCTTGTGAAGGACCGCTTGGGCGATACGCTGCACATGCACGAGCTGAAAGATTCCGAGTTCCCCTACGAGTTGCAATGGTCCCTGCTGATCGCGCAGGGGTGGGAAGGCTGGTGCTTCGTCGAGAATTCTGCGAAAGTGCCCGACCGCGCGCAGGCGCTGATCGAGCAGCACCGGATCTGGGACGAGATGGTCGCGCGGGCGGTGGCGCTCAACGGAAGAAAGCCTTCGGCCATTTGCACTTGAGTAGGGAGCGTTTCGGTAGTGATGCGATGGCGGTGGGCGCTCGCCAACCAGAAAGGGCCACTATTCCGGCAAGCCGACGCTCAGACAAGATATGCGCGTGTGCGCGCTCGCCAAACTCCCCCTACGCGCGCGGGACAATCGGCGTCGATGAACGACCGATTTGACGAAGCCCTGCTCGTCGCCGACTGAGATTCCAGACTCGACGCTTCAACTCAGGGCCTAAGCGCCAAACAGAACCGCATGCAGCGCGCCGATTACGCTGATGGCGTGCCGACCCCAGAGGGATTCAATCCAAACGCCCATCCCCAGATCACGAACGTCGGCACTCGTTCCGCGTGCTCCGGTACTCGGAAGCTCACATTTCGAAGGGCCGCTTCATGAGCGCGCTTACCGATGACCTTGTGGGTTTACCTCGCTTTCGAGTAGCCGACAGAACTCTTTCGCTGTAAGGACAAAACCGCACGACGGTTGGATCATCGCCGGGATCGCGAGTCTCGAACAGACGAGCCGCAGTCATTCAATCCTGTCTTTCGCCGGCGCCTCTGCCCAGATTGCCACTGGATATTCTCGACCGAATCGGGTCCGCCTCTTCGGAGCGGAATCATGTGGTCAGCCACATAGCCAGGACACGGCCCCGCAGCCTCGCCCGTGGGGGGCATGGGGTTGAGCCCGCCGCACGGTTCGGCTCCTCGCAATCGGACCGTTGCTGTCGTGGGCGCAGGATGCGCAATGACCTGCGGAGCGCGCAGAACACCGACATTTCTAACGAGGCTTGACTCCCAGTCCGGCTATGATGTCCGGCTATGATTGACATGGCGGTGGCTGCTCTTTATACTCGGTCCCAAAGGTGTTTATGCGTCACAGCACTGCTTCGCTATCCCGCTCGCACAAACGGGTCGTATCCTCCTCCCGCGTCATGTGTTTGGCGCTCGCGCTGGCCCTGCCCGCGCTGCTCTTCGGCCAGTCCTTCACCGCGTCGGTTCGCGGTGTAGTCAGCGATTCTGCGCAGGCCGCTGTCCCGGCCGCGAAAGTTACGGTCACGGATGTGGACCGCAATCTCGAACACAAAACCCAGGCGGACGCGTTGGGCCGCTACGTAATCTTGGCCCTGCCCCCCGGGGCCTACACGCTGAGCGCAGAGGCGGCCGGTTTCCAGAAGTTCACGCGTAGCGCGTTTGTGCTGGCAGTGCAGCAGCAGGCAACCATCGACGTGGAACTGACGGTCGGGCAGATCGCCACGGCCGTGGAGGTTCAGGCGGCCGCCCCCTTGCTGAATGCGACCAGCGCCACGCTTGGCCAAGTTATCGAAAACCGGTACATCAATGAGTTACCGCTGATAGCCCGCAACCCGTACACGCTGACCTATCTTACTCCCGGGATCGTGGGCTCGGCGGGCTCAGCCGGCTCGGGCGATACGAACTTCGTCGCCGTCGGGACACGGAATTCCACCGCGGACGTGATGCTGGACGGCGTTAGCGTTACGGGCGCTGAGCAGAACGCCGGCATCACCACGGTCATGCACACGCCGTCAGTGGAGGCAGTGCAGGAGTTCAAGGTTCAGACCAGTTTTTTCAGCGCCGAGTTCGGCAACACCGGCGGAGCCATCATCAACATGATCACCAAGAGCGGCACAAACCAATTCCACGGCGATGGGTATTGGTTCCACCGCGATTCCTCGCTGAATGCCAACAGCTTTTTCGCCAATAAGGCCGGGTCGCCGAAACCTGAGACCCATCGCAACGTCTACGGCGCCACTGTCGGCGGGCCAGTCAGGAAGGATAAGACCTTCTTCTTCGCCGCCTACGAGCGGACCGCGGACGGGTCCCCAGTCACCCGAACCGCCAGTTTCCCGACGTTGCAGCAGCGCCAGGGCGACTTCTCAGACTGGATGACGGCCGGCGGGCAGCCGATATCGATCTACAACCCGTTCAGCCTCGTGACGAACTCGGCCGGCAGTATCGTGCGCACGCCGTTCCCGGGCAACATCGTCCCGAAATCGATGTTTGACCCGATTGCGGTGAAGGCTGCTTCGTATTATCCGGAGCCGAATCAGCCGGGCCAGCCCTTTACTCATGTGAACAACTGGTTCGCGTCGGGCGTCAGCGTCAGCTACCAAACCCAACTGGAGATGAAAGCGGATCATAATTTCAGCGAGAAGAACCGGGCGAGTATGAGGTGGAGCCCGCGATGGTATCTGGGAAACGAGGCCGCCATCTTCGGCGTCGGACACCCCGGAGCGCCCTGGTCGGCGAAGCACAGCACGATCGGAGGCCAGAGGTCGATGTTCGACTTCACGCGCGTGCACAATGCCAGCACCATCTTTACCGTGCGCTTTGGTCTGATCCTCAATCACTACTATTCGGTTCACCTGGACTCATTTGATCTCACTACCCTGGGTCTGCCGAAGTACATGTATGACGTCGCCGTAAACCACACATTCCCCCAGTTCCAGCCAGGCAACTATAACGAAATCGGAGACACCGGCTTTGTGGTCCAGAGCCAGGAACAGGGCGGCCCGCAGATCGTGGCCAGTGTGACCAAGATCCTCGGCGGGCACAACCTGAAAATCGGCGGAGAGTTCAAGTACAATTTCCTCGATTTCTCCCTGCCCGGGTACCCTTCCGGCAGCTTCGCTTTCAGCCAGCAGATCACCAGCCAGGACCGGTTCACGGGATCCTCGGTCCAGGGCAACGGATTTGCCTCGATGCTTGCGGGTTGGGGAAGCGGCAGCCGGTACGATCATACGCCTTGGAATATGACGCGTAACACATACTGGGCGGGCTACTTGCAGGATGACTGGAAGGTCAATCGCAGGCTGACCGTGAATCTGGGCCTCCGCTACGATCTCGACCGTCCTGCCTGGGAAGACCAATACCGCTTGAGCTATTGGAACCTGAGCGACCCTTCACCGCTGAACGGGAAGGTGCAGGGCCTGGGACCTCTCTATGGTCATTTCGAATTCACTACCAAGGACCATCCTTCCGCGTATCCCACCCCCCAGAATAATTTCCAGCCGCGCGTGGGATTTGCCTATTCGTTGAACGAAAAGACCACCATCCGCAGCGGCTACGGGTTATTCTATACCCTCTCCCGGGCTTCGGTCAGGGGGAGCATCGGTACGGGCTTCTCCTCGCAATCCACGGTGGATTGGAGCCGCGACTCCAACCTCACGCGGTACGCCTCGCTGGCCAATCCTTTCCCGGACGGGATGAATCTGCCGCCGGGGCGATTGCTGGGCGCATTGACCTTCATCGGTCTGGGAGCCAATACCGTTCTGCCGGAGAACGTCAAACCCTCCTACCATAGCTGGAACTTCTCCATCCAGAGGCAACTGCCGGGTTCGAGCGTGATCGAAGTGAACTATACCGGTACCAAGGGGACACACCTGTTCCTGCCGATCGGCAGCCTGAGCCTCTTGAATCCGCAGTATTGGGGTCTGGGAAGGACCACCCTGACCAACCTGGTCCCCAACCCGTTCTATGGCGTCATCACGGATCCCAAGTCGTCGCTGAGCGCCCCGACCATCGCCTACAACCGGCTGTTGAGGGCCTACCCCCAATACAACGGCGCCAGCCGGGACACGGGGATGGCCGGGGGCAACACCAGCTACCACGGCTTGCAGTTCCGCTACGAGAAGCGGCTCGCACAGGGCCTGTCCGTGCTGGCGCACTATACCATCTCCAAGATGCTCGACAACTGTGGCGACGGCACCAGCAATTACGACTTCCTGGGTGGGGGGACCCCCTTCCAGGACAACTTCAATGTGCACAACGAGCGCTCTCTTTCCGCCAGCGACGTCCCCCAGCGTCTGGTCGTGACGTTCTCCTACCAGTTGCCGATCGGAAAAGGCAGAGCCATCGGGACCAATTGGGGGCGGGTCACGAACCTGATCGCGGGCGGCTGGTCGATCAGCAGCTTCATGACGTTCCAATCGGGCGTACCGATTTACGTTTCGCAATCGGGCGGCACGTTGTGGGATGCCACGCAACGGCCGAACCTGGTCGGCGATCCGAGTATGCCGGGGTCCGTCTCCGACCGCATGTACAACTACTTTAACCTGGCGGCCTTCACGCGGCCGGCAAACGATGCGATTGGATCGGCGCCGCGCACCCTGAACTACCGCGCGCCGGGAATCCGAAGTGCCGACGTGGCGCTGGCCAAGCAATTCGCGGTGAATGAGCGGATGCACGGCGAGTTTCGGCTGGAAATGCAGAACGCCACCAACACTCCCGGGTTCGGAGCCCCGGGCGCCGCCTTCGGGAGCTCGAGCTTTGGCGTCATTAGCGGCTACGGTGGGGCCCGCGGCCCTAGGACGGTGCAGCTCGGGACTAAGTTCGTCTTCTAGCAACCGACCACCGGCTGCATGCCGGGCAGGCGGCCGTCCGCTTGTCCCTTTTCACTCGAAGCCCGATCCCGAGGATGCACACCCTGAGGATCTTCGGTCTGCATTGCCATGTCGATGGGCCTCAGAAGGAAATCTCCCAGGTACTGGAACGCACCGTCAAGCCACCGGCAGCAACCCACGAGGTCATCAAACAACTGGAGAAGTGACGCTTGAGGTGGTGTCTGGCTGCGTAGCGGACATCGCCCGGATGGACTTACTTCAAATCCGCCGGTTGCGTGAAGGCCGCCTCGAACAAACCGTAGCTGCCGGGTGTATACTCGCTGTGGAAAATTCAAGATACAAATTCGAGATTCGCCTATGAGACCTGTGATACTGGTTACCCTCCTGATCGCCCTCGCCGCCTCCGCGCAGGACCCGCGCGGCGCCATCACCGGCCAAGTCATGGATAGCAGTCTGGCGGTGATTCCGGGCGTATCGGTGCGGGCAACCAATTTGGAAACCAACATTGCCGCTTCGGCTGTCTCCAATGCGCAAGGCGCTTACGAAATTCCCTACCTGCTACCCGGAGTCTACAAATTGGACGCCGAACTGGCCGGATTCAAGACATGGTCGCAGCCGAGCATCGAACTGCGCGCTGGCGACCGCGTCCGCCTCGACGTGAACCTTTCGCCGGGCGATGTGAAGGAAGTGATGGAAGTGAAGGCGCAGGCGCCAGTGCTGGAATCGGCCACGGCTACGGTTTCGCAGGTGATGACCAGCAAACAGGTGTCCGAGTTGCCGCTGCGCAGTGGGAGCGTCTCCTACCTGTTCACCATGGCGCCCGGGGTGATCATGACCGCCCTGCCGTATGACGGACCGTGGAATGTGGACCAGGCGTCCAACATCAGTGTGGCGGG
>WNFM01002983.1_pt2 | contig 15569 bp, 16 predicted proteins | sample 5400271 | NCBI WGS metagenome assembly WNFM01 (sample SAMN13153352, study PRJNA577476) | soil metagenome | isolation source: 60 cm saprolite on Douglas fir-dominated hillslope | place: USA:California | collected 2013-09-17
GGCGACAAGGTCAAGAAGGGTGACAAGTTGCTCCTTCAGGAGAATGTGCAGGCGAATGCCGACGTGCAAGCGCAGTCCGCGGCAGTTAATTCGGCAGAGTCCGGCGTGCAGGCTGCCGAGGCCAGTTTCAAGATGTCCCAGTCTGATCTGATTTCGCAACAGGCGAACCTGGAAAAGGCCAAACTGGACCATGAGCGGGGACAAGGACTCTATAAGGGCGGCTTAATTCCAAAACAGGACTTCGATCAGCGAAAGACCGCCTATGATGGCGCGGTGGCCGCAGTCGACTCGGCGCGCTCGCGTGTGCAGTCTCTGAAAGCACAATTGGATCAGACGCGGGCGCAGGTGAATCAAGGCCGCGCCGTCCTCGTACACACGCAGGATATTCTACACAAGACGACTTACACATCGCCGATCAATGGGATCGTGAGCTATTTGCCGGAGCGCGTAGGCGACTATGTCGTAATGGGAATGCAGAACGCGACGGGCAGCTTCATCATGACCCTCTCGGATATGTCGGTGGTGACGGCCGAAGTGAAGGTCGACGAAACGGATATCGTCAACGTGAAATTGGGCCAGGAGGCCGACGTGACCATTGACGCCGTGCCAGGAAAGATTTTCAAAGGCAAAGTGACGGAGGTCGGATCGCAAGCGGTGTTGCGCAGTTCGGGACTCACCACGACGCAAACTACCACAAGTACGCAGGAAGCGAAGGATTTCAAGGTGGTCGTGACACTGGCGAATCCGCCGGAAAACCTGCGGCCCGGCCTGTCCACAACCGCCAAGATCAAGACAGCGGAACGCAAGAACGTTGTGGCAATTCCGATCCAAGCGCTAGCTGTGCGGACGCGCAAGGATTTGGAAGAAGCAGCCAAGACCGCGAAGAAACAAGGCAGCTCCAATGTGACGCTTGCCGCCCCGCCGCCTCCTGCGCCGGGAGATCCCAAGAAGGATGAAGTGCAAGGCGTGTTTGTGGTCAACGGAAATAAGGCCGTGTTCCTGGCCGTAGAGACCGGCATTGCCGGCGTGACTGATATAGAAGTCACCAAAGGATTGAAGGCCGGTGACGAGATCGTCGTCGGTAGTTACAAGGCGCTGCGCACCTTGAAGCCGGAGTCCCAGGTAAAGGTGGACAACAGCGCGCCTAAGAAACAGGACGATCAACAGAGCTGACGCGCAGCCAAGCACGAGGGAGATTCGAATGCCTGTCGAGACAGCAGCCACAGATTCCTATCGGGAAGACCTGGTCAGCTCCGGCGTAGTGATCAAGACCGAAGCGCTGACCAAGGTCTACCAGATGGGCGCGGAGAAAGTGCACGCCCTGAGCGGTGTGGACGTGGAAATCCGCAAGGGTGAGTACGTGGCCATCATGGGGCCATCCGGATCAGGGAAGTCGACATTGATGAATCTGATTGGATGTCTCGACTCTCCCAGCGCCGGAAAATATTGGCTGGCGGGACGGCTGGTGAGCGATCTGGATGACGATGAGCTGGCCTACATTCGAAACAAAGAGATTGGCTTCGTGTTTCAAACGTTCAACCTATTGCCGCGAGCCACGGCCCTCCATAACGTCGAATTGCCTCTCATCTACAACGGCACCCCGTCCGAAGAGCGCATCGAGAAGGCAAAAAAGGCGCTCGAACGCGTGGACCTGGTGGACCGCATGCATCACAAGCCGAATGAGCTTTCCGGTGGCCAGAGGCAGCGGGTGGCGATTGCAAGAGCGCTGGTCAATACTCCCTCGATTGTGCTGGCCGACGAGCCCACCGGCAACCTCGATTCGAAAACGGGCGAAGAAATCATGGCGCTCTTCGAGAATCTGTACCGGCAGGGAAACACCATCATTCTCGTCACGCACGAGAATGACATCGCCCAGCACGCCCACCGCATCATTTTTATCCGCGACGGCAAAATCGCTTCCGATGAAGCGGTGATAAAGAAGTAGCAGGACAATGCGGCTCTTTCACTCCCTCCAAAATTGATTAAGTTACCTGCGTAGGCGAAACCAAAGCCATTTGCGCACAGGTGTGTTTGTGTGACGAATAGCGCGATCAGCATCGAGAGGATGATCAAAATGTCAAGCGACGCGCGGCAGTCTGGCATATCGGCGAGCGAGGATGTTCTGATGCTTGCGGCAGATAAGGCGCAGAGATACGTCAACGGCGTTTGTGAACGCCGAGTCAGTCCTTCCGAAGACGCGCTTACGGCTCTTGCTGAGCTTCACGAGCCATTTCCCGCCTCTTCGACTCCCCCGAGCGACGTCATCAACAGGCTCGACCAGATGGGCTCGGCGACCACAATGGCGACGACCGGGGGACGCTACTTCGGCTTCGTGAATGGCGGAATGGTTCCGGCGGCGATGGCAGCGAATTGGCTGGCGGCGGCGTGGAATCAGAATGCAGCGCTGAGGGTGATGTCTCCCATCGCGGCGGAATTGGAAGAGATAGTTTTGCAGTGGGTTTGTGAAGCGCTCGGACTGCCTCAAGAATGTACCGGGGGTCTGGTCACTTGCGCCACGATGGCAAATTTCACAGCTCTCGTCACGGCCCGGCAGGCACTCCTGGCGCGTTCCGGATGGGATGTTTCGGCTGACGGGATGTTCGCAGCGCCGCCCATCGAAGTAGTCGTGGGCGCTGAAGCTCATGCCTCAATTTTGAAGGCACTGAGTCTTGCTGGATTCGGGAGGAAACGCGTAACCCTTGTGGAGGCCGATGGCCAGGGCCGCATGCGCGCCGACAAGCTGCCACGCCTCTCGCAACAAACCATTGTGTGCATCCAGGCGGGAAATGTGAACACCGGAGCGTTCGATCCGGCGTGGGAAATCTGTCCAGCGGCGAAAGACCAGGGCGCGTGGGTGCATGTGGATGGAGCGTTCGGATTGTGGGCCCGGATTTCGCGCAAGTACGACCATTTGACGCGCGGACTTGATCGCGCTGATTCCTGGTCCACGGACGCGCATAAGTGGCCCAATAGCGGATATGACAGTGGTTTGGTGTTGGTCAGAGATGGCGAGGCACTGCGGACATCCATGGGCATAACGGCCGCGTATCTCGAACCTGGGTCGCGCCGCGAGCCGGCGTACCATACCCCCGAAACCTCCAGGCGCGCACGTGGCGTGGAGTTGTGGGCGGCGCTCAAATCGATGGGGAGGGCAGGGTTGTGCGAATTGATCGAGCGAACCTGCGCTCACGCGCAGCGATTTGCCGCGGCGCTGCGGGCGGCCGGATTCGACGTGCTGAACGATGTGGTGATCAACCAGGTGCTGGTGTCCTTCGGCCCGCCTGAGGTGACACGCGAAGTAATCCGGCGCGTTCAAGAGGACGGAACCTGCTGGTGCGGCGGAACGGTCTGGCAGGGAAAGACAGCCATGCGCATCAGCGTGTCTTCCTGGGCGACTACGCAGGCAGACGTGGAACAGAGCCTCGCAGCCATGATCCGCATCGCCGCTGAGTGCCGGGCAATCTAACGCGCGGCTGGGCAAACGTCACGCCCGGAATTTCCAGGGAGAAACTACTGGCTGTGCGCCACGCTTGAATTTTCAAGATCGGCAAAAGTTTGTGCCGGGCTCAGATGCGTGCGCGAGAGCCGGTCGTGCCAGGTAAGTTCATCTTCGTCCCACATCGCCCACAGGAATCCGAGGAAAAAAGTTCCGGCGGACAGAAGGTAGCCCGCGCTGCGCAGAAGCGTTTGTCTGGGCGTGGGCGGCTCGCCCGAAAAGCTGACCACCTGCAAGCCGCGCATCATCATTCCCGGGGTCGTCCCCCCGAAGATGGTGAAGAGCGCGAAGTACTGCAGATAGACGATGGCGAAAGTCATGGCGTAAACAGCGGCGTTCAGCTTACTCAGGGTAAATTGCCCGCCGAGGGAACCGAAGAGCATCAGGAAGCCACCATAGGCGAACAACAAACAGAAGCAATCGATCAGCGCCGCGAGGCGACGATCATCCATGGAAGCCAATGGGTGAAGTCCGGGCTGCGACTTCCTTTCGTCATCAACTACCTGTGATTGCGAATGCGGCTCCGAATTCGGCGGGAGCGAGACATCAATCACCATTCGCGATTCTTCAAGAGCCCGCTTCTTGGAAGCGCGGCCGATGGCAATGGTAAAGGAAAAATCATCCTCTACGGAGACCGGATTTTCCGCAACGGCTACAGGAGTGGGCGGCGTCTGGCCGTCAGGGGCATCGAAAGAAAATCGCGATTGAGCCGCATTCGGCGAGAGCTTTCGCCGCTTGCTGCGATAGGCATCGAGGCGTTCCGCGAGTTCGCCGCGCCAGGCAACGCCTTGCTCTGCTTGACCGGAGACACCAGAGGGCCTTGCGGAGTGATCGTTCCCGGCCGAGCCATGACCCGCGTCAGTGCGCGGAGCCTCTCTCGAGGGAATAGCTGAGGAATCTTCCCAGGCGGAAAGACCGACTGAAAAAGACGAATCGCAAAAATTACAGGCGCGTACGCTTGACGGCAATACCGCGCCACACTGCAAGCATGTTTTTGTCACCGTTGAGTTTTGCGCTGCGGACGCATCCACTCCGGTGAGGAGGGAACTTTCTGAGAATAGCATACGCGCGAAATGTCAAGCGGGCAAAAAAGCAGGTTTGTTACGAAAGAGACAGCAGGCCGGTGAAACCGAGTTTCGAGAGAAAACCTCAGGCGTCCATTTGCTGAGCGAGCATGTCGCGGCTGAAGGAGATGCGCCGTTCCAAGGCGACCGCCGCAAAGTACGCGCAATGCCCGCGTTCCGATTCCGTCCAGTCCTGCATCGAAGGGACGAACTTGGCAACCGTGGAACGCAGGAAATTCAAAAGTCTGAAGTAGGCTCCAATCGCCTGGACGCTGTTGCGATCTTCCGGGCGCTCCGGGCAGAGCTGCAACAGTTGCATGACGCGCTGGAAATCATCCCCAGAAGCGATCCTCTGGATGCCGGTTACGTCCTTCACTTCGGCAGAGAGGGCTTGCTTCGAGGAGGCAGCAATCAGCGAGCGGCAGTAGGAAATGAAAAACTGCAGCAAAGCCGCCGCCGAGAAAATGAAAATGACGCCGGCCATCATCGGGGCACCACTGCGAGCTGGGAAGGAACGGTGCGAGCCTCTTCCGGAACTTGCCAGAAAGTATAGGCCCAAGATAAGGGGAGGAAACAGCCGAATAAGGGCGTCAGGACTTCGAAGAAAGCGCCGCGGCTTTGATAAAGGTTTTGTAGCGCAAAGTTGGCGGCAAACAAGCTGAAATATACGCCCATCGACAGAACCAACTGGATCAATCGGGTGCGCGTCTCACGCATCTTCAGAACAGCGGCCCAGAGGATGTAAGTGAGGACCAGGCCGACGAAATAGAGGTTCTGAGAAAGTTCCACGACGAAGTGAGTAACCAACTTGGAGCTGAACTGCTGAACCACAGCATAAGAAAACAGCGCGGTGCCCGAAAGAAGGAGCACAGTGCCGAGCCTGATGTATCGTTCGGCCTTCAAGTCCGCAAAGATGTGGGAATACAGACTGACAAGGGCAAAATAGAGGGCGATCGTCAGTAATGAGTCGGAATAATAGTAAAAGTAGAGGTATTCTTTCGACGTGAAGCCGTAGTGGCTGAGGATATTGTAGCGAGCAATGCTAACTAAGACGGACGCTGCCATGTACACGTTGAGAAGGATATAGCGCCTGAGAGCGTCCTTCTTGAACGCACACACCAATACCGCAATCTCTAGAAGAGTACAAGCGAGCCAGACGACGTATTCGTAGGGACCAAGCACGATTTCCATCCTTGCCGTGCCTTGGTCCTACCCGCGGAGTATTAGATCAGCGGATTACTTCCAAGGCGTTGGCGGCTGCGGAGCCCCGCCGTGCGGTTGCGGCGCTCCACCGTTCTTCCATGGCGTTGGCGGTTGTGGTGCACCGCCGTTGGCCATAATTACGGAGCCATCACCATGAGTGACGACCACCGTTTTCAGACTCATTGCCCCAACCAATACGAGCATGGCTAGCAGAACAACCGTGAGTTTACGTGACATTTTGCCTCCGAGGAGTGAAACTAATCCCGGAGGCAGTCTATACGTTAATACACCAATGTCAAGCAGCTCAGGCTATGAGCCTGTTCCGAATCGATACACACCTTCCCGTCCCATCGTTTCGATAAGCTTTCGCCTACCCGATGGGTGGGACAGTGTCCGATCCCGAGCAGGATAAGATTTGGACCTGTACCGGTCAACGGTACCGTAGTACCACAGGTTATAGGACCACCTGGTCTCCGGTTAGCTTGGTATCGTTCCCCCGGACTTTGTGGGAAAGGCAGCAAAACAACGTGACTTGGGCTAGACAGTCCTATCGGAGTCGACAGATTGGGCGTTCGCTATTCTTGCCCCGAATGAAGCTCTCAACCCGTACGCCCAGTACAACTCCTTGACACTCCCGCTCGCGAATCCGTAGCATAAAGAGCTGCCTTTACGCCGGCGTAGCTCAGTGGTAGAGCGAGGGTCTCATAATCCCTAGGCCGTGGGTTCGATTCCCCCCGCCGGCACCAGTACTCGGTTCGTTCAGCGATCCGGATCCGAACTCGTAATCCACCGCTTGTGCCACAGATTTACATATCGACAACAATGCCGTCCTCCACTGTCCCCTCCAACGGATTAGTTCGAAGGTAGTATGCTCAACCCGCGAAGCAACGAATGAATTGCCAAGTAGAACTCGAATAGGCTTCCCAAGGACGTACCACAGGAAAGCATCGCTGCACTTTTGGGAGCACAAGGATGACTGTTGGAGGAGAAACTCGGAGTGTCCTGCGTGAATCTGCAGTCAGCGTTTTCGTCAACTCCATGGCAGGCGGAGGGCGGGCGCGTGCTTATCTCGCTGCGATTCAACAACTCTTCGAATCATTCCAGGTTCATGCGCAATTTGTAATGACGAACAGCGCGGCGGAACTGGAGTCCAGCGTGCGAAATGCGATTTCGCAAGGCCGGCATACGCTTTTTGCAATGGGTGGGGACGGCACGTTTCAGGCGTTAGCGAATGCCGCGTTCGGGACCGACGTGCTGTTGGGCATCCTCCCTTTTGGTGGTGGAAATGATTTCGCTGCGGCCCTGGGGCTGCCGGATCATCCCGTAAAAGCGGCGGAAGCAAGCCTGCGTGGCCATCCGCGATTTGTGGATCTCGTGAGAGTGTGTACCGCCGAGGGGCCAACACGCTTGTATGCGGGTGGAGGAGGAATCGGACTCGATGCGGAGGCCGCACGATTCGCTAATGGTCCATATCGCCATTTTCCAGGGCGCTCTCGTTACCTCGCGTCAGCGCTGCGGGCACTGGCAGGATTCGCTCCCTTGGAAGTCCGTCTGGAATTTCCGGACAGCGATCTTCTCCCACTGGAAGGGAGAGCCTTGGTAGCAGCCGTACTGAATTCCCCTACCTATGGTGCCGGTCTGAGGCTGGCCCCCGGTGCGGCCGTTGACGACGGCTGGCTCAACGTCGTTCTGATCGAAGATATCGGCCCGCTTGCCGTGCTGCGGCTCCTGCCTCAACTGACCACGAGCGGTGAACTCCGGACCTCCCGCGTGAAACGCTGGCAAGCGCGAAAAGTGCGCTTGACGACAAGGAAGCCCAGCCTGTTTCATGGGGATGGCGAGATCCTTGGATCGACGCCAGTGGAAATCGAAGTTATACCTGGCGCAGTCCGGGTTTTAGCGTCCGCGCCGAAGTAAACCATTCGCATCCATAATCAGGGGCAGCGACAAGTGTTACTGGATGAAATCCAGCACGAGGCCGGTATAACGCCGCTGGAAGCCCGCGAACTGGCCGAAGTTCGGCGCCGTAACGTTGTTAAACACATCGTGAGGATTCTGCCGGTTCGTGATGTCCGTCGAATAGGCGCCAAGTCGAAACTTATGAATCTTGGAACGATCGGTATGCGGGATGTGAATGGAGAACTCCCGGTAAAGTCTAACGTCCAGCGAGAAGTACAGCGGAAACCGTTCGGTGTTGGGAACACCGACATAGTCCTGTAAGACGTCCACATTTGAATAGGGCAATCCCGAATGCACGTCCGCTACAGGACTGGCAACCATCCTCCAGGGAAGACTGAAGAATCCGGAGGCTACAATGCGGTGGGGAACGTCCGAGGAAATGATTCCTGAAGCATTTGGCCGGATTACTGGAACCTGGAACGGCACGAGAGTATCCGCGATCGGGTTGAGGTCGCCGCGGCCCCGGCTCCAAGTGTAAGAGAAGCTCATATCGGCGCGCTCACCAAAGCGATAGTGGGCGGTGATGTCAGCCTGTCGATAATTAGAAACTCCGGTATTCTTCAAGGCCAGCAACCCTGTGCCACCAGTCGTGCTGACCTCCTGATCGAGGAGGAATAGATCCACCGTGCGGCTCTCCAGGTAGCTAGCTCGCAGGTTCAGATTCTTGCGCACCTGGTGTTCAATTACGGTGTTCCAGGTAAATGTACGAGGACTTGACCCTGGGTCGTGCGGCGCACCGGGAGCAAGAGCCGGGGCTCCCGTAAGAACATAGGAATTGACCAAAACTATGGGTTGGCCAATCAGCGTGCCGGTAGAATCAAAGAAGGTGAGTACGCGCTCCTGGTTGCTGGTGAAGTCTGCCGCAAGCAAAGGGACATGCCCATAGACCTCGGCAGCGCCGGCACGAATTACAGTCTTCCCCTTGTTTAGCGAATAGGCGCCACCAACGCGCGGCGCGAAAGCGGCAGCGCGGCCGATGGATTGGCTGGTGAGACGCGCGCCGTAGTTGAGCGTCAAGTGGCTATTCAGCGTCCAGTGATCTTGGATAAACTCCGAGAACTCGGCCTCCGATGTGCTCAAAAGCCCCGCCCCTTGAAAGTCGATTCGTTCGGCCACCGTGCCATCCAGTGCCAGCAGTTCGATGGGATGAGAGATGCTGCTTCCGTCATAGCTGCGATAGAGGAAGTCTTCCCCAAACCGCACCTCATGGCGACCGTGCCAGGATTTGGCGGAGAGTTGATACGCCGGCAAAAACTCCACCTGGTCGGAATCGCGGCGCCAACGATTAAAATAGTTGCCGCCCCACCCTGCGGGTGAGATTTCCATGTCGGCAGGTCCCTGCCCGTGGGCGTTACTGTCGAACCGCGTGTAGCGAACCAGCGTGTTCAACAAAGCACCCGAGGTGAATTGATACGAATCCGAGAACCCGGCTGATACGCCGCTTCGGCCGTAGCTCGTGGATGCGCTCTGCGGGATCAGCGCATTGATGTTGGCGAAGTCGAGTTCCATGGGGAAAACATTCACGTGAAAGTTCAACACGTGCGCGGGGGAGAGGATCACCTGAACGTTTGTGAAGGAGGTGGCGCTTCGCGTCTTGATCTCATTGAAGGGAAACGACAATCCCCGGATAGGCTGTTTGCGAATTTCATAGGTAACTTCTTCGGTGAAATTTACCTTATTCTTGATGAGCGGGCCATCAAGAACAAATCTTGGCGTCCAGTTGGCAATCCCGACGAGATTGCCGTTTTTTCCGCGAAAAGCCGGGATGAAATCCCGCAACTTGTAATCCCAAGTGCCGGTGGGAGGCCGTGTTTCGATTGTCGTTAGCCCCCCGGTAAAACCTCCGTATTCGGAGCTCTCCGGCAGGCTAAAAACCGTCATGGATTGAATAATGTCAACTGGTATGGGAATCGAGAAGCTTCCGGAAACAGGATCCACGTTTTCCGCCGAGTCGACCACGAGCATCCCCTGGCTTTCAGCCTGCCCCTTGAAGTTCAGCTTGCCCGTCGACGTTCGAACCACACCTGGTATCAAAGACAAAGCCTCGGTGAATTTTTGCGTCGGCAGAGGCAGGCTCTCCAATTGATCGGTGTTGACCGTGGCCGTGATCGCCACATTCTGGGTGGCAATTTCGACGGCTTCTCCCTGCACTTCGACCTGCTGATTGACCGAGCTGATCTGCAAAATAATGTCTTTTACAAGCGCCTGGCCTGCTCCGAGAGATATCGTAGCGGACCACGGCTTGAAGCCATCCGCACTGGCTTCCAACTTGTAGGACCCGGGACCAAGCTGGGTGAACTCGTAGTGCCCGTCCGCATCCGTGAACGTCGCGGCGGCCCAGACAACTTCAACGTGGCGCCGGGAATGGTGTTGCTGACTCCGTCTCCTGAGACCACGGTGATCTTGCCCGACAGCGAAGCCTTGGAAACACCTGAATTTGTGCCCTGAGGCGGCCGGGCGACAGCAGGAACGGCGAGCAGCGGCAACGCGATCGAAATCATCCAGCAAGCTGCGAGCAAAATTCTGTGGACCATTTTCATTGTCTTGCAGTCAATCTCCGATGTGGGATAGATACCTTCGCCGGTCTCGACCGGATTCCCCCCGACTGGTGATTCGACGTCCTTAGCCCCTCGGGAGTTATGCCGGATTCTCGCCGCTGTGCCCGAGTTGCATACATCCGCGCGAGCAGCGGGCATCGGCTCTTGCCAGTAATGAAGAGAGCCGAACTACGGCGTATCCGTAGTTCGGCAGAACTTCAAAGATTCGATCTGTTGACGGTTTCCGTTTCTTTTTCCAACTTGCTCTTCCCAACCGTCGGATCCTGCTTGTCTTTTTCTTTGGCGTCCTTGCCGCTTTTTCGCATCTGTATCCTTTGGCTCGGAAGGGGCTGGAGCGGGCTGCTGGGGTTCCTGCTGCTGCGCCTCCGCGCATGGAACAGAGACCAGCAGACCCAAAAAAATCAAGCCTGCAATATGACGCATCATCCCTATTTGTCCCTTCATGGCCGACACTAATTATCTCCTGGCTGACGTGCCATTCCGAAACAAAAGGGATGCCGCCGTTCCACAATGTGGGGCCCCAACTTGGATTCGGTGCGCACACAAAGGGTTTTATCCGGACAGCCCCAGCTAAGATGTATTCCTTCGCGCATCGCTGGTGGTTCCCCGAATGCCTAAGCCATTCCGGATTGCTTGCAGAGATCGCGAGGCCAGTGGGAGGGGTTGGAAACTAGTTCTTTTTCTTGTCAATTTTCAGATTCAGAACGATGTCTTTGCGGCCGTCGAAGCTGGAAACCGTTCGGGTAGTGGATTTGGCGCCTTCTTTTTCCGCGTGCAGCTCGTAATCGGCATTGGGATCCAGCCCGCTGAAGCGGAAATTGCCGGTGTCATCGGTGTAACTGCTGCGGACCGAGTTGGTGCGCAGGTTCTTAAGAAAAACGACGCTGCTGGAAATTGGATTATCTGACTTGTCTTCCACCACGCCGCGCACCGTGCGGAGCTGCGCCTCGCGCTTCTTGTCCTGGGCCGCGCCAACCGCGGCACAGAGCGCCAGAATCACCAATAAACTAGAAATGCGCCGCCACAGGCTCATCCCTTGCCTCCAGATGTCAGCTGCATTCGGAATACCATGTTTTCCTCGTTCGCACCGCTCTTCGCATCGATGGCACGCGTTTGCTCTGCGTACCCCTTGGCGCGAACCACCATCTCATAGTCTGAGCCCTGAGGCACGCGAACTGCAAATTCGCCGCGCGAATTTGTATAGCTCTCCCACCGATATTTCTTTTCTCCGGTTTTCCGGATACGTAGCTGCGCTCCCGGAAACGAGAGTGCTTTCTCGGTGAAGACCGTTCCGCGAATCAAGTAATCATTTGCGTGGCGGTACTTTTGTTTGCCCGGCTTGCTCGGCGGCGTCGCCGGCGCGGCGGGAGCAGGAGGAGAAGTTGGCGGCGGAGGTTCCTGAGATCGCGCAGCCGCCGCAATAAAAAGGACCGTAACCGCTGCCGTGCAGAGAATCATAATCCACTGCGGGCGGTGCATGCGATTGCTCCTTGGTTGTTTAGATGTTGTCGGGAACACCGCAGGATGCCAGGCGAAATAGGCCATGCCCGTTACTCATCGTCGTCTTCTTCGTCATCCTCGTCGTCATCGTCATCGTCGATAAGGTCGCCATTTTCCCCAGTCTTTTCTTCTTCCTCATCGTCGTCTTCTTCGTCTGAATCATCGGCGATGAGGTTCAGGTGCACCGGATGCGTCTGCGAGACCTCGAGTTCGGATTCGCACTCCGGGCAACTCAGGATCTCGCCTTCTTCGACTTCGTCTTCATCGACATCGATTTCGGCGGAACATTCAGGGCAACGAATCACGGCTCCACCCTCCGAACAGTTTTTTCAAAGTGGGGGTACGCGGCCGTCCCCACCACCGTGCAGCGTATTATATACCGCAGCGTGCGAAGTCAACTCCCGTGCAAGCTGGTGCTGCTTTGAACGCCATTGTACCGTGGGCATAAGGATCATTCGAATGGCTTCTTCCAGAGAATACCCCGAACGGCCGGTAGTTGGCATCGGAGGCGTGATTATTGATCATGGCCGCACGTTGTTAATCCGGCGAGGTAGCGAACCGTTGCTTGGCGAATGGTCCATTCCGGGTGGCACCCTGGAACTTGGCGAGAGTCTGCAGGAAGGAGTCGCCCGGGAATTGCTGGAAGAAACCGGAGTTGAAGTTCGCGTGCTTGATCTGATCGAGGTCTTCGACCGAATCTATCTCGGGGATGGGTCATCTCGCGTCGAAGTGAAAGGAAGGCCTCGATTTCATTTCGTCATCGCAGACTATCTCTGCGAACGCATAAGCGGCGAGCCTCGCGCAGGCAGTGATGTCACCGATGTCGCCTTCGCCCGCGAAGACGAACTCGCCCGATTTCATCTGACCGAGACTGCCACGCGAGTCGTCAAGAAAGCCTTCGCCATGGCTCGCGCGCGGCAGGTGGCTAAGTAGCTTGGCAGGCCATCAGGGCCCTTTAGCGATTTCAATGCTTCCGTTGGAATCCGTGAGCTGAAGCTGGCAGCCGCCCGAACCGATCGTGCCGTTCAGTGAATCGCCTCCAATACTGCCGGTTGAAGTGACCGGCAATTCCGAGGAAATCCGGCCGAATGAAGTTTTTGCCGTGAGGTTGTAGCCCACGCCTTCCGGAACGCGCACGCGGATGGACGAGAACGAAGTCTTAAGCGAAATATCGCGGCACCCGCTGGCTGGTCGCATCGCCGTTACGGAGATCGCCCCGTTCTGATTGTCTACGGTGATCCGCCCGCCAATCGTGTCCAGCGTGACTCCGGCGAAAGACGTCTTCACGCCGGCGTCGCCCTTTACATTTCTTGCGGTGACCGAGCCATTGGTGTTCTCCACCGTCAGATTGCCGTTAATACGCTCTATGGAGACGCTACCAAAACTGGTTTTGGCAAAAGCATCTCCGCCGATATCCGTGAGCGTGATGGCCCCGTTCCCCGTAATCGCGCGAATTCCCTTCGGGATATTCGTGGCTTCGACGGCTCCAAAAGATGACTTCAGCGTGACGCTCCCGCGCGCGTCGCGTACATAAATTTTTCCATTGGAGGTTTCGGCGTCCAGCGCCCCGCTGATGGTGTCCAGCTCGATGTTGCCGAAGGAATCGCGAATGGTCACCGAAGCGCCCGTCACGGAGCTGCCCTTTACCCGCCCATTGTTCGTGGTGCAGTTCACGTGGCCGCGCACGTCGGAAAAGGTCACGTTGCCAAAGCTGCTGGTGACGTCCACCGCGCCACCAATGCTCGAAATTTCGACATTTCCATTATTGTCGCGGACCGATAAATCGCCGCGAATATTCCGCGCGTCGACACTCCCAAACGAAGTGGTGATGTTCGCCGAGGCTGCATCCAACAATGTAACCGTGCCGTTGCCGCCTGTAATCGTAGCCGCACCCTGAATGTTTCGTGTGGTGATGCTGCCGAAACGATTCCGTACTTCGAGAGTGCCCTTCACGTCAGCTACTTGTACGGAGCCGTTGTTGTCGCTCACGAAGACATTTCCCGCCGCCCCGTTGAGCTCAATGCTGCCAAACGCATTGGTCCACCGGCCCGTGCCGGCGTCCCGAACGGTGAGCGTCCCGTAACCATTCTCAATATCCGCGGCGCCGTGAACCCCCGCAACGTCGACACTGCCGAAACTGTTCCGCACGGTAACCGGCGCTTCGGCGGGCATCCCGATGTCATAACTGACGGACCACGAAGAGTGCTTGCTGGTGTGGAACCAACTCTTCTCTTCGTCGGGATAAATCGTTTTGATGCGCACTCCTTCACTCGTTTGTTGCACCTCGATTTTGATTTTTTGCGCGAAGGATTCCGCTTCCTCATGAGAACTGGCCTGCGCCCGGATGGTCGCGGAAATCTTCACTTCGCGGCCGGACTCGCCGTGCAGGGTGACGCTCCCGAACTTGTGCTCGACATGCACGGACTGGCCGGCGCCAAGCGCCACCGTTTGATGAAAATCCCGGGACACCTGCTCCTGCCCCGAAGTCGCCGCGCGCGACGGCCCAGCTGTGCAAAGCAGCGCCGCCGAGAGCAGTCCCGCGATCGTTGCGCAGCGCACCGGCCCTCTCCAGAAAATAAATGAATTGCGAATCATTGCTGTCTCGTCTCCAAAACTTCCTCCAGCGTGCGTTGTTTTTCTTGATACATGGCCAGCAACTGGTAGCGTAGTTGCGCGTTCGACGGATTCATTCCTGCCTGCGCGCGTAAATCGGCGATCGCGCTATCCAGCACCAGCAATTTCTCGTGATAGTTGGCGAGCAGCGCTGTCGCGGGGTTTTCGAGTTGTGGCTTGGCATCCGCGGCGAGCTTGTCGATGGCGTGCTCATATGCCGTCTCCGCGCTCTCCACTTCTTTCAGTGCGCTGCTTTGCAGTAGTGATTTGTCATTTTTGCCCGGGTCAACCGGCCGGTGAAAATAAATCCAGCTTCCGGAAATCGTCACCACCAGAACGAGAACGCCAGCCAAAGCCGTCTGCCACGCGGGCGAAAAGCTCGGCAGAAACGAAAGCCAGCTTTTGCGCTCGGCGCGTTGTGAATTTCGCGCGGACTCTTCGGCAAGAGCACGCTCGATTCGCGGCCAGAACGATGGACTATCCGAGTAGTCGCGCAGCTCTTTCGCCGCCACACTCAGCGATTTCCAGGCCAGAACCTCTTCCGCGCACGCCGGGCAGGACGCCGCATGTGCTTCCAGCGCCGCCCATTCGGCGGGTGTGCCGTCTTCAAAAATCCGATCTCGATCGTGGCAATCAACATTCATCGTCATTCACCGTGTTTGCGCCGCGCCCAGACCCGCTCGGGGCGGTTCCAGCATTTGGCGAAGATTCTTCTTTGCCTGAAAAAGCGTGTTCTTCGACGCCGTCTCCGTCATCTCCAGCATCCCGGCTATCTCCGCGTGACGGAAACCTTCGACTTCGTACAGCAGAAAAACATCGCGTTGGTGGCGAGTCAGCTTTCCCAGCGCGCGCTCCAACGCCATGCGCAATGTGGGATGTGCTCCTGGCGCGCGTGGCTCCATTCGCGGCGATTCCTCGGAATCATCGTTCGCGACTTCTTTCTTTCGCATCCGGCTCCGTCGCGCGTCGTAACACGTGTTAATCAGGATCCGGTACGTCCAGGTCGCGAAACTCGATTGCCCGCGAAAGCTCGCGATGCTGCGCTGTACTTTCAGAAAAGTTTCCTGCACGGCGTCTTCGGCGTCGGCCGGGCTGCCGAGAACATTCCGCGCCAGGTTCTTCATTCGAGCGCCATGCATCGCGTACAGCCGCTCGTACGCGCGCAGATCGCCGGAT
>WNFM01253143.1_pt1 | contig 15559 bp, 12 predicted proteins | sample 5400271 | NCBI WGS metagenome assembly WNFM01 (sample SAMN13153352, study PRJNA577476) | soil metagenome | isolation source: 60 cm saprolite on Douglas fir-dominated hillslope | place: USA:California | collected 2013-09-17
CGGTGCAGCGCACGGGCTATGCGTCGCTCCTGATGATCATCGCCGTGGCGCTCCTGATTCCGCTGCTCACCGTCAATCAGCAACAGCAGCAGGCGTCGGCCGCCGAGGTCGCGTACGACACCAAGCTGCAGCGCGGCGCGGCCATCTTCGGCCAATATTGCGCCTCGTGCCACGGCCTTCTCGGACAGGGCATTAACGGGCCCGCGCTGAAAAACAACCCCGACGTCAACAAGCTCGCAGACGACGAGTTGACGCGCATCATCTCCGGTGGCATCGCCAACCCGGACAACCCGCAGCAGCTGCTCATGCCCGCCTGGCTTCAGGCCTATGGCGGCTCACTGACCGAAGAGGACATCAGCTATCTGGTCGCGCTCATCCGGTCGTCTGATCCGGCGTATCGCCAGACCAACAGCTTGCCGTCCACCAACGGCTTCAACTACGTGTTCGGGACACTCGCCAGCAAGACGCAGATCGCCGAGTATCATCAGGAAGAGAAGTCCGGCAGCCGACCTGCGCTGTCACAATTCACGGATGACACCGGTCTGGCAGCGGTTACGATTCCCATCGACGACACGCCCACTGCTGCGAACGCCAAGTGGAATTTCACGCCGCGGTACGTCATCATCAAGGCGGGCACGAAGGTCACCTGGAATAACGTTTCCTCGCAGCCGCACACCGTCGCGGCGACCAACAAGGGCGCATTCACGGATTCGGGCGTCCTCTCCGCGGGGACGGGCACGTATTCCTTCACGTTCACCAAGGCCGGCGACTATCCGTACTACTGCAGCATCCACCCAGCCATGACGGCCTGGCTCATCGTGCAATAGACCCGCGGGCTCAGCGAAGGAGATAGCGCACAATGCAAGTCGCAGCGTCAGCCGCGCGCGAGCATGAACAGCCGATGTCGTGGGCGCGGGCTCTCGTGCTGGCCACCGGGTTCTTCTTTCTCGCCGCCATTCTCATTGCTCAGGTGCCCGGCTATTTCTATACTGTGTCCACCTTGGGGACGTTGAGTCGGTTCGAGCAGGGGACGCTGGACCTCGGCCTGTTGGCGGTCGGCTTTGGCCTCATCTCCCTGGAGATCGCGTTCCTCTATGACCCACGGCCCTTGCTCCCACCAGCGCTCTTTGCGCTGGCGGGCGCGGCAATCGCCGCCGCGGGCGGGTTCTTGCTGGTACAGGTATACAATCAGACGTTCCCGGCATTGCTGCCGACCGCGAGTCAAGGCTACTTCCTCGATCGCATCTGGTTCCAGCCTGGAAGCGTGGATCTGCGCGCGGTGGGCATGATCGGCTTGCTTATCGGCGGCGGTCTGTTCCTCTTCGCGGTGCTCTGTCGTCCGGTGCTGGCCGGCAGGCTGAGCGGCGCGCGCGGCCACTTGATCTCGCGGCTCTGTATGGCCGTGGCCGTCGCGATCCTGGCGGTCTATCTCACCATCCTGACGTTCTCGCCCAATACCATCCTCAGCTCTGGCACCAAGGACATTCCGCAGGGCACCGACGGCGGCGCCGGCAACGTGCTGCTGTTCATCGCGCTCGCCGCAGTGTTGGTCGCCACAGCCGTCTGGTTATTGCCGGTCATGGTCGCCCGCCGGCAACAGTTCATGCCCGCGATCTACTTGCATGGCGTCGTCGGCTTGCTCGGCACGGTTGGCGTGCCACTGCTGATCGTGTGGGCGGTGATTTATCCGCTGCTGTTTGAGTTTCAACAGGTGGACACCACGCAGTTCCTAGTGCAGTGCGGCCAAAAGGCTTTGCTGCCCGGTAGCTGTACGTTCACGCCGTACACCGGGTACATCATCGCCGCGCTGGTACTGGGCCTGACGTTTCCCCTGTTCGCTCTGGCGCTGTATTTCTGGGGCAGGCGGCGGAACACGGTCGTGCTGGGCGCAACGATTGGCATCATTTATGTCGGCCTGGCGGGAACCATCGTCCATGTCGATGACCCCGTGCAGCTGCCCATCGGGTTGATCATCGCAACTGCGATCGCGATCCTGGCGTTCGCCTTCGTCTGGGCCTCCCAGAACGAGTTCGCAGCCGACCGCGCCGAAGCGCTGGGATGCACAGGGCAGTGGCTCGTCCTGGGCACCGGGTTGCTCATCTACCTGGCGGGATTCGCCTTTTTCTCGATCCCCAACTTCTTCGAATCGGAGGCGCTCGGCCTCTATTACACGGCCGGCAGGTACGCCTTGCACGACGCCCTGTGGGGCTTCATGCTCATGGCGGGCCTCGCATCCATGCAGTTTGCGCTGCTGGTCCGTCGCCAGCCCATGAGTCCGCTGCGCAAGTTCGTCATGTGGACGCTGTTGATCGCCATCGCGCTTCAGCTCGTTGGCGCGATCCAGGGCTTCCACACGGATTTGCTCTCGGGGGGCTGGGACGTGGCCGAGGGCTCGCATGCGGTGTTCTTCGCCGGCGTATGCTTTGAGGTTGTTGGTCTGGCCGCGGCGCTCTTCGGCGCGGGCATCCGCGCCTCCAGTTGGCGCTGGACCCTGGTGGTGCTGATTCCGGCGCTCGTCGGTGCGGCGGGCGCATATGTGGCGTACAGCTGGCCAAGGAACCAGGCGGAGTTCGCCGGGGTCGGCTTCGTGCTGTGCACCCTCGGCGCATTCGCCTACGCCGTCGCCGGTCCCGACTGGGCGTTTGTGCCTGTGGCAGCGCCACAGAACAACGGCGCTGTCCTCGGCACGCATGAGTAGACGCTCAGGAACGTGGTCGCCTCTCGAGCCCCCGGCGTGCGTGGTCGTCTGCCTGCAAACTCAAGGAACACGGTGGACGAGGTCGGCCAGACAACGCGGCGCCGAGAGCATGTCCCTGCTACCCCCAGCGTGCTCTGGGCGTCCTGTGTAGTGAAGCCACACGCGCGGCAATGGACATGCCCTGAGCGCCGGCCGTCGTGGGCGAACCGCGCGCAGGCAGCGGCGCCGCATGAGCTCGTCCTATCGCGTTGACAGTCGCGGCGGAGGCGGCTATGCTGGCCGGGCGCGCGGGTGTTCAGCGCGCCAAGATGCCCGCTCTGTGCGCCGTCGGACATGAAGTATTGCTAGCTGGGACGCCAAGAGGTTCATAGTGCGCATACAGGATGATGGAGTGATCGCTGGCGAGAAGACACGGACCGGTGAAGGGACACGGCGGCGCAGGGGAACGGACTATGTGGCGCAGCCCAGTGTCAATCCAGCGCGGAAGGCTCCAGGTCGAGCGGAGCCGTGCTATGTGATTGAGGGCGGGATCCCGCTGCGCGGTGAGGTGTCCTTAAGTGGGGCGAAAAACGCGGTCACCAAACACCTGATTGCTGCCCTGCTCACGGACGATGCCTGCACGATCCGCAATGCGCCACGCCACCTGGGCGATGTGACCATCACTGAAGAGGTGTTACGGGCGCTCGGCGTGCAGATCAACTGGCGGGACGAGACGACCGTTGCGCTGCAGGCGCACCAGATCACGAACACCGTCGTGCCCGTCGAGCTCGGCCGCAAGAACCGGCTGGCGGTGCTGACGGCGGGCCCGTTGCTTCATCGGTTTGGGCGCGCTGTGATCCCTGCCCCCGGCGGCGACCGGATCGGCCCACGGCCGATCAACTTCCACCTCGCCGGTTTGCAGCAGATGGGTGCCACGCTTGAGGCCAAAGATGAGCTGTACTACTTTCACACCACGCAGCTCAAGGGCGCGACCATCGAGCTGCCGTTCCCCAGCGTGATGGCCACCGAGACGCTGCTGATCGCCGCGACCCTCGCCCGTGGCGTCACAGTGATTCAGAACGCGGCGATTGAGCCCGAGATCATGGATCTGATCAAGTTCCTCCAGAAGATGGGTGCGATTATTGAGCATCGCGTCGATCGCAAGATCGTCGTCGAAGGGGTCCCGCGGCTGCACGGCGCCAACCACCGCGTTCTCAGCGATCGCAACGAGGCCGTCTCGCTGGCGATTGCCGCCTATCTCACCAAAGGGGATGTGCGCTTGCTCGGTGCTGATCAAGGCACGCTCTTGACGTTCCTGAATACGCTCTACCGCGTTGGGCTCGACTTCACCGTGGAAGACGACGCGATACGCTTCTTTGGCAGTGACATGCCCCCGCGCCCGATCGCGCTCGAAACCGACGTCCACCCCGGCTTCATGACCGATTGGCAGCAACCATTCACCGTGCTGCTCACGCAAGCGCGTGGCATGTCGGTCATTCACGAGACGATCTTCGACGACCGCTTCGGCTATACCTTCGAGCTCAACAAGATGGGCGCCGACACGGGGCTGTTTGCGAAATGCCTCGGCGAGCTGTCGTGCCGGTTCAAAGAGGCCGACTTTCAGCACAGCTGCGTGGTGCGTGGTCCAACGCCACTCACTGGCGCCTCGCTCACGATCCCCGACATCCGTGCCGGCTGCTCGTACATCCTCGCCGCACTCTGTGCCCATGGGACCTCTACCGTTCGTGGCATCGAGCACATTGAACGCGGCTATGAGCATCTCGATGCCAAGCTCCGAGCCCTGGGTGCCCATATTGATCGGGTGAGTGACCTCGGATCCTGATGTCGCGTCGCAGTGCGGCCGGCGGTGTGCGCTTCTCCCCGTGGACTGCGCCCGCCATCGTCCCCGCCTGGCGAGCGGAGCTGTCCGGCCCGTGCGGCCACGCCGCTGGCAGCGAGCCAGAGCGCCGCTCACCTGACGAGCGCCGCTCGCAGAGCCGCGCGCGGACGGAGCTGTCTCGGTAGCGCCGCGCGCCGTGGTCAGCACATGACACTGCGCCCGCTCCAATTTCGGTCGCCGCTACGGTTGAGGTGTATGGTATAGTAGTGGATGCATCAGGAACGGCAGTCTGGTTAGCGGGTTTCACTGCTGCACCCACGCCAGTCCCGCGCGTCGGTGTGTGCAGTCAACAGAGCGAGCACAGACCGTGACTGCGGCGCGACACGACCACGAATGTGCATCCCAAGGCGGCAGAGCCCAGTGGGAAGGCGCCACCGACGAAGCGGAGGGGATTGCGGATGCCCATACATATGGAGCTGAACGAGACGTGTGGCGAGCTACACGCCATCAGCGATGTCTTCTGCGACAAACGGCGGCGGTTCTTGGTCACGTATCCCACGCCGTTGATCGTCGGTCTGAGCGCCTTCGCACTTATCGCCTTTATCCTGGTGGGATATCTCGGCTATAACACGCGGCTCGACTGCGGCGGACATGGCGAGTGCTGGCAGTTGCAGCTGTTCCAGCACCCGTGGCCGCTGTACTTGTGGTTCAGCACCTTGATGGTGACGTTGCAAATCTCCATCTTGCGTCACCCGCGCCTCCGCGGCCAGCTGGTCGCCACGCTGGTGGTGACACTGGTGAGCACCGTCGTGATGGGGTGGCTGCTTTTTTCCGGCAGCTTGGTGACACTGGTCGAGGACATTCGGAGTCTTAAGTTCGGCTTCTTGCAACATCTGTTCAGCCAGCAGTGGACGTACACGATCATCAACTTCCTTGTCATCGTCCTCTTTTTCGCAGATACCTCGGTGCGTTGGGTGCGCCGGGCGCAGGGCCAGAAGCCTGTGCAGCGCTCGACGGTGGGCGAGGTAGAGGCGGCCGGACCCAACGACCCGCGCACCGAGGAGTTGGTGGCGGGCGACCTTCTCGCGGGTCTCGTGCTCTTCGGACTGATGGCCCTGGTCTTCACCTACGACTTCATCCATGGAGCGGCCGCGCTGACGCAGATTTCCCCGAACCCGCAGAATGTCATCGACCAGAATATCGCGAAGGTGCCGGACGTAGTCCCGCTGCTTGGGGGTATCGAGCTCTCACTCATTGATCGGCTTCTGGCGTTGATTTGTCTGCCGCTCGGCTTTGTGGTGCTGGCCATGTTCGCCACGCTGGCCGGGCTCAGCGCGGTGCGGGCCGTCTATCAATATCCCATCCGACCGATCGCGGGCGCGGCCAGCACTACCGAGAGTGTGACAGCTCAGGTCGCGCTGGTCCTGTTCAACGCAGTGATGGCGGCCATCGATCGGTACGTGCGGCTGATCGTCTATCGGATCATCCTCTCGCTGCGCAACGTCTTGTGGCTGATCTTAGTCTTCGTGGCCAGCCTGGGGCTCGCAGTGCTGGCGCAGGAAGTCCAGATGTACTTGCATACCGCACCACGGCCACTTGGTGACCTGGTCATCGCGGCCATCGCGGCCGCGGTGGCGGTGGCCTCGGTGGTGGTGTCAGCGTCGCTCCTGCTCTTCACCACGCGGGTCGCGTCGAACTCGCTGCGTCTGCTCTTCTGGGTCGGGGTTGTGCTCGCACTGACCTTCTGGCTCTTCTCAGCGACGATGGTGGGCCTCGACTGGCTCGGTCAGATTGGTGGCTTTGTGCCGCCCGCGCTCTCGACGACGCCTGCCAACAGCATTGGCACAACGTGTCCACAGAATCCGTCGTACAAGCCGTTCTTGCTCAATCTGTGGAATCCCACCGACCCTGGATGCAATCAACCGTTCGCCGCTTCGTATCTGACCTTCCTCTCGGCGCTCCTCCTCGTAGGGTTACTCGCCTGGCTCTTCGTGCGCCAGGCTATCACCGCGGCGCGCGCATCCAGCGTGCGTAAAGACGCCAGCGCGTCAAGCACCATCGTTCGGGGCCCTGACTAGAAGACTCCCCAGGGGCGGAGCACGGCGACCAGAAGTTGCCGTCCCCACCCCGCTCGCCTAGGCCGGACCGCTGCTCGCCGTTCGCGTTCCGGAGTGAGAGCTGGCGGGGGGCGTTGGGGGACGTTTGAGCTTAGCGGAGAGGGATGTATCTATGCAATATGTGCTGAGGGAGCTGCCGGACGCACAAACGTGCGGCGAGGATCATGCCGCCACCGACATCTACTGCGGCAAGCGACGCATCTCGCTGGTGCAATTTCCCCTGACGATCATCCTCGGCTTCATCGCGACTGGTATCATCGCGTTGTTGTTGGCCGGATTTCTCGGCTATGTGGCCAACGTCTGTGGCTCGGCGGCCACCATTGTTGAAAACGGGAAGACGGTCTGCTGGCATGATCCTTGGTACCGTGTGCTGTCCCTCAAGGAGCCCTGGCCGCTCTATCTCTGGTTCAGTGGATTGATGGTGCTTCTGCAGGTGTCGATTCTGCGCTCGCAATTGCGCCGTCTCGTCCTGACGCTGGTGGTCACCGCGGTGAGTATCCTCATCGTGGCGATCGTCTATTTGCTCGGACCAGGCGCGGTAGAGCAGTATTTTATCAGCTACCCAGATGGGCTCATCTACAACCCGCTGACGTATACGCTGCTCAACTTCGGCTTGATCCTCGCCTTCATCATTGATTCTGTCCGGCGCTGGCTGGGTTACGGCCGCACCGAGCTGAATCCCGCGCGCATGCAGGATCTCCAATCCGCCGATCCCAGCCGCAGCCTGGCCCTGCGGCGCGCCAAGATTGGTGAGCTCGTCTCGGGCGATCTGATCGCAGGCATGGTGCTCTGCGCCGTGCTCGCCATCGCGTTCACACCATCGTTTCTCCAGGGTTTCTTTGCCCTGATCAGCGGGACGACGTTTGACTGCGGCGCCAGCATTGGCACGCCCACCATTGTGCACATTGCGAGCTCGACCACGGCGCATTGCCCGATTCCCGGCCCGCACAACTCAGTCACTGTGGGGGCGTGGTTCCCGCTGTTGGGCGGCAAACTTATTTGGCAGATAGATAGGTTCATTGCCGTGCTCTGCCTCGTCCCAGGCATTGGGGTGCTGGCAAATACGGCCTTCATTCGTGGGCTTGATCCGCTTGCCAGGGCTGCCTCGCCAGGTTCGTCGCTGGTCACGCAACCGGGCGACACGACCGGCCAAGTCGTGGCGGGCCAGGTGGGCATGGCGGTGCTCGATGCTCTGCGCGAAGCTCTGCAGCGATACATCCTGCCGTATGCGCGCCGTACGGTGCTGTCGCTCCGCAACGTCCTCTGGCCGGCGCTCGTGCTCATTGGCAGTTTCAGTTTCGCCCTGTGCGCGCGGTTCATCCAGTACTATCTGCACCACTACGATCCGACGTTCTATTGCAGCCCAGACCTGAACCTCGCGCACTGCCAGCTGGCCAATCCCTACACTTATCTGGCATTTGCGGCCGCGTTCGGGGTTGCCGGCTTCGCATGCACCATCCTCTCGGTGGCGCTCCTCGTGGCATCGGGACGGATCGTCTCGAACACGCTGCGTTTCCTCGGGCGCGTCGGCTTCGTAGTGCTGCTGACGTTCTGGATGTTCGCGCTGGCCCTCTTTGGCTTGAACTGGTTCCTGCTGGATACCGGTCTGGTGCCGACTGCGCTGGCGGTGCCACCGAGTCAAGGTGCCGCGCTATGCCAGTATCCATCGTGGCGCCTCATGTTGGCGCCACCACATCCGCAATGTGCGCAGCCGTTCAGCGTCTCGTGGGTCACTGCGATCTCCTTCGCCGCGCTGATCGTGGCGGTGCTGGCGCTGCTTCCGCGGGTGCGTGCGGGGTTACCCGCGTCAGTGGCGATCCGCGCGGGGGGCGCAAGCGTGCGCAGCGCAGCGAGCACAGCGTCCTAACGCGCCCGCAGCCTCGCTGGGCCAGCGAGGCTGCCCTCCGCCTGCTCGTTACCAGCGGCCGCGATGCACCACCTCAGCGTCCAGGCGCCGCCCGCGCTTGAGCGAAGGGGACGGGGTGTCCGCCGCGCGGTGGCCAACGGGGATGACGCCGACGGGGATGACGTCGGCAGGGATACCGAGCACGGCTCGCAATGCATTCAAGTCCTGCGCGCCCGCAAACCCCGCCGCCAGGCCGACGTCCACCGCGGCGAGCAGCACGAGCATGACAGAGCAGCCGATGTCCATGTGCCAGTAGGGAACCGGCCACGCGATCTCCTGGCCGTTTTCTTCAAGTTTGTCAGGTTCTTGATAGCGCCGATGATAGGCGGCTTCGCTGGTGCATGGAATGATGAGCACGGGCGCCTGCGAGATGAAGCGGTGAAAGCCGCCTGCTATATATTCCTCTTCGGCGCATGCCCTTGCGATGGCCTGTTTCACTACTGGCTCAGTGACCACGACGAACGACTGGCCCTGCGTGAAGCCGGCGCTGGGAGCATGGCGCGCCATCTCCAGAATCTGTTCGACCGCCTCCGGCGCGACCGGCTCAGCCGAGAAGTGCCGCACCATGCGCCGCTTGCGCACTACCTCGCCAAACTCCATCGCGTGTTCCTTCTGCGCCTCACGACCAACCTATTCATCCCAGCCGCGCGCTGGAGCAAGAGTCTCCCGTAGAGCGCACGCACGCAGGAGATGCTTGCAATCACGGCGCTGGGGGGCCGCGTCGCGAGCTTTGCCAGCGCTGCGGGGGAGGCTCACGGGCCAGCTTGGCGACGAGATCCAGCAGCGCTTCAATATCGAACGGCTTAGACAGGAAGGCATCCGCGAGTGTATCACTGGATGCAGAGTGATGGAACCAGGCGGACATCAGGATGACGGCGTGGCTGCCACGCAGCCGGGAATCGGCTTTCAGACGCTTGCACACTTCCAGGCCACCCATGCGCGGCATCATCACATCCAGGAGGACGACGAGCCGCGATTCGGCCGATTCAATCATCTCAAGGGCCTCGACGCCGTCGCTCGCCTGCGCGACCTGATAGCCTTCATCCTCGAGCAGCTGAGCGATAGCCTGGCGGATCGCTTCATCGTCATCGACGACCAGGATGGAAGGCGCTGACACCGGGCGTGGAGCCGGGGCCTCCTTGCTCAACGTGCTCCGAGGTAGAGCGTTTCTCGCCACTACCCGTTCACCACGCGCACTCGGCATATGACCTCCCCAGGCACGCTATCGTGTCCGCCTAGCAGCGCTTCGACGAGAGCTCACGTGGAGCATATCGAACCGACCACGCATGCGAAGACACTTGAGTCTGTGACAACCAGTGCGGGCTGGATGGATGCGCGGTACCACCGTCAAGCCCCAGGCGATGCATAACCGCGGTCGATCCGCGCTATCAATCTGAGGCATTTGTCCGCAAGCAGCGTGCCAAATGAGCGACGCTCTCGAACGTTCGCTTTCGCAGCTGCGGTCGCACTACGGCCCCCTGCGACCCATGCGCCCGTAGCAACCGCTAGGACGTTTCCCATGCGCCGGGCGGTGGCGTCTTCATCGCGCTAGACGCATCTCAGTGATGTTGCGCATCCCCGCGTTGACGTTATCAGATATACGGGTTCGCGCTGTCTTGGGTAGCAGGTCACCGCGCTGGCCGCGCCGAGAGCCGGTGACGGCGCCTGCGGCATGGCCGCGAGCAGCGGTTTGTTTGGTAGCGGGCATGCTGCCATGCTATACTGGACCCGAACCTGACCAGCCCCGCTACCTCGCCTGGACCAGCTAGGAGACGGAGACAAAGCATGCGGATTGTGCATGAGCCGGAAGTCTACATTGTGGGCCGACAGACCCTGGACGACGCCGAAGTGCGTCGCTTCTTAGCAGATCACGCGACCAGCTGGGAGACCGACTCGGAGATTGGCTCCGAGCTGATCGTGGAACTGGCTGGCCGAGTATGCTATCTCTCCTTCGGCGAGAAACAGTTTCGCAAGACGAATGCGGACTACATCGGCAATCTGGTGAGTCAGGGCCACGGCTCAGTGCTCGAGCACGCCGTTTGGGATCTGCTCATCACTGGCGTGTCGCGCAGCTTGACCCATGAGCTGGTGCGTCACCGGGCGGGCGTGGGGATCAGTCAGCTGAGCCAGCGCTACGTCGATGAGTCGACCGCCGACTTCGTCGAGCCGACCGTGATCGCCGACGACCCCGCGCTGCACGAGACATGGCAGCAGGCGATCGCAACCGCTCACGCAGCGTACATGGAGCTGGTGGACGGGCTGGCGCAGCGTGTCGCAGCGCTGCACCCCGACCTCCCGCGCGTGCAGCGGCGTAAGATGGCGCGCGAGGCGGCCCGCAGTGTCCTGCCCAACGCCACCGAGACCAAGGTGCTCCTCTCAGCGAACGCCCGGGCGTTGCGCTGGATCATGACGCTGCGCGGCTCCGAAGGGGCCGAGCCTGAGATTCGCAAGCTGGCGGTGAAGTTGGCTCGACTGATGCAAGCTGAGGCGCCCAACCTCTTCGGCGACCTGGAGATCGTGCGGCTGGCCAATGGTACCGAGGGCGTGCGTGCGGGCCATCTGAAAGTGTGAGGCGATGTTCATTTCGCTGGAAGGAGTCGAGGGCAGCGGCAAATCGACGCAGGCGACGCGGCTCACGGCACGGCTGCGCGCCGCGGGACGGCGTGTCCGCCAGACGCGCGAGCCAGGTGGCACACCATTCGCCGATGCCGTGCGCGCCCTGTTGCTGCACCCCGAGGCCGCTCAATCCGCGCTGGGCGCTGCGGGGCTGACTCCTGCCGCCGGGCCAGACAATGAGGCTGTGGAAGCGGTGCTGCCCGCGACGGAGCTGCTGCTGCTAGCCGCGGCGCGGGCCCAGCATGTGCCGCGCATCCGCGCCTGGCTGGCCGCCGGAGAGGTGGTCATCTCCGATCGCTACGCCGACGCCACGCGCGCCTACCAGGGATACGGGCGCGATCTGGCCAGCGCGAACATCACGACGATCGAGCATCTCGCCACCGGTGGCCTACGTCCAGACATCACCCTGTTGCTGGATGTGCCGGCCGAGGAAGGGTACCGCCGCAAATGGGCCGCGCACGCCGCCGGCGGCGAGTGGAATCGGCTCGACGGTGAAGCGATCGGGTTCCACGAGCGCGTGCGAGCGGGGTATCTCGCGCTAGCGGCGGCGGAGCCCGAGCGATGGACCGTCCTGGACGCCACCGTACCGGTGGATGATCTGGCGGAAGCGCTGTGGGCCGCGGTGGCGCCACGCCTCGCCCCCGCTTGACGGCTTCCACGAGCCGCGGTTCACCAACCCCCCACACCTTAGCCGTTCGCGCTGGTGGGACGTTCGCCTAGAGTGACGGAGACCGTGAGCTTGGAGCTTCCGCGTTGCACCGTCACCTGCACCTGCGTGCCCGGCGCGAGCTGGAGCAGCACCCCCGCGAGATCGCCGTTTCCGTTGATCGTCGTGCCGTTGATGGCGGTGATGATGTCGCCCTGCTGCAGTCCGGCCTTCTGAGCCGGGCTCACACCCGCGGCATCGTTCGCGAAGCCCGAGATCACGACGCCATGATCCACCGGAAGGTTGTCACTTGACGTCACGTCGCCGCCCAAGATTCCGAGGAATCCCTGGCCCGTATTCGTCACCCGGCCATTCTGCACCAACTGATCGGCCACGAACTTGACGCGGTTCGACGGAATCGCGAAGCCGATGCCATTCGCCGCACCGTTCGAGTTTGGGTCGGACGCCGCCAGGGTGGGAATGCCGACGAGCTTACCTGTCAAATCCACGAGCGCCCCGCCACTATTCCCTGGATTGATGGGCGCGCTGGTTTGGATGAGCCCGGTGAGGGTGCCCGCTGGTCCACCTGGGCCCTCGCTGGCAGTCCGGTTGAGCGCGCTGACGATGCCGAACGTCGCGGACTGCTGCAAGCCCAACGGCGTCCCAATCGCCAGGACAAACTCGCCGACCTGCGCCGCGTTGGAGTCGGCAAAATTGATGGGCAGCATGCCCGTCTGGTCTACTTTCAGCACGGCCAGGTCATCGTTCGGAGACTCGCCGACGAGGTGCGCGGGCAGCGTCTTGCCACTGGAGAGGACGACCTGAAACGTGGTAAAGCCGGTGACGACGTGGTCATTCGTCACGATATCGCCGTTCGCCGAGATGACCTCGCCCGAGCCGATGGCCCCAGACTGGCCATCGCTGCTCTCCACCTCCACCACCGAGGGCTGCACGGTTCGAATCACGTTGATGACGGTCTGTTGGAGATCGGTCGCCGCCTGCGGGACGGCCACCGTGGCCACTACCGAGCTACGGCTGGCGCCGGCGCTGGCGGTGTTCGCGGCGGCGCTGCACGCTATGCTGGCCAGCGCGACCACCACGAGCGTCGCGCCGAGCGCCATACGCCCGCCACCTCGGCGACTCTCTCCTTCTGAGGACATGTCTGTCGCTCGCCTACCTGAATCCGACTCCTGTGCTGCTTGATCAGTGCTAGTCATACGCTCCCCCTCACCTGTCATGCCAGCCATCCGCCGACGCAGCGGATGATCTCCGCGCCGCATCGCAGAGTGGTTCTCCGTTTCCTCCTGCATGTACGGATGAGGGGGCGAGCCTGTCGCAGACTGCATGTGAAGTGCGTGTAGCGTGTCGTGCAGCGCGTCGGTGGGCTGCCGTGCGCCGGGGGCCGCTACGGCTCGCCCGGGCGCTCCTCGGCTGCGGGCGGCGCATCCGGTGCGTTCGTCGGCGCGTCGCTCTTGTCAGGGGCCTCAGGTCGTTCCCCGGCCGCAGAGGGCGTGGCGTCGGGAGCGGACAGCGAGGATGGAGGCGCCGGAACGGCGGGGCTGGGCGACGGTGGATACCAGGGAGGCGCCGTTGGGTAGGCGGAATATGCCGAGGGCGGTGGGTAGTGCGGGAAGTAGGGGGGAGGATAGGGAGGGGGCGCGGAGTTTGGCTGGCCTGCGCTGTCCGGGTTCTGCCGGTATAGGTCGGGAGAAGGCGGATATACCAGAGGCAGATTATAGGGCGCCGCTGGGAGCGCCGGGCATCTGAAGGTACGCGCCGGGCGTTGGGAGCGCGGCGAGGTGCTTCATCCGCGCCGCCAGCGCCGCGCCACCACCCATCCAGCCCCCCAGGGCGCCAAAGCCCAGCGCCAGCAAACCGGCGACAGCCTCCTGCGTCAACAACCCCGCTACCTCACTGGAGACGGTCGCCGCGCCGAGATCCGGCTGCGTGGTCAGGATGCCCGAAATGGAGCCGTCAGTGTGGAAGAACAGCGTCGCCACCACGCCGCCCGCCAGCCAGATGAGCGAGCCCGTCGCGGATGCGAGCAGCCCAGCTTGTGCCCCCGCCGATCGACGGCCGGACTCGAACGCCGCCGCGCGACCAGCGTGCCAGCAGAGCCACATGCCCGCCAGGAAGGCGACCAGGCACGATCCATACGCCGCGACCAGCACAGGGCCCAGCAGACTCCCAAGCGCATTCACGTCGATGCCATCGCCGTTGAGCCCGTAGTAGAAGCTGGCGATCTCCGTGTGATTCTCCTGCGCCGCCACCACGGAAACCCCGATCTGGACGAGCGCGAACACGCCGATGACCAGACCGAAGATCAGCGCATACCGCAGTACAGGGTGCGCGGCTTTGCCTGTGTCTTGCGGCGGATGCGTCGTCGCCGATGAAACGCGCCAGGGCTCTTGCACGAAGGGTTGCTGCACCGATTGCCTGCCTTTGCCGGGATGCACGCGCAAGTTGTGCCACGCAACGCCTGCGCAAAGACAGGCGTTGGCTGGTTACGTGGTGTATCTATTCGTCGTCGAACGCGACGTCGAACGCCTCGTCCGGCGCGTCCTGATCGCTTGTGGCGTCGCTCGACCCACCGGCTCCGTTCGCCGTGTCCGCGCCATTCAACCTCACCAGCTCGGAGAAGTCGAGGGCATTCATGCCGAGCAATCCAGCCGCCTGTCGCTGCTGCTCCACGAGGTACTGATAGAGCAGCTGCAGCTGCTCCTCGTTGGTGAAGTAGAGGGTCAGCGAGCCTTTGCCCTTCGTGCTCCGCTGCAGACGCACCTTCATCTGGACCGCTCGCGTGAACTCTTCTTGGAGCATCAGGGTTTCGGGATTTTGTGGCCGCCCACTCCTGCCGCCGTGCCGATCCTGTGTTAATGACAGGCTGTCCCCGTTGTAACGGCGCGCCAGTTCTTCCGCCTCGCGCACACTCATGCGATCGCTGATGATTTGCTGGGTAGCGAGCACACGCTGGTCGTCACCCGTGATGCCCAGCACTGCGCGCGCGTGGCCTTCGGTGAAGATCTCGGGCATCGTGATGAGAGCACCGCGTACCTGTTCTGGCAACAGCAACAGGCGTATCTTGTTAGCGATGGTCGCGCGGTTCCGTCCGACCCGCTGGGCCACTTCCTCCTGCCGTAGCCGATACTCCTTGATCAGCGTCTGGTAGCCCTGCGCCTCCTCCAGCGGATTCAAGGCATGAGCTGGGGCGTCGCATCCGTGATGACCACAGGGACGAGCTCCAGCCCGGCCCGCCGCGCCGCCCGCCAGCGCCGCTCGCCCGCGATGAGATGATAAGGTGGGCCGTCGTCATCCTCGTCGGCCCGGGTTACGAGCAACGGCTGCAGCAGTCCGTACTGGTGGATCGAATCCGCCAGCTCCATCAGCTGCTCATCGTCCTCCAGCGGGCCGCGTGGCTGATGCGGATTTGGTGCGATCGCATCCACCGGCACGTCATAGAGCGATGAAGCGGAGAGGCTCGTATCCAGCGGGCGGTCCTCGGACACTGGCTGCGCGCCCGGAATCAGAGCATCCAGCCCCTTGCCCAGGCCAAATCGCTGCTTAGGCATCGTAGTTCACCTCCGCCTCGGCGCGCGCGATGACCTCCTCGGCCAGCGCTTTGTACGCCAGCGCTCCCGGCGAGCGCGGATCGTGCTGCAAAATGGTCAGGCCAAAGCTCGGTGCCTCCGAGAGGCGCACGTTGCGCGGGATAATCGTCTCAAACTTCTCGCGGGCGAAGTGATCCTTGATTTCCTGC
>WNFM01186281.1_pt5 | contig 15552 bp, 20 predicted proteins | sample 5400271 | NCBI WGS metagenome assembly WNFM01 (sample SAMN13153352, study PRJNA577476) | soil metagenome | isolation source: 60 cm saprolite on Douglas fir-dominated hillslope | place: USA:California | collected 2013-09-17
GCCGATCACCACCACCGCGAACACGACGATGATCAGATCGGCACCCATCAGCGGCCGGACCTGGTTGATCGGCGCCGACAACACGCCAGCCAGCGCCGCGAGACCGACGCCGAGCCCGTAGGTCAACGTGATCATCCGCGGCACGTTGACGCCGAACGCGCGCACCAAAGTCGGGTTTTCCGTCGCGGCGCGTAAGTAGGCGCCAAGCCGTGTCCGCTCGATCAGGTACCAGGTCCCAATGCAGACCACGAGCGAGAAGATGACGACCCAGCCGCGATAGATCGGCAGGAACATGAAGCCGAGGTTCATGCCGCCCTTCAGTTCATCGGGGATCGCGTAAGGCAGACCCGACGAGCCGAAGTAATTCTGGAACACGCCCTGAATGATCAGCGCCATGCCGAAGGTCAGCAGCAGGCCATAGAGATGGTCGAGGCCTGCCAGCCACTGCAGCATGGTCCGTTCCAGGATCATGCCGAAGATGCCGACCACGATGGGCGCGATGATCAGCGCCGGCCAATAACCGAGGCCGGTCAGGTCGAGGAGAAAATAGGCGCAGAACGCGCCCATCATGTAGACGGCGCCATGGGCGAAATTGATGATGTTGAGCATGCCGAAGATCACGGCGAGCCCGAGACTGAGCAGCGCGTAGAACGATCCGTTGATCAGTCCTACCAGGAGCTGGGCGTAAAGAGCTTGCATGAAATTATCTCACATCGTCCATTCGCTTGATCGGCGCTGCCCGGCAGCACACCACTGTCGGGTTATCGATATTACTTCTTCAGAAGCGGACATGCACTTTCCGAAAGCGGCCTGAACGCCTGGTCTCCCGGGGTGGTTCCGACCAGCTTGTAATAGTCCCACGGCCCCTTGGATTCAGCCGGCTTCTTGACCTCGAACAGGTAGGCGGGATGAAGCGCCCGGCCGTTCGGCTGGATGCTGCCTTTGCCGAACAGCGTATCGTCGGTCGGAAGCTCCTTCATCTTCGCGACCTCCTTGGCGCCGTCATGCGGATTGCCGCCGAGCGCATCGAGCGCCTTGAAGTAATGCAGCAGCCCGGAATAGACGCCAGCCTGCACCATGGTCGGCATCGCCTTGGTCTTCATGCGATCGGAGAAGCGCTTGGAGAACGCCCGGGTCTGATCGTTCATGTCCCAATAGAACGTTGCACTCAGGTTGAGGCCCTGCGCGACGTTCAGACCAAGCGAGTGCACGTCGCTGATGAACAGCAGCAGTCCCGCGAGCTTCTGCCCACCCGCGACGATGCCGAATTCGGCAGCCTGCTTGATCGTGTTGGTGGTGTCGCCGCCGGCGTTGGCCATGCCGATGATCTTGGCCTTCGAGGCCTGGGCCTGTAGCAGGAACGACGAGAAGTCCGACGAATTGAGCGGATGCTTCACGCCGCCGATCACCTTGCCGCCGGAGGCGAGGACGACGGCCGTGGTGTCGCGCTCAAGCGCCGCGCCGAAGGCGTAATCGGCCGTGAGGAAGTACCAGGTGTCGCCGCCGGCCTTGACCAGCGCCGCACCGGTGCTGTGGGCCAGCATGTAGGTGTCGTAGGTCCAGTGCACCGTATTCGGCGTGCATTGCGCGTTGGTCAGATCGGAACTCGCGGCGCCCGAGTTGATCATGACGCTGTTCTTTTCCTTGACGACGTTATTGACCGCAAGCGCCACGCCGGAATTGAGCACGTCCATCAGGACGTCGACCTTCTCGACGTCGATCCATTGGCGCGCAATCGTGGTGGCGATGTCCGGCTTGTTCTGATGGTCGGCCGAAATCAGGTCGATCTTCCAGCCTTTGGCAGCCATCCCGGAGTCTTCGATCGCCATCTGCGCCGCCAGCGTCGAGCCGGCGCCGCCGAGATCGGAGTAAAGCCCGGAATTGTCGGTGAGGACGCCGACCTTGACGGTCTTGTCCTGCGCCAGAGCGCCGCCATTCGTGGCCAACGCCAAAGCGGTACCGAGGATGAGAGTCGAAATACGATGTTTCATATTTTTCTCCGTAAAACCTGCTTGCGAGCGCTATATGTGGATCAGACGCCGAGATAGGTGTGGAGCTTGTCCATGTTGGCCGACAGCTCGGAATTGGCAAATCCGTCGATCACCTTGCCATGCTCGACGATGTAGTAGCGATCGGCGACCGTCGAGGCGAAGCGGAAGTTCTGCTCGACCAGCAGGATCGTGAACCCTTCCGACTTCAGCCGCGCGATGGTGTGGCCGATCTGCTGGATGATGACGGGCGCCAGCCCCTCGGTGGGCTCGTCCAGCATCAGGAAGCGCGCGCCAGTGCGCAGGATTCTGGCGATCGCCAGCATCTGCTGTTCGCCACCCGAAAGTTTTGTACCTTGGCTGTTCAGGCGCTCTTTGAGGTTCGGAAAGAGATCAAAAATCTGATCGAGCGACAGGCCGCCAGGACGCACGATCGGCGGCAGCAGCAGGTTTTCACGCACATCGAGGCTTGCGAAAATCCCGCGCTCTTCCGGACAGAACGCGACGCCCATCCGTGCGATTTTATCGGACGAGGTGCGGATGATGTCCTGGTTGTCGAAGCGGATCGAGCCGGTGCGCTTGCCGATGATCCCCATGATCGATTTCAGCGTCGTGGTCTTGCCGGCGCCGTTGCGGCCGAGCAGCGTGACCACTTCACCGGCATTCACGTTGAAATTGACGCCGTGAAGGATGTGCGATTCGCCGTACCAGGCCTGGAGGTCGGATACGGAAAGAACTTGCGTGGTTGCGGGTTTGGTTGCCGCTTCGGTCATCTTCAAATCAGTCATGACCAGCCCCCAGATAGGCTTCCTTGACGCGCTCGTCCTTGGACAGGTCGGCGTAATTGCCTTCCGCCAGAACCTGACCGCGCGTCAGCACGGTGATGGTATCCGATAGGTTGGCCACAACGTTCAGATTATGCTCGACCATCAGGATGGTGTACTTGGCCGAAATGCGCTTGATCAGCGCCGCGACCTTGTCGATGTCTTCGTGACCCATGCCGGCCATCGGCTCGTCGAGCAGCATCATCTCGGGGTCGAGGGCCAGCGTCGTCGCAATTTCAAGGGCGCGTTTGCGCCCATAGGCCATCTCGACCGCCGGCGTGTTGGCAAATTCGCTCAGGCCGACGTCATTCAGTAGTTCAAGGGCGCGGCCGTTGAAACGGTCGAGCACGGTCTTGGAGCGCCAGAAATCGAACGAAGCGCCGTGCTGGCGCTGCAGCGCGACCCGCACGTTTTCAAGCGCCGTCAGGTGCGGAAACACCGCCGAAATCTGGAACGAACGAACCAGGCCGAGGCGAGCCACGTCCGCCGGCGCCATCGCGGTGATGTCCTTGCCCTTGTACAGGATCTGGCCTGCCGAGGGCTTCAGGAACTTGGTCAGAAGGTTGAAGCACGTCGTCTTGCCGGCGCCGTTGGGCCCGATCAACGCATGAATACTGCCGCGGCGTACCTTGAGGCCAACGTCGCGAACGGCAAAGAAACCCGCGAATTCCTTGGTCAATCCATGGGTTTCGAGAATGAACTCATCGGCCAAACAAATTTCCCCCATCAGCCCAGCCGCGAAGTCCCCTCGCGCGTGGCCAATTTTTCCCTGTCGCGCAGGCTCTCCTGGACGTTCTTGGAAACTGTCCCGGGCCTGCCGCCTCCGGGCCGGAATATGCCGTCAACGGCGGGGATTAGGCAAGGTGGAAAGCTGGGCATGGACGGGGGCGCGCTCCGGTTCCGGGCCCGCCAAAAGTCGAATTGCGCCGCCGGCCCGTTTGGTCGATCCGCCAGCGGCTTTCGGCTATCCGGGGGCAGGCTGGAAAGTCATCGTTAACGGTGTTTTGCTGAGATCGGCCGTTTTCATAGAATATTTCCGCCTCAGGCGGATCATCACGCGATTTACATTGGCAGGGATCGCGGCCTTGGAATTTGAAAGCGCCCAACCTTCGGTCGTCAAATCGATCAAACAGCGCGACCTGCTGAACACCTGGCTGCGGCTTTATGCCCGCAACCAGTCGCTGCCGCGCATCGATGAATACCAGCCGGAGCGGATCGAGGAAGAACAACCCGACCTCGTCTACTGCACCGTCGATATGCGCCAACAGCCACCGCGCCTGACGATCCAGAGCGACGGCACGCGAATGTCGAGCGCCTATGGCAGCTCCGGCAAGGGCCGCTACCTCGATGAATATCTCGGCGCAAGGCTCGCTGCGATCGCGATGCCGGTCTACTATGAATGCATTGGCCGCCGCCTGCCCGCCTTTACCATTGCCAATATCGATGACATCTACGGGCGAATCGTTGCCTATGAGCGGCTGTTGCTGCCGTTCTCGGAGGATGGCAACGTCACCCACATCATCGCTTCGCTGAAGACCATCAGCGAGGATGGTGGCTTCGAGATCAGGAATCTGATGCGCGGGAGCGACAAACTGCCGGTGCCCAAGCTGCGCGCCATCATCGACCGCGATCTCTTCCATCGCCTCCCCGGCCGCATTCCGTCGGGCGATGTGCTCGAATTTGGTTGAGGGCGATGGAATTCGCTCACTCCGATCCCTCGGTCGTCCGATCGATCCGGCAGCGCGACCTGCTGAACACGTGGCTGCGCGCGGCGGCCAGGCATCGCCCGTTGCCCCTCCTCCATGATTTCCGGCCGGAACGCGTCGCGGACGAACTCACCGACATGATGGGGTTCGACGTCGTGGGCCAGGGTGACGACGCGCGCTTCCGGATCACCCAGGAAGGGGCCACGCTCACCATCACCTACGGCAGCGACCACATCGATCCGGCGGAGCGAACCAACCGCTTTCTCGACGACGCCATCGGGCCGGTGCGATATGCCAATGTGATTACGCTGTACCGCACCTGCCTGGCGCACAAACGGCCGGCCTATTCGATTTCGATGGTGCAGGACGCCGACGGCAAGGACGTGTCCTATGAGCGGCTGTTGCTGCCGTTCGGCGGCGGCGAAGCCGTCGAACAGATCGTCGGCTCCTACAAGAGCATCAGCATCGAGGGCGGCTTCAAGATCAACAACCTGATGGGCCTGCGGCCCAAGGCGGTGCCGGTGATCCTGGTGCGGGCGGTCATCGACCGCGACGTTGCCCCGGCCTCGGCAAACCCGAACGCTTCCAACGAAGTTGTCGAACTCGACTAGAGCCTTGTCGGTTCTGATTGAATCAGAACCGGGCTTTAGTTTCTTGTTCTGACGCGTTTCTTGACGCGAACCGGTGTCCACCCACGGATCAAGTCCGAGGGCATGCTTCGCTCGAAAACGCCCTAGGCTTTTCGCCCGCCCGACTTCGACGTCACTTCCTTTGCATAGATCTCCGGCTTGAACCCCGCCAGCAATTTGCCGCCGATATCGAGCACCGGACGCTTGATCATGGACGGTTGCGCCACCATCAACGCCAGCGCCTTGCGCTCGTTGAGACCTTCCCTGTCGCTATCGGGCAGTTTGCGGAATGTCGTACCGGCCCGGTTGAGCAATGTTTCCCAGCCGAGCTCGTCGGACCATCGCTTGAGGGTGTCCTTGGCAATACCGGCCGTCTTGTAGTCGTGAAAGTCGTGGGCGAAGCCGTGGCTATCAAGCCAGGCACGGGCCTTCTTCATGGTGTCACAGTTCTTGATGCCGTAGATCGTGATAGGTTTTGTCATTCCGCCCCGCTAAAAATTTGATCTGCCGCCCCGCCAAAAATTGATCTGGAAGTTTCTTGCCGTCTACGCCGCGCCCGGCTCGAGGGCTTCACCCAGTTCGATCGGATGCGCCATGGCTTCGTGCAGCTTGTCCTTGTCCAGTTCGCCCTCCGAGCGGCTGATGACGATGCAGGCAACGCCGTTGCCGATCAGGTTGGTGAGCGCCCGGCATTCGCTCATGAACTTGTCGATGCCGACCAGAATGGCGATCGACTGGATCGGAATATCTGGCACAATCGAAAGCGTCGCGGCCAGTGTAATGAAGCCCGCGCCGGTCACGCCGGAAGCGCCCTTGGAGGTGATGATGGCGATGCCGAGAATGCCGAGTTCCTGCCAGATCGTCAGATGGGTATTGGTCGCCTGCGCCAGGAACAGCGTCGCCAGCGTCATGTAGATATTGGTGCCGTCGAGATTGAAGCTGTAACCGGTGGGAATGACGAGGCCGACCACCGGTCGCGACGCGCCGAGATGCTCCATCTTCTGGATCATCTGAGGCAACACGGTTTCCGACGACGACGTTCCGAGCACGATCAAGAGTTCATCCTTGATGTAGAGGATGAAGCGAATGATCGAGAACCCGGAAAGCCTCGCAATCGAACCCAGCACGACCAACACGAACAGAATGCTGGTGAGATAGAAGGTGGCGATCAGCGCGATCAGGTTCCATAGCGAGGTGAGACCATAGGCGCCGACGGTAAACGCCATCGCGCCGAAAGCACCCAACGGCGCGAGGCGCACGATCATGCGGATGATGCGGAAGAACATTTTGGCGGCCTGGTCGACGGCATGGGAAATCGGCTCGCCGGCCTTGCCGAGGAATGCGATGGCGAAGCCGGACAGGATCGAAACCAGCAACACCTGCAGCAGATCGCCGCGGGCGAGCGCGCCGAAATAGCTGTCGGGAATGATCCCGAGCAGATGGGCTATGATGCCCTCTTCTTTCGCCTTGGTGACATAGGTGGCCACGGACTTGGGATCGATCGTGGCCGGATCGATGTTGAAGCCGTTGCCGGGTTGTAGAACCTCGCCCACCAACAGGCCGACGGCAAGCGCCACGGTCGAGACCGCCTCGAAATAGATCAAGGCCTTTAGTCCGACACGGCCGACCCGTTTGAGGTCGCCCATCGAGGAAATGCCATGCACCACGGTGCAGAAGATCACCGGCGCAATCATCATCTTGATCAGGGCGATGAACCCGTCGCCGAGCGGCTTCAGCTCCTTGCCCAAATCCGGATAGAACCGGCCGACCAGAACACCGAGCGCGATCGCGATCAGGACCTGAATGTAAAGAATCTTGTACCAGGGCTGATGACGCACGGCGGGACGGATCGTCTCTGTTGTCATGGGAACCCCCCGACCGGATCTTTGAAATTTCACCTATCATGGAATAGCGAGACACGCGCGGACAATCAATTTCGTGTGGCCGCACGTCGAATCTATCATAGACTGGGGCATCATTCGCTGCCGGACCGGATATGGAATTCACCCTGTTGTTTCTGGCCATCGCCGTCGTGATGCTGGCCGCCTGGCGCGGTCCGCGGCCATTGGCGCTTGGCCTGTACGCCGCCGTCCTGATCGCGTGCGTTGCAACCTAGATGACCCAGACGCGTGCCATCATGCTCAATGCGCTCAGCCTCTACGCGGTCGCGCTGGTGCTGGCGGCGGCCTTTGCGGCGCAATTCATGCTGCACGAATTGCCCTGCCCGCTGTGTCTGTTGCAGCGCATCCTGTTCGCTCTGCTGGCCGTCGGGCCGATCCTGAACATCCGCTTCGGCCCGCGCCCCAGCCATTATGCCATGTCGCTGCTATCAGCGGCGGCGGGCGCGGTTGCGTCGACACGGCAGGTCCTGCTGCACATCCTGCCCGGGGACGCCGGCTACGGTTCGGCACTGCTGGGCTATCATTATTATAGCTGGGCGCTGATCGGCTTCATCGCCGCCATCGTGCTGCTGGCGGCCATCCTGCTGTTCGACCGGCAGTTTGCCGACGACGGCACAGCACTACCGGCCGACGGCGGCGTCTTCGCCCAAATCGCGGTCTGGCTCGTGATCGCGCTGACCGCGGCCAACGTGGCGACGACGCTGCTGGAATGCGGTTTTGGTGCCTGCGCCGATAACCCTGTTGTCTACGAACTGCTCAAGCCGGCGACCTAGAGCCAGGTTCTGATCGAATCAGAACCTGGCTCTATTCTTTTGTTCGACGCGTTTTCTACCGCAGATAAGTCTACGCAATCTGCGCAAGCTTGATTGCTACGCGAACCGGGATCCACCCACGGATCAAGTCCGAGGGCATGCTTCGCTTGAAAACGCTCCTTAAGGACGCTTGGGAATATCGAGCCCGCGCTGCACGGCGGGCCGCGCCAGGCCGCGCTCCAGCCATGCCGGCACGTGCTTGAGCGTATCGAACGCGACCAGTTCGCGCGCGCCGTAGAAGCCGACCAGATTGCGCACCCAGCCCAGCATCGAAATATCGGCGATGGTGTATTCGTCGTCCATGATCCACTGCCGGCCGGCAAGCCAGGTCTCCAGCACGCCGAGCAGCCGTTTCGACTCCGCGACATAGCGCTCCAGCGGCCGCTTGTCGTCGTAGTCCTTGCCGGCAAACTTATGGAAGAAGCCGACCTGACCGAACATCGGCCCGATCCCGCCCATCTGGAAGTGCACCCACTGGATGGTGTGGTATCGCCGCGCGGGGTCCGCCGGCAGAAGCTTGCCGGTTTTCTCGGCGAGATATTGCAGGATCGCGCCGGACTCGAACAGCCCAAGCGGCTTGCCGCCGGGTCCATTGGGATCGAGGATTGCGGGGATCTTGCCGTTCGGGTTCAGCGAGAGAAACGCCGGCGTCTTCTGGTCGTCCTTGTTGAAGTCGACCAGATGCACCTCGTAGGGCAACCCGATCTCTTCCAACATGATCGAGGCCTTGACGCCGTTCGGCGTCGGCAACGAATAAAGCTGAAGGAGATCGGGATGTTTGGCGGGCCAGCGTTTGGTGATCGGGAAAGCGGAGAGATCGGGCATCAAACTCGTTCTTTGCGTGGTTGTTGTTGGATTGCTAATGTACGGTCGCTACCGCACCAGACAAGGGCCGCCCAACTCCATGAACGATGATCCCTCGCCGGCAAAGCTCGGCTTGACCGACGCGGAGCTCGCGGTCCATCCGACGGTTTTCGCCAGCGATGCGCTGAAGGACCGGGTGATCGTCGTGTCCGGCGGCGCCGGCGGCATCGGGCGCGCGATCGCCTGGCTGTTCGCACGCATCGGCGCGCATGTCGCCGTTGTCGGTCGCAATCAAGCCAGGCTCGATGCGCTGGTCGCCGAAATGGCCAGCCGCGACCTCAAGGCATCCGCCCATGTCACCGACATCCGCGAGCCCGACGCGGTCAGCGCGCTGTTCGACGCCGTCTGGGCCGCGCACGGGCGCATCGACCACCTCATCAACAGCGCTGGCGGACAATTTCCGCAACCCGCGATCGATTTTTCGGTGAAGGGCTGGAACGCCGTCATCAACACCAACCTGAACGGCACCTGGTACATGATGCAGGCCGCGGCGCAGCGCTGGCGCGACCACAAGCACCCCGGCAGCATCGTCAACATCGTGGTCGTCACCACGCACGGTCTCTACGGCATCGCGCACACGATTGCCGCGCGCAGCGGCGTGATCGGACTGTCGCGGGCGGTCGCCGTCGAATGGGCGCCGCTGGACATCCGGGTGAACTGCGTTGCGCCAGGCGTCATCGAGACCGAGGGCTGGAACGTCTACTCGCCCGAAGCACGCGCCGCCTACCCGCGCGCGAACCCGATGATGCGCACCGGATCGACGTTTGATGTCGCCGAGGCCTGCGTTTATTTCGCAGCCCCGTCCGGCAAATTCGTCACCGGCGAAATGTTGACGGTGGATGGCGGCGGGCAGCTCTGGGGCGAGACCTGGACCACCGGCAAGCCGGCCTACTTTGGCGGCGACCTGTAGAGCCGCCGATTTCACATGCCCCGCTATCGCCTCGTCATTTTCGACTTCGACGGCACGCTGGCCAATTCGCTTCCGTGGTTCCGCGCCTCGTTTCAGGACATGATCGCGCGGTTCGATCTGGCGCCGGTCGGCGCTGACGAGGTCGAAGGGCTGCGCGGCATGTCCGCCCGGCAGATCATGGCGCGGCTCAACGTGCCGATGTGGCGGCTGCCGGCTATCGTCAGCGACATGCGAAAGCGCAAGCTCGCTGCGGCCAGCGAGATATCGCTGTTTGATGGCGTCGCAACGCTGCTCTCCGACCTGCAACACCTCGGCATCCGGACGGCCATCGTCAGCTCCGACGGCGAGGAATCCGTCCGCCGCGTGCTTGGCCCCACGGCAGGCCTGATTTCCCGCTTCGACTGCGGTGCGGCGATATTCGGCAAGCACCGCAAGTTCCGGCGCGTCGCACGGCTGCTCGGAGCGAAGCCCGCAGACACCATCTGTATCGGCGACGAGATCCGCGACATCGAGGCCGCACGCGCCGCCGGCATGGATTCCGGCGCAGTCGCCTGGGGCTATGCTTTTCCCGCCGCGCTGCAGGCGGCGGGGCCAACGCATTTCTTCAATTCGATCGCGGAGATCACGCAACGGCTCGCGCTTCCAACGGCCACCGGGCGAGACACTCATGGCCCCTCCGGCTTCGAATGAGCACGAACTCGGTCACGGTCCAGGAGATCGGCTCGACCGGATACTCTTCCACGGCACGCCCGTCACAGCATCGCGCCACCAAGCATTTGGCGAAACGACGTCAAGCGCTGCAACCCATCATCGCCGACCAGCACAAACGGGCGACTGCCACGCTTGCCGTGAAAGCGCGCAGTGCGGTCGAACAAAACCTCGAACGGTTCCATGCGCAATTCCGCCGCCGCCGTGCATGCTGCCCGGATGTCTTGCTCCGGCAAACCGCCGAGGAAGAACAGCGATACATGCAGGCGCTCGGGTTCGGTCAGCCTTCCATCGAATTGGTGAGCACGCTTGAGAACGCCCGCTAACTTGTGAATGCGAGTTGCCGTACCCGGGTCGGGAATGGCTGCGAGAAATAATCGGGCACCGTCAACGCTTGCGTACTCGCTCATGACAAGAACGTATCATGAACATTGATATCGATCAACCAAAAGGTGTATGGAGATGTCGCATTGCGCAGCTGCCCGAACCTGAGATAACTATTCTCGACCCGGCGGCTTCTTTGCGCGGCCATTCGCCCACCAAATTCATGCGATAGGCCGCGGTGTTAGTGGCCGAGGATGAGCCGATGGAAACGAATATCATTAGAATGAGTCAGGCCGGCTTTAAGGCCTTCATGGAAGCACTTTCGGCGCCGGCCCGCCCGGCTCCCGAAATGGTCAAGCTGTTTCAACGCGCTGCTCCTTGGGAGTCGAAGGATATAAGCGACGGGAAGTGATCGGTAGTCGCCTCCTAGCTCTCTCTGATCGGCAGCCGCCGCAATCGACCGATCACACCTGCTTCTGCAACACCGTGACATGAAGGCGGCACCGGATTTCCATGCCCTGCCGGCGGTAGAGTGCGATCGCAGAGGTGTTGCTGGTAAATACGTGCAGGAACGGGATTTCGCCGCGCGCCACGATCTGGCGCGAGATCGCGGACAGCAGGATTTGCCCGTAGCCGTGGCCGCGGTGCGCGGGGTTCACGCACACCGCAGTGATCTCGGTATAGTCGGCGGGCTTCATGCGTTCGCCGATCATCGCGACAAGCTGTCCATCGATACGGATGCCGAGAAAGGTTCCGAGTTCATGCGTGCGCGCGCTGAACGGGCCGGGCTTTGTCAGTGCGGTCAGTGCCACCATGTCGGGAACGTCTGCAACGCCGAGCGTGAGGATGTCGACATCGCCTGCCGGGACTTCGGCTGGGGTCCCGATCATCTGCTCGCCGGTCTCGGCCAGCACAACCTTGAATTCCGCCGGCGCCGTCACGGCGTCCGGCGTGAACAGCACCGCGATCTCGGATCCCAGCATCATCGCGCCGAGGGCAGCGAAGCCTCGCGGCGACATGTCAGCCATATCGGCGAACGGCGTGATCGCGGTGGGATAGCGCCGCGCATGGTCGCCACCCTCCGCCAGGGCCTGATGCCGCGTCGTCAACGCGGTCCAGATCGGTTGATCGAGTGGGTGCGCCATCGAAAGATCTACACCCGTCTCGTCACAGCACGCAGCCGTAATGCGCCGACGACACCAGCCGGATGTATTTGTCGTGCACCGATCCTCTCCGCACTTGCTTGACGGAAGCGGGCTCGCGCCAATCGGCCATGCGCCGGGCGATTTCTTCCGCCGGGACTTCGAGGTTCACGGTGCGCGCGCCGGGATCGATCACGATGATATCGCCGTCACGGACGGCGGCGATCGGACCTCCCCGCGCCGCTTCCGGCGAGACGTGGCCGATCAGGATGCCGTGCGAGACGCCGGAGAAGCGGCCGTCGGTGATCAGCGCGACATCCTCGCCGAGGCCCCGCCCCTGCAACTGGATCGTCAGCATCACCATTTCGGGCATGCCGGGCCCGCCGACCGGGCCGACATTGCGCACCACGATCACATTGCCCGGCACGATCGCGCCGGCGCGGATCGCGGCCATCGTCTCGACTTCGGATTCGAACACGCGCGCCGTGCCGCGGAACTGGCCCTTTTCCAGCACCTTGCCGGATAGCTTCAAGAGACAGCTCTCCGGCGCGAGGTTACCCTTCAGCACGCTGATGTGATTATTCGGCGGCGCGATCGGCTTTGCCACCGGGAGCACGATCTGCTGCGGCGCCATCTGGTCCAGCGTGGGAACCGACGCGAGATTTTCCGCTAGCGTCTTGCCGGTCACCGTCATGACGTCGCCATGCAGCAGGCCGGCGCGGAGCAGTTCCTTCATCACGACCGGCACGCCGCCGATCTGATGCAGGCTGCCCATCGCGAACGGGCCGTGCGGCTGCAGATTGGCCAGCAGCGGCACGCGCTCGCCGATTTGCTGAATGCGTTCGATTCCGATCGGCACCTGCGCCTCGCGGGCGACCGCCAGCAGATGAAGGTACATATTGGTCGAGCCGCCCATCGCGTAGACGGTCGTGATCGCATTCTCGAAGGCGCGTTCGGTCATGATGTCGCGCGGCCGGATACCGGCTTCCATCAGCCGGTACAGCGCATCGACCGAGGCGCGCGCCTGCGCGCGGACGTCGGCATGGATATCGCTGCCGGCGTTGTAATCAGCAGGATGCGAGGCGCCGCGCGGCAGCATCATGCCGATCGCTTCCGCAATGGTGCTCATGGTGTTGGCCGTGAACATCGCGCCGCAGGTGCCGCTGCCCGGCATCACGTTGCGCTCGACTTCGAGCAATTCCGCCTCGGGAATGCGGCCGGACTCGTTGGCGGCCCGCGCCTCGGCGTAATCGAGGATGGTGAGGTTGTTGCCCTTGCTGGCCCACGCCCCGAACGAGACGCTGCCCGGCGTGCTGGTGCCGGGATAGAGCACGAGCCCGAAGGCGTTGGTCCGCGCCAGCGGCATCAAGGCCGCGGCACCGGTTTTGTCGCATCCGGAGATCACGATCATGGCGTCGCCATGGTGCGCATAGTGACCGATCTCGAAACAGTCGGCGACGACGTCGCGCGATGCGAGGCTGTAGCCCGCCGTCGGCGTGCCCTGGGTCAGCGCATCAGACACCGCAGGTGCGCCCACGACCAGGCCCTGCCCGCCGCGCTCGGCCAGAATTTCTATCAAGAGATCGCTGATAGTGCGGACGCGGTTGTTGCAGCGATGGGCGTTGGTCCAGGCGCTGGCGATCGTCACCACCGCGCTGGTCTGCGAGGCGCGGTCCGGATCGAAGCCCGCGGCGCGCAGTTCGACCCGCGATCTCTTCCAGTAGAGGCTGCTGTCTTCTGTCATGATGGGCTCACGATCTCGTTTTGACGGATAACTGGCTTCACTTGCCGTCGTCGAGGCTGACGATGACGGCGGCGTTGGCGATGAGGATGGAGTCGCCGCCGGTTTCGGCGGGAATCTCCAGCCCACCCTTCACGGCGGTGACGGTGATGGTGCCGTAGGGCAGTTCCTTGGCGACGGCAGCGGTATCGACCAGGCTCGGATCGGGCACGGCGATGGTGACGTCGACGAACATGTCCTTGGCGGTCTTGCCCAGCATGCGGAAGAAGCCGAGGCTGGAGTGGCGGATGGCGTCGGAGACGGCGCGCTTGGCGGCCTTGGTGACGTCCTTGCCGTGGACGTCAACGCACATGCCCATTTCGGTGATACAGCGCACGCGTGCCATGGAGTTTCCTCTTTTTTCTTTGGCGTGGAGATTTCGGTCACTCTTTCAATCCGCCCTGGCGGCCACGACGTCAAGTCGCAGCGCAGGGGTGCTGGCAGCAAGGCTTGACGTCACCGTCGGCGGGACTGCTATGCTTGTCCGGTAGCGCCGAGCCGATCCGAAATCTCGTTCCATATTTCGTTCCATGGAGAACCCGATGTCACGCGTGTCGATCAAGACCAGGGATGACTTGCCGGCCGAACTCAAGCCGCTGTGGGACAAGATGACGACCTACGGCGCGTTCGAAAATCAGGCCGGCGTGATGGCGCACCGGCCGCCGATCTTCAAGCACATCTGGTCGCTGCTGGTCGACCTCGCCGATGAAGCCGCGGTGTCGAAGCGCCACCTCGAACTGGGGCTGGTTGCGGTCTCGCTGCTCAACAAGTGCACCTATTGCGTATCGCATCATGCCCCGAAACTGGCGATCCAGGGCGTCTCGGAACAAGGCGCCGAACGCCTGCTCGACTACCAGGATCATCCCGAACTCGACGCCGTCGACCGGCTGGTGGTCGAATATGCCATCGCCGTCACCAACAACTGGAACAAGACCCGCGACGAGGTCTTCACCCGGCTGCGCGAACATTTCTCCGAAGCCCAAATCGTCGAACTGACATGGCGCATCGCGCTATGCGGCGCCTTCAATCGCTTCAACGACATTCTGCAATTCGATATCGAGCAAGGCGTCACCGTTCGCGAGGCCGCGGAATAAGGTTCCGGCGTCTTTTGAATGCGCCACGGGCGCGGGAACTTTCGAAAATATGTGACCCGCAAACCACAACCGCCAACGACATTGAGGACATCGCAACGGCGCAATTGCCGTGGAATTAACGAATCAACTAGACCGCTAGTGGGGTTGGGAAGCGGAGAGTAACATGAGAGTAGCTTCCTTAGAGAGTGTATTGACGGCGGCCACGCTGATATCGGCCATCGTTGTGGTGCTGTGGGGAATCAAGATTTTCCAGGGCATATGAGCAGACGGGAAGCTTTCGTCGGAACAGAGACCTCCGCTCAAGAAGAGGCTCGCGACTAAGGCATCACTTCCGCGGCGGCGGAGGCCCTCTGTTCCAGTTGCATACGATAGAACAACCGGGCGCTCGTGTGTCCCGACACGCAATGAATTTGGTTGGCGATCTTGCGCGAGATCGGCGGACCGCGAAAATATTTGGTTTTAAGTCCTTCATGCATTTCAGCTTTTATTTGATGATCGCCGCGCTGGTTCTGGTCGGCTTCGAAGTCGCCTATGCCCTTTACCAATTGACGATGTTCGTTCTGTAATTCGTGCGACCCGCAGGACCGTAGGATGGGTGGAGCGAAGCGATACCCATCAATACTGCCCGCGCGGCGATGGGTATCGCTTCGCTCCACCCATCCTACGAAACTCGAATGCGACTTCTCATTCTCGCGGCGCGTCTCGCTACCAGCTCGGCTGCCACTGACGATAGTACGGCTGCGGTTGCACCTGACGGCCGCCCCGTTGGCGTGGATTTACAGGTTGGGGTTCCGGACTGCGCCCGAAGAAGAAGCCCCAGCCGTCGTTGCTCCCATCGCTCGCAACGAGGACATTGGCCGTGGGCTTGCG
>WNFM01285019.1_pt7 | contig 15536 bp, 15 predicted proteins | sample 5400271 | NCBI WGS metagenome assembly WNFM01 (sample SAMN13153352, study PRJNA577476) | soil metagenome | isolation source: 60 cm saprolite on Douglas fir-dominated hillslope | place: USA:California | collected 2013-09-17
TCTTATGGCCGGTCGGCATTTCGCACTAGCCGATCGGCACTATTTGGCCGCACTTGATCGTGTTCAACGCATTGAGAATGGCGTCTACCAATGGCAGCAAGTCCTCCATCTGATTTGTTCTGGAACGGACCAAAACAATCGAAAGCTTCCGCCCGGCAAATTCTGTTGGTGAGGTATGCCCTGATCTACTGTGATCAGGACTTCGTAGCCTGCAAGTTCGGCAGCACGCAATAGCTCGCCATTCTTCTTGCCCTTCAAGCCCGCCCATTGCGCGCTGTGCGCGTCATGGCCCTGAAAGCTGCGCCGGAAATCGAGTGGGAGGCACTCATCCAGCAAAATTCTCACGCGATCTTGGAGTCCTTTGCTTCCTCAAGCGCCTGAACCGCCATTTCATACGTGACTGCGGGGAACTGCCGCAGGAACTCAGCCAAAGAGTGACCACCCTCAAGGTAGTCGATGAGATTCTTAAACGGCACTCTTGTGCCGCGAAAACAGGGTGTACCGCTCATCACTTCGGGATCGATCACAATCACCGGTTCTGTCATACTGCTCTCATCGTTCCAGCCGCCGTTGAATCGCTGATCCCCGCCGCTACTCGCCGAGCGGCCTCCCGCTCTGCATCGTGACCGTAAGCTGCGCCAGCTCCTTCTTGAACAGCGGGTTTTCCGGATAGTCGTTGACCAGCTCGGCCAGTAACACCTCCGCGGCGCGGGGTTGCTTCTCGCGCAGGTGAGCCATGGCCAGCAGGACCTTCGCGAACGGCTTCAAGAAATGCCCCTTCCGGGCAACAATCTCTACCGTCTTCATGCCCTGCTCTTTGTTCCCGTTGATGTTCTCCACCTTGACGAACCAGCGGACGAAAAACGGCAGGCTCCCGAGTACGTATTCGGTCATGCCCGTAGTCAGGTAGGCGTCATAAAAATTCGGATTGAGCTTGAGCAGCCGTTGCGCGTACGCCGCGCCCTTCTTGACCAGGGACAGGCTGCTGATCTGCCTCTTCTCGATGAGGGCCGCGTAATCGGTCTGCACACCAGTCGCAATACACATCGAAAAGAGCGCCTCTTCGTCATTCGGATTGGCGTCCAGCCGGGTTTGAGCGCGGGATTGCGCATCGTCAATCGCTTTCAACAGTTGCGCCTTGACCAGCGGATCGGGCTTCAGCCTCTTCTTCTCGGCGATGCGCTTGTCGTCGGAGAAGAACTGGCTCTCCAGAATCGACAGCCGGTCCAGCTCGGAAAACAAATAAGCGGAGGACCGCACGGCGTAACCGATCGGGTCTTCGGGATTGGTTTCAATGTACTTATTGAGGGCAGCGTGAGCACCTGGAAAATCAAAATTGTACAGGCGCGAAAATGCGTGGTCGATGTCGTTTGCTTTCACTTCCGCCCACGCCGGAAGAGCAAGCGTACACATCAGAGCGAAGATAGCACGGTCACGCCTCACAGATGTAATGTTAGCAATTTATGAGCCAAATAACCTGTGGAAGAACTCGCGGGTCCGCTTTCGGACTTGAGAAAGCTTAATCGTCAGCGGCTGATCGTTCATATGGGGCGCCCAGCGATGGACCAAGTCGGTGAGAACTTCGAGCTGCATTTGCGACGAGGGGAGCTTTCCGGCGGCCTGGCCGGACCATACGCGCAGGCCGTGATCGATGGCCCTGTAGAAGGTGGCCGAGTCGCGGAGGAAATCGGCGTCCTCCCGCTCGAGGTGACCCATTTTCTCGATGACATCGATCCGCTGCGGCGTGTTGAGCACCTTGTAGAAGATTCCAGCGCCCTTGAGGCGGAGATACATCAGCGCGAAATCGATATCGTAGTAGCCGCCCCGTCCCGCCTTCAACGGATTGCGCGCGCCTTGCTCCTTTTCGAGGCGCGTGCGCATTTCCGCCAACTCTTTGCGCGAGCGGCCGCTCTGTCCGTAGCGCCGCCAGTCCACTTCCTGCAGCTCATTGAGAAACTTTGTAGCCTGTTCGGCGTTCCCGGCCACGCCCCGAGACTTCATGTAGGAGATGCCCTCCCAGGCCTCGGCGTGTTTGGCGAAATAATCTTTGTAGGAGCCTTCGGTTTGCACGAGCGCGCCTTCGCGGCCGTTCGGACGGAGCCGCGTATCCACGGTGAAGACGACGCCATCGCCGGTGTAGGCGCTGATGGCGTCGATCATGCGCTCGGCCACTCCGGTCCAGAAGAGGCGCTCGGCAGAATCGCTGTCCGGTATCACAAAGCAGAGATCGGCATCGGACGCAAGATCGAATTCGCGCATGCCCAGCCGCCCGAGCGCGATCACCATCATCTGATCGCAAGGCGTGTACGCCGCGCTTGCCGGCGGACTGGCGGCGAGCGCCTGCGCCAGGGCCAACCGGTACGCCGTCGCAACCACCGAGTCGGCCAGATCGGAGGTGCGCTCGAGCGTGGTGAATATCGGGACGTTGCGCAAAATGCTCTCGCCCTGAATGCGCAGCATCGCGCGGCTGAACGCGCGGCGCATCTCGCTTGAATCCTGGGCGCAGTCGGCGCCACCGGCCGGAGCTTCGGCTGGGCTGAGCTCGGAAATCAGATCCGGATTGCGGATCAATTGATCGGCGAAGTGCTGGCTGTGCTCGAACAAATCGATGGTGGATTCCACCAGCGCCGGATCCGCCTCGAGACGCGCCAGCCACTCGGGATTCGCCAGAACCTTTTCGAGGAACGGCTCGAAGCGATCGCGGCTGCGGCGCAGGCTCGATCGGGCGACCACGGCGGCGAGCTGCGGCGCGCGTTGATCGAGGAATTTTACAAGATTGCTGGAAGCGGGCGCAGGCGGGGCCGGCGCTTCGGCTACCAAGCTCGCCGGCGAATCACGCTCCTCCAGCGGTGTCACTGTGTAATACATAGGCTTCTGTGCGTGGATGACTCGCTCATAGACATCCCGAACCCCGATCAGGTGCTCGTGCAACCGGCCCTGTAACGACTCCGCCGTGCCCGTTTCACCGGGGCGGCTGGCGGGCATCTTCTTCGCGATCAGCTCCAACGTATCTTTATCGTCATCTTTATCGGCAGGAAGCGTGTGAATCTGCCGATCGTCGTGGAATTGCAGCCGATGCTCGAGATTTCGTAAGAATTCATATGCCGACGCCAGCCGCGAATATTCCGCCGAAGAGAGCAGATCCTTGCCGCGCAGCCGGAAGAGGGCAAGCCGCGTCCCTCCGTGACGCACCCACGGCTCCCGTCCGCCATGCAGCCGCTGCAAGCACTGGACGAGGAATTCGATATCCCGGATCCCGCCTGGGCACAGCTTGATGTCGAGGCCATTAGCCGGCGAGGAGGCCCTGCGAGGCCTGGCGGCCAGCTTCTCGCCGATGCGTTCGCGCGTTTCGGACACGGATTCGACAGCGCGGAAATCGGTGGTGGTCGAGTAGATCATCGGCTCGACGAAATCGAGCAGGTCGCGGCCGAGCTCGCGATCCCCAGCCGAAACACGAGCCTTGATGAGCATCTGCAACTCCCAGTCGCGGCCGCGGGAGCGGTAGTATTCGCGCGCGCCGTCGAGGGAGATGCAGACCTCTCCATGCCGTCCATCCGGGCGCAAGCGCAGATCCACGCGGTAGCAGAAGCCTTCCGAAGTATACGTCGAGAGCAGCTCGGTATAGCGGTTGGCGACCTTCTTGAAGAATTCCTTATTGCTGATCGGCTCGATGCCATCGGTATACCCCTGGGCCGTGTAGATGAACATCAGGTCGATATCCGAGCTGTAGTTCAGCTCCTTGCCGCCCAGCTTGCCGAGCGAGATCACCGAGAAGCCGCATTCGCGGGCTTCTCCATCGGGGTCCACATAGAGCGGGACACCATGGCGCGCCACCAGCTCGCGGCGAATGCCGTTGTAGGCGAACTCGAGCAGGGCGTCCGACAGGTTCGAGAGCTCTTCGGTGACGTCCGATAGCGTGGCCATTCCGAGGACATCGCGGAGCAGAATGCGCAGCAGTACGCGCCGCCGGAAGCGGGCCAGGACCAGGGGCGATGGCGGGGCCGACGGGTCCGCGCCGGGAAACTCGCATAGTTTGGCGGCGATCTCCTCGACCGACAGCACCTTGTGGAGGTCGCCGGAAGTGGCTACCTGCAGCATCCATTCCGGATAGCGCAGCACAGCTTGGGCAAGGAAATGACTGTAGGAGAAGGTGACGATGGCGTACCGCAGCGCAACGGGCGAGCTGGCGATGCGCTCGAATGCGGCGGGCGCTTCCTGCTCCAGGCGATGCAAGAACTGGCGAGCCTGTACCGGATCGGGCACGGAGGCCAGCAGTACCTCGATCCTCGTGGCAATTCTTTCCGGTAATGCGACCGCGTGCGTTAGATGAGCCGATTTCAGGCTAACGTGGCCTCCACCATGATTATATCGTCAACCCGGACGGGTCCGGGTTCGATCACGGTGGCGTAAAAGCCGCTCAAGCCCCAGCGCGGCGACGTGGGGTCGCCTGCCTTGACGCGAGCGTCGTAGATTTCCTGCTTGATGGTGGGCCCGTAAACATCGAGGGAGGCGCAGGGAGCGCGAACTTTGGTGATCTCGAGCAAGGCGCCGCCGGCGCGCAGTCGCTGGCCCAGCCGCAACTGCCGCCGGTCGAGGCCGCGCGTGGTGAGGTTCTCGCCCAGCGCCCCGTAGCCGACGGGATAGCCGCGCTCGACCAATTCGTCCACGGCCTCGGCGGCGATCAACAGCACGGATTGTCGCGGTCCGCCGTGGATCTCCGGATGGGCGCAGAGGTCGCCTTCGATCCCGAGAGGCGTAATGAGGGCCTCCGGAACGGGACGTTTCGGGAGCCCGCCGAGGGAGATGCCGATCTGGATGATGTGACCGGTCATTGCGGCCACACGCAGCCCCAAGCGTCAGCGCGGGGACCTGGCGCCCATTCCCCGCGCTTACGCTTGGGGCTGTGTGCTACACGTCGTAGTAGAGCGCGAACTCGTACGGATGGGGCCGCAGCCGAATCGCGTCGGCTTCGTTCTTCCGCTTGTAGTCGATGAAGGTCTCGATGAGCTCTTCGCTGAACACGTCGCCCTTAGTCATGAAACCGTGATCGTCTTCGAGGCAACTGAGCGCCTCCTCAAGCGACGCCGGCATGGACGGCACATTCTTCATCTCTTCCGGTGAGAGATCGTAGATGTCCTTATCCAGCGGCTCTCCGGGCTCGATCTTGTTAGCCACTCCATCGAGGCCCGCCATCAGCATCGCGGCGAACGCCAGGTACGGATTGGCCGCCGGATCCGGCGGACGGAACTCGACGCGCTTGGCCTTGGGACTCGCCGAGTACATCGGGATGCGGCACGCCGCCGACCGATTCCGGCGCGAGTACGCCAGGTTCACCGGAGCTTCATAGCCCGGCACCAGGCGCTTGTAACTGTTGGTGGTCGGCGCGATGATGGCCGAAAGTGCCCGCGCATGTTTCAACAGGCCGCCGATGTACCACAGCGCCATCTGGCTCAGGCCCGCGTAGTTATCGCCGGCGAACAGGGGCTTGCCGCCCTTCCAGATGCTCTGATGCGTGTGCATGCCGCTGCCGTTATCCTGGAACAGCGGTTTCGGCATGAACGTCACCGTCTTGCCGTACTGGTTGGCGACGTTGCGTATGACGTACTTGTACGTCATCATGTTGTCGGCCGACTTGACCAGCGTGTCGAACTTCTGGTCGATCTCGCACTGGCCGCCGGTAGCCACCTCGTGGTGATGGCACTCGATGTCCAGGCCGCATTTGATCATGGTCTGAACCATCTCGCTGCGCATGTCCTGGTAGTGATCGGTGGGCGGAACCGGGAAGTAGCCTTCCTTGTAGCGAGGGCGATAGCCGAGGTTGTCGCGCTCGCGGCCCGAATTCCAGCGGCCTTCCTCGGCGTCGATGAAGTAGAAGCCGGAGTGCTGGTTCTGATCGAACCGGACGTTGTCAAAAATGAAAAACTCCGCTTCCGCGCCGAAGTAGGCGGTGTCGCCGACTCCGCTGTTTTGAAGATGTAGCTCGGCTTTCTTAGCGATCCAGCGCGGATCGCGCTCGTAATGCTGCTTGGTAATGGGATCGATCACGTCGCCCAACATGATCAGCGTGGGGATCTCGGCGAACGGATCCAGCATCGCGGTGGTCGGGTCGGGGATCAGCAGCATGTCGCTCTCGTTGATGGCAGCCCAGCCGCGAATGCTGGAGCCGTCCATGCCGAAGCCCTCTTCAAACGAGCTCTCCTCCAGATGCTTGATCGGATAGGAGACGTGATGCTGCAAGCTCGGGATGTCGGTGAAACGCAAGTCGAGTTGCTTGACGTCGTTCTTCTTTGCAAATTCCAATACTTCTTTCGGACTCATCCATCCTCCATGTCGGTGGGTTTTGTAAAACAGTAGGATGCCGTAGCTACAGGGTGTCCTACAGAATAGCAATCGCATCATCCGCCGTCAACTGGATTTTTGCAGTTTTGTGCCACGCCAGCCCTCTCCGCTCAGCGGGGGGCGTTTCACTTCTCAAAACCCACCTCGCTTAGAACGATGCCCAACACTCGCCCGTCACCGGCCGCGAAGAATGTCCTATCCACAACGATCGTCAGCGTGGCGGCCGGATTGAGCGGGTATTGCGGCGGGGCCTGGAGGATGTAGGCGCCGGGTTCCGAATACGTCTGGGCCGCTACCTCCTTTCCGTCCAGCAGCGTGAAGATCGCCCGTACCGGCGCCGGAGTCGCCGGACTCTTCAACAGGATGACCGCCTGACCCGCCGTCCACCGGAAGCGATTGCCTTCGAGAGCGTAGACGCCACTAACCAATTGCTGCTCGGCTTCGGGCGCGTTCATCGGCAGATACTCGAGCGTCGGCTTGCGCTCGACCACCAGCTCCGCGCGCACCCGGTCGATGGGGCCGGTCGAAATGTCGAACGGAAGGTAGCCGCGATCGATTGTGGAGTAGGCCGAGCGCGTATGCAAAGCGAACAGGCGGAGCGGTAGGCTGGCGCGGATTTCGCGCTGGGCGATCGGGGTGAGCGCGCCGCCGCTGGTGGTGAAGTGCGCGTGATAACTCAGTTCGGAGGACACCACGACGTCACCCGGGCGGATTGCCTGCTCGTTGACCAGAGGGATTCCGCCCTCCGCTTCGAGATAGTAACGCAGGCCCCACTGGCTGTCGATCCACAGGCGCTTGCCCTCCACCTGCGGCGCAAGCGCCGCCGCGAACGAGCGATAGCCGTCCCAATGCTGATAGTTCACGATCGCCAGCGACACGCTGAGGATCATCTGGACTGTAAATCCGGCGGCCAGCCACACGGGGCTGATGCGCGAGACCAGCAGCGCTACCGGCGCCGCGATGGGGAGCAGATAGCGGGCCGATCCTGTGAAGAAGATCGCCAGCGCTCCGGCAAAGAAGATTAGGATCCAGGAGGCGAGGAACAGGGTGTCTGGGTCGCGGCGTTTGCGCGAGAGCACGAAGGCTGGCGGCAATAACAGAGGGAAGACCAGCCAGCAGGCGTGCACCGAAAGCGCGCCGGCGTTGCGTAACTTGTTGGCCAGGGCCTGGAAACCGTAGGTCTGGAAATAACCGGTGAGGACGGACGCCGGCAGTGTTCCCGTAGAGAAGTACTCAAACAACTGCCACGCCGCGATCACCAGTGGCGGGACGATCGCCGCCGCCCAGGCTGCCCGCGATCGGCGCGCGAACAGCCACGCGTACACAGCCAGGATTGGAGTAAGGAAGACAGCTTGGAAGGCGGCCAACGCGGCGAACGCCAAAGCTACAGCGGCGAACGCATACCGCCCGGCCACGAACAGCGCGGCGCCGGCCATCCAGAACGCGAGAAACGGAATGTCCGATTCGAATGAGTTTCCGTTGACCACGAAGGCCGGTGTGGCCAGGAACAAGAGGGTCGCCCACAAGGGATGCGGCGAGAAGCGGTGCGCCAGGGACCACATCGAGATGGCGGCTATAACCGAGAACAAGATGTAGGCTGCATGGAACGGGACTTCCCGGATGTCGCCGATTGCCGCCAGCAGCAAGCCCAGGAACCAAACGTTGAGTGGCGGATGAGGGTGACCCTGCATGTCCACGAGCTTTCCCAGGAATACATAGCGGACGTGAGTAGGATGGGCCGGATCGATCTGGGCATGTTCGGCTCCGGCGAGATAGTCGACGTCGTCGCCCTGGATGGCCTGGTTCAGGAAGGGCGCCCGCAATAGCAGGACCACGGCCAGAACAAGCGCCAACCTCACGTCAGTCGGCCGCTTTGGTAGCGCTTGCCGCGGGCTTCCAGCGCAGGATGGGCCGGCGGGCGGCGGTTACCTCGTCCACCTTGCTGGTCCGGGTCGAGTGCGGCGCGGTCTTCACAAGCTGCGGATCGGATTCTGCTTCTTTGGCGATCGAGATCATGGCGTCGATGAAATGATCGAGCTCCTGCTTGCTCTCCGTCTCGGTCGGCTCGATCATGAGAGCGCCGTGCACGATGAGCGGGAAGCTGACGGTGTAGGGATGGAATCCGTAATCGATCAGCCGCTTGGCGACGTCGCCGGTATGCACGCCCTGCTTAGCCTGGCGATCGTCGCTGAAGACTACCTCGTGCATGTTGGCGGCCTTGTAGGGCAGGTCGAAATAGGGCTCCAGGCCCTTGCGGATGTAGTTGGCGTTCAGCACGGCGTCCACGGTGGCGTTCCGCAGGCCGGCGCCGCCATGCGCCAGGATGTACGCCAGCGCGCGCACGAGCACGCCGAAATTGCCGTAGAATGCCCGCACGCGTCCGATCGATTTCGGGCGCTTGTAATCGAAGGCCCACTTCTTGCCGGCGCGCCGCAGACGGGGAATCGGAAGGAACGGTTCGAGCGATTTCTTGACGGCTACCGGCCCTCCGCCGGGGCCTCCGCCGCCGTGAGGCGTGGAGAACGTCTTGTGCAGGTTGATGTGCATCACGTCCACGCCGAAATCGCCGGGACGGGCGATGCCGACCAGCGCGTTCATGTTCGCGCCGTCCATGTAGAGCATGGCGCCTTTCGAGTGCAGGATCTCGGCGGCTTTGGTGATATCCTGCTCGAACACCCCGATGGTATTGGGATTGGTCACCATCATGGCCGCGACATCTTTATCGACGGCGCGCGCCAGGGCTTCGAGATCGATCTCGCCTTGCTCGTTGGAACGGATATTCTCCACCGTGTAGCCGGCGATGGCGGCTGTAGCGGGGTTGGTGCCGTGCGCCGAATCGGGGATGAGAATCTTCTTGCGCGGATTGCCGCGCTTCGAGAGCAGAGCCCGAATGAGAAGGATACCTGTCAACTCTCCATGCGCGCCGGCCGCCGGCTGCAGCGTGATGGCGTCCATGCCGGTGATCTCGAGCAGCGCGCTCTCGAGAGACGCAATCACTTCCATGGCGCCCTGCGACAGAGACTCCGGCTGATAAGGATGCGCCCATGCCAGGCCTTCGAGGCGCGCTACCAGCTCGTTCACGCGCGGGTTGTATTTCATGGTGCACGAGCCCAGCGGATAGAGGCCGAGGTCGATGGCGTAATTCCACGTGGAGAGCCGCGTGAAGTGGCGGATCGCCTCCACTTCGCTCACTTCGGGAAAGCCTTCGATTTCGTCGCGTACGTTGGAGGCGCCCAGAGCGGCCGCGGCGTCGACAGGCGGAACATCGAGGTCCGGAAGCTGATAGCCCTTCTTGCCCGGCGAGCTGATCTCGAACAGCAGCGACTCGTTCTGTGTAATGTGGGGGCGAACTTTTTGAATCATGCCGCGAATGCCTCCGCCGCGGCGTCCATCGGGCCGCGCTGAGACATCTCGGTAGCGCACCATAACGCGGAATCGGCCAATTCAGGATAGANCCCGCCGATGATTTTCTTTTTCAAGAGCGCCTTGTTGATCTCCTCCGGCTTCTTGCCGTGAGCCACGAACTCGTTGAAGAACGGTCCCGTGAATCGGGGCTTCAACCTGGACGCCAGGTAATGCGCCTTGGCCAGATTCTGTTCGGCTAGCTCGCGCAGGCCTCGCCTTCCGTAGACCGTCATGAAAACGGTGGCCATCAGTGCAATCAGAGCCTGGTTGGTGCAGATGTTGGAAGTCGCCTTCTCTCGGCGGATATGCTGTTCGCGGGTGGAGAGGGTCAGGCAGTAAGCCCGATTGCCACGCGAGTCTTTGGTTTCGCCGACCAGCCGGCCCGGCATCTGGCGCACGAACTTTTCCTTGGCCGCGATGATCCCCGCGTACGGACCGCCGTAGCTGGGCGGGATGGCGAAGGATTGCAGCTCGCCCGCCACGATGTCCGCGTCCGCGGGGGGCGCGAGAATTCCCAGCGACACAGCCTCGGTGAACAGGTACACCAGCAGGGCGCCCTTGGCGTGAGCGATCTCGGCCGCCTCCTTCACGTTTTCGACGACGCCGAAGAAGTTCGGCGATTGGATCAGAACGGCCGCCGTCTCCGCCGTGATTTTCTTCTCCAGATCCTCCAGATCGATGAGGCCCGTGGCGGCGTCATAGCCGAACTCTTCGACTGGCATGCCCTGATTCCGGGCATAGGTTCGCAGCACCTCTCGGTATTCCGGGTGCACGGTTCTCGATACCAGAACGCCGGACCGGCCGGTGACGCGCACCGCCATCATGGCCGCTTCCGGAGTCGCCGTCGAGCCGTCGTACATCGACGCGTTGGCGACGTCCATGCCCGTCAACTGGCAGATCATGGTCTGAAATTCGAAGATTGTGGTCAGCGTGCCCTGCGCGATTTCGGCTTGGTACGGCGTGTAGGAGGTGAGGAACTCGCCTCTCGACACCACGGTGTCGACCAGCACAGGGCGGTAGTGCGCATACACGCCCGCGCCGAGGAAGCTGGCGTAGCCGTTCGCATTCTCCGCCGCGCGCGCGCGGAAATAGTCGATGATGGAATACTCGGAAATGCCCGCCGCCAGATTCAGCGGCCGGTTCAGCCGGACCTCCACCGGCATGTGGGAAAACAGATCTTCCGGCGACTGGACGCCGCAGGCTTCGAACATCTCGCGGCGCTCGGAATCGGACTTGGGGAGATAGCGCAACTAGTTCTCCGCCTTTATGTAGGTTTGATAATCGGAGGAGCTGAGAAGTTGCTTCGCTTCATCGGGAGCGCTCATGCGCAGCTTGACCAGCCAGGCGGCGCCGTGCGGGTCTTCGTTCAGCTTTTCCGGCGTGGTGGTCAGCGATTCATTGATCTCGATCACTTCACCCGAGACCGGCGAGTAAATGTCGCTGACCGCTTTCACCGACTCCACCGAGCCCAGCGATTTCCCCTGCTCGAGCTTCGTCCCGATCTTAGGCAGGTCGACATAGACAATGTCGCCCAGCTCTTCTTGAGCGTGGTCGGTGATGCCCACAACGCCGATATCGCCCTCGGCCTTCACCCACTCATGCTCTTTGGTGTATCGAAAATCTTCTGGATATGTGCTCATTTCGCTCGCTTGTAGAAAGGCGTCTGCACCGTTTCTGCATCCACGGGCTGATTGCGGATCATCACTTGAATGGCGCGTCCGGCGCGCGCCTGCTCGACCGGCAGATAACACAGCCCGATGTTCTTATTCAGCGTGGGCGAGGGCGATCCGCTGGTCACCCATCCGGCCGCCGCCCCATCCACGCAGACTTCGTAGCCATCCCGCGCGATTCCCCGCCCGCGCATTTCAAATCCGATCAACTTACGCCGGATGCCCTGTTCCTTTTGCCGTACCAGCGCTTCGCGCCCCACGAATTCGCCCTTGTCGAGCTTCACGATCCAGCCCAGATCCGCCTCGAGCGGCGTAATGGACGCGTGAATCTCGTGGCCATACAGGGCCATTTTGGATTCCAGGCGCAGCGTGTTCCGCGCGCCCAGACCGCAAGGCTTGATTCCAAACTCCCGGCCGGCTTCGAGGATTTCGTTCCAGACCCGGGAGGCTTCGCCCGGGGCGATGTAAATTTCAATACCGTCTTCGCCCGTATAGCCGGTGCGCGCGATCCGCGCCGCGGTTCCGGCAACTTCCCCGTCCGTAAACCAATAATAGCGAATTTCGTGCAGGTTGACAGCAGTCAGCTTCCGCAAAGTGTCAAGCGCGCGCGGGCCCTGGATGGCCAGTTGCGCGTATTTGCTGCTGGTGAATTCGACCGAGGCGTTGAACTTGTTGGCCTCGCGGATGTGCTCGTAGTCCTTGTCCTGATTGGACGCATTGACGCAGATGAAGATGTGGTCGTCAGCGACTTTGTGGACCAGGATGTCGTCGACGAAGCCGCCGTGCTCGTAGAGTAATCCGGAATAGTGCGCCTGCCCGGTCTTTAGCTTGGAGACGGCGTTGGTGGTAAGCGAATCGGCGCACGCGATCGCTTCGGTGCCGCGGATCTCGATCTCGCCCATGTGGCTCACGTCGAACAGCCCGACGGCGTTGCGGACGGTGTTGTGCTCGTCGATGACGCCCGAATACTGCACGGGCATGTCCCAGCCGCCGAAGTCCACCATTTTGGCCCCCATGGCGCGGTGTACAGCGTTGAGAGGAGTGGATTTGAGCGGCGCGGGCGAAGACATGCGGTAAAGGCCAATCTAACAGGCGCCGAAGAGGGGTGTCAAACTTCAAACCGGATGTCGGATGTCGGATGTCGGATTTCGGGTGGATTGATGGCAGGCGCATCCGGTGGTTGCCGGCGAAGGATTTCGGGAGACGGCGCCACCAAGTCGCCTGCCATCAATCGAAACTGGTATCCGAGGCTTGTGATGTAGTTATACCGGGCGCCGCTACGAGCCCTTGTCCACTCGCCGCTGCAATGGGATTGACCTCCGTAGGCCCTCAAAAATACGGCGTCAGCGTTCCAGCCTTGAAGTTCCGGCTTCAATATCCCGGCTACATCGAAAATTGAGGACGGAGGTGGGAACTACGGCGACCCTCAGTATTATCTTTGCATCCGTGCATCGCAAGTAAACGCTTCTCAGGGAGCTTCCCACGGATTCAGCGTGGTCGCGCCGATACCTTCGAAGTCCCGCGTGTTGCGGGTAACAATGGTCAGATCATGAGCAAGCGCGGTCGCCGCAATCAATGAATCAACTGCTGGCAAAGGCCTTCCTGCCCGTATGCGGCCGGAAAACCATGCTTCCAGATCTTGCTTGAGCCATTCTTCCAACTGGGCGCGGCGCTTGCCTTCGGCAAGCAGCTCGATTCCTTTTTGAATCTCCGCCAGGGTGATGACGCTCACAGGCTGGGATTGGCGGTAGGTTGTCTCCAGCCAGCGCTTGACGCCGGCGTCGGGGCCCCCCCGCCGGTTGTATTCAGAGAGAACATTCGTATCAATCAGGAAACCGCTCATCCAAGATCAACCGTGGGCGGATGGTCTTTGGATCGCTCCAGGTCGAGGTTGGCTCCGGCAAAAGGGGAATTGAGGAGCAGGTCGGAAAGATTATCGAACCGCTTGTGAGCTTGGCTCGGCTCCGCGGCTCCGGGTAAGCCCGCTTCCCTGGCGACGAGTTCCTGAAGGTAGTCATCCAGCGACACACCACGTGCTTGCGCGCGCGCCACCAGGCCTCGTTCTATTTCAGGGTTTAGGCTCAAGGTCACGGTCATTGGCTGCGGGCTCCTTCTTCTTCCACAGTACCGGATATGGAGCCTTCTGTCACTAGGTTCAAGTTCAAGTTCACCGTCCTTGGCTCTCCCTTCCGGTCAGAAAGTCAGTCCCGCGTTGGGTGGCGATTCGGAGCGGCCCGAAACCGGCGTGCGACCACCTCTGAGGTCGAGCGGAGACACAGTCAGTTCACTTGAACATGCCTGCCAATCCCACGGACCTGGTCGAAGTTGTAACCTATCCCGCGAACGGGGATTCCCTCGACTACTACAGATAATATAAGAGAAGAACGAAAAGATAAATCCTGGACTACGGGACCGCGCTCAACGGGCGGTAGAACGCGATCAGATCCGTCCCGATGGGAGCGCGGCCGATCTGGCGCAGCATGGTTGTGATCTGGCCGCGATGGTAGCTGGCGTGATTCACGATATGCAGCACGATCTGCCAAACCGGTGTTTGGAAGGCTTCTCCCTTTACATTGCGATACGACACGATGCGGTCCCAGTCGGCGGGAGCTAGCCCTTCGGCCCATTTCACGTAGCCATCGAGCAGTGGGGCCCATTCAGAGAAGTTGGCGCCGGGCTCGTACTTCGATAGGTCGCCGGTCGGGGTTCCCATCAGGCGGTCGAACCAGATGGCGTCGGCCTGGTAAATGTGCTCGAGCGTGCCCCGCACTCCACCGTAGGAATTGCCGAGGCCGCGACTCATCTCTTCGTGGCTCAACGCAGTCACTGAATCGAGCACCCGGCGAGTGGCCCACTGGCTGTAGCGCAGTTGCAGGACCAAGGCTTCGGAATCCATATTCCGGATTTTACTACCCTCCGCCGACGGTCTGCTCGTAATACGCTTCGTACAACGGGATGATGTGCTCCGTACAAAAGCGGCTGACCGCGGTGTGACGCGCGGCCTTGGCCATCGTCTCGTGGAGCCGGTCGTCGGACAGCAACGCGATCACGCGGGCGGACTGCGCCGCGATATCGCCTACCGCTTCGAGGTACCCGTCCTCGCCGTGAGTCACCAGCTCCGGGACACCGCCCACATTGGTTGCAATCGCCGGCACACCGCAGGCCATGGCTTCCAGCGCGGCCAGTCCGAACCCCTCCAGCTCGCTCGGCATTAGCAGCGCGTGCGCCTGCGGAATCAGCCGCTCCACGTGGTTCTGCTTGCCGAGGAAGGTGACATGGCGGTCCACACCCAGATCGCGGGCGAGCTTTTCGGCCGGGCTGCTCTCCGGCCCGTCGCCAACCATCAACAGATGCGCCGGGACCTGCTTGCGCGCCGTGGCCAGAATCCGGATGCAGTCCAGCACCCGCTTCACCGGACGGAAATTGGAGACGTGGATGAGCAGCTTTTCGCCCGCGGGGGCGTATCGGCTGGCGTGCGATTTTTCCGGGTCCGGAGTGTAGGTGTCGCAGTTCACGAAATTGTGAATCACGCGAATCTCGTTGCTCACGCCGAACTCTTCCACGGTTCGCGCGCGCAAATATTCGCTGATGCAGGTGATGCCGTCGGATTGCTCGATGGAGAACTTGGTAATCGGGAAGTAAGACGGGTCGACGCCCACCAGCGTGATATCGGTCCCGTGCAGCGTGGTGATGAAGGGAAGCCGCCGCGATTTGGCGGTCATCTGCCTCGCGAGCAGGGCGGAAATCGAATGCGGGATGGCGTAGTGCACATGCAGCAGATCCAGACTGTAGCGCTCGGCCACCTCCGTCATCCGCGACGCCAGCGACAGGCTGTAAGGCGGGTATTGGAACAGCGGGTAGTTCGAGACTTCCACCTCGTGATAGTAGATGCGCGGGATTCCGGGGTCGAGCCGTATGGGATTGGCGTAGGTGATGAAGTGCACGTCATGACCCCGGTTGGCCAGCTCCAGGCCCAGTTCGGTGGCGACAATGCCGCTTCCGCCATAGGTGGGATAGCACGTGATTCCGACTCTCATAATTTTGGGATTAGCTTTGCCATGCCGATCTGGCCGTGCAGGTTATCATCCGGCGAGGCGACGTCGCCACCGCCGAACCAGACGC
>WNFM01329116.1_pt1 | contig 15532 bp, 15 predicted proteins | sample 5400271 | NCBI WGS metagenome assembly WNFM01 (sample SAMN13153352, study PRJNA577476) | soil metagenome | isolation source: 60 cm saprolite on Douglas fir-dominated hillslope | place: USA:California | collected 2013-09-17
CTGTCCATGCGGCTGCGATAGTGATGGGGCGGAATCACCAGCGCGACATCCGCCCCGGCTGCGGCCGCCAGCCGGCACAGCGCGATTGTCTCACGCGTCGAGTTCGCGCCGGCGCCCGCGAGCAGCTGCGCCTCGTCGCCGGCCGCCGTGCGCACCGCGGCGATCACCAGATGGCGCTCTTCAGGGTCGAGGTGGACCGCCTCGCCATTGGAGCCGAGCGCGACGAACCGTGTGATGCCACGCTCGCGCAGCCGCCGGATATGCTCGGCGAGCGTCTCCAAGTCCAGCGACTCATCCTCATGGAAGAAGGTTGGCAGTGGCGGGTAGATGCCGCCGAGTGTGAGGGTGCCCATCATCTGGTGGCTCCCGCGGCGGTGCGCGCGCTGTGCTTGCGCGTGCGCCCGTTCGCCGTGGCGCGGCTGGGACGCGAGAGGATGGCCGGATCGCTGCCGACGATGGCGAGGAAGCGGATCGCCTGGCGGATCAGATGGTAGAAGTTGGGCACGTGGTATTTCTCGTTCGGCGCGTGCACGTTGTCGTCGGGCAGGCCGGTGCCCATGAAGATGACCGGCACATGCAGCACGCTGTCAAAGAGCGCGCCCACTGGAATCGAGCCACCGGAGCGCTCGAGGACCGGCGCACGGCCCCACTCCTGCTCCAGCGCCCGCTCGGCGGCGCGCATGAACGGGTTGTCCAGCGGGACCAGCACTGCGTCGCCTCCGTGCACAGAGGCGACGCGCATGCGCACTCCCGGCGGGCACAGCTCCTGCACGCGCCGCTCCAGTAGCGGCAAAACCTCAGCCGGGCGCAGCCCCGGTGGCAGGCGCAGGCTCACTTTGGCGGTCGCCTCCGCGGGAATCACCGTCTTGGCGCCTTCGCCGGTGAAGCCACCGCTGATGCCGTGCACCTCCAGCGTTGGCCGCGCCGTGCCGCGCTCGATGGGATCGATCTCTTGCTCGCCTGGCAGCACGTCTATGCCCATTTCCTCGCGCCACAACCGCGCCACATCCACGGGATTGCGCGCCCACAGCGCGCGTTCCTCCGCCGTCACCGGCGTGCTGCGCTGATACAGCTCTGGAATGGTGATGTGGCCGTCCGCGCCCTTGAGTCCGGCGAGCACCAGCGCCAGCGCATGGATGGGATTGGGTCCGACGCCGCCATACTCGCCGGAGTGCAGGTCGTGCCGCGCGCCCTGAGCATGGATCTCGGTATAGAGGATGCCGCGCAGGCCGTAGACCAGCGAGGGCACGCCAGGCGCCGGCATCCCCGTGTCGGCGACCAGCGCCACGTCGCTGGCGAGCTGGCGTGGATGCTCAATCACGTACGCCTCGATTGCCTCGCCGCCGCACTCCTCCTCTCCCTCGATGAGCACCCGCACGTTGACAGGCAGCGAACCCTGGCCGGCGTGCATCAAGGCTTCGAGCGCCTTGACCAGCGCATACATCTGGCCTTTGTCGTCCACCGCGCCGCGGGCATAGAGATTCTCGTCGCGGATCTCGGGCTCGAAGGGGGCGCTGGTCCACGACTCGATGGGATCAACCGGCTGCACGTCGTAGTGGCCGTAGAGTAGCACTGTCGGCTTGTCCGGCGCCTCCAACCACTCCGCATAGACGAGTGGCTGCCCCGCCGTTTTGATCACCCGCGCCTGCTTCAGTCCAATCCGCGCGAGCTCCGTGGCCACGAGCTTTGCGGCGCGGCGCATGTCTTTCTTGTGGCGCGGCAATGTGCTGATACTCGGGATGCGCAGCAGATCCTTGAGGCCCTCAAGAAACGCCTGGCGGTGCTGTTCCACATACGAGAGGGCGGCGTCGGTGGTGGGAGACGTGCTAGAGGTGCTAGACGTGCTGGCCATATCATCATCCTCTTTCGCGCTTCAACGTGCGGACGGCGGGCGCCTCTGCGAGTGAACAGGCGCGTTCCACACGGGCACCAATTCATCGTAGCAGCCTGGGTGCGGGCTGCCAAGTAGGTAGCCAGTGAGGCATTGGGGGTCAGCTCTGTATGGGCATGTCTGGCCGACGCGCAGGCGTGGTGCGTGAAGCAGATGCTCACACCCTTAGACGCCACCGCCAGAGAGAGCTTCCTCAGACCCCGGTCTGTGAGCATGAGCAATGTCGAATCCCTGCAGCAACAAGTTCCTCAGAGGGAGAAAGAGTGGATTTGGAAGGCTTGCCCAGCCATGCCATGCCCAGCCCTCACACTTTTCAGGCTCGCGAACGGTAGGTGCTCCATCCGGGCACTCGGCTACAAAGAACAGCGTGACGTACTGCTTCTTCTCTGCTGTGAAGATGTCATTGGTGACGCCGGCCAGGCGCACATTGACGACCTGTAGGCCGGTCTCCTCGTGCGCTTCCCGCACCGCGCACTCCTCCGGCGTCTCACCAAACTCCAGGTGTCCACCTGGCAGGCTCCAATCTCCCTCGCCATGGGCATGGCGGCGCTTACCAAGGAGAACCTGTCCATCCCGGACGATCAGGACCCCTACGCCGACCAGAGGGCGCGGCGGCAGCTCGTTGTTCATGTGCACCTCTATGCTCAGGCGGCACGCTACACACCAGGTGTCAGCGGAAGAGCGTGATGATCGTCGCGGCCCCCGCAATGCCCATCACCACTACCGTCGTGCCGCCCAAAGCGTTGGCCAGGCGGCCATTGACGTAGCTGCCCATGATGCCCTTGTTGTTCGCCACACGCAAGATCACAACGAGCAAGGGCACCGCGACGAGGCCGTTGATGACGGCGGCAAAGACCAGCGCAGCGATGGGGTCGACGCCGAAGAGATCGATCGCCAGCCCGATCAGGGTCGCGAGCGAGAGGACGCCATAAAAGCCGCGTGCCTGCGTGAATTTCTGCCCGAGACTGGCGTGCCAGCCGAACGCCTCCGCGCTGCAATAGGCCGCTGAGCCAGCCAGCACGGGTACGGCCAGCAGCCCGGTGCCGACCACGCCGACCGCGAAGAGGATCTGCGCGAGCGTGCCCGCGTGTGGGAAGCTGTGTACCAGTGGCGTCAGAGCCCGTGCGGCCTGATCGGCTGTCTGGATGCTGTGGATGCCGCTCGCATGCAATGTGCTGCTGGTGGTGACGATGATGAAGAAGAATGTCAGGTTGGCGGCGAGCATGCCCAGCCCCGTATCCAGCCGCAGCGCACGCAGCTGGCGAAGCACGGCGAGACGCTGGCGCCGTGGATCGCCCGCGCGCTGCTGACGGTGCTTCAGCGCGACCTCCTCCACCTCCTCAGACGCCTGCCAGAAGAACAGATATGGGCTGATCGTGGTGCCAATCACCGCGACGACCAGGGCCAGGAACGCCGGCGTCGGGATGATCGTGGGAATGACGGTGGCGCGCAAGACGGCGCCCCAGTCCGGTCCGATGATGATGCCGGTGAGGATGTACGCCAGCAGCGACAGGGTCAACACTTTGAGCACGCGGGCGTAGACCCGATAGGGCACCAAGATCTCGAGCGCGATCGTGAACAGCGCAAAGGCGACGAGCAGCGGGAATAGTGGCAGGCCGGGCGCCAGCATGCGCACGGAGGCTGCCATCGCGCCAAGGTCCGCGCCGACGTTGATTGTGTTGGCGGTGAAGAGCAGTGCGACGACGGCGAGGAGCAATTTCCGGTCATAGTGGTGGCGGATCACGCCAGCCAATCCCCTGCCCGTCACCAGGCCGATGCGGCCGCACATTTCCTGCACCGCGATGACGAGCGGGAGGATGTAGAGGGCGAGCCAGATCAGCCCCGTGCCGAAGGCGGCCCCTGCCTGCGAGTAGGTGCCAATACCGGAAGGATCATCGTCGGCAGCGCCGGTGATCAGCCCTGGCCCGAGCACCCGCAGCCAGCGGCTGGCGCTGCGCAGGGGACGAGGGAGGCCGCGATGATGGGAAAGGAGCGGTGGCGGCTCGGTCGCGACGGGCGGAGAACTCTTGGCCAAGCTGCGCCTCCTCCAACTGGCTCTCCCGCCGATCTCACCACGCTCGGGAATGTCGTGAGGAGAGGCGCCAGGAGGCGTGCCAATCGTAGCAGGCGTAAGCTCGATTGTCTACACGCGCGGGAAAGGCAGCACCCAGACGCACATGATGACGGCGAAGGCGACACTGCCGGCGACGACGAAGAGATGGAAGACCTCGTGGAAGCCGAAGACGCGTGGAAACGGATCGGGGCGGCGGCGCGCGTAGACCACTCCGCCGATGGTATACAGCACGCCCCCCAGCAACAAGACACCAACTGCTGCCCAGGAGAGTGCCGCAGCGAGTGCCGGCAGCGCCAAGAGCGCCACCCAACCCATCCCGACATACAGCCCCGTCGCGACGCGGCGCGGGAGGCCGGGCAGCAGCAGTGTTGCGACGATGCCGGCCAGCGCCAGCAGCCAGACTGCGGTGAGCAGGATGCCCCGTGTCCAGCCACTGAGAACATTGAAGCAGAGAGGAGTATAGGTTGCCGCGATCAGCACGAAGATATTCGCGTGGTCGAGCGCGCGCAACACGCGCTTCGTTCGCGGGCGCCACGCGCCGATGTGATACATCGCGCTAATCGCATACAGCTCCATCATGCTCACACAGAAGATCAAGAACGTCACTAGGCGCGGTGGATCGAAACGACTTTGCCAGGCCAGCGCGATGGCAAGCACCAGCGCGCCAACTCCCGCGGCGGCATGGAGCCAGCCGCGCAGCAGCGGCCGCGCCGCCGTCTCCGCGTCGTCGCCGCTCTGCGGCATCGCTGGCATACGCATGCGACCTGCTCCCGTTCCTCTGAGCATCTCAAGCAAAACATGAGATGTGTTTCACGTATTGGAGCAAGCAGCGCTGCCGAAGGTTTCACGTGAAGCTGAGCCAGGCGCGCAGGGGAGTGATCGAGAGGCCGTCAGGCAGCCGCGCGCAGCCACCCTGGGAGCTGATTGAGCACGAGATTCAGCCCCGGCGCGCGTCCGGATCGTCGCTCGCTCCACCATGGCGTAAGCGCGGCGATGAACACGTCGAGCGTACGTGCGCCCTCGGCGACTTGCCGCCTAATGTGCTGCTTCGCCTCTTCCCCTCGGCCAATCTCGTTGAGGAAAAACCAGGTCGACGCGCGCACCAACGTCTCGGTCCAGCGCGAGTCCGAGGTGTCGTAGATCTCGGCAAAGCGACCAGTTGGCGGGTGCGCCGCCTCCACGAACGCGCAGGCGGCAGGGACGTCGGGAGAGCGCTCTATGATAAGCTCGAGGACAGGGTGACTCGACTCATGCTGTGCCAGATCCAGCACACGCAGCACCTGCGTTTGGAAGGGTTCCGCCGACCGAAGGCAGCAGACGGCATAGGTTTCCTGCTGGTTGGCTACCCCAACCCCATTGACCCAGGAAGGAACCAGATTAGCTAACGGCACCACCACGGGCTGGAACGGGAACTCGCCGAAGAACACTTCTTGGAATCCCACAATATCGATCGGACGCAGCACCGCCACGATGTCGGCAACCACGTCCGCCCACGCCGTCGCCTGGCGCTCGAACAGGACGCCCAGCTCAGCATCCCGCCAGAACGTCGCCAGCTGCCGGCCAATCTCCTCCGCCGAGGGGTCGCCGAAATCGCGCAGCACGAACGCCGGTATGTCCGCGAGCGCTGGCGGCGCACAGGGCGGCAGCGGCGCCACCTGCACGGTCTGCATGGCGACGCCAACCAGCCATGATCGCTGAACAGCTGCCTTGAGCCACTGTACCGCTGGATGATCTTGCTGGGGAGCAAGATACGACCGCGTCGACACAACAAGCGCATGCTCCGATGCCGCTGGAGGCGAGCCTGCCGTCAGCGCGGCGGCCAGCGCCGCCAGTCGTAGGTCGATGCGCACCTCCAGACCGCGAGCGAGTGTAGCGCTGGGAAGCAGCGGGACGGCTTGACCGGGGTGTTGGGCTTCCATGGCGAACCTCCTGCGAGCGGAGCCTACTCGGCCTGGGGGCCGGTCGCGCGCCCTTGCGCGCGCTGCCGGCGATAGGTCGTCACCTTGGCGCGATTGCCACAGCGATCCATCGAGCACCAGCGACGTTTTCTGGGGCGAGACGCGTCCACGAAAAGCAGAAGACACTGCGGATTCGCGCACTGGCGAATTGAGTGCGCCTGCTCGCTGGCAAAGAGCGCGATGGCGTCGCGGGCAATGGTTGAAAGGGCAGCAGAGAGTGAGCGTGCAGGGTGCCACACACTGCGCTGCGTTGCGCCGTCGAGCTGGGGCGCCAGGTCGGGCGCTTGGGCCAGCCGATTGATGCGCTCGATCTGTGCGGTCGGGAGACGCTTGCGGCGCAGGCAGGCCTGGGCGATGTGCCAGATCGCTTCACGCAGCGCCTGTGCGGCCCGCAGATCCATCGTCGAAACGGTGATGCCCGTCACCCGCAGCGGCGACGCGGCCAGCCAGTCCGCCAGATCGCCAGGCGTATGCCACTCTTCGAAAATGCGGCGTTCCGCTGCTCCTCCGGTATGCACAAAATCGATGCAGAGACGACCAGAGAGGAACAGAAAGCGCGCTGCATCACTGGCAGGCCTAGCGGCAGTTGACGCGTCGGGCGGTGTCATGACACCAGTATAACCGGTGTTCTCCGCCGGGTCAACACCTGTGAGCGTGGTGTTGGGCAGCACGCCGTCGCGTACTGGGGCGCCAATACGCTCGCGCCGCCCTCACGTCACTGCGACACAGGACCATGCGTCGGGTTACGCCGGCTCCGTCTCGAGGATCAGCGCCGCGACCTCGCGTAGGTCCTCGCCCACGATGTCTGGTCGCGGCGCCAGTGGATCGAACACGACACCCGGCCGCGCGACGAACGCGGCGGCGCAGCCGGCGGCGAGCGCCCCCGCGACATCCCAGGCATGCGCGGCGATGAGACGCACCCGGCCGATCTCGACGCCCAGTCGTTGCGCCGCCATGTGATACGGCTCCGGGGCCGGCTTGAGGCGCTTGACCTCATCGGCGGAGAGCACCAGCTCGAAGAAGTCGCGCAGATTGGCGTGGGTGAGCTGCGCCTCCGCAACTTCCTGCGTGGAGTTGGTGAGCGCGGCCAGCCGTACGCCCTCCTTGCGCAAGCGGCCGAGCGCGTCCGCGACGTCGTGATGCGCAGGCAGCCGCCTCAGCCCTCTCAGGATACGGTGCCGCTCCTCCTCGGTCAGTATGACCTCACGCCTGGCCGCCGTCATGTCGAGCGCAGCGGCGGCAATCCCGCCGAACGGATGATAGGTCCCGATGATCGTCGCCGTGAATGCCGACTGCAGTAGCTGGCTGAACCATTCCCAGCGCACGTCGGGATCGCCAAATGACTGCTCGAACGCGGGATCGAGGCTGCGCAGGTCCAGCAGCGTTTCGTTGACATCGAAGACACAGACGCGTCGCATAGAGCGCTCCTCTCCCACTTGAGTACTTTTTGATTGCCTCCACAGAGCTGGACGCAACATGCATGCCGCACGTTCAAGCAGGCGTCGTGGATCGTACAGCGCTTCACAGCAGCTCGACCACGCTCGACCTAACCCGATCTCGTCGCCGACGCCACTTCCCAGACAATGGTGGTCTCGCTCTACGGAGACGCTTTTGTCGCCGAAGTCGCCCGCGCCTTTGGCCCCTACAAGCTCAGCCTCCATTCAGGCTCGGACAAGCTCTCGATCTACCCGACCTTCGCGGCTGCCACCCGTGGTATGCTCCATCTGAAGACAGCCGGCACCAGCGCGGAGCTCTACGCGCACCCTGGAGGCGCATTTCCTGCGCCAACTTGAGCCGCTCGTCGCCCGCAGCCCTACCTGAGAGGAGGCCGATCACGGAGACCGAGAGCCTCGCTCGTCTGTTCGGTTTGACGGGCCGCACCGCCGTCGTGGTGGGCGGGTCCGGCGTGCTCGGCAGCGCGCTGGCAAAGGGCCTGGCCGGCGCCGGGGCACGTGTGGCAGTGGTGGGCCGGCGCATCGAAGCGTGCGAGCGCGTTGCGACGGTCATCCGCCAGGACGCCGGGGAGGCGCTGGCGGTCGCCGCTGACGTGCTGGATCGGTCCTCGCTGGAGCGTGCCGCCGCCGAGATACACACACGCTTTGGTCCCGTCGACATCCTCGTCAATGCCGCCGGTGGCAATCGTCCGGAGGCAACCACGAGTGTCGAGACGCCGTTCTTCGCGCTCGACCTCGCCGCGGCGCAAGAGGTCTTCGCCACCAACTTCACCGGCCTCTTCCAGTGCTGCCAGGTCTTCGGACGCGCAATGGCGGCGAACGGCAGCGGCTGTATCGTCAATATCGCCTCGATGAGCGGCCTGCGCCCGCTGACGCGCGTTCCTGCCTACAGTGCGGCCAAGGCCGCGGTCATCAACTTCACGCAGTGGCTGGCGGTCCACATGGCGCAAGAGTACGGTTCTCAGATCCGTGTTAATGCCATTGCCCCCGGCTTCTTCCTCACCGAGCAGAATCGCTACCTGCTCGTCGAGGAGCAGTCCGGCGCGTGGACGGCGCGCGGCGCGGCGATCGTCGCGCAGACGCCGATGGGGCGCCTCGGCTCCCCAGACGAGCTGGTCGGCACGCTGCTCTGGCTTGCCGGCCCGGCGGCAACGTTCGTTACGGGCGTGGTGGTGCCGGTGGATGGGGGCTTCGCGGCGTCCGGCGGTGTCTAGGAGGAGGCAGCCATGCTAGTCGGCGCGGGCGGTACCGACCGCGGGCTTCGTAAAGAGGAGGTTCACGCCCTCCTCGCGGACGCTTTCGAGCGCGAGCCGCTGGACGGCAAGCGTGTGCTGGTCATCATCCCCGACGGCACGCGCAGCGCCCCTCTTCCGCTGCTTTTCGAGCTCCTGTATGAGGTCGTGGGCCGGCGAGTGAAGCGGCTCGACTACCTCGTCGCGCTGGGCACGCATCCCCCGATGTCGCCGGCGGCGCTTGACCAGCTTGTCGGCGTGCCGGCCGCAGAGCGCGCGACACGCTATTCGAATGTGGCTGTCTTCAATCACGAGTGGGATCGGCCCGAGGCTCTGACCACCATTGGGACGATCTCACGCCAGGAAGCGGACGCGCTCTCTGGCGGACTACTAGCCGCAGAGGTGCCCGTCACGCTCAACCGCAGCGTGCTCGACTACGACCGGCTCCTCATCTGTGGACCGGTGTTTCCCCACGAGGTCGCCGGCTTCTCTGGCGGCGCGAAGTACCTCTTCCCTGGCATCGCTGGGCCAGACATCATCAACTTCACCCATTGGCTTGGTGCGCTCGTCACCAGCATGAACACCATCGGCATCAAGGACACCCCTGTGCGGCGGGTCATTCACCGCGCCGCCGACTTTGTGCCCGGCGAGATTGCCTGCGCGGCTCTGGTCATGCATGGCGACGACCTTCACGGTATGTATATCGGGCCGCATGCCGAAGCCTTCGGCGCCGCTGCCAATCTCTCGGCGCTCCTCAACATCGTGTACAAGCCCCACCCCTTTCAACGCGTTCTCTCCATGCCCTCGCGGCGCTACGACGACCTGTGGACGGCTGCCAAGGCGATGTACAAGACCGAGCCGGTGGTGGCCGATGGCGGCGAAGTCATCATCTACGCGCCGCACCTCGCAGAGGTCTCCTACACCCACGGCGCGCTGATCGAGCGCATCGGCTATCACGTGCGCGACTACTTTCTGGCGCAGTGGGACCGATTCCGCGACGTGCCTGGGGGCATCCTCGCACACAGCACGCATGTGAAGGGCGTTGGCACCTACGACGCTGCCAGCGGCGTGGAAACGCCGCGCATCCAGGTCACGCTGGCGACGGGCATCTCCGCAGCGCAGTGCCGCCGCATCAACCTCGGCTATCGCGACTACCGCGAGCTTGCTCCAGCGCAGTGGGAGGGGCGCGAGAGTGAGGGGATGCTGCTGGTGCCGCACGCGGGGGAGATGCTCTATCGTCTGGCAGAGGCTGGCGCGGAGCGCTCTGCCGGTCATCCTTCTCCTGAGTGAGCCGTTCCCGCGCCGCGCCGCACAAAGGAAACGCCATGCCCGCTCCCGCGCTGATCATTCGGACCTTCACCCCGCGCGACCAGGTGGCCGTACGTGCGCTGATCCTGGCGGGGCTCGGCAATCACTTCGGCTTTGTAGACGAGACGCGCAATCCGGACCTGGACGACATCGCCGGGACGTATCTGGCGCGCGGCCATGTCTTCGTGGTGGGGGAGCTGGCGGGCGCGGTGGTCGCCACCGGCGCGCTCGTCGATGAGGATGCGCGCACCGGGCGGCTGGTGCGGATGTCGGTTGCCCGCGCGTATCGCCGCGCAGGGCTGGGGCGCCTGATGGTCGCCCACCTGCTGGCAGCGGCACGCCAGCGCGGCTATTCGTGTGTCGTGCTGGAGACCAATGCCGGCTGGCACGACGCCCGCGCGCTGTATCACGCCTGCGGTTTCGTCGAAGAGGCGCTGGCGGACGGGCTGGTCCACATGCGATTGAATCTGTGATCGACGCAGCCATGCCCGCGCTGCCCTGGCTGAAGCGCTAGCTGCTGCCGTCCTCCAGCCGGTTGTCTCGGTTGATGATGTGCTGGGTGGTGTCGGGAACGGATCGTAGCGCAACCCCGCAGGAACACCGGATACAGCGGCAGCTCGGCAAGGTCAGCCACGGGAAACCAACGGAAAAACAACGGCACATGCTCTTCCTGACCCGCGAACGTCGCTGAAACATCCAACAGGCCGGACTCAGGCGGGAGCGAGACGAGGTAGTACAGGCCTAGCTCGTGGTGCGGCACATCGAGTACGAAGAAGTTCTCGACCACCCACAGCAACCGCTCCACCGTTACGTTCGTGTGTGATCACGCCGGCTACCAGGATTGGTCCGGTGGTGGCGGCGCAGACGGCGGGAGATACTCCGAATACCCCGGCTGCTGCGGGTACTGCGGGTACTGCGGGTACTCTGGCGGCGGATATCCAGGCTGTGGCGGATACCCCGGCTGTAGCGGATACCCCGGCTGTGGCGGATACCCCGGCTGTGGCGGATACCCCGGCTGTGGCGGATACCCTTGCGGCGGAGCGCCGTAGCCCGGCGGAGCGCCGTAGCCCGGCGGAGCGCCGTAGCCCGGCGGAGGGCCGTACCCCGGCGGAGGGCCATACCCCGGCGGAGGGCCATACCCCGGCGGCAGCGGGGTGCCATAGCCGGGCGGCGGAGGACCGAAGCCCGGTGGGGGCGGTCCATATCCCGGGGGTGCAGCATATCCCGGCGGGAGTATTCCATACCCCGGTGGCGGTGGACCATAGCCAGATGGTGGTGATCCAGACCCAAGAAGTGGAGGGCCATATCCAGGTGGCGGGGGTGAACTGAAGCCGCCGCCTACGGGCGCGCTACCGTACATCCCGCCAGGCTGATACGTCTGGGCAGGCGCATCAAGTGGCCGTGGCGCCCAACCCCTCAATTTCCCTCCAGAAAGCTCACCCGTATAGACGATCTCGTCGTCCTCATCGTACTCGTCATCTTCATCGCCGATGCCCCGATTGTACGCCCAGCGCCCGATGACCGCCCCGGGGACGGCGACGACCGCGCCGGCTATCGCGCTGAACACCAGCCCGCAAATGGTGAAGAGTGTCAGGCCGGTGGTGACTGCTGCACCCGCGGGATGGTAGAAGGGTGTTTGCAGCGAGGTGTTAGAGGTAAGCACGATGTCGATGATCAGGCCGAATACCGAGGCAATCACGTTGGCGATCCCGCCCGCCCACATCCCTCCGGTGATGGTGCCGAGCTGGCGCGAGGCAAAGAACCCCGCCAGCCCAAGCGCGACGACCTGCCCGATAAGCGTGGCACACGTCAGGACCAGCACTGCCGACGCCACGGCGAACCCGTCTGGCTGCAGCAGGCTATCGATGCCACCCCCTAGCAGCAGCGGGCCCCCGCTGATGAGGGTAAGTCCGGAGAGCACCACGCCAAAGAGGATGCCCCAGTTGATCGATTCCCATTCGAGTGAGTTTCCAGCCGAAAAGCCGCCGTCCGTGGAGGAGCGGACGAAGATGCTGACAATCGCGCGGATAATGAAGCCGATAAACATCACGCGCCTCACGATGCCCATGCCCAGGAGAAGGCCGCCGGGCGGACCATCCCGCGATGGTCTCGCGCGGCCATCCCGCCGTCTGTTTGCCGGCATGTGCTGTGCGCCCGCATCCTACACCTACACGGCTTGATTGACAAGACTTTGCGGCGGCTCGTCGGACGACAAACACATCGTTGTGCCGCGCTGGCGGCCGAGCACGTTTTCACTGCCATCGCGTTGCCGCCGTGCGTTGGGGCATGTCTGGCGCGATGATGCTGGCGGTGGCACGCCCCGCGCGACTATTCTCGTGGCAGGCGGCTCGCGGTCCACGGACGAGTGGCGGGGGAGGAGAAGGGGGAGCGACGATGCAGGACGATCCACGACACTATACGCGGGTCGCACTGAACGTCGCCGCCGTGGGACTCGCGCGCGATGAGCTGCCGATCGGCGCGGTAGTGGTGCTGGATGGCCGCATCCTCGCCACGGCACACACCGCGGAGGTCAGCGAGCGACGCCGGCTCGTACATGCCGAGCTGCTCGCGCTGGAGGCAGCGGACCGCATCCGTCCGTTCCCCGGCCGGCGCGCGGATGTCCAGCTCTTTACTACCGTCGAGCCGTGCCTGCTCTGCTTCGGCGCCGCGCAATTCTTCGGTCTTGGCGCGCTCACCTTTGCGCTGGAGTCACCGGGCGACGGCGCCGCGCACCTCGTCAGCGGCTGGCAGCGTGACCCCGCGGCCATGCCCTCCTTGCGCCCGCCGCAGGTGACCGGTGGGCTGTTGCGTGCCGAGGCGCAGGCCTTGTTCCGCCGCTATGTTGCGCTGCACTCGTCGGGTGCGCTATGGGAGTGGGCGAAATACCTGGCTGTGCTCTAGTCGCGGCTGCCCCTGGCGCAGGAAGGCAACCCAGGCGTCTTGTCGCAGGCACATCGCATATGATACACAAATCGGGGACGAGAAAAGGACGAGGGAGGGATATGCCGGTATTCCACGTGACGATGCGGGCTGTACAGCCACCGGGACCACCGCGGAAGCGCCCCTCGCGCGCCCGCCAACGGCTATTTGCTGTGCTGCGCTACTTCCAGGGGATGTCCGTCGTCGGCGGGCTCTTCGCCCTGACAATCGTGCTCCTGCACTCGCAAGTGCTCTTCATCCTGCTGCCCGTGGGGCTCAGCGTCGTTCTCACCGCCGTTACCCAACGCACCGAGCTGCGTAATGTCAGGGCACTCATCCTCAAGACGTTCGTGGCGCTCGTCTACTTCGGCGCGATCACCGGTTGGGAGCTCCTCACCCATGGCCCCGGGACGCCCGAGATCGTCGTGGTCACCACCACCCTAGCCATCGCGGTCATTTTGGTGCCGCTTCGCACGTACCTGCAAGCGTTCCTCGAGCAGCGCTTTCATCTGAGCGATGACGCGACCACCAAAGCAGTCGAAGCCTTCACCTCGACACTGCGCGAAGAAATTGACCTGCATCAGGTATGCGAGCGCTTCCTCGCTGTCGTCCAGCAGATCCTGCACCCACAAACAGTCTCCCTCTGGGTACGTGCGCCCACCCACGATACGCCGGAGAGTCTGCCGGCGCCGACCGCCGGGGCGCTGGACGATCGCCGGCTACCAGGTGGCGCATATGCGGACGAGCAACCCTCGTTGCCGCAGTTCCCTGCGGCGGAGCCGCCTGTCATGGGCCTGGCGCCCTCGGCGGTCAATGTAGACGTCTCCATCGCCGATGCCGACCCCCTCATCGCCTATGCCCTCAGCCATCCCGGCGCCGTCGAGCTTGACCGGCTGCCGTTGGATTCGCCCGCTGTGCGCAACCTCAAGGCGAGTGCGACAGAAATCGTGCTGCCACTCGCCAGCCAGGGAGAGCTGCTCGGCCTGCTGACGCTGGGGCCGCGCCTGGGCGTCGAGCGGCGCGCGAGCGATCAGTTCATCGGCCCATTCATGCCCCTGTTGAGCCTGAGCCTGCTTGACCTGTTCAGATCCGGACCACGGGTATACGAGCTTGAGTACACGCGTGAGGATCGCGCGTTGCTCAACACACTAGCGGCGCAGGTGGCGCCGGCGCTCAGCGTGGCGCAGCTGGTGCGGGCGCAACAGGCACAGGTGCGCGAGCGCGAGCGCATCGAGCAGGAGCTGCGCACCGCTCAAGCCATTCAACGGACCTTCTTGCCCAAAGACACGCCGGCGCTGCCGGGATGGCAGCTGATACCGTACTACCAACCCGCGCACGAGGTGGGCGGCGACTTCTACGATTTCCTGATGTTTGAGGATGGTCGCGTCGGCCTCGTCATCGGAGATGTCACCGACAAAGGAATACCGGCTGCTCTGGTGATGACGGCCACGCGCACGATGATTCGCACCGCGGCCCAAGAGCGCGCGTCGCCGGGCGAGGTCTTCGCGCGAGTCAACGACCTGCTCTATGCCGACATTCCCACAGGGATGTTCGTCACCTGTTTCTACGCGGTGCTCGATCCAACGAGCGGGCAGTTGCGCTTTGCCAACGCTGGCCATGAGCCGCCCTACCGCCGCCACAATGGCAGCGCCACCGAGCTGTGGGCGACGGGGATGCCGCTTGGCATGATGCCGGGCACACGATACGAGGAGTACGAAGCCACGTTGGCACCCGGAGAGATGCTGCTCTTCTACAGTGACGGACTGGTAGAGGCGCATAGCGCTAGCGATGAGATGTTCGGCTTTCCACGCCTGCGAACCGTACTCGAAGGGCACGCTGACGGGGCCTCTCACGATGGGGACGCGCCCGCGTCCCTCATCGAGACCGTGCTGAGCGAGCTCAGAGGCTTTACGGGGGAGGGATGGGAGCAAGAGGACGACGTGACGCTGGTGATGCTGCAACGCGCGCCACAGGCCGTCGCGGCTCACGCCCTGCGCACGACGCCTTCGCGCCAGGCATAGACTGCCGCCTGCGTGCGGTCCGCCACGTGCAGCTTGCTCAGGATATTGCTCACGTGGCTCTTCACCGTCTTCTCACTGATGACCAGCTTCGCGGCAATCTCCTCGTTGCTCGCGCCTTCCGCGATCAGGCGCAGCACCTCGAGCTCGCGCTCGCTCAGCTCGGTGAACGCGTTGGTCCCGCTGCGTGTCGCGCCGTGCAGCTCCTGCACCACGCGTGCCGCCACCCGCGGATGCAGCACCGCCTCACCCCTGGCAGCTTTGCGCACGGCGCCGGCTAGCTCCTGCGAGTCCACATCTTTCAGCAGGTACGAGAGGGCGCCGGCGCGGATCGCCGGGAAGATGTGCTCGTCCTGGTGATACGAGGTCAGCACGATGACCTGCGTGCGCGGGCTGACCTGTTTGAGGCGGCGCGTGGTTTCGACGCCGTCCATGCCGGGCATCACGAGATCCATGAGGGTGACGTCGGGCACGAGCTCCACCGCCAGACGTAGCGCCTCCTGGCCAGAGCCGACATCTGCCAGCACCGTGAAGTCCGGCTGCGTCTCCAGGAACGCGCGCACCCCCTGGCGCACGACTGCATGATCGTCCACGATCAGGATCGAGATCCGCTCGCCGGGCGACGGTGACATTGGGATCGCCTGCCTTTCGAGTCACTGAGCGCTTATCGCTCCGCGG
>WNFM01080684.1_pt1 | contig 15530 bp, 16 predicted proteins | sample 5400271 | NCBI WGS metagenome assembly WNFM01 (sample SAMN13153352, study PRJNA577476) | soil metagenome | isolation source: 60 cm saprolite on Douglas fir-dominated hillslope | place: USA:California | collected 2013-09-17
TCTCCTGATTGTACGGGCAAAGCAAACCGGGCGAAAGGCCGATGCCGGGGCCGGTGGTATCAAAGTATCAGTTTTGGCGTGAACATTGCCGCATTGCTTGACCCATGACGGTGACATACGTGCAGGTAAAGCCGGATCCAGGAATCTCGTCATTGTCACAATCGTTGTGGCATACCCGCATTCCATTCTCCCAATGCCAGCCGATCGCGGGATTCGGCGAATCCTTGTTGTAGGTAACAGAATGAGATGTATCCCGCGCCGCGCGATGCAGATGAGGCTTCTTGCCGGCGTGATGGACTTGGGTGGCGGCCTGTGCATTCAGCACGGCGCCGAGAAGCATCGTCACGACAATGATGATGCGTTTCATTGTAAATGCCTCCATCTGAACGAACGGTTGCAGATGTCGGTCGCGTTCCACTGACAAACAGGTTCGATCCGGCTCAATTAAAAATTGGAAATGTGGCTTTGGCCAAGGCGGAAGGCTCAGGGGCCGCCACGGCTGTCGGCGCTTCTTGACAGCGCAAACCCGTAGGGTCACCTTCGATCGAACGCCTGCTGCGTGGCCAGCAGCGAAAATAAGATTATCGGAGGAACCCATGCCGAAATTGCTCAGCGAAGACGCCGTCGCCACTTATCGGGATCGCGGTTACCACTTCCCGATCGACGCGCTGAGCGCTACCGAAGTGACCGATTTTCGCCGCAAGCTCGAAGATTATGAAGCGGCCAGCGGAGGCCCGATCAAAGCCGAGATGCGCCATCGCAGCCACGTGCTGTTCAGCTGGATCGACGAGATGATCCGTCACCCGAAAATCCTCGATGCGATCGAGGATTTGTTGGGTCCGAACATCCTGTGCTGGAATACCAGCTTCTTCATCAAGGAAGCCCGCGATCCCGGTTTTGTCTCCTGGCATCAGGACGCCACCTATTGGGGCCTCAGCTCATCCGATGTCGCGACCGCCTGGATCGCGATATCACCGGCCAACAAAATCTCCGGCTGCATGAAGTTCATCGCCGGGACCCACAAACAGCAGATCCAGCACGAAGACACGTTCGATAAGAACAATCTCCTCACCCGCGGTCAGGAAATCGCCGTCGAGGTCGACGAGGCCAAGGCCGTTTATGTGGAGCTAAAGCCCGGCCAGGCCTCGCTGCATCACGTGCTGCTGTTTCACGGATCGGAGCCGAACCGCTCCGACGACCGCCGCATCGGGCTCGCCATCCGCTATATCCCGACGCATCTGAAGCAGGCGGTGGGACAGAGGGATTGGGCCACGCTGGTACGCGGCAAGGATAGCTATCGCAACTTCGAGCCGGCGCATGTGCCCAAACACGATCTCGAGCCCGCGGCGTTGGCGTTTCACAAGATGGTGTCGGAAGAGCAGGTGAAGGTGCTCTATCGTGGCACTGGCAAGAGCGCCTATCGGGCGTAGCCGGAGCCGTGAACTCATCGACGAGCATCCCCTGCATTGCCCACCCGACGACTCCCCTCAGGCCGCATCACATCACCCCACCCCAGCGCAGCAGGATCAGCACCGATGCAGACGCAAGCACCAGCACCGTCAGCCCGGCGCCCGATTGCCGTCCGAAAGTCTGTCCCTCGGCGCTTAACAGCCCCCATGCGCTCAGAAAGCGCGCCAACACCAGGGCGGAGCCGAGAACGTGGATGACGGTTTTGCCGGTGCCGATCGCCTCGGCGAGGCCAATCAGCAGCAAGGCGAAGGGCGCATGCTGGGCGAAGTTGGCATGGGCGTGGATCGCCGTGCGCATGGTCGCGTTGCCTCCGTCGCCGTCATCGATCTTCAAAGCAACGCGGTTGCGGATGACATTGACGGTAAGGCTCGCCGCCAACAGCCCTATAATCGCTGCATAGAGCGCGGTAGCGAGCGGCGTGGTCATGATTGTCCAGTCCCTTTCCAGAGACCGAGGGTCGCACCCGTCGGATCGACGATCACCGACAGCCAGCCCGCACCCATCACCTCCATCGGCTCGCGCATCACGGTGGCGCCGAGCTTGCGGGCCTTCTCGGTGGCTGCGTGGATGTCGTCGACGCCCACATAAGGGAGCCAGGACGAAGGCGCGCCCGGCGCCGGATGGGTTTGCATGCCGCCGCCGGTGCCCTCGCCGACGCCGATCATGGTGTAGACGTGCCCGCCGCCCATGGGCACGTCTTCGAGGCTCCAGCCAAACAGCGCTCCGTAAAAGGACTTCGCCGCCTTGACATCGGTGGCGTTCAACTCGACATGTACAAATGGGTTCGCCATGATCACTACCTCGCGTTGTAATGTGCAGGTGCGAATGTCCGTTCTGTGCAAAATATGATCAAGAACATTTTTTTTCCGGCCGTAATATTGCGGTCGCAATAGGAGCGTCTCGCATTGCCTTATGTGCCCCAACACAAAGCGGAGACCCGTATCCGCATCCTCGACAGCGCGCGGCGACTCTTCAATCGCAACGGCTTGACCGAGATCTCGATCGACGAGATCATGGCTGGGGCTGGCCTAACCAGAGGCGGTTTCTACAGCTACTTCGACAGCAAAGAAGAGCTTTATGCGGAGGCGATCACGCATTTTATCAACGGCGGTCCAAACGCAGGATGGCAACAGATGGCCTTCGCGGACCGGCCAGAAGGCCGGGCGTTGGCGCGCGCGATCCTCGACGCCTATCTTTCGCGCGAACACCTCGACGACGTCGAAGGAAGCTGCCCGGTGGTCGGCCTCGCCACCGATGTCGCTCGCAGCAGCGGACCCGTCAAGCACGCCTACCGCCAGGTCATGGAGATGATGGCCGAAATTTTTGTCTCTAATCTGGGCCCGAGCGCCGTAGCTGCCGCAGAGAGCGGCGGGGCTTCCAGTGACGAACGGCAGCGTGCACTCGCCGTGGTGGCGCTGTGCGTCGGCGGTATGGTGCTGGCGCGCGCCGCCGCCGACGAACCGGCCGCGGACGAGCTGCGGGCGGCATCGCGCCGCTACGCGCTGGCGCTGGCGGGCCTTGAGCCGACGGGCGAATAGGACTTCTTAAGTCAGCGTCCATTCCTCGGCGCTGGCGCCGGCGAGGGCGCGGACGCGGGCTTCGTCGGCGGCAAGTTCGCTGGCCAGCCCCGAATAGACCACGCTGCCGTCATCGAGCACATAGGCATTGTCGGCAATTTCGAGGCTCATCCGCGCGTTCTGTTCGACCAGCAGAACCGAAATGCCCTCGGCCTTCATCTGCTGCACGATGCGGAACACTTCGCGCACGATCAGCGGTGCCAATCCTTGCGAAGGCTCATCGAGGATGAGCAGCCTCGGGTTCAGCAGCAGCGCCCGGCCGATCGACAGCATCTCCTGCTCGCCACCGGATAGTTGACGGCCGCGGTTGAGCTTGCGCTCCGCGAGGCGCGGGAAAAGCTGATAGATCCGCTCGATGGTCCACGGGCCGCCGCGCTCGAGCGGAACTTTGAGATTTTCCTCGACGCTGAGATTGGCGAAGATGCGCCGGCCCTCGGGCACATAACCCACCCCCGCTGCTGCGACCCTAAAGGTCGGCCAGCGCGTGGTGTCCTTGCCGAAGATCGTGATCTTGCCCTCGCGCGCCGGCGTCAGGCCCATCAGGCTGCGCAGCGTCGTGGTTTTGCCGGCGCCGTTGCGCCCCAACAGCGCGGTGATCTTGCCCTCGGCGACCTCGAGGCTGACGCCGTGCAGGATGTGGCTCTTGCCGTAATAAGTGTGGAGGCCTTCGGCGATCAGGGCTGCGGTCATGCGGCATAACCGAGATAGGCGGCCTGAACGGTCTCGTTGTCGGCGATCTCCTTGGGCGTGCCCTGCGCCAGCATCCGGCCCTGATCGAGCACGCAGATGCGGTCGGCGAGATGAAACACCACGCGCATATCATGCTCGATCAGCACGATGGTGTAGTTGGAATCACGGTGCAGCCGGCGGATCAATTGGGTGATCTGGAAGGTCTCCTGGTCGCCCATGCCGGCGGTGGGTTCGTCGAGCAGCAAGAGATGCGGCTTTAACGCCAGCGCCATCGCGATCTCGGCGGCGCGCTGGTCGCCATGCGCGAGTTCGCCGACCAATCTGTCGGTTTTGGTTTCCAGCGAAACCAATTTGAGCGTCTCCTCGACGCGCTGATGGATCTGTGCCTTTTCCGAACGATTGATCCAGGGCCGCAGCCGATAGCCGCCGGCGACTTCGGCGGCAACGCGGACGTTTTCGAACACCGTGAGTTCAGGAAAAATCTCGGTGATCTGGAAGGTCCGGGCCATGCCGAGCGTGACGCGCTGATGCGTGGAAAGCTTTGTGATGTCGCGGCCATCGAAGGTGATGCTGCCCGAGGTCGGCGGAAAAAATCCGCTTATCAGGTTGAAGAAAGTAGTCTTGCCGGCGCCGTTCGGTCCGATGATCGCGCACATTTCTCCCTTTGCGACATTCAGCGACACCTCGCGCACCGCCACGAGATTGCCGAACCGCTTGGTGACGTTGTTGATCTCGAGAACGTTCATGCCTTGCTCCGCTGCAGGAAGCCAAGCAGGCCGCGCGGGAAGAACAGCACCACCAGGACGAACAGCAATCCTACGAACGACATCCAGTTGACGGTGATGCTGGAAAGATAATCCTGCAACACCACGAACACGGTGGCGCCGAGTAGCGGGCCCCAAAAGCTTCGCATGCCGCCCATCACGGCCATCATCACGAAATCGCCGGACTGGCTGTAGTGCAGTCCTCTCGGATCGGCGAAATTGTTGACGAGGGCATAGAGCGCGCCGGCAAATCCCATGAAGAAGCAGGACAAGGTGAACGCGATCCAGATGTGGCGTTCGACGGGGATGCCGAGGAAGCGGGAGCGGCGCTCGTTCTCGCGGATCGCGATCATGGTGCGGCCGAACGGCGAGCGCAGGATGAATCCCATGGCGCCGACAGCCAGGGCAAAGCAAAACAACACAAAGAAATAGAAGTTGTTAGCGCTTGAGAGAATGTCGAGCTTGAACAGGCCGAGGTCGATCGGCTGGCGCGAGAAGCCGCGCAGGCCGTCGTCGCCGCCGGTCAGCGAGCTCCACTGGAATGCGATGTAATAAAACACCTGGCCGAACGCGATCGTCACCATGGCAAAATAGACGCCGCGCCGCCGCACGATCAGCGTGCCGAGGATGGCACCGCAAAGACCGCCCAAAAGCATTCCGGCGATAAGCGCGAGCGGCGTGCTTGGCGCCAAAAATTTCAGCGTCAATCCGGCGCCATAGGCGCCAAGGCCAAAATAGGCAGCGTGACCGAATGACAGCACGCCGGTAAATCCAAGCAAGAAATTCACCGACATCGCCGCGAGGCCAAGCACCAGCACGCGGGTGGCGAGCGCGGTATAGCCGCCGAGCGGCACCATCCAGTAAGGGGCAAACAACAAGGCTGCCCAGATCGCGGCCAGCGCGATCAGCTTGCGGGTCTGTTCGGCGCTCAACTCATCATTCCTTCTTCGCCGAACAATCCACGCGGACGCAACAGCAGCACCACCGCCATCATGACATAGATCACCGCCTCGCTGGCGGCGGGCAGGAACACGGCGGTCAATCCGGAGGCGACCCCGATCAAGAGGCCGCCGACCAGTGTTCCCGGCAGGCTGCCGATGCCGCCGACGATGATGGCAATAAAGCTTGGCATCAGGAGTCCCGTGCCCATGGTCGGCTCAAGGCCGAGTTGTCCGGCCGCGAGTACGCCAGAGAGACCGGCAAGGAAAATGCCGACTGCGAAATTGAGCGAGCGCAGCATCTGCACGTTGATGCCGAGCGCCGCGACGGTCTCGAGGTCGAGCGTGCCGGCGCGAATGCGAACGCCGAGCCGCGTGTAGCGCAGCAGCAAAAACAGCAAGGCGACCGCAATCATCACCACGGCCACCATGAACAGCCGATAGCCGGTGATGAAAAACAAATCGCTACTCAGCGGCTGCGCCAGAAAGGCCGGAATGGTGACCGGCTTGCCTTGCGGGCCAAAGATAAATCGCGTGCCATCCTCGATCATGAAGGCGAGGCCGAAGGTCAGCAGCAGGCTATAAAGCGGATCGCGTCCGTACAGCGGCCGGATCAGCACGCGCTCGACAAGCAGCCCGACGACAGCCGTCAACGGCGGCGCCAGCAGCAGCGCGCCCCAGAACCCGATATAGGGCGTGATCGTATAGGCGATGTAGCCGCCGATGACGAGAAACCCGCCATGGGCGAAATTGATGACGTTGCTCAAATTGAGGATCAGCGAAAGGCCGAGCGCCATCAGCACGTAGAAGGCGCCGATGATGAGACCGTTGGTGACGTTAAACAGAAGAAGTTGCGTCATAATTCACCATTAGAAACACCTGATCCGGGAGGATCGGCTCCCGGATCAGATAAATAACGGACTTTTGGGTCACGACGGCCACTGCACCGTGCAGCCGGTCTCAGTGACCGCCGGCGCGGTCTTGTCACCGGGAACGACCTCGTCGACGCGGAACAGATCTTCCGGGTCGTCCTTGCCCTTCGATTGCGCCTCGCCGACAAAGGCCGATGTCATCAACTGATGGTCGCCCTTGCGGTAATAGACTTTGTTCGGCTGCAGCTTGACGTCGTCAGGCAATTCGAAATTCTCCAGCGCGCCTGCGAGTTTTATTGCGTCGGTGGTTTTCTCAGGGTTCGCGACAAGGGCAAAGGTCATGGCCGAAGTGTAGCCGAACCAGTGCCGCGCGGTCGGCACATTTCCGTTGTTGACCTTTCTGATATCGGCGACGAATTTCTCGACGCCGCGAACGCCCGGCTGCTTCCAATACCATTCGAACATCCACACCCCGATGCGGGCCTCCGGCGGCAGCGCCGCCAGCGATTCCAGCTCCTGCTGGGTTCCCGCCACATGGATCTGCTTATCGAGGCCGAACTGCACCACCTGCTTGAGGCAGTTGATCATATCAGAGCCCTGCACCAGCAGGATCATCACGTCCGGATTGGCGGCGCGTGCCTTGATTAGATAGGCGGAGAAATCGGTGGTGCCGAGCGGCGTCAGCTCATTGCCGGTGACGGTGCCGCCGAGCTTTTTCAGATCGTCGGTGCAGGCGTCGTAGAGCGTGTGGCCGAAAGCATAGTCGGGCGTGATGAAATGCCATTTCTTGCCGTACTTCGAGAACAGCACGCCGGAGACCGAATTCGCTTCCATCCGCGTGGTATTGCAGACGCGGAACACATTCCACTTGCAATCCTTGCCGGTGATCGAATCGGTGTGGCCGCCGGATACGATGTGCAGGATTCTTTTTTCCGCGGTGACTTGCGCGATCGCAGCCGCGATGCCGGAATTGACGTCGCCGATCATGAAGTTGACCTGGTCGCGCTCGATCAGCTTGCGTGCCTTTTGCACGCCGGTGCCGACGTCGTTGGCGGAATCTTCCACCAGCAGCTCGACCTGTCGTCCCAAAATGCCGCCCTTGGCGTTGATCTGCTCGACCGCGAGCTTGGCGCCCATCACCTCATTGCCGGCAGGCGCTGCGTAGACCCCGGTGAGGGGATCGACCATGCCGATCCGGATCGACATCTCGCCGCGCGCCTGGATGATGAAGGGCGAAGCGACCTGAAAGGCGCCGAGCGCGGCGGCGCCTTTTATTAGTGTGCGACGATCGAATTTCGGATTGAAGGTTTGTGATGGCATGGATTTGGCTCCGGAGGATCGTTGAGTTTCTTCTTGTCGGCTTCACCGCGCCTGGTGCGATCTCGCACCAGGCGCGATGTCGTCAGGGATCAGGCCGGCCATTGAATCTTGCAGCCGGTATTCTCGGCCGGCCCGGCAGCTTGTTCGCCGGGCACGGGATTTTTCACGGTGAACATGTTGTCGGGATCGCCCTGCGGCGGATGCGCCTCGCCGACGAACACCGTGCTCATCAATTCGTGGTCTCCGGCGCGGTACGCCGGCGCGCCCGGCTGCAGGGCGACCTCCGGCGGCAGCTTGAATCCGGAAAGCGCGTGCGCGAGTGTTGGCGCATCGAGCGTCTTTTCTTGGTTTGCGATCAGCGCCAGCGTCTGCACCGAGGCATAGCCGAACCAGTTGCGCGCGGTGGCCGAGGCCCCCGTGATTTTCTTGATCGCGGTATTGAATTCGGCAACGTGCGGCACGCCCGGCTGATCCCACCACCATTCCATGGTCCACCATCCGACCCGTGCGCCATCGGGCACCGCGCGGATGCTTTCGAGCTCGAACAGCGTACCGGCGACGGCCATCTGCTTGTCGAGGCCGAACTGGACGAACTGCTTCAGGCTCGAGACCTGGTCGCCGCCGCCCATGACATTGATCAGCACCTGCGGATTATAGGCCTTGGCCTGGATCAGATAGGACGAATAATCCGGCGTGCCCAAGGGGACGAGGGAGCCGGCGGACGTGCCGCCCGCGGCTTTCAGGAGCTTTTCGAAGCCGGCCTGCACCGAGTGGCCATAGGCATAGTCGGGGGTGAGGAAGTACCACTTCTTGCCGAACTTCTCCATCAGCGTAGAGGCGATGGCGCTGGCGTCCATGGTGGTGGAGTTGCAGACCCTGAACACGTTCCACGAGCAGTTGGCGCCGGTGATCGGATCGGTGTGCCCTCCCGAGACGATATGCAGCACCTTCTTTTCGCTGGTGACCTGCGCCATCGCGATCGCAATGCCGGAATTCACGTCGCCGATGATGAAACTGACCTGATCGCGCTCGATCAATTTGCGGGTCTTTTGCACGCCGGTGCCGACGTCGTTGGCGGAGTCCTCGATCAGGAGTTCGACTGGCCGGCCCAGAATGCCGCCCTTCTTATTGATCTCTTCAGCGGCGAATTTGGCACCGACCACCTCGCCCTGCGCGATCGCGGCATAAACCCCGGTCAGCGGATCGACCATGCCGATCCGAACCGGCGTCTCGCCTCTCGCCTTGATGATGAAGGGCGAAGAAAATTGCACCGCAGCAATGGCGGCGGTCGATTTCAGAAGTGTCCGCCGATCGAGCGGCCAGGACCTTTGCGAGGTAACCATGCTGTCCTCCCAGACAAAGTGACTTAATATTGATGGCAGGCATTCTTCGATGCCGTTATGGGCCGGGAGCGTAACCCGTCCGGTCTGCCTTTGCCAATGACGAACCCGCCAAATTCCTGCAACCTTCGGCCTAGGCCGTTTACCCCTTAAGATGCGCCATTACCTGGAAAGCGGACGCTCGCCGACGGCGAGCAGCGCACACACGGCTTCACGCTACTTTCCCATAGCCGCCGCCAGCAGCGCCTGTGCCTGCTTTGTCGCTTCAGCGAATGACGGCTGCTGCGGAGCGCGCTCGGTGAAGCAGCGCTTGTAGGCGTCCTCGCCCTTTTGGCGGAGGTCGCCAAGCTTGTCGTATGCCTTCTTGTCGATCTTGTTAAACCGAAAATCTTCGTATCCCTGCTCGGCCCTCTTGTTGTAGTCGGCGCGGATTGTCATGCAGGCCGCGATCTGCACTTTGGGCTCAATGGATCCCTCTGCGACATAAACCTTGCCGTCGGTGAGGGCGGAAACGAACACCTCATCTGCCGCGTCCGGGATCTCGGATTGGGTTCGCCCGGCCAGAAAGCCATAGACAAATGTGGCGGAGGCCGGCTTGGCAATCGGCAAAGGGTTGAAGCTCACCACCGCACTGCCGTTCGAGATCGCCTGGGTGTAGAAGCTTTCGTGCTTCAATGCCGCGCCGATCTGCTGCGGCACATTCTTGAGGTCCTTGTCCCACCAGTCCTTGTGGGCGCGCAGCCAGTGCGCGAACATCGTCTGCGAGGTGACGATGATGTGGGCCCTGGGTTCGACATACTTGCCGTCGGCGCCGTTGCCGCCTGCTTTCTCTCCGTTTTCACCCATCTCGGACTCGAAGCGCAGGCCGTCGAGCGTGCCAAAACCTTCATCCCCCTTGTAAAATGTTTCGATATTGAGCTTGGCGGGGCCGAAGCCGTTGCGGTTGCGCTCGCCCAGGATCGCACTCATCTGCGCTTTGAGTTCGGCGAACGCTGCGTCCTCGGCCTTCTTCGCGGTATCGTCGAATTTTCCGGCGTCGTAGATCGGCGAGAATTTCTCGATCGCCGCATCGCGCGTCGCAATATAGCGATCTTCCGGCGAAGGTTTTAGCGGCGCGGCGCCGGCATTCGAAAGTATCGCCACGAGAAAGACCACGGCGCATGCCGTCCCGGAAATCAGTTTCGCCCTCGGCGATCGTTTGTGGGACCGCGCGAGCACTGCCGCGACGTCTGGAATTTTAGTTTGCATGTCGAATTCACTTTCGCCGTTCGTGCGCACTCGCTCGGTCTCCATCGATCCAAAGGTTATTTAACAGTAACGCTGGCAATCGGACCCTTTGTCATGCCAATCGCAAAACGTGCGATCTCCCTCGTCTTGTCCGCCTCGCCAGTTTCGACGGTGACCTTCCAATCGGAGAAAGCCCGCCAACCGATGGTGAAGTGTCCGACAGTGGCGAGAAAGACCCGGTTGTCGACGATCATCGGCAGCAGAAGCGGGCTTGTGTCGGTCAGGCCGGCAGCGGTGGCGCGCCGTTTGGCATCGTCAGCGCCGGTCGGCAGCTCTGCGGCATCCGGCCTGTCGGCGATATGCTTCAATCGCCGGTATTCCTCGCGCTGCGGCAGGGCCATGGCTGCGAGCAGGCGTGCTTCCGCACGGACAGGATCAAGCTGCGTCTGCCTGACCAGCGCCAGAGCCGCGCGCCGAAATCCCTCACAATCGGTCCCACAATTGTTCTCTTCCCAATTGTTGAGGCTGGCCCAGTCGTTCAGCATGCTTCGGGTACCAAAATGGGGAGCGAAGACAAAGTTTACCTTGCAGGGCTCCATCCACTTGCCGTCGATCCATGGCGTCAGCGTCAATGTCGAGGTCAGGCTGGGTCCGAAATCCAAGTCGTCGTCGATGGCGAACGGAACGCCGTCGATCGACGCGAAAGAACGCGTCAGGCCGCAGGAGCCGCCGACGTCGTTCTTCCAGCTCTCCGGACCCTGCAGCAGGCGTGAACGCCGGTTAAGGATCGAAAAAAACACTGTCGAATTGCAGCGCGCCGTTCCTCCAAGGCTATTGGCGGCAAATATGTTCGTACCTGGCAGTCCTACCACGACCATCTCTGCGTCGAGATCGTCGAGAGCCTTCAATAGCTCACTCGACGGAGTGAACGGCGGTTTCAGCCGCTCGGCCCGCGTTGTGAATTCCTGACGGGAATATGTCAGCGCAAAGCGCGTCGCTCCCGCAACGAAGCCGGCAGGAGATTTGCGCGCGATCAATCCGATCATGTCGCCGGTGGCAGCCGGCGTGTTTTCATCCGATGACGGCCAATCGTGCTTTATCAACGTCACCAGATGCCGGGCGGCCCCTTTGCAAGAGGTAGCCGCGGCGTGCGCGGTATCTGCCAATGTCATCGTGACGATGAATGCGAGGGCGGCACGTGTAAGTGTCGAAAAGGACGGCATGGAAGCTTTCACGCGAACGGCGCAACGAGCATAGCTGTTGCCGCGATCACCATGATCAGTGCATGCGAGAGCACGGATCGATTTCGGAAGACTATCGGCATATCAGGGGAGGCTTAATCGTCGATGATCCGAAATAACCGTCCCTCACATGGGTCGCCGTGCTGTTGCCAGTTTGTCGTGGGGACCGTTGAAAGCGTTCATTCTGGCAGGTGAATGAGCCGTATCAACGCCATGGGCGAGCGATGTGATGCATACCGAGGTTAATCGCGCCCCTTCAATTTATGACGCTATTCCCCGTTTTCCTGCCGATTTCGAGTCCTTGCAACCAAACCCCAGCCGATCGCCGGCGCTGCTTTAAGCGCCGGTCGCCGCCGGATTGGCCGGCGGATGCGGCTTTTCGCCAGAGCCGCCGAAGCGCTTCTTCGCGCGTTCGCGCAACTTCTGGAACGTCACATAGAGCATCGGCACCATGAAGATCCCGATCGAACTCGCGGCCAGCATGCCGCCAAACACGGGAGTACCGACACCGCGCCGGCTAAGCTCCGCGGCACCGGTGGCAATGACCAGCGGCAGCAGGCCAAGAATGAACGCGATCGAGGTCATCATCACGGCGCGAAACCGCATCTGCGCACCTCTTATCGCCGCATCCTCGATCTCGGCGCCGGCCTCGCGCTGCTCCTTGGCGAACTCGACGATCAGGATGCCGTTCTTGGCAGCCAGCGCGATCAGCACCACGAGACCAATCTGGCCATAGAGATCGAGATTAAGGCCCGCAATCTTGATGCCCAGATAAGATCCGAGCACGCCGACCACGACCGACAGCAGCACGGGTACAGGGATCATCCAGCTCTCATACAGCGCAACCAGGAAAAGATACGCGAACAGCACGGCGAGTGCGAGGATGATGCCGGTCTGGCCGGAGGCCTGCTGCTCCTGATAGGCGGTGCCGGTCCATTCGAAACTGTAGCCGGCCGGCAGTGTCTTGCCGGAAATCTCCGTCATGGCGGCGAGCGCCGTCCCCGACGAGATGCCCGGCGCCGGGCTGCCGTTCACGGTGATCGAGCGGTAATTGTTGTAGCGGGTGATGACCTGGGGTCCGGTCACGATCTTGATGCTGGCGACCGAGCGGATCGGCACCATCTCGCCGGCGCTGTTGCGTACATAGATCCGCCAGATGTCCGAAATGTCGGCGCGATTCGAGGCCTCGCCCTGAACGTTGACCTGCCAAGTGCGGCCGTAGAGGTTGAAGTTGTTGACATAGACGCCGCCCAGGGTGGCCTGCAGCGCGGTGAATATGTCGCTGATATTGAGGCCGAGCGCCTGCGCCTTGGCGCGGTCGATGTCGAGATAGATCGACGGATTGGTCGCCGTGAAGGTCGTGAACACGCGCGCCAGCCGCGGGTCTTGGTTGGCGGCGCCGATCAAGCGCCTCGAGCTGATACTCAAAACCGCCTGTGGTCGAGAGCCCGATGATCGGCGGCAGGTTGAACGGCAGCACGTTGGCCTGCCGGATCTGCGAGCCCGCGCCGAACGTGCGCCGGATCAGGGCCTGCGCCGAATCGGCCGCCGACTTGCGGTCCGCGAACGGTTTTAATCGCGCCACCATGAAGGCATTGTTCGGTTCGGATGCGCCGTCGAGCAGCGAAAAGCCGATAATCGAGAGGGTGTGCTCGACGGCGGGCATCTGCTTTAACAACGCCTCAACCTGCTTGGTCACTTCGCTGGTGCGCGCCACCGACGCGCCATCGGGCAATTGCACCGAGATGAAGAAGGCGCCCTGATCTTCTTCCGGCAAAAACCCCGTCGGCGTCAAAAGCGACACCCCGAATATGCCGCCCGCGAACACCAGCACCAGCAGCAGCGACAGCGCCGCCATTCGCACCAGCCGCCGCACGCCGCTGGCGTAGCGGTCACGAACCCAGTCGATGCTACCGAGCACCCGCCCCATGATGCCGCGCCGCGGCCCGGTGTGGCGCAAGAACACCGCGCACAGCGCCGGCGACAATGTCAGCGCGTTCAGGGCCGAGATCATCATCGCGGCGCTGATCGTCACCGCGAACTGGCGGAACAGGGTGCCGGAGATTCCGGGAATGAAGGCAATCGGCACGAATACCGACAGCAGCACCAGCGTGATCGCGATGATCGGCGCGGTGATCTGGGTCATGGCCTTCTTGGTGGCGTCGGCCGGCGAAAGCTCCGGTTCTTCCTCCATCACGCGCTCGACGTTCTCGACCACGACAATGGCGTCATCCACCACGATGCCGATGGCGAGCACCATCGCCAGCAGCGACACGGTGTTGGCGGAATAGCCGAGCACCAGCAGCACGGCGAAGGCGCCGATCAGACTGACCGGAACAGCGATCGCCGGGACCACGGTGGCGCGCAGATTGCCGAGGAACAGAAACACCACAATCACCACGAGGATGAAGGCTTCGCCGATCGTCTTCAGCACTTCCCTGATGGTGTCGTTCACAAAAGTCGTGGAATCGTATTGCACCAGATAGCTCAGGCCCGCCGGAAACCGCCCCGACAGCTTTTGCAACGTCGCCTGCACCGCCGTCGCCGTCCGCACCGCATTGGCGCCGGGCGCGAGATAAATCCCGATCGGTACCCCGGGGCGGCCGTCGATCCGCGACTCGCTGTCGAGATTCTGCGCGCCGATCTCGACGCGGGCGACGTCGCTGACCCGCAGCATCGAGCCATCCGGGTTCGCCCGCAACACGATGTTGCCGAACTGAGCCGGAGTGGTCAGCCTTCCCTGCGTCTGCACATTGAACTGGAACTGCTGCTGGTCGCTGATCGGCCGAGCGCCGATGCGGCCGACCGGTGCCTGCACGCTCTGAGCGCGGATCGCGGCGATGACATCGGATGGCGCGAGATTGAGGCTGGTGAGCCGCTGCGAGTCGAACCAGATCCGCATCGAGTAGTTCAATTTCGCGAACAGGCTGGCCTGGCCGACGCCCGGGGTGCGGGAGATTGCATCGAGCACATTGATAATGGCATAGTTGGTGATGAATAGCGGGTCCTGCTCCCCATTCGCGCTGTAAAGCACGATGAACTGCAGGATCGCCGAAGACTTCTTCTGCACAACCAGCCCCTGCTGCTGCACTTCGGGCGGCAGTTGCGACAGCGCGGTCTGAACGCGGTTGTTGACGTTGACGGTATTGATGTCGGGGTCAGTGCCGAGCGCGAACGAAACAGTGAGCGTGTAGCTGCCGTCGTTGCCGCTGGTCGATTTCATGTACAGCGAACGGTCGACACCGACCACTTGCGCCTCGAGCGGCTGGGCGACGCTGGTCTCGACCACTTCCGCGGAGGCGCCAGGGAATACGCCGGAAACCGTGACCTGCGGCGGCACGATGTCCGGAAATTGCGCCACCGGAATCCGCAGCAGCGCGAGCGCACCCGCGATAGTGATGACGAACGCAATCACGATCGCGAGACGGGGACGATCGACGAACACCGCGGAAATCATTTGCCGTTGCCCGCCGGCTTCGCCCCACCGGCGGCGCCGCTATCCATTTGTGTGCGACCGTCATCTACGGCGGCCTTCATGCTGGACTGGATCAGGGGGCTCGCCGGCCCGGGTGACACTAGCTGGCCGGGACGCACCCGCTGCAGGCCCTCGACGATCACCTTGTCGCCCGGCGAGAGCCCGCTGATGACTGCGGCCACCGTGGAAGTCGATTGCCCGAGCTGGATCCGGCGCTGCTCGGCCTTGTTGTCCGGCCCGACCGTGAAGACATAATCGCCCTGCTGGTCGGACAGCACGGCGGAACGCGGGATCGCCAGCACCTCGACCGGCTGCACGCCCTCCAGTGATACGGTGACAAATTCGCCATCGGTAAGTTCGCGCACCGGACCGTCCGTGGTGGAAGGATCATGCAGCGTCGGATTGGGGATGACGCCGCGCACCAGGAAAGTATCCGTGCTTTGCGCGATGGTGTTATCGACGAAGTCCAATTTGCCGGTCTGGTCATAAAGCCGACCATCCGGCAGGCGGACCTTGATCACCACCGCGTTGAAGCCACCCCGCGTCGCGTAGCGCTCGCGCAGCTCCAGCCCCTGGCGCACCGAAACCGGGAAGATGACGTACATCGGGTCCTGGC
>WNFM01342173.1_pt1 | contig 15528 bp, 12 predicted proteins | sample 5400271 | NCBI WGS metagenome assembly WNFM01 (sample SAMN13153352, study PRJNA577476) | soil metagenome | isolation source: 60 cm saprolite on Douglas fir-dominated hillslope | place: USA:California | collected 2013-09-17
CTCTTCGCGCAGGACGCGATGCGGCGGCTGGGGACAAACGCGGCGGCCCAGGGCTACAGCTTCGCGGCGACGACCGACTGGGACGTGCTGAGCGATGCGGGACTGAAGGACGTGCGGCTCGTCATCTTCCTGAATGACCAGCCGCACACCGCAGCGCAGCGCGACGCCTTCCGCCGCTACATGGAAGGCGGCGGCGGGTGGCTCGGTTTTCACGTCTCGGGCTTCAGCAGCGATGCGTGGCCCTGGTATCGCGACGACTTCCTCGGCGGCGGCGGCTTCGTCGCCAGCAACTGGCCGTCGCTGCCGGGCCGGGTCAATGTCGACGATCCTGGCCACCCGACGGTGAAGAACGTGCCCGCGAGCTTCGTCACCCCGATCAACGAATGGTATTCGTGGGCCCCCAGTCCGCGCCTGAACCCCGACATCAAGGTATTGCTGACCCTCGACAAGTCCAACTTCCCGATGGGCGTCAAGAACGTGCTCAGCGGCGGCGACATCCCCGTCGCGTGGACCAACACCAGATACCGGATGCTGTACCTGAACTACGGCCATGGCGACCGCATCTACACGAGCGCGATCCTGACGACGATGATCGACAACAGCCTGGGCTGGCTGCTCGGCGTGAAGCCGTGATTTGTCGTCCTCGGGCCGAGGCGGCGACTACTCGGACCGCAGGGCGGTCATCGGATCGACGCGGATGGCCCTCAGCGCCGGGGCCAGCGTGGCCGCCACCGCCACCGCCGAGAGCACGCCGATGACGCCGAGGAAGGTCAACGGATCCGTGGGGCTCAGCTCGGAGACAAGGAACATGGCCAGCGGGCGCACCGCAAAGACGGCCACGCCCAACCCGACGGCGACGCCCAGGCCCACGAGGGTGCCGCTCTCGCGCAGGACCATGATGAGGACGGCCTTGCCGTCCGCCCCCAGGGCCATGCGGAGCCCGATCTCCGGCGTCCGGCGGGTCACGGAGTACGCCAGCACCCCGTAGAGGCCGATGGAAGCGAGCGCCAGCCCCACGAGCGCCGCGCTCCCGAGGAGCGCCGCACCGATGCGGCTCGGCAACAGGGCGAAGCCCAAGGCGTTCCGCATGGGTTTCACCTCGATCGCGGCCGACGGATCGAGCGCTCCCAGCGTTCGCGCGATCGCGCGAACCAGGCCCTCCGGTTGGGAGGACCGAACGAGTAGCTGCGGCGCCAGATTGCCTGCCGCTCCCTGGGAATAGGGAGAGTACATGGCCCGCGGGCTTTCCTCCCCGAGCGTGAAGTACTTGCTGTTCGCGGCGACGCCGACGACGGTGATCGGGCCGCTGAGGGTCGGACCCGGATATCGGAAAGTGCGGCCGACGGGGCTTCGGTCACCGAACAGCCGACGCGCGAGGTTCTCGTTGAGAATCGCGACCTCGGGCGCGCCTTTCCTGTCGGATTCCAGGAACTCGCGCCCGGCCAGGATCGGAATCCCCATGGTCCGGAAATAGTCGGGCCCGACCTCGTTGTTGTGGAACCTCACGCGCACGGGATCCACGCTCGCATCCGGGAGGACCTGGTCTCCGCGGACCGAGTTGCCGTTCAAGGGAACCACGCGGGCGACGCTGGCCGCCTCCACGCCGGGCAGCGCGCGCAGCTCGCTCAGGGCGGCGCTGGTCACGCTCCGCACCTGCTCCTCGGTTGGGTACTTTTCCGGGACCAGCCGCACGGAGGCCCACACGGCGCCGTCGGCGTCGAAGCCCGGGCTCATCGTCATCGACCTGGTCATGTTCCTGACGAAGAGCACGCCCATCGTCAACAGCACGACGGACACCGCGAGCTGCATCACGATCAGCCCGCCCCGCAAGCTCCAGCGTCCTTCCACCTGACGTTCGGTCCGCTTCAGGACCGCGGTGACACCGTCGCGGGTCGCCTTGAGCGCGGGCAGCAGACCGGCGACGAGGGCGCTCGCCATGGCGATCACGGCCGAATACAGGAGCAATCGCCAGTCCGGTCGTATCAGCAGGTGCACGGGTATCGGTAGCGGCAGCTGCACCTGATTGAGGATGCGGGCCATCCACAGGTTGAGCAGGAGCCCGGCCCCGGTGCCCAGGAGAGCCAGGAGCAGGCTCTCGGCCATGAGCTGACGCACGATGCGGCGACGCCCCGCGCCGAGGGCGAGTCGAATCGCCAGCTCCTGCCGACGAGCCGACGCTCGGGCCAGCAGCAGGTTCGAAACGTTGGGACCACGGTCAACAGCATCGAGAAGAACGCTACGAAGGGCACCATGCGCAGGTTGCTAAGGCGCGCCATGCCCGCGACGGGGACGATGTCCGTGTTGGTGACCCAGGAAGCGTGCGGATTCCATTCGGGAGGGTAGACCTTGTCCAGCTCCTCGCAGGCGGCGGTGAGCCGACCGTAGGCCGCTTGCGGTGACATCCCGTCCGGCAGCCGCGCGATCAGTGCCACCCTGTCGTTCTCCCTGGACGCTGGGAGATACACGTCGGGCGAGAACCCGAACCCCAGCACCGTCCGGTGGTCAGGAGGAAGGACGCCGGACACGGTGTACCGCCGCCCGTCGATGGTCAACGCCCTCCCGATCACGCCGGTCTCGCCCCCCAACCGGGTCTTCCAGAAGCGATCGCTGAGGACGACGACGTCTCGATCCCCCGGTTCGATCGGTCGTCCCATCGCCAGCGGCACCCCTACGACACCGAAGAAGTTGTCCGTGACGCGCATCGCGTGCAGGCGATACGTTTCGTCGCCCGAGCGCCAGTTCGACTCGGCTTCCTCGTTGCTGCCGGCGAGGCCGGGGAAGATGTGGGCATCGCGCAGGAAACGATAGTGCCGCATGTAGGCGTGGCTGTTGCCTCCGATACGCATGGCCGCCAGGGTCCCTGGATTCCGGGCAGAAGGATCGCTGAACAGGAACTCCATGGTCAGGCTGAAGATCGTGGTGTTCGCACCGATCCCGAGCGCGAGCGAGACGATCGCGGCCGCCGCGAATCCCGGATTTCGCCGGAGGGCGCGCGCCGCGTACGACAGGTCGGAGAGCGTCTCCTCCAACCACCGGAATTGCCAGGCCGCCCGTGTCTCTTCCTTGACGCGCAGGGAGGAACCGAACTCGCGACGGGCCCGGGCCAGCGCGTCCACGCGTGCCATCCCGTCCTGCTCCAGCTCGTCCGCCCGCATCTCGATGTGGATGGCGATTTCCTCGTCGAGCTCCCGCTCGAAGGTCGAGGCGCGGCCGAAGTGGGTCAGGCGTCGCCAGACCGCCGTCAGCCGATTCGCGAACCGTCCGCTCATGCCGTGCGCATGACGCGCCTTATGGCCGTCACGAGCTTCTCGAACTGTCTCGTCTCCCGTTCCAGCTGCTGGCGGCCGTCGGACGTCAGCTTGTAGAACCGCGCGCGACGGTTGTTTTCCGACACTCCCCATTCCGCCTTCAGCCAGCCCTTGACCAGCATCCGGTTCAGCGCCGGGTAGAGCGACCCGTCTTCGATCTCCAGCGCGTTGGCGGAGGTGTCCTTGATGCGGCGCGCGATCGCATACCCGTGCAGCGGGCCTCGCGCCAACGCACGCAGGACGAGCATGTAGAGCGTGCCCGGAAGGAACTCGGGGATGTCGTCCGCCTCGGTCACCATTCCCTGGTCCGGACTATATATAGCCTGGACTAGTGAGTCAAGAGGTCGAGTCACCACCGTGGCTGGGCTGGAGTAACATGCCCGACCTTCGACGGGGAGGGAGGGGACATGCGGACAACGCGTCGCTTCGGTGTAGCGGGCCTCATCGCGGCCGCGCTCTCCTGGTCTCCGCTCCTCGTCGCCGAGACCCCATCCGTCCCCCCCGACCCGCTCAAGAGCCTGCACTTCAGGCACCTCGGCCCCATCGGCAACCGCGCGTCGGCGATCGTCGGCGAGCCGGGGAACCCGCTCGTCATCTACATCGGCGCGGCTTCGGGCGGAATCTTCAAGACCACGAATGGCGGGGTGAAGTGGACCCCCGTCTTCGACGACCAGGACGTCTCCTCCATCGGGGCCCTGGCCATCGCTCCCAGCGATCACAGCGTCGTGTGGGCGGGCACCGGCGAGCCGTGGCTGATCCGGCCCGATCACGCCATGGGCGACGGCATCTACAAGTCGGTCAACGCGGGCAAGACCTGGAAGCGCATGGGGCTCGAAGCCACCGGCCACATCGCGCGCGTGATCGTCGATCCCCACGATGCCGACGTCGTCTACGCCTGCGCGGTCGGGCAGGCCTATCGGCCGCAGAAGGAGCGCGGCGTCTTCAAGACCACCGACGGCGGCAAGACCTGGAACGCGGCCCTGTTCGTGAACGAGAACACCGGCTGCTCCGAGCTCTCGATGGACGCGCACGATCCGAGCACCCTCTTCGCGGGCATGTGGCAGATCGACATCAAGACCTGGAAGAACAACGACGGCGGGCCCGGCGGCGGGGCGTACGTCACGCACGACGCCGGCCGGACCTGGGAGAAGCTGGCCGGCAGCGGGCTGCCGGGAAAGGACGAGACGGTCGGCAAGACCGCGGTCCAGGTCGCGCCCGGCAATCCCGAGCGCGTGTACGCGCTCATCGAGCAGGGGACGCCCGTCCTGTACCGGTCCGACGATGGGGGCAAGGCGTGGAGGGCGGTGAACCGCTCGCACGTCATGGCCGAGCGCGCCCCCTACTACGTGCGCTTCGCGGTCGCGCCGGACAACGACGACCTGCTGCACTTCATGTCGGTGTCCTACAGCGTCTCGCGCGACGGCGGCGAGACCCTCGCCACACGTGTGGATCGATCCCCTCGACCCGAAGCGAGTGCTCGTGGCCAGCGACGGCGGCGGCTCCATCAGCCTCGACGGGGCGAAGACCTGGTTCCAGGCCGTGCTGCCCATCGCGCAGATGTATCACGTCGCCGTGGACGACCAGATTCCCTACTGGGTCTACGGCAACCTCCAGGACGGTCCTTCCTACATGGGACCGAGCAACAACCTCGAGGGAACGGAGGCGGGCATCGCCGCCGGCGATTGGCGCTCCGCGGGCGGCTGCGAGGACGGCTTCAACATTCCCGATCCCCAGGACCACACCATCACCTGGGCCGGCTGCTACGACGGCCAGCTCGACCGCACGGACATGCGCACCGGCCAGTCGCGCAGCGTGATGGTGTGGCCGGATCCCGCCTACGGGTTCGCGCCCGCCGACGTGAAGTACCGCTTCCACTGGACGTTCCCCATCCACATCTCGCCGCACGATCACAACACCGTCTACGTCGGCAGCCAGTACGTGCACATGACGAGCGACGGCGGCCAGACCTGGAAGGAGATCAGTCCCGACCTCACCTTGAACGACAAGTCCCACCAGCAGAGCAACGCGGGCATGGCCGCCGACAACCTGATGACCTGGGACGGCGCCACGCTGTTCTCGATCGCCGAGTCGCCGGTGCAGAAGGGGACGATCTGGGCGGGAACCAACGACGGACAGGTCCAGGTCACTCGCAACGGCGGACAGAGCTGGACGAACGTGACCAAGGGCATCGCCGGCCTCCCGCCCTGGGGAACCGTGTCCAACGTCGAGCCCTCTCATTTCGACGCGGGGACGGCCTACATCACGGTGGACCTGCAGCAGGTCGGCAGCTACGACCCCTACGTGTACAAGACCGCGGACTTCGGGCAGACCTGGAAGCTGATCAGCGCCTCCGTGCCCCGGTCCGTCTCGAGCTTTGCGCACTGTGTACGCGAGGACCCGGTGCGCAAGGGCATGCTGTACCTGGGCACGGACAACGCCCTTTACGTCTCCTGGGATGACGGTGGCAAGTGGACGCGGCTGCGCGGCAACCTGCCACCCGCGCCGATCTACTGGATGGAAGTCCAGCCGCGCTTCCACGACCTCGTGATCGCGAGCTACGGGCGCGGCCTCTGGATCCTCGACGATGTCGCGTCGCTCCGCGGGTGGGATCAGACGCAGGCGGCCGACGCGACCTTGTTCGCCCCTCGCCCCGCCTACCGCTATCGCACGAAGCAGGACCTGCGTTCGCGCGACGCCAACAGCGCGGTGGTCGGGGAGAATCCGCCGTACGGCGCCGACATCACCGATCCTCGGCCCCACCGGCGAGGTGGTGCGCACGCTGAAGCCGGTCGATCCTGGCGCCGCCGAGGGCGAGGACGAAGCGGAGAAGGCCCTCGACAAGAAGCTCAACGGGCCGGAGATCAAGCCGACGGCCGGTTGGAACCGGGTGTGGTGGGACCTGCGCTACGAGCCGCTCAAACTCGTGCGCATGCGCGTGAACCCTCCGGGCGAGCCCTGGGTCAAGAACGGCCCCCGCGGCTATCGCCGGCTGACGTGGTGGAGTCCTTCCATCGCGGCCCCGCGCGTGGCGCCGGGCAAATACACGGTGAAGCTGACCGTCGACGGGAAATCGTTCACCCAGCCGCTCGAGGTCCGGCGCGACCCGAGCTCTCTCGGCAACGAGCAGGACGTGCAGGCCCAGGCCGAGTTCCTACGCGGCCTGGTGAAGCAGCTCGACGAAGCGGCCGACATGATCAACCACCTCGAGTGGACTCGCCTGCAGCTCGAGCAGCGGCGGTCGCAGCTGGCGGACACGCAGGGGGCCGATTCCCCGAAGGCGGTCGGCGACCTCGAGCAGAAGGTCATCGCCGCCGAGAGCAAGCTGGTGGACGTCTACCTCACGGGCCGGGTCGAGGACTCCTTCCGCCATCCGATGGGGCTCTACGAGAAGATGACCAACCTGATGGCGCAGATCTCCGAAGGCGGAGCCGACCTGCCGCCGACGGCATCGCAGATCGCGGTGAACCAGCTCTTCCAGCAGCGTCTCGCCGAGGCGCGCGCGTCCTATCAGCAGCTGACGTCGTCGGGAGCAGTCGGCCTGAACCGTTAGCTGAAGTCGGCGTAGTTGCCGGCATCATATTTCTTTGCTCATTTGATATTTCATCATTGACAATCGAAGCGCGCGATCGTACATTTGCGCTCGAGGTTTTGAGTTGACTACTGTGCTCTTCAACTCGCAGTGCCCGTCGCTAGGACGGCCATTCTACTTGGCCAGCTCCCCGCGAGTCGCGACCAGTGTGTGCAGATCCATGACTCTGATCAATCGCCACAACGGCCGCGTGCTCGATACGGAGGGTAAAGCGCCCTAAAGGCCCTGCATTCATTGAGAACCAGGCCTTCTAGGGCGATCCCCTAGAAGGCCTTTTGTGTTTTGGGCCGGACGCGCGGCAGAAAGCCCGCGTCAGGTCATGGGGAGGTTCTGTCTCTGAAACGGTCGAGATGTGAAGCCGCAACGACAGCGTGGTGTAACGGAAGCATCCGAGCCTCCAAACCTCGTGGGTCCGGGTTCGAATCCTGGCGCTGTCGCCAAGAACGGGCGCTACGAGCGGATGGGCTCGCAAGAGCGGGGTCTTTGACAAGTGACGAGAGTCGATGGGCCGGTGAGCGACACCGGTCCACGTTCGGCCTGGGTGTGGAGGGTGCATCCCGCGCTGCCAGCGCGGAGGGACGGGTTCGATACCCGTAGGCCGAACCAACGCGAATGTGGGGTAACGGTTGCCCGCGGGCCTTCCAAGCCTTGAGGTGCGGGTTCGAGTCCCGCCATTCGCTCCAATCCAATTTCCCTTCGTAGTGTCAACGCAGCACACCGGGCTCTTAACCCGTGAGGTGGTGGTTCGAGTCCACCCGGAGGGACCAATGGCCATCGTCGGCTCGTGGCGCAATCGGCAGACGCGGCACGCTCAGACCGTGCAGATCGGGGTTCGAATCCCCGCGAGCCGACCACTTTCCCAGCGTGGCGGAAATGGCTTACGCGGTCGGCTCAAACCCGACTGAACGCATCGGCTTCAGAGCCGATTCATGTGGGTTCGAATCCCACCGCTGGGACCATCCTGAAGGGGACATAGTCGAAGGGAAAGACGCCGCGTTGTCAGCGCGGGAGTACGGGTTCGAGTCCCGTTGTCCTCGCCAGGATGGGCTCGAAGCTGTTGTCGAACGGCTGCGGAGGGAAGGGACGGCGACCTTGGAGGTCTCATAAGCCTCGAAATGCGGGTTCGATTCCCGCCTCCGCGACCAACAGCCGGTTCGTTCAATGGAAGGACGGCGGTCCTACAAACCGCACACGGGGGTTCGATTCCCTCACCGGCTACCAATTCGACGGTGGGCGAAGGCAAACGGTGCTCCGGTCGCTCACCCCAACACAACTCTTCGGGTCGTAGGGTAATCGGCAGCCCACCTGCCTCGGGCGCAGGCGCGTGGAGGTTCGAGTCCTCCCGACCCGACCACCTTGATTCGTTCCCCTTTGTAGGGTGGTGGCAACGGCAACACGTCCGGCTGTTAACCGGAAAGATCCGGGTTCGAATCCCGGCCCTACAGCCAGCCTTCATCCCGTCGTGGCAGAGCGGCCATGCGCCCGCCTTTTAAGCGGAACCAAGCTGGTTCGACTCCAGCCGGCGGGACCAACCCAGGCTTCGTCCAACGGGCAGGACGTCCGGCCGATTACCGGAGAATCGGGGTTCGAATCCTCGAGCCTGGACCACGTCGACGAAGTGTTGCCGGAAGCACGGCGCCCTCGTAACGCGCAGGCGCGGGTTCGACTCCCGCCGTCGGCTCCACCAAAGCGACCAGCGAGCTAGTGTGGTCATAGCGCTCGGCTGAAGCCCGAGAGAACGTGGTTCGATTCCACGGCTGGTCACCACGCCACCAACGCTCCGGAGCGTAGCTGCCCTGTACGCAGCGAGAGGGAGTTCGACAGTCCCTGGTGGCCCCATTCCGCCCCAATGCGCCTCACCGTCGCCTGGTGAAACGGAGATCACACGAGCGTCCGAAGCTCGAGGTCGCGGTTCGATTCCGCGGGCGACGACCATCCCCTCGTAGGCTAATGCACAGACCACCGGGCTACGAACCCGGCAGTGGAGGTTGAAGTCCTCCCGAGGGGACCACTCCCCCGCTTCGTCCAACGCACAAGACGCTCCGGTCCTAACGGAGAGACGGAGGTTGAACTCCTCCAGCGGGGACCATCCGGCCGACGCGAGCGATGGACGCTTCCCCGCCTTCTAAGCGGGAGTCTCAGGGTTCGAGTCCCTGGTCGGCCACCATCCGGAGAGGAAAGGACGAGCGGGGAGTCCAGCGCACTGCTAACGCGCCGAGGCCATCGGCCACGAGAGTTCGAGTCTCTCCCTCTCCGCCATTTCACTGGAGGGCTCGCCCAATCGGTAGGGCACCCCGTTCGAAGCGGGACAAGGCGGCGACGCCGTGCGGGTTCGAGTCCCGCGCCCTCCTCCAACTTCAAAGGACAAGACGATGTGGAAAACGCTTGGCGAGATCAAGATTCCGGACATCCTGTCGTTCGTCGCCACGGCGAGCAGGGATGGGCAGGCGGTCCACATCGGGACCGATTCTCTTCAGTCGGGTCGCGTCACGCAGTTCGTGACCGTCGTGGTGATCCTCACGCCGAGGAAGGGTGGGCGCGTCGCCTACCGCCGTGACGTCGTGCCTCGCATCACTTCCCTGCGCGAGCGGCTGCTGAAGGAGGTCTGGAAGTCCGTTGACCTCGGTCTGCAGTTCACGTCGATCGTGCCTGGCGACCTGACCGTCCACATCGACGCGAATCCCGTGGTCGCCCACAAGAGCAGCGCCTACGTCCAGGAGCTGGTCGGTCTCGTGGTCGGCCAGGGCTTCAAGGCCCTCATCAAGCCGGAGAGCTGGGCCGCTTCGCACACCGCGGATCACGTCGTCCGCGCACAGCGGGAAACTGCGCGATGGTGACTTCCGGGCCGCCGCCGGGCCGCGAACGAGCTGACATCCGCGGGCCGGCGGCGCATGTTCCGCGCACGAGTTCGATCGAAGATGGGCAGGTCGGGGTCTACTTGAGGGCCGTGCAGGTGGACGTCATCGCCGAGGTCGCGCAGCAGTCGGTGGTGGGCAGGTTGGACACCCCGACCACGCCGCTGTCGTCGGCGCCGAACGAGCGCACGCCGGTCTTGTTGGCAACCGAAGGCTGGGCGCCGTAGCAAAACGTCTGGATCGAGTTGGTGCTGCCCGGGTTCGTGGCTGCCGGTCCGGCTTGGAACTTGCGCGCATAGCCCTGCTTCGTGCCCAGAGCCGTGATCGAGCTGTCCAGGAACGTCGGAGCCGCCGTGGAATAGTTGTTGATGCAGCTCGACGGCACGGACAGGCAGGTCAGGGCGCCGTAGAAGCCCGAGTTCGCGGACTGGAACGCGGCCTCACCGGAGACGACGGTCCGGGAGTCCCCTATCGCACCGGCCTCATTGGCGGACACGCGCGCGCGGAGGAGGCTGGGGATGGCGATCGCGGCGATGATCCCGATGATCGCCACGACAATCAACAGCTCGATCAGGGTAAACCCCTTCTCATTCTTCAATTCGTTCTCCTTGTTTGTGAGGTCGCGGCGCCCACTAAAGCAAGTCCGGTGCCATGGCTTGGGTGCCGTAAAGTCTTGAATCAACTCGGGGATGCAAGACGCGATGTCCGGCCAACAGGATTTCTGGATCGGGCAATTCCGGAGTCGTTCGGGCGGAACTCCGATGACGACAACGAACCATTTCCGCGGCCGCGTGGCCGCAATCGAGCTGACATCCCCGGGCCGGCGGCGTGCGTCGCCTCACCTCGTGATCGGTGACGCCCGTTCCGCGCACGGGTTCTAACAAAGGAGGTGTCAGAAACACGGCGGGCTCGAACCCGCCGTTTCACCAAGGCTAGCTCAGTGGTAGAGCACCGAGCTGAAAACTCGGCTGTGGCAGGTTCAAATCCTGCGCCAACTCGTGTCGTTCGTACGTCGTGTGGTCTCCGGGGCGGACGCCGTGTCCGCCGGCCCGCCGAAGCGCCCGCACGGGCTGCGGCCGGCAAGCGCGCGAAGGCGTCCTGAAGCGCGCGGATACCGGTCCCGCCCAAACGCCCACGTTGGGGGCGGAGTCAGCGGGACCTCAAGTCGCGCTCCACGCCCCAGGCGTGGCGGCCGGCTCTCCGTCCCGGAGGCTTTTTCTGAAAGGTGGTGCACATTGATGGTGCTGCGTCGTTTCAAGGTTCGTGAGTACGAGCGCGGTCTCGTCTTCCGCGATCGTGAGTTCGAGGGAGTCCTCCGCCCGGGCCGCCACTGGGTGTGGGATCCGCTCTACAAGGTCCACGTGGACGTCGTGTCGGTGCGCGACGTCTGGCTCGACCACAAGGACCTGGACGTGATCGCCAAGTCCGGCGCCCTGGGTGACGAGGCCCGGATCGTCGACCTCAAGGATCACGAGAGGGCCGTGGTGTGGGTGGACGGACGTATCGAGGCCGCCCTCAAGCCGGGACTCTACGCGCTGTGGACGGCCTTCCACGACGTGCGCGTCGAGACGTTCGACACCCGCGTCGTGCGCTTCGAGCACGTCGACCTCGCCGCCATCGCCCAGGCGCGCGGCGCGGCTCCGCTGCTCGAGGCCTCGACGATCGAGGCCGGTCACGCCGGCCTCTTCTTCAAGGACGGCCGTCACGAGGCGACGCTCGCCCCGGGACCGCACGCCTTCTGGAAGGGCGTCGCGCGGGCCCGCATCCTGGACGTCGATCTGCGCGAGCAGGTCGTGGACGTGGCCGGTCAGGAGATCATGACCGCCGACAAGGTCACGCTGCGGATGAACGCGGTCGTGACCTACAAGGTGGCCGATCCCCTGAAGGCGGTCACCACGGTGGAGGACTACCGTCAGGCCCTCTACCGCGAGGCGCAGCTCGCGCTGCGCGGCGTCGTCGGCACGCGCGAGCTGGACGTGCTGCTGAGCGACAAGGATGCGGTCGCCGGGGAGCTGGACGGCCTCGTGCGCGCTCGCGTGGCCGGCTTCGGGGTCGAGGTCGTCGCCCTCGGCATCCGGGACGTGATTCTGCCCGGCGAGATGAAGGACCTCATGAACAAGGTGACCGAGGCCAAGAAGGCGGCCGAGGCCGCCCTCATCACGCGCCGGGAGGAGACGGCGGCCATGCGTTCGCAGGCCAACACCGCGAAGATCCTGGAGTCGAGCCCCACCCTGATGCGCCTCCGTGAGCTCGAGGTCCTGGAGAAGGTCTCGGAGAAGGCCAACCTGACCGTCGTCCTCGGCGAGAAGGGTCTCGCCGACCGTGTCGTCAAGCTGCTTTAGTCGGATGCGTGAGGGCGGCGGCGGAGATGGCCGCCGCCCTCGACGCGACGAGTGCGGTCAGGCTCCCGCGTAATAGCCCTTGCGGGCCCGCGGGACCGCGTCGGGAGGGCGATCCACGTCCACGTGGATGGTTCGCCAGCCGGGTTTCCCCTCGAGCGGTTCGTAGCCCAGGAGATACCGATGCCGGAGCGTGGCCGCGATCGACTCGGCGGCCGCCTTCAGACGTCCGCCCTGCGGCGTCTCGCTGTCGGGAGTGTAGTGCTCGTGTTCGAGGCCCTTGATGATCTCGGCGCGGCCGCCGGTGTCGTCCGCGAGCTCGGTCAAAGGCTTGGCGTCGAAGCCCTCTCGTCGCATGCCTCCCGGCCCACCACGTCCGCCTCCCCCTCCACGGCCACCGCGACCTCCCCCAAAACCGCCGCGCCCTCCCCCGCCGGGGAAACCACCGCGCCCGCCTCCTCCCCCGGGACGCCCCCCCGGCCGCGAGAACGCCCGCTCCTCGTTCGGGGTGTCGAGGCCGATCGAGTACACGGGGACCTCGGCGCGCCGAGCGTACTCGCGCAGGGTTTCGAAGGAGACGCTGCTCACCGTGTCCACGCCGTCGGTGACGAGCACGACCGCCTTGCTGTCCGCCGGACCCGCGGCCACGCGCTTGATGGCCTCGAACGTCGCGTCGTAGAGCGCGGTCGGCCCTTCGGGCTCCAGCTGGTCGAGGACGCGCTCGAGGAGCTCGCGGTCGGAGGTCAGATCCTGGACGACGTGCACGCTGCCGTTGAACGTGATGACCATGATCTCGTCGGCCGGCTCCAGCAGGTCGATGAAGTGCTTGAGGGCCTCTTCCACCTGTCGGATCTTGTTCTGCATGCTGCGGCTCAGGTCCAGGGCCAGCGCGATACGGAGGGGACGGCGCTCGCCGCTGAAGAGCGTCACGTCGCGGCGCTTCCCGTTCTCCGCGATCCGGAAATCCTGGCCGGTCAGTCCGAGCACGGGCTCGCCAGCCTTGTCGAGGACGGACACGGGCACGCGGACGGTTCGGGTGCCGGACGCGAAGATGGGGCCTTGAAGGGTGGGGGCCGATGTCGAGGGCGACCGGGGGCTGAGGGGGGCCGCCGGGCGGCCCGGCTTCTCCACCGGAGCGACGCGGCGCACGGCCACGACTAGAGTCTCGGTGGCGCCTGCTTCGCGCAGCGTCGTCTCCCGAGCCAGGTCGAGCGGCTCCCCGAACCCGCGGCTCTGCAGCTCGAGGAGGATCGTGCGCTCGCTGATGCTCGCCTTGAGGAACCGGACGAGGTCCCCCGTCGTCAGCGGCGCGTCGCCTCGCGCGAGGGTGGCCATGGCGACGCACAGCAGGACGGCCGCAATCCGTCCCGCGAGCGAACGGCGACGGGTTCGAACGTCCTCCGCAGGGACTGCGCGGTGGTCGTTTTCGAGGACAGCCCTCGACCTTCCACTCCTGCCCGCGCGATCTCGGGGACGATTGGTTGCGAGGGTCAGATCAAGCTGCTCCTGGGACATCGGCGCCGAACGCGGCCTTTCGGGCCGAGCCCCCTTTGCCGCACGACCACGAGTCTGCCACGTTCCGGCGTGGAGCCGAGCACGATTCGTGCCGCCGGGCCGTGACGCTCGAGCTGGGGTGCGCCGCGTCGCAGTCACGGTTGTGACGGCGGGGAGAGTGTCCCACGCGATTAACCGGCTTTGCCCAGTCGGGTCGAGGATGGAGTCAGAGGAGGGAACGCCGCCGCCCGCTCGCCGAGGCGCGAATGGCCGGCGCCCTGAACCACCTCGTCGAGGACACGATAGGCCTGCCAGCGCTCCTCTTGAGCGTCCTTGAAGCGTCGCTCGTTCGTCAGTAGAGAACGCATCTCTTCTTCACTGAGCAGAGCCGGCGGCCGGTCGCGGTCCGACTTCAGCTGAAGGAACGCGTAGCGCTGAAGGCCTTCCCAAAGAAGGTCGTTGAAGAAGACGCGCTCCGAATGGTCGGCCAGGAAGGCTCCATATTCATATCGCCGGCCGAGGTACTCGTCTGATTGTGCCGCCGATTGCGCATCCGCTCGCCGTGTGGCGAGGGTCGCAAGGTGGCTCATCCGCTCCGCACGCAAGCCCGCGCCGAGTCGTGCGTACAGAGATTCGGCCTCCACGTACGCCTCCCGCCGGGCTGCCCTTACGGCGAGCTCGTACTCCAAGAGGTAGACGGCCGTCACCGTCCGCTGCCCGCGGGCCGTCTCTAGTTTGAGCGTTGGCGGCGGCTCCACCTCCATGGCGACCTTGGCCGCGCGCAACTCATCCTCCGTCAGTTGCACGTCCAGCAGATACGGAAGGTCCATCAACGAGCCGAGGTAGGGCCACGATCCACCGTACCACTCGTCCTCGGGTGAGGAGGCCTCTGAGTCGTGCTGGAACTCTCCCGCCTCGTAGCGAAACGCCGTGACGAGCTGATCCACAGGCCGGCCGAGCTTCTGGTAGACGGCGAGAAGTCCGAGTTGAGCCTGCGCTCGCGCCCGCGGCGGACTCGCGCTCGATTCTACGACCGCGATCAAGTGCGGTTCGGCCTGGTCGAAGTGTCCCAGTAGAACGTGCGCGACGCCCAGCATCCAGCGCGCTTCGGGCGGCTGGGCGGCACTCGAATCAGGCGGGAGCGCGGCGCCGACCCTGACGGCAGCAGCCGGATCGCCCATGTAGAGGCTCGCGCGCATCGCGGCGAGCGCGAGACGGCGGGAATCGTCGCCGTGCGAGAACAGCTCGCGGTGCCGCTGCAGCGCCGCCAAGGCCTTCCGGCCCACGGCATCCATCGCGCGGCGTTCGTTTTCGTCATCCTCTGGGTTCGTGACGAGGTTGACCACGAAGAGTGCGTGCTGCGGCGTGTCGAAGTACTCATCGAGGTGGTCCGCGAGGCCAGCGGCGCTGCCATTGTACGGAAACAGGATGCGAAGAGACGTCAGCAGTGTGTTGCGGTCGAGAGCGGAGTCCGCAACGGCGAGTTCGTCGAGGTAGATCCGCGCGGCGAGGTGGAGCTCTCCGAGGAGGTAATGGCATCGCGCGAGCCAGCCCCTGGCCTCGCTCACCAGCGCGGGCGTCCTGGCCTCGGCAATAAAGGCCATCAGCTCGTCGCGTGCCTTCCGAAGGGCATCCTGCGGAGCCGTTTCGGGGGTCACGACCTTGGAGCGAGACACCAAGAGCAGCGACTCGCCCTCGCGAAGCGTGACCTTGCATCGGATCAGCCGGAGCTCCTCCGCTTCGACCGCTGACGGCCGAGCGGCGAGAGCGGCATCGACCGCGCGGCGCGCCGCCCCGACTGAGTCAGTCAGGAGGGGCGGCTCCTGTGGCTCCGAGGCCTGGAAGTGGTCGGAGCGCCAGCGAGCGACCGCCTGATATGCGCGGCGCGCGGCGGCGAGGTTGGCCTTGCCCCCGCGGGCCATACCCGCGAAGACGGCGGGGGC
>WNFM01317899.1_pt4 | contig 15526 bp, 11 predicted proteins | sample 5400271 | NCBI WGS metagenome assembly WNFM01 (sample SAMN13153352, study PRJNA577476) | soil metagenome | isolation source: 60 cm saprolite on Douglas fir-dominated hillslope | place: USA:California | collected 2013-09-17
TATGCGGTGGCCTGCCTGCAGATTTATCGCTTTGCCGCAGCGGAGCTGGTGCCGATCCACTACCGCGCCAAGGCGATTTCATGGGTCACCGCGGGCGGCGTCGCCGCCGCGGTGATCGGCCCGAGCCTGGTGCGCGTCACGCACGACCTGACGATGCCGCTGTATCTGACGACCTATGCCGCCATTCTCGGCCTGCACGTCATCGTGTTCACTATCATGTCTTTCATCACCTTCCCGCCGATCCCGGCGACAGCTGCAACCGCGAGCCCGGCCGAGATCGCCGCACCTCCGCGCCCGCTGTGGGAGATCGCCAGCCAGCCGCGCTTCATCGCCTCGGCGATGGCCGGCATGCTGGCATTCGGCACCATGTCTTTCATCATGAGCGCGTCACCGCTCGCCATCGTCGGCTGCGGCTTTCCGCATTCGGAAGCGCACTGGGTCATCTTCATGCATGTGCTCGGGATGTTCGTGCCGTCGTTCTTCACCGGTAATCTGATCAACCGGCTCGGCGTGACGACGGTGATGGCCATTGGCATCGTGCTGATGCTGGCCGGCGTCGCGGCGGCGCTCAGCGGCACCGCCGAATGGAATTTCCGGATTGCGCTGACCGTCAACGGTGTCGGCTGGAATTTCCTGTTCGTCGGCGCCACCACGCTGGTGACGACCTGCTACCGCCCGAACGAGCGCGGCAAGGCGCAGGCGCTGAACGACCTCCTGGTGTTCAGCACCACCGCGACGTCGAGCTTCATGGCGGGCTTTCTGCAGGACCGCTGGGGCTGGCAACCGCTCAACTGGTTTTCGGTGCTGTTGATCGGAGCCGCCGCGGTTGCGGTGATATGGCTAAGGTATCAGCGGCCGACGTTGAGTGCTGCGTAAAAAGAACCGTAGGGTGGGCAAAGGCGCACTTCGCGCCGTGCCCACCATCTATCCGCGTCATTCGTTATAAATGGTGGGCACGCTTCGCTTTGCCCACCCTACGACGTCACTGCCTCAATAATTCGTCCCCGTCTTCTCGTTCGGAATACCGTCGATCGGGCATTCCTCGGTACCCGGGGTCGGGCGGGTCATCGCCTCGACCATCTCGCGGGTGCCCTCGGGATCGTTGATCCACTTCTTGTAGAAATCGTAGGGACAGGCCGCGACACCGCGCGGGCTTTCGCCGGAATTGATCATGCCGGTGTAGCCGCGATGCACCAGCTTGTAGAGGTGGTTCTGCGACTGGCCGGTGCGGCGCGCATCGCGGATCAGGCTCTTCGAAAGCTGCGCATACTGGATGCCGTATTCCTCCTCACCGGTTTCGCCCAAGGTGCGGCCGTCGAAGCCGATGATCGCGGAGTGACCGAAGTAGGAATAGACGCCGTCGAAGCCGGCGGCATTGGCGACCGCGACATAGACGTTGTTGGCCCAGGCCATCGCCTTGGAAATCAGGATCTGCTGTTCCTTGGCCGGATACATGTAGCCCTGGCAACGCACGATCAGCTCGGCGCCCTTCATGGCGCAGTCGCGCCAGATTTCCGGAAAGTTGCCGTCGTCGCAGATGATCAGGCTGACCTTCATGCCCTTCGGGCCGTCGGAAACATAGGTGCAGTTGCCGGGATACCAGCCTTCGATCGGCACCCACGGCATGATCTTGCGGTATTTCTGGACGATCTCGCCCTTGTCGTTCATCAGGATCAGGGTGTTGTACGGCGCCTTGTTCGGATGCTCCTCGTGGCGCTCGCCGGTCAGCGAGAACACGCCCCAGACCTTGGCCTTGCGGCAGGCTTCGGCGAAGATCGCGGTCTCCTCGCCCGGCACGGCGGAAGCGGTCTCGTACATCTCCTTCTCGTCGTACATGATGCCTTGGGTGGAATATTCCGGGAAGATCACGAGATCCATGCCCGGCAAACCCAGCTTCATCCCCACCAGCATGTCGGCGATCTTGCGGGCGTTGTCGAGCACCTCGGCCTTGGTGTGAATGCGCGGCATCTTGTAATTGACGACGGCGACGCCGACGGTGTCGTTGCTGCTGGAAATATCACCGTGAAGCATGGGGATTTGCCTTCTGTTTTGATTTGGGTTTTGCCGTCGATCAGACGGAAATCATTCGGGATCGTGCGTCAGTGGCTGATCATCCAGGGCCGCGCGGTCGGAAAGCTCTTGGCGCCGCTGCGGGTCTGCTTCACCAGCCGCGACGGTTTCTTGGTCGAGCAGCAGCCGCAGCCCGGACCGTGCGAAGCCTTGTACTCGGCCAGCGTCTTCGGCGCGTTCGAGCTGCGTTCGTTGGTGGCGGCGGCCTTGCGCTTGTCGGAGGGCATACAGAAGAACGCCGGCGCGGTCAGGATGACGCGCGGCGATTCGGTCTCGCACTGCGGGCAGTCCTGCGGATCGTCGCATTCCGCCATCGGCCGCATATCCTTAAACGGGCCGCAGTCGTTGCAGAGATATTCATAGACGGGCATTTGCTCTCCTTGCGCTGTTGAGTTTTTCACGACGGCGGATGCGGGGCGGCATGATACTCAACCGTCCCGCATCCCGTCGCGCAGGGATTACTTGTCCTGTGACAACGGCATCTGGATCTTGCCGTCGATGTGTTTGATCGGACCCGCCGACGACGGCATGATGTCGAAGTCGAAGATTTCCGTCGGCAACCACAACGTGGCGCAGGCGTTGGGCACGTCGACCACGCCGGAGATGTGGCCCTGACACGGCGCGGTGCCGAGGATCGAATAGGCCTGGGCGCCGGAGTAGCCGAACTTCTTCAGATACTCGATCGCGTTCAGGCAGGCCTGGCGATAGGCGATGTGAACGTCGAGGTAATGCTGCTTGCCGGCCTCGTCGACCGAGATGCCCTCGAAGATCAGATAGTCCTTGTAGTTCGGCGTGATCGGCGACGGCTTGAACACGGGGTTCTTGATGCCGTATTTGGCGACGCCGTCCTTGATGATGTCGACCTTGATGTGCAGCCAGCCGGCCATTTCGATCGCGCCGCAGAAGGTGATTTCGCCGTCACCCTGGCTGAAGTGCAGATCGCCCATCGAGAGACCAGCCCCCGGCACATAGACCGGGAAATAGATCTTCGAGCCGCGCGAGAGATCCTTGATGTCGCAGTTGCCGCCATGTTCGCGCGGCGGCACGGTGCGGGCGCCTTCGGCGCCGATCTTGGCCTTGACGTCGCCCTTGGCCTGACCGGCATGCGCGGTCGCGGCGAACGGCGGATTGGCGAGGCCCGGCACGCGGGTCGGATTGGTCGCGATCAGTGCGTTCTCGCGCTCGTTCCACTTCGCCAGCAATTTCGGATCCGGCAGACAGCCGATCAGGCCGGGATGGATCAGGCCCGCAAAGTTCACGCCGGGAATGTGGCGCGACGACGTATAGAGGCCCTTGATGTCCCAGATCGACTTCTGCGCCAGCGGGAAATGGTCGGTCAGGAAGCCGCCGCCATTCTGCTTGGAGAAGAAGCCGTTAAAACCCCAGAGGCTCTCCTTCAGCGGACCGACGTCGAGCAGGTCGACCACCAGGAGATCGCCCGGCTCCGCGCCCTTGACGCCGATCGGGCCGGACAGGAAGTGCACGATCGACAGGTCGATGTCGCGCACGTCGTCGGCGGAATCGTTGTTCTTGATGAAGCCGCCGGTCCAGTCATAGGTCTCGATGATGAAGTCGTCGCCAGGGCTTACCCAGGAAACCATCGGAACGTCGGGATGCCACCGATTGTGGATCTTGTCGTTATCGTAGGCCGACTTCGTGAGATCGACCTTGATCAGTGTATCAGGCATCAACAGCTCCCCTGGTTTTACAAGCTTAGTTACACGGACAAAAATTTCGAAATCTGCGCGGCGTCAACACTGTCGCGCGGATCGTCGCGGACGATCTCGCCGTTCTCGATGACAAGCACGCGGTCGGCGATGTCGAGCGCAAAACTCAGCACCTGTTCGGACACCACGATGGAAAGACCGCGCTCGTCGCGAATCCGCTTCAGGGTGCGGGCCATGTCCTTGATGATCGACGGCTGGATGCCCTCGGTCGGCTCGTCCAGCAGCAGGACTTTTGGTTTGGTCGCGAGCGCGCGCGCGATCGCCAATTGCTGCTGTTGCCCGCCGGAGAGGTTGCCGCCGCGGCGGCCTTTCATCTCCAGCAGCACCGGAAACAATTCGTAGATGTCTTCGGGCACTTCGGAGCCGCCGGACACCACGAGACCGGTTTCGATGTTCTCCTTTACCGTCATGGTCGAAAAGATCATGCGGCCCTGCGGCACGTAAGCGAGGCCCTTGGCGACGCGTTCGTAGCTCGGCAGCGCGCTGAGCTCGGCGCCTTCCATGGTCACCGAGCCGCTCTTGGTCGGCACGATCCCCATCAGCGATTTCATCAGCGTGGTCTTGCCCATGCCGTTGCGACCCATGATCGCAATGATCTCGTTCGGCGCCACCGACACGTTGAGGCCGTGCAGCACTTCGCTCTGGCCGTAAGCGACGTGAAGATCCGAAATAGCCAGCATGAACGTGCTCCTTGTGTCTTCTATTCCTTGCGCATGATCTGGTCCGAAAACCGGACGCCACTCTTCGGGATCATGCGCTAGTGGCCGAGATAAACTTCGATGACCTTGGGGTCGTTCTGGACCTTTTCCATCGTGCCTTCCGACAGGATCTGGCCCTGATGCAGCACCGTCACCTTGTGGGCGATGTCCTCGACGAACTTCATGTCGTGCTCGATCACCAGCACCGAGCGGTTCTTGATGATGCGGTTGAGCAGTTCGGCGGTCTTGGTGCGCTCGCTGACGCTCATGCCGGCGACGGGTTCGTCGAGCATCAAGAGTTCCGGATCCTGGATCAGCAGCATACCGATCTCGAGCTGCGCTCATGTTGAGGCGATCCTTCAGAAAAATCATCTCGGCGACTTCATGCACCCGATCCCGCACGACGGCATCGCGGGTAAACGTCAATGCGCCGAACACGGTGCGGCCGCGCGGAAACGAAATCTCCAGGTTCTCGAACACGGTGAGATCGTCGTAGATCGATGGGGTCTGGAATTTTCGTCCCACCCCGGCCTTGACGATCTGGTTCTCCTTCAGGGTCGTCAGCTCCTTACCGCGAAACTGGATCGAGCCCGACGTGGCCTTGGTCTTGCCGCAGATCAGATCGAGCACCGTGGTCTTGCCGGCGCCGTTCGGGCCGATGATGACGCGGATCTCGTTCTCCTCGACGTAAAAGGAGAGATCGTTGACCGCCTTGAAGCCGTCAAAGGACACGGTAAGTGCCTCGACCGCGAGCAGGAATTCCTTGGGCTGATGACCGATGAGCATGACCTATCTCCTCATTCCGCCGGTGCGCCGTCGGCAACCAAGTCGTCGTCCGATTTGGCGCTGCGCGATGCGAACAGCCGGTCGATCCGCGGCTGGACGTAATCCTGCCAGATGCCGGCGAGACCATTCGGGAAGGCGAGCACCACGGCGATGAACAATCCGCCGAGGCCGAACAGCCAGAGTTCGGGGAAGGATTCCGACAGGCTGGTCTTGGCGAAGTTGACCAGCAGGGTGCCGTAGACCGCACCGAGGATCGAGAGCCGGCCACCGACCGCGGTGTAGATCACCATTTCGATCGAGGGCACGATGCCGACAAAGGACGGCGACATGAACCCGACCTGCAGCGCGAACATGGCGCCGCCGATCGCGGCAAAGATCGCGGCGACGCAGAACGCGAAGATCTTGAAGTTGGCGACGCTGTAGCCGGAGAAGCGGACCCGGTCCTCCTGCTCGCGCATCGCCACCAGGATGCGGCCGAGCTTCGAGCGCCGGATGAAATAGGCGATGAAGATGCAGGCGAACAGGCAGCCTACCTCGAAGAAGTAGAGCACGACCTTGGCGTGGTCGGGACGGATGTCCCATCCCTTCAGCGTGCGTAGGTCGGTCATCCCGTTGATGCCACCGGTGTAGCCCTGCTGGCCCACGATCAGGATGGTCAGGATCGCCGCTACCGCTTGGGTAATGATCGCAAAGTAAGTGCCGCCGACGCGGCGCTTGAACATCGCGGCACCGATGATCAGGGCGAAGACGCCGGGCACCAGGATCACGGCGAGGACGGTGAAGGTCAGGCTGTGGAACGGCTGCCAGAAGTACGGCAGCGAGGTGATCTGATTCCAGTCCATGAAATCGGGAATGCCGGGGGTCGACTGGATCTTGGTGTTCGCGACGCTCGATGCTTCCAACTTGAGAAACATCGCCATGCAGTAGCCGCCGAGGCCGAAGAACACGCCCTGCCCCAGCGAGAGAATGCCGCCATAGCCCCAGCAGACGACCAGTCCGAGCGCCACGAAGGCATAGGTCAGATATTTGGCGACCAGGTTGAGCCGGAAGACGTCGAGGCAGAGCGGCAGGATCACCACCAGAAAGACGGCGAGCACCAGGATGCCGATCAGCTCCGAACGATTGAAATAGCGGTTGTCGTTCATGGCTTCAGCCCTCTTGTTGTTATTTGCGGACCTTGAGGGCGAACAGCCCCTGCGGCCGCAGCATCAGAATTCCGACAACCGCGAGCAGCGTCAGCACCTTCGCCATCGAGCCCGACATGAAGAATTCGAGCGTCGACTGCGTCTGCGAGATCGAGAAGGCGGATGCGATGGTGCCGATCAGGCTGGCGGCGCCGCCGAACACCACCACCAGGAAGGTATCGACGATGTAGAGCTGGCCTGACGTCGGCCCGGTCGAGCCGATCATGGTGAAGGCGCTACCGGCGACGCCGGCGATGCCGCAGCCGAGCGCAAAGGTGTAACGGTCGACCTTTGCGGTGTTGATGCCGACCGCGCCCGCCATGATGCGGTTCTGCACCACGGCGCGGACCTGGCGACCCCAGCGCGACAGGTACATGATGTAGGCGACGCCGATCGTGATCAGCAAGGTCAGCGCCATCACGAAGACGCCGTTGATCGGCACTTCGATGCTTTCGGTCACATGCAGCGAACCCAGCATCCACTGCGGCAGTTCGACACCGACTTCACGGGCGCCGAAGATCGAACGGTAGGCCTGCTGCAGGATCAGGCTGAGGCCCCAGGTCGCGAGCAGCGTATCGAGCGGGCGCTTGTAGAGATGGCGTATCAGCACCCACTCCACCAGCATCCCCAGTGAGCCGGAGGCTATGAAGGCCAATATCATCGCAAGGAAGAAGTAGCCGCTGAACAGGCTCGGCAGAAAGGTCTGGAAGAAGTTCGACGTCATCCAGGTGACGTAGGCGCCGAGGATCATGAACTCGCCATGCGCCATGTTGATGACGCCCATCTGGCCGAAGATGATCGCAAGACCGAGCGCCATCAGCACGTAAACGGAAAACAGGATCAGGCCCGCAAAGCCCTGCATGACGAAAATGGAGCCGAGATCGCCAATCGAATAATCGCCGAACATTCGATGTTCTCCGTCGGGGGATAAGGTCCCCGCATCGCGAGAAAAACTCGCGACGCGGGGTCGTAAGCGTGGATTGACGATCCACGCCAGGGAGCGGTTGAGCAGGGAGAGTTGCGGGAACTCCGCGCGCTGCTTACTGGTAACCCTCTTACTGGTAGCCCTTCGGGAACGGATCGGGCTCGACCAGATCGGCGGTCTCGAAGATCAGTTCGAATTGACCATCGAGCTTGGCCTTGCCGACGCGGGTCTTCGACCACAGGTGATGGTTTTCGTGGATGCGCACGTAGCCTTCGGGCGCGCCCTTGAACTCGACGCCGGGTGACGCCGCCGCGATCTTGTCGACGTCGAAGCTGCCGGCCTTCTCGACCGTCAATTTCCACAGCCACGGGCCGAGATAGGCAGCCTGGGTGACGTCTCCGATCACGGTCTTTTCGCCCCACATCTTCTTGAAGGCGGGCACGAAGGTCTTGTTGTTCGGATTGTCGAGCGACTGGAAGTACTTCATGCAGGCATAGGCGCCTGCGATGTTTTCACCGCCGATGCCGTCGATCTCGTCTTCGGTCACCGAGATAGTGAGCAGCGTCTGCTTCGACAGGTCGATGCCGGCCGCCTTCAACTGCTTGTAGAACGCGACGTTCGAACCGCCGACGATGATGGCATAGATCACGTCGGGCTTGGTCAGCTTGATCTTGTTGATCACCGAGTTGAACTGGGTGTTGCCGAGCGGGTAATATTCTTCGCCGACGACCTTGCCCTTGAGCACGTTCTCGACGTGCTTGCGCGCGATCTTGTTCGAGGTGCGCGGCCAGATGTAGTCGGAGCCCACGAAGAAGAAGGATTTTGCGCCCTTTTCCTTGGCGATCCAGTTAAGACCCGCGAGAATCTGCTGGGTGGCTTCTTGGCCGGTGTAGATGACGTTCTTGGACTGCTCGAGGCCTTCGTAGAAGGTCGGGTAATAGAGCATGCCGTTGTACTGCTCCATGACCGGCAGCACCGCCTTGCGGGAGGCCGAGGTCCAGCAGCCCATGATCGCCGCGACCTTGTCGTTGACGAGCAGCTTCTTGGCCTTTTCGGCAAACGTCGGCCAGTCGCTGGCGCCGTCTTCCTGGATGAACTTGATCTTGCGCCCGAGCACGCCGCCCATGGCGTTGATCTGTTCGATCGCGAGCTTTTCGGCCTCGATCGAGCCGGTTTCCGAGATCGCCATCGTGCCGGTGGCGGAGTGCAGGATGCCGACGGTGACTTCAGTATCGGTAACCGCTAACCCGGTGGTGTTGATCGCGGAGGTTGCCGGCGCCTGGGCAAAAGATGACCGCGGAAGCACGGTCAGGGCGGGAATTGCCGCCATTCCCATCAGCAGCTTTCGGCGAAATGCCGACTGCAGCCCCTGTTTATTCTCGTCTGACATATCAACCCCTGTTTGTTCGAGGACGCATTATTGACGGGGAAGGATTGCCGAAATTGTGCAGTGCACAGATACGCAAGATCGCGTATATTGCACCGCAAAATAGCGACGTAGGTTTTGGTACGGGGTTTGCTGGTGACTCCCTAAGACGACTCCCTGAGCCCGTGGGGGTCAGTCGTTTGCGGTCAGGAGTACGAAGTGGCAGGGCGGCAGCGGATAGACCGCGTCAGGCGCCAATATAATCAATGGGTTGCCAACCAGACGCTGGAAGACTACGCGCTGCGCTTCACCGCCAAGAGCGCGCGGCGATGGTCGGCCGCCCGCGTCGCCAACACTGCCTTGGGCGCGATCTCTTTTCTGGCGCTGGAAGCCATCGGCGGCACCATTACGCTCAATTACGGAGCCGCCAATGGGGCCGCCGCCATTCCCATCAGCAGCTTTCGGCGAAATGCCGACTGCAGCCCCTGTTTATTCTCGTCTGACATATCAACCCCTGTTTGTTCGAGGACGCACCTCGCTGATCTACGCGTCGTTTACCTTCATCTTCTTCGCGATCGAGGCGGTCATTCTCGCGACTGCGCTCGAGATGTGCTTCGGCATCCCGCGCCCGATCGGCTATCTCATCTCCGCCGTCGTCATCATTCCCTTGGTGACCTACGGCATCACCCTGATCAGCCGTTTTCAGCTATGGACGCAGCCGCTCTGGGTCATTCTCAACCTTCTGCCATTCGCGGCGATTGCCTACGCCAATCCGCATTCCTTTGCCGAATGGCGGAGCTTCGCTGGCGAGCATGGCGACCCGGCCGGTCATCTTGATCTGATGCTGTTCGGCACCGCCGCATCGGTAGTGTTCGCGCTGGTCGCGCAGATCGGCGAACAGGTCGACTTCCTGCGGTTTCTGCCGCGCGACCGACGAACCTCGCGGAGATCCTGGTGGATCGCGCTGCTCTGCGCCGGTCCGGGCTGGATTGGCGCCGGCGCCGTCAAGCTGATGGCCGGATCGTTCCTGGCCTTTTTTGCGCTGAGCCATGGCGTGTCCGCCGAACACGCCGCTGAACCCGCCCATATGTATCTCGAAGCGTTTCGCTACGTGCTGTCGCAGCCGGATCTGGCCTTGGCCATGACGGGCGCCTTCGTGATCCTTTCGCAGGTCAAGATCAACGTCACCAACGCCTATGCCGGTTCGATCGCGTGGTCGAACTTCTTTTCACGGCTGACCCACAGCCATCCCGGCCGCGTGGTGTGGCTGGTGTTCAACGTGCTGGTGGCGCTGCTGTTGATGGAAATCGGCGTCTACAAGGCGCTGGAGCAGACGCTGGCGCTCTATTCCAATGTCGCGATTGCCTGGGTCGGCGCGCTGGTCGCCGATCTCGTCATCAACAAGCCGCTCGGCCTGCGGCCGCAGCAGATCGAGTTCAAGCGCGCCCATCTCTACGACATCAACCCGGTCGGCGTCGGCGCGATGCTGATCGCGACCATCGTCTCGATCAGCGCGTTCTACGGCCTGTTCGGACCGACGGCGAAGGCGTTGTCCGCCTTCGTGGCGCTGGCGGCCGCCTTTATCACCGCGCCGCTGATCGCGTGGGCCACGGACGGCAAGTATTATATCGCGCGCAAGCCGAAACGAAGCTGGCAAAATCTGGAGTCGATCCAGTGCTGTATCTGCGAGCACTCGTTCGAGCCCGAGGACATGGCCTCCTGCCCCGCTTACGCCGGCCCGATCTGTTCGCTGTGCTGTTCGCTTGACGCGCGCTGCCACGATCTGTGCAAGCCGCACGCGCGGATCGGCGCGCAGGTGTCCGAAGTGGTGGGCAAACTGTTGCCGAAGCCGATCTACGCCCGCGTCAACTCCCAGCTCGGACACTATCTCGGCGTATTCGTGGTGTCGGCGGGACTGGTCGGGCTGACGCTTGGGCTGATCTATCTGCAGACCACGGCGACGCTGCCTTCCGATGCGGCGCTGTCGGACGTGCTGTGGAAAGTCTTCTTCGCGCTCACCATCATCATCGGCGTCGTAGCGTGGCTGTTCGTGCTGGCGCAACAGAGCCGCCGCGCCGCAGAAGACGAAACGCGGCGGCAGACCACGTTGCTGATTCAGGAAATCGACGCCCACAAACGCACCGACACCGAGTTGCAGCGCGCCAAGGAAGTCGCGGAATCCGCCAACCTCGCCAAGAGCCGCTACGTCGTCGGCCTCAGCCACGAACTGCGCTCGCCGCTGAACGCCATCTCCGGCTATGCGCAATTGCTGGAACAGGACGCCAGCCTGAGCATGAAACCGCGCGACCAGGTGCGCGTGGTCCGCCGCAGCGCCGACCATCTGTCGGGGCTGATCGACGGCATTCTCGACATTTCCAAGATCGAGGCCGGCCGGCTCTATCTGTCGCGGGACGAGGTGCGCCTCAGCGAATTCCTCGACCAGCTGGTCGGCATGTTCCGCGTTCAGGCCACCGCCAAGGGCATCGACTTTGTGTTCAAGCGGCCGACAGTACTGCCGGTCGTTGTCTATGCCGACGAGAAGCGGCTGCGGCAGGTTTTGATCAATCTGTTGTCGAATGCGCTGAAATTCACGCAGACCGGCAGCGTGCGGTTCGTCGTGCATTACCGCAGCCCGGTCGCGGAATTCGAAATCATCGATACCGGTCCCGGCATCCAGGCCGGCGATCTCGAGCGCATCTTTGCGCCGTTCGAGCGCGGCGCGCTCGGCATCTCGCAGCCGCAGACCGGCACAGGTTTGGGCCTCACCATCAGCCGGCTGCTCGCCGGCGTGATGGGTGGCGACATCAAGGTTTCGAGCACGGTGGGCGCCGGCAGCACCTTCAAGGTCAAGATGCTGCTGTCGGAAGTCACCAATCCGACCCGGATCGCGCCGATCGAAGCCCCGATCTACGGCTATCTCGGCCCGCGCAAGACCATCATGATCACCGACGATGATCCGACCCAGCGCGATCTGTTGCGCGAAGTGCTGACGCCGCTCGGCTTCATCCTGCTCAGCGCGCCCGATGGTGCTGCCTGTCTGGCGCTGGCGCAGCACTGCCGGCCCGACCTGTTCCTGCTCGATATATCGATGGCCGGCATGGACGGATGGACGGTGGCGGAAACGCTGCGGACCAACGGCCATCACCAGGCGCGCATCCTGATGGTGTCGGCGAGCGCGCTGGAAGCACACGGCGCGCCGCTGGCGCAGCCGTTCCATGACGGCTATATGATGAAGCCGATCGACATTCCCCGGCTGCTGGAATCCATTCGACAGTTGCTCAAGCTGCAATGGCAATACGAGGCCGATCAAATCCCCGTCCCGCACTGGAAACCGGAAACCGGCTCACGGCCGCCGGTCAAGCATGTCGAGGAACTCATTGGTCTCGGAAAACTCGGCTACATCCGCGCCATCCAGGTCAAACTGGACGAGATCGGCAGCGATTACCCCGAACATGCCGATTTCGTTTCGCAAATGCGCTCACTGGTCGACCGCTTCGACCTCGACCAGTACATGGCCACATTGAAAACCCTGCACAGCTATGATCACTGATCCCAAAAAGCGCGACGTCGCCCTCGTCGTCGACGATTCGCCGGAGACGCTGCGGCTCTTGACCGATGCGCTCGACGGCGCCGGCATGACGGTCATGGTCGCGCTCGACGGCGCCTCCGCGATGCGGATCGTCGACCAGATCACGCCCGATATCGTCCTGATGGACGCGGTCATGCCCGGCATGGACGGTTTTGAGACCTGCCGGCGGCTGAAGCGCGATGCCGGCCTCGACAACGTGCCGATCATCTTCATGACGGGCCTGGCCGAAACCGAACACATCGTGCGCGGCCTCGAGGCCGGCGGCGTCGACTATGTCACCAAGCCGATCGCGATCGAGGAAATGCTGGCGCGCATTCGCGTTCACCTTGCGAACGCCCGGCTGACCCAGAGCGCCCGCGCCGCGCTCGACGTCTCCGGCCGCTATCTGCTCGCGGTCAACGACGCCGGCAAGATCATGTGGGCGACGCCGCAAGCGCAGAGACTCTTGGCGGATACGCTTTCCGTCAACGCCGACGACGACTTCGTGCTGCCCGACCCGATGCCGCAATGGCTCGATCAGGCCCAGAAAAGCAAGGCCAGTTCGAAGACCGCCGCGATGGCGGCGTTTCCCGGCAACGAGCAGCTCCGGCTGCAATATATGGGCAAGCTCGGCCCGAACGAATTTTTGCTGCGGCTGGCCAAGGATTCCGGCGCCGAAACGCCGGCGGAATTCTCCAGCGAACTCGGCCTGACGACGCGCGAGGGCGAAGTGCTGCAATGGCTCTCCAAGGGCAAGACCAATCGCGACATCGCCCAGATTTTGGGCTTGAGCCCGCGCACCGTCGACAAGCACCTCGAGCAGATCTACTCGAAGCTCGGCGTCGAAAACCGCACCGCGGCGGCCGCGATCGCGGTCAATGCGAAGAACAGGAAGTTGTGAGGGCTGCGTACCCGTAATTGCCTGCAACAAACGCAAAGCGTTTGTGCAAGGGAGCGAAGCGACGAAGCAATCCATTCTTCCTTCGTGCGGCAAGATGGATTGCTTCGCTTCGCTCGCAATGACGGTTGAGATATCCTAGTTCGCGGCGACCGCTAATTTTTGCGGTACAGCAGCCGATCCCGTCTGCGCAATCAGCCGCTTCAGTTCCGGAATACAGGAGCCGCAATTGGTACCGGCCTTGAGCTTGACGCCGATGTCGGCAGCGCTGCGCGCGCCGGCCACGATGCTGTCGCAGATGGTGTTGCGGCCGACGCCGAAGCAGGCGCAGACGATCGGGCCGGCATCCGCGAGGCCGTCGGCCGATTTACCCGACAGCAGCATACGGCGCTGGTCGTTGGAGAGCGCATCCGCCGTGAACAGGCCCTTGACGACGTTCCAGTCGCCGGCATCGCCCGCCGGCCCGATGAACAGGCAGGTCTCGATACGGTCACCGTTGAACGCCGCCGCGCGGTAGACGCCACCGCCAAAATCCTTGTATTCGGCGAGATCTTCTGATGTGAACGATTTCAGCCAGGATTGCCAACCCTTCAGGTCGGCGTTGTCGGCGAACAGATAGCCGTAACCACCATTGACCGCGACGCGCGCCGCCCAAGCATGCGCGGGCAGTGCGAGCTGCTTGCGCGACAACGCAAAACCGCGGAACACATATTCGTAAGGCGTGATCGACGCCGGCGTCGCCTTGTTCTCGGGCTGACCGGAGAACGCATCGGTGTAGGGTGCGACCAGCGAACCGACGCGCGCGCCGGTCGCATTGGCCTCACTCCAGTGGATCGGCGCGAACAGCATGCCACGCTGCTGCCGCTCGCTGACGACGACGCGAAGCGTGCATTGTCCGTAATCGGTCGTCACCCGCGCGAAACCGCCGTCGGCAACGCCGTGCCGCGCCGCATCGTCGGGATGAACCTCGACGAACGGTTCCGGCAGATGCTGGCCGAGCCGCGGGCTTTCGCCCGATCGGGTCATGGTGTGCCATTGGTCGCGGATGCGGCCGGTGTTGAGCCGCAGCGGCCGCGCCGCCGTCGTCTCGGTCCGCAGCGCCGGAATTTCCGGCGCGATAAAGCGGGCCTTGCGGTCGTTGGCGAAGAAGCGGCCTTCGGCAAAGAAGCGCGCCTGCGGCTGCGCATTGAGCCGGATCGGCCATTGCACCGGCGCCATCGTATCGAACGCCTCGTCCGACAGCGCCTTGAGCCCACCGATATCGAAATCGCGTTCGCCCTCGTTCTCGAATGCCGAGAGGGCGGCGTGCTCACGAAAAATATCCGCAGCCGAACTGAAATTGAACGCCGCACCGAAGCCGAGGCGTTTGGCGACCTCGCCAACGATCCACCAGTCCGGTTTGGCCTCGCCCGGCGCATCGATGAACGTACGCTGCCGCGAAATCCGCCGTTCCGAATTGGTCACGGTGCCGGATTTCTCGCCCCAGGCCTGCGCCGGCAACAGCACATGCGGCCCCGCATCGACCGTGTCGTTGGAGGTCACGTTCTCGGACACGACGAACAGTTCGAGCTTCTTCAAGGCGTCGCGGACGACGTCGGCATTGGGCAGCGACACCGCCGGGTTGGTGCCCATCACCCACAGCGCCTTGATCTCGCCGCGCGCAATCGCATCGAACATCTGAACAGCCTTCAGCCCTTCATGGGTGGCGATGCGCGGCGCCTTCCAGAATCGGCGCACGCGATCGATGTCGGGCGGCGTGAACGCCATATGCGCAGCGAGTTGGTTGGCGAGCCCGCCGACCTCGCGGCCGCCCATCGCATTGGGCTGACCGGTCAGCGAGAACGGCGACGCGCCGACCTTGCCGATCCGCCCCGTGGCGAGATGGCAATTGACGATGGCATTGACCTTGTCGGTGCCCTGCGCCGACTGGTTGACGCCTTGCGAATACAGCGTCACCACGCGCGGCGTGTTGGCAAACATCTGGAAGAACGCGGCGACATCGGCTTCGGACAGACCGGTCGCCAGCGCAGTGGCACCAACGCTGCCGGCCATGCCGCGCGCGCGGGCAAGCGCCTCGTCAAGACCTGTGGTGTGCGCCTCGATGTAATCCTGGTCGAGCTTGCCTTGATCCGCGAGGTAAACCAGCAAGCCGCTGAACAAAGCGGTGTCGGTGCCCGGCTTGAGCCCCAGAAACAGATCGTCGTCGGCAACGGTATCGGTCCGGCGCGGATCGATCACGACGATGCGGGCGCCGCGCCCCTGCTTGTTGACCAGCATGCGCTGGTACAGCACCGGATGGCACCA